>Ga0134128_10005824_pt1 | contig 14928 bp, 15 predicted proteins | sample KB31754_FD_96462 | JGI IMG/M metagenome (GOLD analysis project Ga0134128, IMG submission 96462) | Terrestrial soil microbial communities with excess Nitrogen fertilizer from Kellogg Biological Station, Michigan, USA - KB3-175-4 | ecosystem: Environmental > Terrestrial > Soil > Unclassified ... | reverse complement strand
TGGCAAATGCCGGCGCACCGAGCGTCTCGAGCCGCGCCTGGAAGGCCGGATCGGCCAGTGCCGTGTTGACCTCGCCGTGCAGCTTGTCGAGGATTTCATCCGGCGTATGCGCGGGCGCGCCAAGCCCCTGCCACCCGCTCGCTTCGTAGCCCGGCACCGTCGCGGCGATGGGTGGCACGCCGGGCAGCGAGCCAAAAGGCACCGCAGTGGTCACTCCCAGCGCGCGCAGCTTGCCGGCTTTGATGTAGCCGATCGACGACGTCACCAGGTCGAACATCGCCTGGAGGCGGCCGCTCATGAGATCGGGCAGCGCCGGCCCGGTGCCGTGATAATGGACCGGCACGAGCTGCACCCCGGTCATCATCTCGAACAGCGAACCATACATGTGCGGTCCGCTGCCGGGACCGCCGGTGCCCATATTGAGCTTGCCGGGATTGGCCTTGGCGTAGGCGATAAACTCGGCAACGGTCTTCACCGGCAGCGACGGATGCACTTCGAGTACGCCGCCGGCGCGCGACATGCTCGCGACCGGCGTGATATCGCGGATGAAATCGTAGTCGAGGTGCCGGTAGAGCGATCCGTTCCACGCGTTGATGGTGGTGATGTTAAGGAGCGTATAGCCGTCGGGTGGCGCCTTGGCGACGTAGCCAGTGGCGATATTCATGGCAGCGCCGGGCCGGTTCTCGACGACAAACGCCTGGCCGAGGCGTTCGGACAGGCGTTGCGCGATAAGCCGCGCCAGAATGTCGGCGGCGCCCGATGGTGCAAAGCCGACGATAACGCGCACCGGCCGCGACGGATAAGACGCTGCTGCGCGCGCGGTCTGCACGAACGGTGCAAGCACGGGTAGCGCTGCGGCGCCTGTGGTCAGCCTCAAAAATTCACGTCGGCGAAATATCATTCGCCAATACTACCCGAATGCCCGGCCGCTGACAGGTGCCGCAGTGGGACATTTCGCTCCATGGCGCTATACTTGACGGCGAGGGCCGAACCGGCCGCAGAAATATGCCACGGGAGACGAACGATGGCATCGATCGACCAATTCAACGAGCACTGCTGGAAAGATGTCGTTCCCGAAAGCGACATGAAACTTTACGCCGGCTGGCGGCGCGAAACGTTCGTCGGGCCGCGACCGGCCTTGCTGGCGATCGATCTCTACGACCTCGTCTACCGCGGCGGCCCGATGCCGCCTGCCGAGATCAACGATCGCTATATCAACACCTGCGGAATTTTCGCGCATCGTGCCATCGCGCCGACCAAAAAGCTGCTCGCGGCGGCGCGCCGCGCCGGCATTCCGGTTTTCTTCTGCACCCAGGAGACGCGCCCCAATAACCGGCCGCCGGGCGCGGTCTCGACCCGGCGCAAGGCCGACGTGCCGGTGGACGGCTATGCCATCTATCGTGAGTTCACTGTCGAACCCGACGACATTCTCATCACCAAACAGCGCGCCAGCATCTTTCAGGGCACGCCGCTTTATTCGCACCTGTCGATCCTCGGCGTGAACAGCCTCATCGTCTGCGGCGAAAGCACGTCCGGCTGCGTGCGCGCCAGCGTCGTCGACGGTTATTCCAGCGGCTATCACGTCAGCGTCGTGGAAGAGTGTACCTATGACCGCGCCGAATTGACCCACAAGGTCAATCTGTTCGACATGCATCACAAATATGCCGATGTGATGCACGTCGACGAGGTTCTGGCGCATCTGGATTCGCTGAGCCTGCCGCGTGCCGCGGAGTAGGAGAGCAGTGGACGCCGTGCGTCTTTCGCTCTTTGCCGGCGCGATGCGCGATCCGGGGCTGATCGCCGACGCCAAGAAGATCAACCTCGAACTCAATTAGGTATCCGGAGAGGACGTGCAGGCGCTGGTCGAGCGGCTTTATCGCTTGCCGCCCGGCGTTATTTCCCGCGCCCAAGCCATCGCGGCGGCGAATTAGGCATTCTTGGAGCCTTGCCTTTGACGCGGGGCGTGCCACGCGCTAACCGCATCGCCCTGGCAGGCGGCGGCGCAGGCGGAACGGAATGCTTCGGATTGATAATCTTATCTTTGACGCCTGGGGCCGGCGCTTTTTCGATTCGGCGAGCGTCACGGTTCCCGCCGGCACCAAGGTCGGTCTGGTCGGGCGCAACGGCATCGGCAAATCGACGCTGTTCAAGCTGATCAAGGGCGAACTTGTTCCGCAGGGTGGCGACATTGAGCTGCCCAAGCGCGCCCGGATCGGCTCCGTCGATCAGGAGCACCCCGCAACGCCGGTGAACCTCTTGGACACGATTTTGGCGGCCGACACCCGGCGCGATGCGCTCCATTCGCAACTGGAGATCGCGGCGCCCGAGGAACTCGCCGAAATCTATCACGAACTCAATGCCATCGACGCCGATCGTGCGCCGGCCCGCGCGGCGGAGATCTTGAGCGGTCTCGGCTTTGCCAATGACGATCTGCATCGCGCCATGGCTGAGTTTTCCGGCGGCTGGCGTATGCGGGTGGCGCTGGCGGCGGCTTTGTTCGCCGAGCCGGACCTGCTGTTGTTGGACGAGCCCACCAACTACCTCGATCTGGAAGGCGCGTTGTGGCTCGAAGCGCGGTTGAAGAAATATCCCCACACCGCGATCATCGTGAGTCACGATCGCGAGCTTCTCGATAACTCGGTCGATGCCATCCTGCACCTGAGCACCGGCAAGCTGACGCTTTACTCGGGCGGCTATAGCCAGTTCGAAACGCAGCGCGCCGAAAAGACCAGACTCCAGGTCGCGACACGCGCCAAGCAGGAGGCCGAACGCGAGCACCTGCAGAAATTCATCGATCGCTTCCGCGCCAAAGCCAGCAAGGCGACGCAGGCCCAGTCGCGCATCAAGCGCCTCGCAAAACTCGAGCCGATCGCGGCTCCCGTCGAGGAGCGCGTTGCGCCGTTCATCCTGCCGTCGCCGCGCCGTCCGCTGGCACCGCCGCTCATTCAGCTCGAGGGGGGTGCGGTCGGCTACGATGGCTCGCCGGTGCTGCGCGGCCTTAATCTGCGGCTCGACGTCGACGACCGTATCGGTCTCCTCGGCGTCAACGGCGCCGGCAAAACAACATTCGCCAAGCTTTTGGCCGGCGCGCTGCCGCTGCAATCCGGACAAATGGTCCGCGAGAACCGAATCAAGGTCGGCTGGTTTCATCAGCACCAGATCGAGGCGCTCGATCCCGAGGACACGCCGCTCGACATTATTCGGCGCGCGTTGCCGGACGATGCCGAGTCAGTGCGCCGCTCGCGGCTGGCGCAGTTTGGACTGTCATTCGACAAACAGGACACGACGGTCGCCAATCTGTCGGGCGGCGAGCGCGCGCGACTGCTGCTCAATCTGGTCGCGATGACTGAGCCGCACCTTCTGATCCTCGATGAGCCGACCAACCACCTCGACATCGACAGCCGACGCGCGCTGCTTGACGCGCTCAACGATTACGAAGGCGCGGTCATCATCATCACCCATGATCGTTCGCTGATGGAACTGGTGGCGGACCGGCTGTGGCTGACGGCTGACGGACATATCAAGGCTTTCAAGGGCGACATGGACGATTACGCGCGCTTTGTCCTGGAGCGAGCGAGGTCGGGCAGCCGGCCGTCGCAGGATGACGAAACAGGCGCTGCACGGCCGCAAGGGGAGCGCGAAGAGGTGCCCGATGCAAAGGCCGTCCTGACGCGGGAGCAGGCTGCCGCTCGCCAAGCCCGTTACGCCGCGAAAAAGGCCGCAAAGCTCAAGCGCCGTGAGAGCCGCTAGCGGGGAAGTGCCCGCTCGAGGGCGGCCGTGCGGAAGGGCGATATTCGCCCGCTTTTCGCCCGCACCTGCGTCCTTCAGCCACGCTCGTAACGATCGCAGTGTGCTAACCTGAGCCGTTAGCGCATTGCATGGGAAACCCGGGGCGACACATGAACGGAGACAGGGAGTTCGCACATTCCCTCGCGGACTTTTTGGCATTGCACACCGAGCAATCGTCCGGATACCTGTTTCATCTTATTCGGAATTTCTTGCGTGGCGCGGCCAAACTCCCCCGTCTCGAAGCTGCCGAAAAGAAGCAAATTATCATCAGGCTGACGGCGGAGGTGGCGGCGCACAACAACGTGCCGAGCTTCTTCCAAAGCTATCTGCTGAGCCATTTGCAGCAGGAGACGTGGCCGCCTCAGGTGACCTTCTACGCATCGCGCTATCTCTGCCGCTCAAGCGACCGCTTCGTCTCATGGTCGCGGCGGCAACGGTTGTTTGCCGAGCTTGCAGGAGAGGCCATCAGCGGGACCGAGCTTGGCTTCGGCCAAAATCTGTACAGCCAGGGTGTGGGCCATGTGTTTCGCTGGCGTGGCGTTGCCTGTTTCAAGACGGTACACGATCTTGCGATCTACCAGATGCTTATCGAAGAACTGCGGCCGCGCACCATCATCGAACTGGGCTCCGGCGTCGGCGGATCGGCGCTGTTTCTTGCCGATCTGTGCGCGTCGTTCGGTCTGACCACGCAGATCATATCCGTTGACAAAGACATCGGAGAGGTTTCCGACCCGAGGATCGAGTTCGTTCAAGCCGATTGCCAGGCGTGGCTTGAAGAAACGGCGAAATCGGCCCGTGAATTCCAAAGGCCTTGTCTTTTGGTGGAGGATTTTCACGGTGACCTTGGTGATGCTTTCGGCTCCATCGACGCCATTCTGCAAGCGGGCGATTATCTCTTCATCGAAGACAGTCTTAAAAAACAGGCCCAAATCGGCCAGGCGCTCGCAAACCGTCCGTATTCGATCGACTCCAAGTACACCGACTTTTTCGGCATCAATTGCACGAGCGCAATGAACAGCATACTCATCAAAAACGGCGATGCGGACCCGTCGCAGGCGCGACGGGAGCAGCAGCGTCTGAAGGAGCAAGACCGCGCCTGGCGCCAGCGAAATCAAGCCAAGGCGTAGCGGCTGCGCCGTCAGCGTCTTGCCGGAGTGGGGGCCTACCATGGATCACGGCACGAACCGCCCTTTCGGCAATGTCGAACAGGCGATAGCGGCGCTCAACGCCAATCGTCCGCTCGAGGCCGAGCGGATTGCTCGCGACGTGCTTGAGAATGAACCGCGACACGCCGGCGCATTTCGCGTTCTCGGCTATGCGTTGCTGATGCAAAACCGCGCCCAGGATGCCGTCGCAGCGCTCGAGGCCGCCGTGCGCGATAGTCACGATCCGGAGCTCGAGACTGAATTTGCAATCGCGTTGCGGCATGCCGGCCGGCATGAGGAAGCGCTGCACCAGCTAAAGCGCACGATCAAACGTAAGCCGCCGTACGCTGCCGCATTTCACGAGCTCGGCTGCCTGCTGGCGACGATGAAGCGCTATGACGAGGCTATCGCAGCATTCAAGCGCGGACTGGAAATCGCGCCGATGACGCCCGAACTGTCGATTCAGTTGGGTTATGCCTATCTCAACAGCGCCAGTTTCACCGACGCCAAAATCGCCTTCGACAATGCGCTGCATATTGCGCCCGCATCCCGTGATGCGCGGTTCGGCATGGCCATGGCGCATCAGGAACTTGGCGAATTTGAACAGGCGGCCGAGGATTTGCGGCGCTGCTTGATGGCAACGCCCGATGACCCTATGGCCTTGCTTGGTCTCGGCAACTGTTTGCTTGCGCTTGGACAACACGATGCCGGCTACGAGTATTTCCGTGCCGCCGTACGGGGCGAGGACCCAAGGCGTTACGGTATGGCGCTCGGCTCGTTGGTAAAGGCCGCTCAAGGCCGGTTTTGGCTCAAGCCGAGCGACGCCGCCCGCTTTTTGCGCGAGAGGAATGCTAGCGCTTCGGCGCCCTGAACTGGTGACGATAGACATCGGTTTCGGTTTTGATCGCGCTTCTCGTGGCAAGGCGACGCGCTATATCGGCCACCGAAAGTTTTTCGCAACTACCTGACCATGCTTCGCGCTTGACCGGCAGGCATTGTGCCACCGGTGTGCCCTTGGGCAGCACGCCATTGAAGTTCATGTCGTGCCAGCGTGCAGGAAAATTGACAAAGGCTGCGCTGAAGCTGTCGCAATCGACCAGACCGGTCAGCGTCGTGAACGGCAAGTCGGTGCGATTGAGCGGATGGGTAAACAACATGGAATATCCTTCCGGCGCCTCGATGGTCCAAAAATTGTTGAACTTGATGATGAACCGGTCCTCGTCGCGGAATGGCGCTCCAGGAATCTGGCTGGGATCATGAAAATCGATGGGCGAATGGGGGTATTTGCCGACAAAGCCCGGCGGCATTTCGGATTTCCACGTGAACTCGCCGTCGCGCACCACGAGATCAGCGGCCAGCGGAATCAAGAATCCGTAGGTCATCGCGTCGATGAACGGCGGACACTTTTTGACCGTATGGTCCGCGATACCCATGCTTGGATTGAAAGCCTGGGACGGCATGGACTTGAACCAATCGGGCAGGCCGAGCACCGCTGGAATCGGCTGCGGCAGAACTCCCTCGAGCTCCGGCGGGCAGCGGAACCTTAAGTTCATTTCCCGTGGCTGATTCATTGGGAGAGTTTATGTGTATAAACATCGCTCATCCATCTGTAAATTTGGCATATCCAGCATCTTTTGGAACATTCCGGCAACCACGGCCCTCGCCTTCCCTGACGGCAGCGGGTAGCGCCCACGGCTGGTGCAGCCAGACTGCGATCCGCGGGCAGGATTCGACAGTCCGGCACCGGCGCCACGTTCAGGTTGCGCCTAGAGGGCACATGTCTATATAAGGCCCCAACTTCACACGCGGATCTTGGCTCCCTCAAGGAAGCCGTCCGGTGCCCAACTCTCCCTCGGAGGGGTGGGCTCATCGGTCCGCGGCGGATCAACCGGAGAATATATATGGCGCTGCCCGACTTCAGCATGCGCCAGCTTTTGGAAGCTGGCGTGCACTTTGGCCATCAGGCCCATCGTTGGAATCCGAAGATGGCGGAATACATCTTCGGCACCCGCAATAACATCCACATCATCGATCTGACCCAGTCCGTGCCGATGATGCACCGGGCGCTGCAGGCGATCAGCGATACGGTGGCGCAAGGCGGCCGCATCCTGTTCGTCGGCACCAAGCGCCAGGCACAGGATGCCGTTGCCGAGGCCGCCAAAAAGTCGGCGCAGTATTACGTCAATTCGCGCTGGCTCGGCGGCACGCTGACCAACTGGAAGACGGTCTCGAATTCGATCAAGCGGCTGCGCAAGCTCGAAGAGATGCTGTCGTCCAACGAGGCGCAGGGCTACACCAAGAAGGAACGGCTCACTTTGCAGCGCGAGCGCGACAAGCTCGACCGCGCGCTCGGCGGTATCAAGGACATGGGCGGGCTGCCTGACCTGTTGTTCGTGATCGACACCAACAAGGAAGATATCGCGATCAAGGAGGCGCGGCGCCTTAACGTCCCGGTGGCCGCGGTGGTGGACACCAATTGCGATCCGAACGGCATCACCTACGTGATGCCCGGCAATGACGACGCGAGCCGCGCCATTACGCTCTACTGCGATCTCGTCGCCAAGGCGGCCATCGACGGCATTTCGCGGGCGCAGGGCTCCCACGGCGTCGATATTGGCGCTCAGGCCTAGCCGGTCGTCGCCGAGGAATTGCCGGCCGAAACCAACAAGCTCGGCTTCGAGCCGTTGTCGGGGCCGCGCGGCGTTGCCGACGATCTGAAGAAGCTGCCCAGCGTGTCGCCGGCGATCGAGAAGAAGCTCAACGATCTCGGCATTTTCCACTATCAGCAGCTTGCCGAATTATCGCCGGCCGCCACGCATAAAGTCGGCGAAGAGGTCGGACTGCCTGGCCGTGTCGACGCCTGGGTCAACAAGGCAAAACAGCTGACTGCCGAAGCCGAGTAGCTGTCATTCCGGGGCGCGCCGAAGGCGCGAGCCCGGAATCCATAACCGCTAAGTCTGCGGTTACCCAACGTCCGCGCCGTAATTATATGGGCTGTGAATGGATTCCGGGCTCCTCGCTTCGCTCGGCCCCGGAATGACGAAATAGGAATCATTCAATGACCGCGAACATCACCGCCAATATGGTCAAGGAGCTTCGGGAGAAGACCGGAGCCGGCATGATGGACTGCAAGGCTGCGCTCGCGGAGTCTGGTGGCGACTCCGAGGCCGCGGTCGACTGGCTGCGCAAAAAGGGCCTGTCCAAGGCGGCCAAGAAGGCCGATCGGGTAGCGGCAGAAGGTCTGATCGGTTCTGCGCTGAATGCCAACAAGGGCGTACTGGTCGAGGTCAATTCCGAGACCGATTTCGTCGCGCGCAACGACCTCTTCCAGGGCCTGGTGAAGATGATCGCCGATGTGGCGCTCACCGCCGGGCCCGAGGTCGACAAGATCCTTGCGACCCGCATCGGCGACCGCACAACGGCTGACGCGATCACCGAGACCGTCGCCAAGGTCGGCGAGAACATGACATTGCGCCGCGCCGCCGGGCTTTCGGTCGGCAAGGGCGTGGTGGCGAGCTACATGCACAATTCGCCGGGCGACGGGCTCGGACGCATCGGCGTAATCGTGGCGCTCGAATCGACCGGCAAAACGGACGAACTCAAGGCGCTAGGCCGCAAGGTGGCGATGCACGTTGCAAACTCCAATCCGCAGGCCGTCGATCCGTCGGGCCTGTCGGCGTCGGCCATCGAGCGGGAGCGCGCCATCCTGGCCGACAAGGCGCAGGGCAAGCCGGCCAATGTGGTCGAAAAGATCGTCGAGTCGGGGCTGAAGACCTTCTACAAGGACGTCTGCCTGCTCGATCAGCCTTTCATCTTCGACGATAAGAAGAGCGTCGCGCAGGCCCTCAAAGAGAGCGAGGGTACAGTGGGTGGCCCGATCAAGGTCACCGGCTTCGTGCGCTTTGCGCTCGGCGAGGGCATCGACCGGCCGGCTGGCGATTTCGGTGGAGAAGTTGCGGCACTGGCCAGCACGCACTGAGCCGGCGCTCTCGCCTGTTGGGTTTGACGGGCAAATGCGATAGGCCCTAGCCAGTCACGGCCGGAATCGGCTGTGATGCAGGCACCGCCTTTGCGCGGCACCGCGAGCGGACAGTTCCCATGGCGAAGCCGAAATACCGTCGCGTGATCGTCAAGCTCTCGGGCGAGGCGCTGAGCGGTCCGGAGAAATTCGGCATCCATCAGCCGACCATCGATCGCTTCGCCGCCGATCTCATCGCCGCGCACGCGCTCGGCATTGGTTTGGGCGTCGTGGTCGGCGGCGGCAATGTCTTGCGCGGGGCGCAGATTTCCGCCGATGGACTGTCACGGACGACCGCGGATGTGATGGGTATGTTGGCTACAGTCATGAACGCGCTGGTGTTGGAAGCCGCCATCGAGCGGGCAGGGGTCAGTGCCCGCACCATGTCGGCGCTGTCGATGCCGCAGGTCTGCGAGACCTACGAGCGTCAGCGTGCGCTCCGGCATCTCGAAGACAATCGGGTCCTCGTATTCGCCGGCGGCACCGGCAATCCCTATTTCACCACCGACACCACCGCGGTGTTGCGCGCCGCCGAGATGGGCTGCGAAGCCGTGCTCAAGGCGACGGATGTGGATGGCGTCTATACGGCCGACCCGAAGCGCGATCCGAGCGCGACCCGCTATCAGCAGCTCGATCACCAGGAGGCGCTAGACCGCCGGCTCCGGATCATGGATGCGACGGCGTTCGCGCTTGCCCAGGAAAACCGCATGCCTATCATTGTGTTCTCGATCCTTGAACAGGGTTCCATTGCCAACGTCCTGCTGGGGAAAGGGCACTTTACCATCGTCGGTTGACGATGCCGTTTGGGAGGGCAGCAGGCCGCCCGGCCCCACGCAATCAGGATGGTTGGGGCGGTCTCGGGCTATAGAGCACTACTCGCGGAGGACGCCATGGCAGCTGATGGATTCGATCTCAACGATCTCAAGCGCCGCATGCAGGGGGCGCTTGCCTCGCTCAAGACGGAATTATCAGGCTTGCGCACCGGACGCGCCTCGACCGCACTGCTCGACCACGTCCAAGTCGAGGCCTATGGCAGCAATATGCCGCTCAATCAGCTGGCGACCATCAGCGTACCAGAGCCGCGTCTGCTGAGCGTTCAGGTCTGGGATCGCTCGATGGTTCACGCAGTCGAGAAGGCGATCTCGGCCGCCAATCTCGGCTTACGCCGTCGACCGAGGGACAGGTGCTTAAGCTGCGCATTCCTGAGATGAACAAGGAGCGGCGGCGCGAAATCGTCAAGGTCGCGCACAAATATGCTGAAGCCGCGCGCGTGGCGGTGCGGCACGTGCGCCGCGACGGCCTCGATCTTCTTAAGAAGCTCGAGAAAGAGCACAAAATCAGCGAAGACGAACAGAAGCGGCATGACGGCGAAGTGCAGAAAGCCACCGACTCATCCATTGCCGAGGTCGAGAAATTGCTCGCCGGCAAGGAAAAGGAGATCATGACGGTGTGAGCGACGCGGCAAGGGCGACAGATTCGGCACGCGGGCCGCTGGAAACGAGGATTGGCGGGTTCGAGACGCCTCGGCACGTTGCGATCATTATGGATGGCAATGGGCGCTGGGCGGCTGCGCGCGGCCTGCCGCGCGTCGAGGGTCACCGTCGCGGCGTCGAGGCTTTGCGCAAAACCGTGCGCGCGGCGCGCGAACTCGGCATCGGTTATCTGACGATTTTTTCTTTCAGTTCGGAGAACTGGTCGCGGCCCAAATCCGAAATCATGGACTTGTTGGGACTGCTGCGCCGTTTTGTTCGCAACGATTTGGCCGATCTGCACAAAAGCAATGTCCGGGTTCGCATCATCGGCGAGCGCGACGACCTCGACCGCGACATCCGCCTGTTGCTGGAGGAGGCCGAAGATCTGACGCGCAGCAACAACGGACTGACACTGGTCGTGGCCTTCAATTACGGTGCGCGCCAGGAAATCGCGCGCGCGGCGCGCCGGTTGGCGCAGGAGGTGGCCGCCGGCCGGATGGCGGCCGACGCCATCACGCCCGACCTCATTACCCGCAATCTCGATGCGCCGGACGTGCCCGATCCCGACGTGATCATTCGCACCAGCGGTGAGCAGCGACTGTCCAATTTCTTGTTGTGGCAGGCCGCTTACAGCGAACTGGTTTTCGTGCCGGTCAACTGGCCGGACTTTGACCGCGCTGCACTCGAATCCGCCATCGCCGAGTACCGTCGGCGTGAACGCCGTTTCGGCGGCCTGATCGCCCAGACCGGATCGTGACCGCCGAAGTCAATCGTGACGCGGCCCGGCGTCGCAACCTGATGCTGCGCGTGGCATCGGCAGCGGTCCTGGCGCCGGTCGTCCTGGTGGCGGGCTATTTTGGCGGTTGGTCTTTTTTCGCGCTCTGCGCGCTGGCGGCGCTCGGCATCTTCTGGGAATGGAGCCGGCTTGCTGGCATCGCCGATCGCGTAGTTCTGGCACCGGGCATCGCCGCGCTTGGAGCGGCGTTCGCCTTCACGGGCTTCGGTTATGCCACCGGTGCAATGGGCGCGGTCGCCGCCGGTGCGGTGTTGGCGGGCATCGCTGCATCTTTGACCAGTCCTACGGGGCGAAATTGGCCGGTGCGCGGAATATGGGCGGTCGGCGGCGTCATCTATGCGGGGGCCGCGTTTCTAGGCCCTGCGCTGCTGCGCCGCGACGCCGAATTCGGCTTTGCGGCGTTTCTCTTCCTGGCGCTGACGGTCTGGGCGACCGATACCTCCGCCTTTGCGGCCGGCCGTGCTATCGGCGGTCCTCTGTTGTGGCCGAAGGTGAGCCCGAACAAGACTTGGTCGGGCGCCTTCGGCGGTCTCGCCGGGGGGGTTGCCGCCGGAACGCTGGTCGCCTATGCGGACGGGTTGAGCCGGCTGGCCGTAGTAGGAGTAATCGCGTTGGTGCTTTCAGCCTTGGCGCAAGCGGGGGATCTACTTGAATCCGCTATCAAGCGGCATTTCGGCGCCAAGGACACGAGCCAGCTTATCCCAGGTCATGGCGGGCTGATGGATCGGCTCGACGGTTTTCTGGTCGCTGCCGCGGCTGCGCTTCTGATTGGCATCGTGCGCCAAGGCACGGCTGCTGCCGCCCACGGCCTCCTGGTATGGTAGGCGCGATGACACATGCACAGCCGTTGGCCAAAGTCGGCGCCAAGGCCGGAACGTCAGCCACGCCACGCCGCGTAACACTGCTTGGCGCGACCGGTTCGATCGGCTCGAGCACGATCGACCTGCTGCGGCGCGATCCTGGACGCTACGAGGTCGAGGCCATCACCGCGTATCGTAATGGCGCGGCATTGGCGCGGCTTGCGCGTGACCTGCGCGTGCGGTTTGCGGCGGTAGGCGACCCCGACGCGTTTGCTGAGCTCAAGGAAGGACTGTCCGGTTCCGGCATCGAAGCAGGCGCCGGTCCTGGCGCGATGGTGGAATCGGCGGAGCGTCCCGCAGATTGGGTCATGGCTGCGATCACGGGCGCGGCCAGTCTGGAGCCGACGCTGGCTGCGGCCGAGCGCGGCGCGACAGTGGCGCTCGCCAATAAGGAGTGCCTGGTTTGCGCTGGCGCCCTGTTCATGCGGCGTGCGGCGGCAGCCGGCGCCAAGGTTCTTCCGGTCGATTCCGAGCACAACGCGATTTTTCAGGCGCTGAGTGCCGGACGGCGCGAAGAAGTGCGCCGAGTTATCCTGACCGCCTCGGGCGGCCCTTTCCGCACGTATTCGCCGGAACAGCTCCGCCACGTCACGCTGGAGCAGGCCCTAAAACACCCGGTCTGGTCGATGGGGCCGAAAATCACCATCGATTCGGCGACGCTGATGAACAAAGGTCTCGAACTGATCGAGGCGCGGCACTTGTTCGCACTTGCGCCCGATGAACTCGACATCGTGGTGCACGCGCAATCCGTGGTGCACGGCCTCGTGGAGTATCGCGATGGGTCGGTCATCGCCCAGCTCGGTGCGCCGGACATGCGTATCCCGATCGCGCATTGCCTGGCGTATCCGGAGCGAATGGCCACGCCTGCGCAGCGGCTCGACCTCGCCCGCATTTCGAATCTGACCTTCGAAGAGCCCGATCCGGTGCGTTTTCCGGCGTTGCGCATTGCCCGGGCGGCGCTCGTCGCCGGCGGCGCGGCGCCCACCGTGCTCAATGCCGCTAATGAAGTCGCGGTCGCCGAATTTGTCGGCAGGCGGCTTAGCTTTGCGGGGATTTCCGCGCTGGTCGAGGCCACCCTCGAGGCCGCCGAACGGGCCGGCGCGATGGCGGAACCACAATCGGTCGACCAAGCCGTCGCCATTGACCATACAGCAAGAAGGCTAGCGACCGAACTCTTGCCCGAAATTGCCGCAATGGCATCTTAGGCAAGGTTGGGGTCGGGCAGAACCGGGGCGTGGGACGAGTCATGGGGATGGATATTGTCTCGCATTTGCAGGCACTTCCGCACGATATCCTGCACTATCTCGTTCCCTTTGTGTTCGTCTTAAGCCTTGTGGTTTTTTTCCACGAGCTTGGCCATTTTCTGGTCGCTCGCTGGTGCGGCGTCAGAATCCTGGTTTTTTCGATCGGATTCGGTCCCGAATTGGCCGGTTTCTACGACCGCCACGGCACCCGCTGGAAAATCGCGGCGATTCCGCTGGGCGGCTACGTCAAATTCTTCGGCGACGACAGCGTCGCCAGCACGCCAGATCGCTCGCTGATCGAAAACATCGATCCGGCCGAACGCGAGCACAGCTTTGTTTTCCAGTCAGTCGCCAAGCGCGCCGCCATCGTGGTGGCCGGTCCGGTGGCGAATTTCATTTTGGCTATCGTGATTTTTGCCGGGATCTTCATGATCTTTGGCATGCAGACGCTGAGCCCGCGCGTCGATGAGGTGCAGCCCGGTAGTCCGGCCGCCGCGGCCGGCTTCAAGCCCGGGGACATGGTGCTGTCGATCGACGGGGACAAAATCGACAGCTTCGAGACGATGCAGCGGATCGTGTCCGACAGTGCCGGAACGGCCCTGAAGATTACGGTTGAGCGGAATGGCGCTCCGGTCGCGCTGACGGCAACTCCCGTCCTGCATCAGGAAAAGGACATATTCGGGAACGTCCAGCGCATCGGGCTCCTCGGCATTCGCCGCTCGCCCTCGCCGGGCGACGTGAAATACCAGCGAGTTTCGCCGCCGAAGGCGGTCTGGTTGAGCGTCCAGGAAACCTGGTTCGTGGTCGACAAGACGTTAACGTATCTCGGCCGGGTGGTTATTGGCCGGGAGCGGGCGAATCAACTGGGCGGCCCGATCCGAATCGCGCAAATGTCCGGACAGGTCGCGAGCATCAGCTTTGTGGCGCTGGTGCATCTTGCTGCGGTACTTTCGGTTTCGATCGGATTGCTCAACCTGTTTCCGATCCCGCTGCTCGATGGCGGCCACCTTCTGTTCTATGGAATCGAGGCGACGCGCGGCCGTCCGTTGTCGGAACGGGCCCAGGAAGTTGGCTTCCGGATTGGTTTCGCGATCGTTATCATGTTGATGATATTTGCAACTTTCAATGACATCGTTCACCTGAGGGCATCTTAGGCGAACGCTATGATTGCCGAATCTGGCAAGCGGGACTGGGGAACGACAGGATCGGGGCAGAGCGAGGAGAAGACCACGCTGAACTGATGCTGATGCGGAGCTGAAGGGGATATCGAGGGACCCGCCTGACTGACTGACTGACTGGCGGGCGGGGCGGCTTCTAGGGGAATAAGGGCGCTTTGCGCATGAACATGTGGGTGCGGGTTAGGCGAGGGCTGGTTGTTGCCGGCGTACTCCTCGGCGTAAGCCTTGTCGGCTTTGCGCCCATTTCTGCTTATGCGGCACCGCGCCAGGAGGTCGGCGGCGCCACTCAGATCGTGGTGCAAGGCAATCGACGCGTCGACACCGACACGATCCGGCAATATTTCAAGGCGGGTCCTGGCAAGCATCTTGATGCCGATCAGATCAATGCCGGCATCAAGGCGCTCTACGAGTCCGGGCTGTTCCAGA
>Ga0134128_10005823_pt1 | contig 14928 bp, 13 predicted proteins | sample KB31754_FD_96462 | JGI IMG/M metagenome (GOLD analysis project Ga0134128, IMG submission 96462) | Terrestrial soil microbial communities with excess Nitrogen fertilizer from Kellogg Biological Station, Michigan, USA - KB3-175-4 | ecosystem: Environmental > Terrestrial > Soil > Unclassified ... | reverse complement strand
GTTGAATGCCCTGCGCGCGTTTGAAGTCACGGCGCGACTGGGCAGCATGAGTCTTGCGGCACAGGAGCTGCGCGTGACGCATGGCGCCGTCAGCCGCCAGGTACGCGTGCTGGAGGAAGCACTGGGCCAGCCGCTCTTCATGCGCCAGGGGCGCGGCGTCGCCCTGACCGCCAGTGGGCAGATCTTGCGCGACAGTTGTACGGGCGCCTTCGAGCAGCTGCGGCAGGCCTGGAATCGACTGCAGCAGTCCCACGCCCGTTCGGCCTTCGTGCTCGGCTGCTCCGGCAGCGTGCTGGCGCGCTGGGTCATTCCCCGACTGGAGCGGTTGCGCCGAGACCTGCCAGAGCTGACTTTGCACCTGTCCGCGCTGGATGAACCCGCCACCGAAGGAATGCATGGAGCGGACGCCGTCCTGCTGTTGGCCGCACCGCCCTGGCCAGGCGGCTGGCAAGCGCACGAACTGGCACCGGAATGCATCGGCCCGGTGTTGAGTCCACGTTACCCCGGCGCCGAACGCCTGCGCGAACTGCCCGCCGAGGCGCTATGTGACGAGCCGCTGCTGCACACGGCCTCGCGACCGCAGGCGTGGCCGGACTGGGCGCGCGCGATGAACCTGCCGCCGGAATCCCTGCAGCAGACGCAAGCGCTGCCGCACCTGTATTTCTTGCTGGAAGCGGCTGCGGCCGGACTGGGCGTGGCGATCGCGCCGCAACCGCTGGTCGCCGATGACCTCGCCGCCGGACGGCTCATCGCCCCCTGGGGTTTTCGAGCGACAGCGGCGAGTTGGGCGCTGTGCGCACCGAAACAGGCCAGCGATCCACGCCTGGCCCAGCTGGCAAACTGGCTGCGACGGGAACTGGCGGAAACCTGACCAGCTCGTTACAGGTGCTGGCGTGCGCCCTTCTTCAATTCCTCCGCCGTCTCGGCCGTGAGCGGACCGAGCACGCCACGGCGATCTTCGGGGATGTGCGCCACCGCTTGCTCGTCGCCGAACACGTAGTAGTCCAGCAGGTTCCGCCAGTGCGCCCGCTCGGCAGGGGGCAACACGTGAAAAGCGAGCAGGCAGTGATACAACGCAGCACGCGCATGACCGGTGTTGTAGCCGTCGATTTCGACCGGGCTCCACCAGTAGTTGACCAGCGCGTTGAGCACCTCCAACGACTCGACGTTGTGCCACCACAGTGGCGGCATGTAGATCGCGTCGCCCGGATGCAGCTCGGCCACCTGCGCGGTGGCCAGCGCCTGTTTCAGGCGTGGGTAGCGCGGGTCGTCCGGCTGGTCCAGCCGCGCCATGCTGATCGCCGCGCCGGTGGGCGCGTAATCCAGCGGGCCGATATAGAGGTTGGGCAACTGTTCGGGCGGGAACAGCGTGAACCGGCGCGTGCCGCACACCACGCAGGCGATGTTGTGCTGCGAATCGAAGTGCGTGGGCGTGGTGACCTTGTTGCCCATCCACAGCCGCGGTTCCACGCGCGGGTCGAGGAACGGCAACACGTGTTCGGCCAGGAACCCGGGCATGCAATCGCGGATCGGCACGCTCTGGATCACCAGCCCCGGTGCGGCTTCGCGCCGACTGTAGCTCGCGAGGCGCCTCAGCCCGAGGGTCAGCGACACCTTGAAGTGCTGGTAGTTGAACCCGCTCATGTCGGGTGCATAGCCAATGATGCCGTCGCCTTCCGGCGCGATCAGCAAGGTGGTCACGTCGGCGCCGTTGTCCAGCTCCGCCAGTCGCTGCGCGAAAGCGGTATCCGACTTCCGTGCCAGCTTCACCACCGGCCACTCGCGCACCAGGCCGCGAATCACCAGGGGACGCCCGCCCGCCACCACCGCGTCGAGATCGAACGGGCGCTCGTCGCTGACGCGATATTCCTCGATCGCGGCGAGCGCGGGGTGCATGTCGGAAGCTTGGCCCATGACTATCCCTCGCTCTTGTCTGCGACGCGCACTGCTGCCACGAAGTCGGCAAGCAGGGCCGCATCCTTGATGCCCGGCGCCGACTCCACCCCGCTGGCCACGTCCACCGCCCACGGCCGCGCCAGGCGGATCGCCACGGCGACATTGTCTGCGCGCAGGCCGCCAGCCAGGATCACGGGCTGGCCCAAACCGCCCGATATCCGTGTCCAGTCGAAGCTCTGGCCGCTGCCACCGGCCTCGCCAGATCCGTGCCCGTCAAGCAACAGCGCCGATGCACCCGGATAGTCGTGCAGCCGCGGCAACGACGTATCGCCGTCGCCCATCGCGATGGCCTTGAGGTAGGGGCGTCCGAAGCGGGCGCATTCGGCGTCGCTTTCCACACCATGGAACTGCAGCAAATCCGGATTCACCGTCGAGATGACTTCCTCGACCAGTACCGGGGTGTCGTCCATGAACAGGGCCACGGTGGTAACGAAGGGTGGCAGTGCAAGACGTATCGCCAGCGCCTGGGCCACACTCACCTGCCGCCGGCTGCGCGCGGTGAACACCATGCCGATCGCGTCCACACCCAGCCGCGCCGCCAGCAAGGCATCCTCGACCCGGGTCATGCCGCAACACTTGATGCGCGTCATGCGGAGACCTCCGGCATGCTGACCCCTTCCGGCAATGCCCAGTGCCGCTCGTAGCGAGGCCCGACAAAAGTCAGGCCGGAAGCCGGCGCGGTGGGGCCGGCGACCTGCCGGTCACGACCGGCAAGCAACTGCGCCAGCCATTCGACCGGCTGCTCGCCACGACCGATCAACAGCAACGAACCGACGATGTTGCGCACCATGTGGTGGAGGAAGGCATTCGCCTCGATCTCGACCAGCACATGCTGGTCTTCGCGTCGCACGCCCGCCGCCAGGACGGAACGGCGTGGATGCGCAGCCTGGCAGGACAAGGCCCGAAATGCGCTGAAGTCGTGCTGGCCAAGCAACGACTGGACTGCCGCATGCATGCGGTCGGCGTCCAGTGGCAGGCGTTCCCAGGTGACATGACGCGCGTCCAGTGCGGCGCGCACAGGCCGGTTGAGGATGTGGTAACGGTAACGCCGACTGCGCGCTGCATAACGGGCATGGAAACTGTGCGGAACCGGCTGTGCCCATAGCACCGCCACGCTTGCCGGCAGGTTGGAGCAGGCACCGAGCACCCAGCCACGCATCTCGCGGGGTGCTTCGGTATCGAAATGCACCACCTGGCAGCGCCCGTGCACGCCTGCATCGGTGCGCCCCGCACAGCTGATTTCCACCGGATGGGCGGCGACCTTCGACAACGCCTGCTCGACCGCCGCCTGGACGCTCGGCCCCTCGGTCAGCCGTTGCCAGCCGGAAAAATCGGTGCCGTCATATTCGATGCCGAGAGCGATGCGCATGAGCCGGATGAAAATCGTTGAAGCGACGCTGAAGATTAGCAGGGCCGCAACGAGGTCGGGCCGGCAAAGCCGGCCCGACAGGTTGCCAACCAGACGTGCAGTATCAGCTGAGCCCGTCGAGCAGGCGCCGCGCGGTATCACGCTGCATCTGGCTGCCTTCCTTGAGCACTTCGCCCAGCATCGCGCGGGCACCATCGGCATCGCCCATGTCCAGGTAGGCCCGTGCCAGGTCGAGCTTGGTGTCGACCGGATCGTCGCTGAAGTCGACCGGTTCGTGCTCCTGACTCATCCCGTGCGACGAGGCAGCAGCCGGCGCCGTCCAGTCGGCGGGTCCGCCGTGCGGCTTGACCACGGTGACATCATCCGGGGCCAGCGCGGGTGGCGCGGGCGGCTCGGCAGCCGCAGGGTGGGTCAGGTCGAAGTTGAAATTGTACTCACTGACTTTTTTCGGCCCGGCCGGCAACGATGGCGGGAGTGGCGACACGACGGTGGCGTCGTCGTCATGGCCCTTGTAGTCGTCGATGTCGAAACCCGACGCCGCGTTCCCCGATGCCGCCGCCTCTTCATGGTGATCGAACAAGGGATGCTCTGGAGCCAGGTCCTCGCCCATGTGCAGCACATCCTGCCACTCGTCCTGCGCCGGATCGGTGATGTGTGCGTGCATCGCCTCGGCGGCGGCCTCGAAGTGCTCGACGTCGCGCCGCGAGTAGTACAGGGTGACCAGTTCCAGGTGCAGGTAGATATCGTCCGGATGTTCGGCGAGCTGATCGAGCAACTGCTCCTGATCGGTATCGTCGTCGAGCAGGTGGTCGTCGCCCGAGGACGGTGCACTGAATCGGTCAGCCAGCGAGGAGGCGGACTTCGACGCCGCGGCTGCCGCCGGCTTGCGGCGACGGCCCAGCATGGCCAGCACGATCAGCAGCACGATGACGGCCGCACCCGCAGCCCACGCCCACGTCTGCATGTACCAGGGTTCTTCGGCTACCGGAGCAGGCACGGGCTTGCCGGCGGGTTTGGTCACCGGTTTGGCGGTGGCAGTGGCAGGCGGGGTTACTGACGCAGCTGGCGCGGTAACCGCCGCCGGCGCCGACGACGTGCCGGCAGCAGCAGTCGATGCCGAGGTGGCGATTGTCGTGGAAGTGCTTGATGCGGCAACGGATGCCGACCCGGCCCGCGTGGAGGACGCTGCGGCAAGCGGCGGCACGTTCGCCTTGGCGCTGGTGCCGCCGGTCGCCACGGCCGGTTCCGGCGCAGCCGCAGCCGACGGCTCCGTGTTCGGCGCCGCAGTCACTCTGGCCGCCACTGCCGGCGGCTTTCCGGCAACACCGGCAGCCTTGCGCGCAGCCGCGAGCCTGGCCTGCAGTTCGGCAATCTCGCTGTCCTTCAGTGACAGCAGATGCTCGTTCTTGCTGTTGATGTCGGTCAGGTCCTTCAACCGGGTCTTCAGATCGCTGCTTTGCTGTTGCAGGCTGGCCACATTCTCCTTGGCACGCAGGAGGTCTTCGCGCAGGGCGGCCGATGACTTGTCACCCTTGCCTGCCCCCTCGTTGCCGGTGCCGCCACCGACCTTCGGCGGAACCAGGGCAAGTCGATCCTCGTTGCCTGCCGGCGTGGCGCCGGGTGAAGCAGACGCGGTGGCGCGCGTCCCGGCGTCGGCCACGACGGCCGGCTTGCCTGGTGTCCCCTCACGCCAGTCGCTGTTCTGTTGGCGCACTTGCGCGGCGGCAGCCGCCAAGGTCAGGGCCTGCGCTTCGGCCGAGGTCGGCACACGCAGCACCGCGCCACTCTTGAGCGCGTTGATGTTGTCGCGATAGAACGCATCCGGATTGGCCTTCTGCAAGGCCAGCATCATCTGCTGCACGTCGACACCTGATGGCGCCACGTTGCGGGCGATAGCGGAAAGCGTCTGGCCGCTCTGAACCGGGCCATAGCGACCGTTGCTGACGCCCGTCGAGGCCGGGGTCGGAGCCGAAGTCGGCGGCGCCCCCACGTGCCGGGGTGCGGCAGACGCCGCGACCTTCGCCGGTCTGGCAGGTGCCGGTTCCGCCGGGGTGGCTGCCGCCACCGCGGGCGGTGCGGATGCGCCAGGCGGATCCAGCAGGATGGCGTATTCACGCACGCTCTTGCCGGCATGGCCGTTCACTTCGATCAGCAGATCGAGGTAGGGGTTGTCCACGGGCACGCTGCTGGTGATGCGGATCACCGGGTGTGCGCCGGCAGCATTGGCCACGCTGAAGTGCAGCGGGATGCTGGTGCGACCGCCGACAATGCCGGCACGGGCAAATTGCTCGCTTGAGGCCAGCGTTACCGTAAGGCCCTGCAATTCCGCCGGATTTGCCGGATGCAGCGGAATCTCCGCCAGCAGTGGCTGTCCCAGCGCCGATTTGACCTGGACCTGGCCGAGATCCAGCGCCAGAAGCTGACTGCTGCCCAGCGCCAGTGCCACCAGCATCGACAATTTCAACGAACGATTCATGCGTGCTCCCCCGAACGATCCTTGGCGCAACTTCTTGTTTAAAGGCGCCCCACCATGGCGGCGGCTGCGTCAGTGTGCCGCCACTTTAGTTACATGCGGACCAATCAACAATAGCTGCGGCGAATACTTGCAGTACATTGCTGCAGTGCGTTCTTGCCTGGGCAGCGCCCTCATCGCTGCCCTGCCGGGTGGCTGGCCTGCAGTTCCAGCAGCTTCCGGCGCAGCTCTTCGATCTGCTTGTCCTGCCGCTGCAAACGTTCGCCGGCCTGCTTGCTGTCCGATTCCTGCCTGGCAACCTGCCGCTCCAGCCGCTCCACTTCGCCCTGGTTCCGCTTGAGCTGCTGGCGAACCTTCGGCAGCGATGCCGTCGTGGCGGACGCGCCGGGTGATGCCACGGCCGCCGGGGGACTTGCCGGAACGGGGGCTGCAAGAGCAAGGCCCATGACCGTGATGAGCTGCAATCGACACATGGTCAGAGAAAATCCTCGATCAACAATTCGGCGATCTGCACCGCGTTGAGCGCGGCGCCCTTGCGGATGTTGTCCGACACGATCCACAGGTCCAGCCCGCGCTCGTGCGAGATGTCCTCGCGGATGCGTCCCACGAAGACCCCATCGGCGCCGGCCGCCTCGCCCACCGGCGTGGGATAGCCACCCGGCCTGCGCTCGTCCACCAGCACCACGCCCGGCGCCTGCCGCAGCAACTCGCGCGCCTCCTCGGCGGTGATCTTGTCGCTGGTCTCGATGTGCACCGCCTCGGAATGGCCATAGAACACCGGCACGCGTACCGCGGTCGGATTCACCTGGATCGACTCGTCCTCCAGGATCTTGCGGGTCTCCCACACCAGCTTCATCTCCTCCTTGGTGTAGCCGTTCGGCTGGAAATCGTCGATCTGCGGGATCACATTGAACGCGATCTGGGTCGGGAATTTCTTGCCCGGTTCCACGCTTTGGAAGTTCAGCAACGCTGCGGTCTGCTTGCCGAGCTCCTCCATGCCGCTGCGGCCGGCGCCGGAGACGGACTGGTAGGTAGCCACGTTGATCCGCTCGATCTGCACCGCGCGATGGATCGGCGCCAGCGCCACCAGCATCTGCATGGTCGAGCAGTTCGGGTTGGCAATGATGCCGCGATTGGTGTACTGCGCGATCGCGTGCGGATTGACCTCGCTGACCACCAGCGGGATGTCGTCCTGGTAGCGGAACTCCGAAGTGTTGTCGATCACCACCGCACCGGCCGCGGCCGCGCGCGGCGCGTGTTCCCGGCTGACCGAGCCGCCAGCCGAGAAGAACGCGATGTCGACGCCGGCGAAATCGTAGCTGTCGAGCAGTTGCACGGTGATGTCCTTGCCGGCGAAGCTGACCTTGCCACCGGCCGAGCGCTCGCTGGCCAGCGGCACCAGCTCGCTGACCGGGAAATTGCGCTCGGCGAGGATCGCCAGCACGGTCTCGCCGACCGCGCCGGTGGCGCCGACCATGGCGACCTTGTAGCTGCTCTTCTGACTCATCGGATGGCTTGCCCTGAAGGAAGGAGGATGGTGCCGGTCACAGCACGTTGGGATTGAGGAGATTGGGCGGACGTCCGGCATGCGGACCATGCCCGAACATCGACAGCACATTGTCGACCGCCACCGAGGTCATCGCGCGGCGGGTTTCGGTCGTGGCGCTGGCGATATGCGGGCTGAGCAGCACGTTGTCGAGCGCGAGCAGCTCCGGATGCACTTTCGGCTCGCCCTCGAACACGTCAAGTGCAGCGCCGGCCAGACGCCGCTCGCGCACGGCAGCGGCCAGCGCGGCATCGTCGACGATGCCGCCCCGGGCGATGTTGATCAGCATGGCGGTCGGCTTCATCAATGCCAGTTCGGCTGCGCCGATGGCATGGCGCGTCTGTGCAGTCAGCGGCAACGCCAGTGCCAGGAAGTCGGACTCACGCAGCAATTGCTGCTTGTCGACATGGCGAGCGTTGCACGCAAGCTCCTCTGCCACGCGCAGCGGCGAGCGATTGTGGTAGATCACCGGCATGCCGAAGCCGACGGCACGTCGCGCGATCGCCTGGCCGATGCGCCCCATGCCGAGGATGCCAAGAGTGCGACCACGCACGTCGGCTCCAAGCCATGCCTTGAATTCGGTGGTGTGCCACCGCCCCTCGCGCAGCCAGCGCTCGGCCGCGGTCATGCGGCGTGCGGCGCCGAGCAGCAGCGCCCAGGCATAGTCGGCCACGCTCTCGTTGAGCACGTCGGCAGTGTTGGAGACCGCGATGCCGGCGGCGCTCATCGCGTCGAGGTCGATATTGTCGTAACCCACCGCGAGATTGGCCACGATGCGCAATCTTTCGGCGCCGCCGACCTCGGCCGCGCCGATGCGATCCTTGAGGCCGACGATCACGGCGTCCTGCCCGGCCAGCTTCGCGGCCAGTTCGGACGAACTGAACTTGCGTTCCTCCGCCTCCGCGCTCACCACGAAATGCGGCTCCAGCCGGGCGATGACACCGGGAAAGGTGGGGCGGGAAACCCAGACGTGCGGCTTGTCGGTCATCGAACTGGTTCCGGTTGCAACGGAGGAGTATCAGGCGATGCGCGGCGCAACCGGCCCCACATCGCCGCACTGCGCCCGATGGCGCAACGCGTGGTCCATCAGCACCAGCGCCATCATCGCCTCGGCGATCGGCGTGGCACGGATGCCGACGCAGGGATCGTGTCGCCCCTTGGTGACCACGTCCACCGGCTCGCCCGCCAGGTTCACGCTGCGGCCGGGGATCAGGATGCTCGACGTGGGCTTCAGCACGATCGACGCGGTGACGGGCTGACCACTGCTGATGCCGCCGAGGATACCGCCTGCATGATTGGACGTAAAGCCGTCCAAATGCATTTCGTCGCGATGCTCGCTGCCGCGCTGGGCGACCGCGGCAAAACCGTCACCGATCTCCACGCCTTTCACCGCGTTGATCGACATCAGCGCGCCGGCCAGGTCGCCGTCGAGCTTGCCGTAGATCGGCTCGCCCCAGCCCGGCGGCACGCCCTCGGCCACCACGTTGATGCGCGCGCCGACCGAATCGCCGGACTTGCGCAGCGCGTTGATGTAGGTTTCCAGCGCAGGCACCTGGGCCGCAGCCGGCCAGAAGAACGGGTTCTGCTCGACCGCCTCCCAGTCGAACGCATCCGGCATGATCTCGCCGATCTGCGCCAGATACCCGCGCACGCGCACGCGATAACGCTCGGCCAGCCACTTCTTCGCAATGACGGCAGCGGCCACGCGCATGGTGGTCTCGCGTGCCGACGAACGCCCGCCACCACGCGGATCGCGGATGCCGTACTTCTGCCAGTAGGTATAGTCGGCGTGGCCGGGGCGGAAGGTCGACACGATGTCGCCGTAATCCTTGCTGCGCTGGTCGGTGTTGCGGATCAGCAGCGCGATCGGCGTGCCGGTGGTCTTGCCCTCGTAGACGCCGGACAGGATCTCCACTTCGTCCGCCTCGTGACGCTGCGAGGTGTAACGGCTCCGGCCGGTGGCGCGGCGGTCGAGGTCGGTGCGGAATTCCTCGACGCCGATCGGCAACCCCGGCGGACAGCCGTCGACCACGCAGCCGATCGCTGGCCCGTGGCTTTCGCCGAAGGTGGTGACGGTGAGGAGTTTGCCGAAGGAGTTGCTGGACACGGGGTTTGGACGACCATGGGTAGAAACCGCCACAGCTTAACCGCGATGGGGCTGTATCGCCTGCCATTCGTGATCCAGCATGGCGAAGATGACGTCGTCGACCCACTCACCCTGCAGCCACAGGCTTTCGCGATGGTGGGCCTCCTGGCGCATGCCCAGCGCACGCAGCATCGCCATGCTGGCGATATTGCGCGGGTCGACCGAAGCCTGGATGCGATGCCGGCCAAGCAGGCCGAATACTAGCCCGAATACCGCTCGCACGGCCTCGCACGCATAACCGTTGCCCTGATGGGCCGGCACGATGCTGACCCCGAATTCGATCGAACCTTCCGCATCCGGTGGCAGGTGGATGCCCAAGTCGCCGATCAACTCGCCGCTTTTGCGCAGGCGGATCGCACGCTGAAACCAGCTGTCCGGCGTATCCATCGAAGCACCGGCCTGGCGTTTGATGAAATCCGCGGCCTCGGCCACGCTGGCCGGGCGCCAGCTCTGGAAACGGGATACGCCCGGATCGGCGCGATAACCGAACAACGCTTCGGCGTCGGTCGGCCGCAACGCATCCAGCCTCAGGCGTGGCGTATTCAGTTCCATGCGACAGCTGCCTTCAGCCGGTGCGACGCGCAGCCGCAGCGGCAATGGTCGCGGCGTGATCGACCAGATCGCGCCGTTCCAGCGCGAAGACGCCCATCTGTCCCACCTTGAACTCGATCCAGATGAACGGAACTTCCGGCAGCAGCGCGGCCAGCGCATGCTCGCTCTCGCCCACTTCGACGATCAGCAAGCCATCCGCGGTGAGGTGATCGGCTGCCTCGTCCAGCATGCGCAGGCAAAGGTCCAGGCCGTCCGCTCCCGAGGTGAGGCCCAGCTTCGGTTCGTGCGCGTATTCGCCGGGCAACGCGGCATACTCGTCTTCGGTGACGTATGGCGGATTGGAGACGATCAGGTCGTACTTGCGACCCTCAAGGCCGGCGAACAGGTCCGACTGGATCGCCTCGACCCGGCCCTCGACGTGCTGGAACACGATGTTCTCGCGCGCCAGCGACAACGCCTCGTCGCTGATGTCGACGATGTCGACCTGCCAGTCCGGGTTGTATTCGGCCATCGCGATGCCGATGCAACCCGAGCCGGCGCACAAGTCCAGTACACGCTCGACGTGGCGCTCGTCCAGCCACGGCGCGAAGCCCGACTCGATCAGCTCGGCGATCGGCGAGCGTGGCACCAGGGCGCGACGGTCGCTCTTGAACTTCAACCCGGCAAACCAGGTTTCGCCGACCAGGTAGGCCACCGGCAGCCGCTCGGTCACGCGGCGCTCGATCAGCGCCAGCACGTTGGCGCGCTCCTCGGCCGTGAGCCGGCCCGCGCCATAGGCCGGCGGGATGTCCGGCGGCAGGTGCAGGCTGGCCAGCACCAGGTGGGTCGCCTCGTCGATCGGGTTGTCGTGGCTGTGGCCGAAGGTGAGTCCGGCCGCGGAGAAACGGCTGGCGCCATAACGGATGAAGTCGATGATGGTGGCGAGCTCGGCGGTCACGGCAATCCAGCGGCAATCGGAATGGCCGCACATTATAGGGCCTGCCGGCGTGGCCACCCCCTATACTGGGCGGATGACTTTCAAGGTATTCCTGCAGTACATCCTGCCGCACCGCTTCCTGTCGCGCGTCGTCTACCGGGCCACGCGCTGGACCTTCGCGCCGTGGAAGAACTGGCTTATCGGCACGATCGTGCGCAATTACGACGTGAACATGGCCGAGGCGGCGCAGCCCGATCCACTGAATTACCAGCACTTCAATGCGTTCTTCACGCGCAAGCTGCGCCCGGATGCGCGTCGTGCCGACGCCGACCCGGAGGCCCTGCTCTCGCCTGCCGACGGCCGCATCAGCCAGTCCGGCGCGATCGTCGACGGACGCATCTTCCAGGCCAAGGGCCAGGAGTACTCTGCTGCGGAGTTGCTCGGTGGCGACGAGGCCGCCGCTGTGCCGTACCGCAACGGCCGCTTCGTCACCGTCTACCTGTCACCACGCGATTACCACCGCGTGCACATGCCGTTGAAAGGCACGCTGAAGGAAACCGTGCATGTGCCCGGCCGCATCTTCAGCGTGGCGCCGTTCGCGGTCGAGGCAATCCCGCGTTTGTTCGCGCGCAACGAGCGGCTGGTCTGTCACTTCGACGGCGAGCACGGCCCGTTCGTGGTGGTGATGGTCGGCGCGATCCTGGTTTCATCGGTGGCCACGGTGTGGGATGGCCTGGTGATCCCGCCGTACGCCTCGTCGATCCGTCGCAAGTCGTTCGCCGGCCAGAACATCACGCTGGAGCGCTTCGCCGAGATGGCGCGCTTCAACATGGGCTCCACCGTGATCCTGCTGCTGCCAGCGGGAGGCGCAACACTGGACACGCTGCAACCGCAGCAAGCGGTCCGGGTCGGCCAGCGAATCGGCCTCGGCTGCGATATCGGCCCCGAAAGCTGACGCCACGCGTCATTTTGTGACGTTCTAGGCGCAAATTCCGGGGTGCTTTGCTAAGATCGACGAGCGATGCGGCAACCGGTGCCGCGCGATCCAGCGCCGAGGGGACTCATGCAGATACTCACTCCATTGTTCGTGGCAATGCGCGCGCGCCAGCTTGGCCGTCAGTTCCGCGACATCGAACGCAGTATCCGGGCACTACCCAAGCGCAGCCGCGACCGCTTGAGCATGCTTACCTTGCGCGAGATCGGTCAGGCCTCGCGCTGCGACTTCCCGCACCTGTACGGCACCACACCTGAATCGCGTTACCTGCCCTGGGGCCAGGGTACCGACATCGGCTACGAGCGTGCCCGCTCGAACAACGCCGAGGTGGCGTTGCGCGGAATTTCCCTGTGGCTGGCAGTCGCCTATCACGAGACCAAGACCGCCACCCAGCCCGCTCTTCAGCTCCAACACCGCCAACTGCTGCAACTGCTGCGCGAACTGAAGGAAATCCAGGGCAGCAAGAGCAGCGTGGACAGCTGGATGCAGGAAAGCGCAGTCGCCTGATCCTTCCCCGGCCGGCAGCAACCGGCGCACCGCTCAGCGGCAGACCGGCACTTTCAAGTGCTGGCCCACCCGGATGCCATGATGCTTGAGCCCGTTCATCTCGGAAATCTCCTGCACGCTTGAGCAATGCAGCTTGCGCACGATGCTGATCAGGGTGTCGCCATGGCGCACGCGATAGCTTTTCGTCGATGGCACCGGCGGAGCGGCCGGCGTCGGGTCGGGCACCACCGGCACCGTCGCGTTGTGCAGATCGGCGGCGAGGATCGGCCACGGTCCATCGACACAACGTGAGGCGTAGGCGTGCTCCAGTTGCCTGGGCACCTGCAGCCGCGTTCCGACCGGCTGGCTTGCATCGGGATCGAGGCGCGGATTCAGATTGCGCAGCGTACGGAACCAGCCGTCGCTCATGCCATCGGCCGAACCCAGGCATACGGTGAGTTCGTCCAGCGAGGCGGCCCGCTTCAAGGTGATCGTGCCCGGAATCCCATCGATCTCCGGAAAGTGCAGGTTGTAGCTGTCCGGATGCAGGAACAGCCACGCCGCCGCCAACACGGCCGGCACGTAATCGCGCGTCTCGGGCGACATCTGGTTGTAGACGCGCGGGTCATAGAAGCTCACCGAAGTGTCGTCTCCCACCGCGCGCCGCATCCGGCCCTCGCCGCCGTTGTAGGCACCGATGACGAGCTCCAGGTTGTTGTTGAAGATGCGCAGTTGCTCATTGAGATACTCGGCGTTCGCCCGCGCCGAGGCCGCCGGATCGAAGCGCGTGTCGAAACCATTGTCCACGCCCAGCCCGAACCGCATGCCGGTGGAATACATGAACTGCAGCGGGCCGGCGGCACCGGAACGCGACACCGCGTGCACCTTGCCGCCGGACTCCTGCGCCAGGATGCCGAACAGCAGGGCTTCGGGAAGGTCGGCCTTTTCGTACGCCGGCCACATCTCGTGGCGCAGGTAGCGGTAGTTGACCCAGGCATCCATCAACTGCGGGCGACGTTGGGTCAGCCACATCTCCAGCGCGGCCTTGACCGGCCCGTTCATCGCGATCAGTTGCGACAGCTTCTGCCCGTGCAACAGGGTCACGCTGCGCTGTGCCTGCGGCAGGCTGGCCGCGCCGGCACGACCGGCGGCAAGCGAGGCCTGCGACGAGTCAACGTCGCCCGAAAGGTCCTGGTTTCCGCCGAAGTCGCCGTCCTTCAGTCGCAGCAATCGGTCGAACACCGAAAAGAATCGTTGCGGATCGCAACCGGGCGTGCTGCCGCACTGGGCCGAGGCCTGCTTCAACCGGTCGAGCGACTGACGCAGGGTCAGCTGCGAGGCTTCGAGATCGCCCTCGCGCGACTGCTGCAGCGCGGTCTCGTACCCCTTGCTGGCCTGATCGAGCTGGCTGTACAGCGCATTGACCTGGGCCGATGGCTTGCCACCTCCGGTACTGGCACAGGCGCCGAGCAAGCCGAGCGACGCGGCAAGCGTGGCCAGACGCATGGAACGAAACACGGAACACGACGACATCAGCAACTTCACCCGCGGAAAACGTCCACCATAGCTGGCGCAGCGCCGCGACTCAACGCAGCGCACGGCCACGCGACAACATCATCGCGTTGGCTACAATCGCTCGACCCCCAACGGACGGAACGCCATGACTGACATCTTGATCGGCCGCAACGACAGCGCCAGCGTCAGCCTGGACCCGCATTACGGCAATCGCCACGGCATGATCGCCGGTGCCACCGGTACCGGCAAATCGGTCTCGCTGATGGTGCTGGCCGAAGGTTTTTCGCGGCTGGGCGTGCCGTGTTTCCTGGCCGATGCGAAGGGAGATCTGGCCGGCCTGTCGATGGCCGCTGCCGAGGCGGGCGACAAACTCAAGGCACGGCTGGACAGGATCAAGCTCACCGACTGGAAGCCGCAGGCCAATCCGGTAGTGTTCTGGGACATCTACGGCAAGCTTGGCCATCCGGTGCGTGCCACCATCAGCGAGATGGGCCCAGCCCTGCTCGGCCGCGTGCTGGAATTGAACGACACCCAGGAAGGCGTGCTGGAAGTGATCTTCAAGGCCGCCGACGACCAGGGCTGGCTGCTGCTGGATCTGGCCGACCTGCGCGCCTTGCTCACCTACGCCTCCGGGAATGCCAAGGACATCTCGACCCACTACGGCCTGATCAGCACGACCAGCATCGCGGCGATCCAGCGCGCGGTGCTGAAACTCGAAAGCGACGGCGCCGACCAGTTCTTCGGCGAACCCGCGCTGGAACTGGCCGACCTGATGCGCCAGGACATGAGCGGCCGCGGCATCATCAACGTGCTCGCCGCCGATCAGCTGATCCTGAAGCCGCGGCTGTATTCCACCTTCCTGCTGTGGCTGCTGTCCGAACTGTTCGAACAATTGCCCGAAGTGGGCGACCTCGACCAGCCGAAGATGGTGTTCTTCTTCGACGAGGCGCACCTGCTGTTCGACGATGCCTCGCC
>Ga0134128_10005821_pt1 | contig 14934 bp, 13 predicted proteins | sample KB31754_FD_96462 | JGI IMG/M metagenome (GOLD analysis project Ga0134128, IMG submission 96462) | Terrestrial soil microbial communities with excess Nitrogen fertilizer from Kellogg Biological Station, Michigan, USA - KB3-175-4 | ecosystem: Environmental > Terrestrial > Soil > Unclassified ... | reverse complement strand
TTCTCGAAGGCATCGACCATCGCTTGCGGCACTGGCGTCGTGAAGTTCTCTTCGGATGGCTTCGGGTCGAGCGGCCCGAGGGTGTTGCCCTGAGCGGTCGCATGCGCGCTCTGCGCGTCGCCGCGCTTTGGCGGCGCCTTCGGGCCGGTGAAGGCGGCAAACTCGCCTCTGGCGTTCATCACCGCGACCTGGCGGCCGGCCTTCGGCCAGCCCTGCGGCTGGGGATCGGGATCGTCGTCGAGCAACTTCTGGATGATCGCCTTCGGCGCCAAGCCCTGGCGCAGGAGCGCCATCCCCTTCGGCCCGTAACTGACGTCGATATAGGCCTGCGTCGCGACGGCCCCGACGCCGGCCTCCGCGCTCAGCACGCCGTTGCCCACGGAAAACACCCTCGATTGCACCGCCGCGCCGACTTCACCCGTGTCGGGATCGAAACCCAGGATGGAAAACGTGCCGGTCTCGGGCAGGGGCTCGAGCGGGCGCGCCTGCTGCGCGGCGATGGCCATCGGCACGACCGCCAGCAGGATGACGATGACCTGACACGTGCGTCGCATGAGAGCGCCTCCCTGAAAAATTCCCGATCATTCCGGGAGCCTACGCTCCCGGAATGACCCTAGTGATGGACCGCCGGTCGCGAGAGGAAATCCACGATGGCCGCGACCCAGCGATCGTGCGTGTCTTCGAGCTGCGCGGCGTGATCCGCGCCCGGCAGCACCACCATTTGCCGGTCCGGCGTGCCCAGCTTCGCGAAAAACTTGCCGGCGTCGTCGAACGAGATGCCGGGGTCCTTTTCGCCGTAGAGCACGAGGGTCGGCACCTTCACCCGTCCGGGCTTCAGGTCGTTGTATTCGGCGTCGCCCTTGAGATCGATCCGGATCGGATCCGCTTTCAAGGCCTGCTCGACGAAGGACCTGACGACGATGGACGGTGTCACGGCCGGCGAGATGAAATCGCTGGCGGCGCTGTCGGCCGTGTTCTTGTCGCGCTGCGGCTCGACGGGCACTTCGACGTCGCCGAAGGTCGCATCGGGATCGAACACGAAGCCGAAGAGGACGAGGGCGGAGACCGCGGTCGGCTTGATCTCGGCGGTCAGCATCGAGATGCACGCGCCGCGCGACCAGCCGACGAGCGCCGGCGGCGGAAGGCTCCGGTGTTGCTGCGCGATCCACGTCAGGACATTGGCGACGTCCGCCGCAGCGCGCCTCGGCGTCAGCCAGCCGGTCGCGTCGCGCGGCGTGTCGCCGTAGCCGCGAAGATCGACGGCATAGGCGGCGTAGCCCCGCGCGGCGAACGACGCCAGCACGGACCGCTGCAGGCCCGGCACCTGAAGGTCGAAGTCGGGCCGCGCGCTCCACGTCATGCCGTGGACGAAGAGCACCGTGCCTTTCGGCGACGCGGCGCGCCGCGCCCACACGGACATGGGATGGCCGTCGGACGTGACCGTGAAGTGTTCGAGCGCCGGCGGCGCCGGCGCCGCCTGGACGGGCGGAGCCGCAGCCATCATCAGCACCCCGGCAAGGAGCGGCGGAAACATGCCGCTAGTGTAGGGGACGAACCGGCGGCGTGTCCCGCCCTCAGTGACGCGCGTCGACGACGGTAACGAGTCGGGTGCGGGCAGCGTAGTCGAGGATTTGACGATCGGCCGTCACGAGCAGTCTGCGCTGGCTGCGCGCGACGGCGACGAGACAGCGGTCGATGGGGTCGGACAGCTCCAAGGCCGGCACCAGACCTGCATCAGCCGCGGCCGTTTGATCGAGGTCGAACACCCGCAACGCCGGTCGCTCGATGGCTTCACGAATCCATTGCTCGACGGGCCTCGCCAGTCGGAGCCGGCCGGCGACCTGCAGCGCCGCGACCTCGAAGATCGACACGCTCGCGATCGCCAATCCACCCGGACGGGTCGACGCGGTCTCGAGGCGTCGCCGCGCCCGTCGGCCCAGACGGGTGTCGCGGCCGACCGCCCACACCCAGACGTGCGTGTCGAGCAGCATGACCGCTCAGCGGTCCGTGTCCGGATCGATGGTCCACCGACCGGGCACGGGATCGAAGGGCCGGTCGAATGCGAGGACGCTGCCGTCGAGGCACCCCAGAATCGACGACGACGTCTCCGGCTCCACGGGCACGAGCCGGGCCACGGGCCGCCCATGCCGTGTGACGACGTATTCCGCGCGGGCCTCCCGCACGTGGTCGACGAGCTCGAGGCACCGCGCCTTGAACTCGGCCGACCCGACGCGCATCCGCGGGCGCGGGCGCAGCGATCGTCTTTTCATGGCCATAATTTTATGGCCACTTTCAGATGGCGTCAACCGATGGCCGCGAAGACGGCGGGATCGGTGACGAGCATCGCCTGGACGCCGGCCGTGCTCGCCGCCGCAATCTCCGCGGCGGCGTCGCTGAGGAACAGCATGTCGCCGGCCGGCACGCCGAGCGCCGCGGCAATCCGCCGGTAACTGTCCGCCTCGACCTTCGCGCCGACGCCGGTGTCGAAGAACGCGTCGATGATCGTCGTGAGGTCGCCCTCCGGCGTCGTCGAAAACAGCAGGCGCTGCGCCAGCACGCTGCCCGACGAGTAGATGGCGATGCGCTTCCCCGCCGCGTGCCAGCGCTGCATGGCCGAGGCCACCCCGTCGAACAACTCGCCGTGGAGATCGCCGCGGCGGTAGCCCTCGTCCCAGATCAGACCCTGAATCGCCTTCAGTCCGGGCGACTTGCGGTCGCGATCCATCAGGAACTCGAGGTACGCGACGAGCGCGCGGGCGTCGTCGCCGGACCACGCGGGCGGATCGGCGCCGGCGCGCGCGTCGGCGGCGTGCTCATGGCGCAGACGCGCGATGGCGTCGAGCGCGGCGGCGTCCCGCCCGTGCGCCGCGAGAAACGGCGCGAGACGCCGCCGCGCGTACGGAAAGAGATGATCGTGGACGAACGCGATGGGCGTCGTCGTGCCTTCGATGTCGAGCAGGAGGACGGACGCGCGGGCCGGGAGGCCGGCGCGCGTCACATGCGGCCGCCGACGCCGGCCGGGAAGTACGCCGGTCCGAAGCACACCGGCTGGAACCCCTGGTCGACGCCGCTCTGCGTGTAGTGCGGCGTCCAGCCGGACTTGTCCTGGAAGAGCCGAATCGCGCGGATGCGGCGATCCCCGCACAGGTCGAACCAGTGCAGCGTGCCCTTCGGCACGCGAATCAGGTCGCCGGCCTCGACTTCGATCGAGAACACCGGACCGGTCTTCGGGTGGATGTGGAACAAGCCCCGGCCATCGACGATGAAGCGGACTTCGTCCTCGTCATGCCAGTGCTCCGAGTTGAACTTGTTGAGCATCGCGTCGAGGTTGGGCGTCGCGGAGGTGACGTCGATGACGTCGGCCGTCACGTAGCCGCCGCGCGCCTTGAGCTCGTCAATCTTGTCCTTGTAGGCGTCGAGGAGCGCCTCGACGGGCGCGTCGGCGGCGACGCTGACGTGCGCAGTGCGTTCGTACTCGATGTCGTGGGCGGCGAGGAAGGCGGTGATGTCCGCCGCGTCGGTCAGCCGCTGCTGCGTCTCAGGAACGTTGACGACTGCCATGATGGCCTCCCTCTCGACCGATGGCTTCGAAGAGGAACTCGAAGATCTCGACGTGCCGCTCGGCATCGGCGAGCGTGCGGCCCCACGTGTAGAGCCCGTGCCGCCGAATCAGGAAGCCGTGCACAGCCGGATGATCGGCGAACAGCCGATGCACGACCCCGGCCATGCGGGACATGTCCTGATCGTTGTCGACGATCGGCACCCACTCGCGATGCGTGTGCGTCGCCACGCCGTCGAGGCCCTTCAGCATCTCGAAGTCGTGGATCGCCAGGCCGCCCGCGGGCGCGTGCCGTTCTGAGAGCATCGTGCTCCAAACGGAATGCGTGTGCAAGACGGCGCCGGCGCCCGTGCGCGCGACGACCTCGAGATGAATGGCGGTCTCGGCCGAGGGGCGGCCGGAGGCGCGGCCGCGCGGCTGTCCGTCGCCGCCGATCCGCAGGATCTGCGACGCCGCCAGCGCGCCCTTGTGCGCGCCGCTCGGCGTGATGGCGATCGTGAGCGGCGCGCGGTCGAGGACGACGCTGAAGTTGCCGCTCGTCCCCATCACCCATCCGCGGTCGTAGAAGCGGCGGCCCACGCCCACCAGCGCGTCGGCGGTGGTCCGCGCGGGCGCCGCGGCGGCGCGTCGCCGGGTCATCGCGCCACCAGATCGAGATAACTGCGAATGCGGCCCGCGGTCACGCCCTGGATCATCTCATCGACGTTGCCGACGAGCGAGGCGCTGCCGTAGCCGGGCAGCATCGGCACCGTGCCGCCGACCGCGCTCACGAACGCGGACCGGATGATCACGCTCCGGCTCGTGTGCGGCAGCGCGGCGACGTTCGCGACGTAGGCCTGAAACGTCGCGGATCGGAAGAGATAGAACTCGACGTTGGACGTGTAGAACGCCCCCAGCGTGACGTGCTCGGCCGCCATCAGCCGGCCGATGTTCCGGAGCGCCTTCGGCCCTCCCAGGTCGCCGACGACGGGAATCACGAGATCACGCGCCTCGAGTCCCCGCACGAACTGGAAGTCGTCCTCGCTGGCGCAGTAGCTCGACGCGTGGCCCTGCAAGTCCGTGCCGAGCAGCAGATCGCGGAAGGTCGGATAGTAGTAGGGCGAGCCCCGGCCGAGAATCTCGAGTTTCAGATCGAGCCCCTGCGTTTCGAACTCGCGATGAAAGCGATCGATCGTCTCGAGGTCCTGGGCCGAGAGCGGCACGCCGAACGTCGCCAGGCGCGCCTCGAGCGCGCGCCGCAGCGCGCGCAGACCGGCCTCGTCGCGCGCCGGCGCCCGGTCGATCGCCTGGAGGACCTTGTCCACGCCGGCCGCACGCCACGCCGCCAGATCCGGAGGCGAGGCGCGTCCCAGCAGCCGCGCCAGATAGTCGATGCGCGTCGTCGACTCGGCGAAGATCGCCTTGAACAGCAGATGCAGGAGCAGGTTGTCGCGGCGAATGTCGATGATGAACGCCACCGCGGGCCGTGTCTCGGCGATGTACGAAAAATTCGTGTCCGGGCCGACGCCGATATACGCGGTCCCGGCGAGCCCCGCCTGCCGCAGCGCCGGTGCGACATGCAGATACGAGCGCTCGTTCGAGATCAGGTCATCGGTGTCGAAGTAGCCGCCGGGCTCGGAGAGGGAGGCAACCCGCGCGGCAAACGTCGACGTCGCCGCGGGCGCCTGGCGAGCCGCGCGTGGCGCGCCCGTCAGCAGCACGCTCCACACACACACCGCGGCGATCGTCACGTCGAGTCGGCGGAGCATCCGTCGATTATGCCGCCTTCCGTCGCCGGATCTCGCGCGCTTCCCACTTCCCTGCTTCCTGGCTTCCACGCTCCCCGGCTTCTCCGCTGTCCGCCTTTGTACGACCATCCCGGCGTAGCATCACCGCATGCTGCTTCAGGACCTTCGCTACGCGGCGCGCCTGCTGCGCCGCGCGCCGCTGTTCACGCTCGCCGTCGTCTGCACCCTGATGCTCGGCATCGGCGCGACGACGACGATCTTCAGCGTCGTGAATACGGTCGTCCTGACGCCGCTGCCGTTCACGGCGTCGGACCGGCTCGTGCAGGTCGCCGAGAAGAACGATCGGCTCGGCCTGCCGACCTTCTCGAGCAGCGCGGCGAACTACCTGTCCTGGAAGGCGCGCGCCCACGCGTTCGACGCCATGGGCGCGGCCGGGTTCGGCAGCTACAACCTCACGGGCGACGGCGGCGAGCCCGAGCAGATGAACGGCGCGCCGATCACGACGAGCCTGCTCGGCGTCCTGGGTCTGCGTCCGGTCCGCGGCCGCGATTTCCGCGCGGGCGACGACGTCACCGGGGCGCCGGCCGTCGCGCTCATCAGCGAAGCCCTCTGGCATCGCCGGTTCGGCAGCGATCCATCCGTGGTCGGCCGGCACGTCCGGATCAATGCCGTCGACACCGAGATCGTCGGCGTCGCGCCGCAGCCCCTGACGCTCGTCGTCGCCGGCGACATCTGGACGCCGCTCGTCGCGACCGCCGATCCGCGGCACCTGAACCACGTCCTCGTGACGTTCGGCCGCATGCGGCCGGGCGTCACGCTCGCGCAGGCGCAATCGGACATGGACGCCGTGGCGCACGACGTCGGCGTCGAGTTCCCCGAAGTGAAGGACTGGGGCATCCATCTCATCACGCTGCGTGACACGATCGTCGGCCCACAGCTCGCGACGTCCCTGTGGGTGCTCTTCGGCGCCGTCGGGTGCGTGCTGCTCATCGCGTGCGCGAACGTCGCCAACCTCCTCTTGAGCCGCGCGCTCGCGCGCGAGCGCGAGCTGGCGCTGCGCACGGCGATCGGGGCGACGCGGGGGCGGCTGATCCGCCAGCTGCTCGTGGAAAGCGTCGTGCTGTCCATCGTCGGCGGCGCCGCGGGGCTTGCCCTCGCCGCGGCGAGCGTCCGGCTGCTGAACGCGACGCTGCCGCCGTTCGTCCTGCCGGTGCCGGAGGTGCATCTCGACGTCGCCGTGCTGGCGTTCGCCGCGGCGGTCTCGGTGCTGACGGGATTGCTCTTCGGTCTGGCGCCCGCGTGGTCCATGTCGCGCGCGGACCTGCACGGCGTGTTGAAACAGGCGTCGCGCGGATCGACGGGCGGGCGGCGCTGGCTCGGCGGCGCCCTCGCCGCGGCCGAGCTCGCGCTCGCCACGATGCTGCTCATCGGCGCGGGACTGCTGGCGCAGACGCTGGCCCAGCTCCAGCGGCAGCCCATCGGGTTCACGCCGGACCATCTGCTCACGTTCGAGGTGTCGCCCCCGGTGTCGAAGTACGCGCTCGACTCGAAGGCGCCGGTGTTCTACGGATCGCTCATCGACGCCCTGCGCGGCGTGCCCGGCGTCGACGGCGCCGCGGTCTCGAGTGGCCTGCCGTTCGGCAACGGCAACTACACGACGACGCCGATGTACGTCGAAGGCGGGATTACCGATCAGCCGTTCCCCATCGACTGGCGCATCGTGAGCCCCGACTTCTTCAGCGTCATGCGCGTGCCGTTGGTGCGCGGCCGCACGTTCACCGACGCCGACAAGGGCCTGGTCACGGTGATCAGCCAGGCGACGGCGCGGCGGTTCTTCGGCGACGTCGACCCGATCGGGCGCGTCGTGAGCCGCGTCGCCGATCACCGCGGTTACACCGTCATCGGCCTCGTCGGCGACGTCCGCAATGCGGCGCTCAATCAGGATTCGCCGGCGGTGTATTACCCGAGCCCCGCGCGCGTCTGGCCGCGCATGGATCTCGTCGTGCGCACGGCCGGCGATCCGACGTCGGTCGTGCCGGCCGTGCGACAGGTCGTCCGCCAAATCGATCCCGACGTGCCGATCTCGAACGTCCGCGCGGAGGCCGACTGGGTCTCGGCCAACGCCGCGCAGCCGCGCCTGAACGCCGTGCTGCTGGGCGTGTTCTCGACGGTCGCGCTCGTCATCGCGGCCGTCGGCGTCTACGGCATCCTGGCCTACTCGGTGACCCAGCGGACGCGCGAGATCGGTCTGCGGATGGCCCTCGGCGCCTCGCGCGGCGGCGTGCTCCGGCTCGTCGTGCGCGAGGGCATGACGGTCGGCTTCGCGGGCATCGGCATCGGCGTCGCGGGCGCGCTCGCGCTCGGACGGACGATCGCCTCGCTCGTCTTCGGCGTGCCCGTGCACGATCCCAGGACCTTCGTCGTCGTCACGGGCGTGCTGACGGCGGTCGCGCTCATCGCGTGCGCGCTGCCCGCCGCGCGCGCCTCGCGCGTCGACCCGCAGGTCGCGCTCAAGGGCGAATAGCGCGCTCGATCGCGCCGCAGGCGGCGCCGACCCCGTCTTCCGCGCGGACGCGTCGGCCGACGGCCTCGGCGCGCGACGCGTAGCCGGGATCTTCCAGCAGCCTCTGCAACTCCGCCGTCGCACGCGCAGCCGAGTATCGGCGGGCGTCGAGCGCGCGCGCGGCGCCGAGCTTCGCGACGCGTCGCCCGTTGTCGGGTTGATCGTGCGCGTGCGGCACGACGAGCGCCGGCCGGCCGGCGCGCAGCGCCTGTCCCGTCGTCCCGGCGCCCCCGTGGTGGACGATCGCAGCGGCGCGTGGAAAGAGCAGATGATGCGGCGCGTAGTCGGCGGCGACGATGCCGTCGGGCAGCCGCTGCCGGAGCCGCGCCGCGTCGTTGCGCCCGACGAGCAGCACCGCCCGATGACCGAGCGCACGCGCCGCCGCGATGCTCGCGGCATAGAACGCGTCGGCGCCCCGCGCGCCAATCGCCGTGCTGCCGAGCGTGAAGACCACGGGCGGATCGCCGGCGTCGAGGAATTCCGCCAGCGCGGACGGGAGCTCGCCGTGGCCGTCGTAAAAGACGTACCCCGTCACGGTCGTGTTGGGCGGCCAGTCCGGCTGCGGCTCCCCGATCAGCGACGAAAACAGCGCAAGGTTCCCGCGTGGCGAGAACTGCCCCTCGAAGAGCGGGTGCTTACCGGGCGGCAGTCCGAGTTTGCGTCGAAGGGCGACGACCGGCGCCACCCACGATCGCGTCGCCGCGCGCGCGAGCGCGAGCATCGAGCCGGCCGCCCAGGGGCCGAGCGCCGTGACGTGCACGAGCGCCGTGAACGGAGGAATCGCCGGGTAGTCGTAGCGGGAAAAAAACGACAGCGGCGCGAGCACCGAAGCCATCCACGGCACGTGCTGCGTCTCGGCCGCGAGCGGCGCGGCGAACGTGATCGGGTGCGACAGCACGAGATCGGCGCCGGCGACCGCGTCGACGAAGTCCGCGTAGGACTCGGCGAGCGCCGGCATGACGAGCTCCCGCACGACCACTTCGCTGCCCTTGTTGGGATCCATCACTCGCTCGAGGATCGCCGGGTCGAACGGGTTCAGATCCGGCCGGATGGGACGGAACCCGACGCCCGCGCCTTCGATCAGGGCCTTGTAGTGCGGCGAGGAGGCCACGACGGCCTCGTGCCCCCGCGCGGCGAGCCCGACCGCGAGGCCCAGAATCGGAAAGAGGTCGCCGTACGACCCGGCGGTGGCGAGGACGATGCGCGCGGACACCGGACAATTCTTTCACCGGTCGCTGCCCCGGCTTGGGCGTATAGTCCGCGCATGCGCACCTTCGCCGTTCGGATGATTGCCCCGGCGGTGTTCGCGGCCGCCATGCTCCCGGTGGTGCTCGTCCAGAGCCAGCCCAACCGTTTCACGCCGGCCCTGGCGGCGCGGCCCGACGTCAAGGCCGCGCTCGACTTCATCGACGCGCACTTCGGGGAACAGGTCGAGGAGTGGATTCATCTCACGGAAATTCCCGCGCTGTCGACGCACGAGCAGCAGCGCGCGGCCTACATCCGCGGCCAGTTGAAGGCGATGGGCCTCACGCCGACGATCGACGGCATCGGCAACGTCATGGCGCGGCGCAAGGGCACCGGCGGCGGACCGACGATCGTGTTTTCCGCGCACATGGACACCGTGCATCCGCTCGACACGGACCTGCACGTCAAGCGGCTGCCGGACGGCACGCTGCACGCGCCGGGCGTCTTCGACGACACGCCGTCGGACGTCAACCTGCTGCAGATGCTGCGCGCGCTCGACGCCGGAAAAGTGCAGACGAAGGGCGACATCATCACGCTCTTCAGCGTGCAGGAAGAGCTCGGCCTGAAAGGCATGTACTACTGGTTCGACCACAACCCGAAGACGGCCGACATGATCGTCGCGGTCGACGCGGACCTCGGCGCGGTCAACTACGGCGCGCTCGGGATCTACTGGTCGAGGATGAAGTTCAGCGCGCCGGGGGCGCACACGCTGAACTCGCGCGACCAGCCGAATCCGGCGCGCGGCGTCGCGCGCTGCATCTCGGACATCTACACGATTCCGCTGCCGCCGGCCGGCGACCCGGTGCCGGTGATCTACAACGTCGGCATGATGGGCGGCGGCTCGGTCGTCAACGCGATCTCGCCCGAGTCCTGGTTCACCGTTGATCTCCGAACGATCGATCCGGCGCTGCTCAAGCAGTTCGACGAGGCCATCGTCGGCAAGTGCGAAGCGGCGGCGCGCGCCGAGCGCGTGACGTTCGCGCGCGAATACATCCAGCGGTCCGAGGCCGGCGGCCGGCCCGATCAGCTCACCGCTCAGCTCAACTCGCCACCCGTGCAGACGGCGATGGCAATCCTCGGCTACCTCGGCGAGAAACTGTTCCCCAACGGCCAGCCCGTGCCCACCGGCTCAACCGACGCCAACGTCGGCGTCGTTCACGGCGTCCCGTCGGTCGCCATCGGCAGGTCGCACGGCGGCAACCAGCATTCCCTCAGCGAATGGGCCGACATCAACTCCGACAAGACCGGCACGAAGCAAGTGCTGCTGCTCGCGATAGCACTGGCGGGATAACGGGGACGGGTGTGTTTTCCACAGTTTCGGGCCTTTGGGTGCCAGGTGTCCGGTTCTTGTGTGTTTCCGCACACCTGGCACCCAAAGGCCCGAAACTGTGGAAAACACACCCGTCCCCCTAAAGATGGGACAGCAGGTCGGCGGCGGGCTGTCCGGCGCCGGGAGACGACGGCATTTCCTTCGCGCGGCGTGAGGGCTTCTTCGGCTTCAGCTTGTAAAGCGCCTGATCGGCAAAACCCAGAAGGGCCGCCGGCGTCCCGCCGTCGCTGGGATAGACGGCGATGCCGCCCGTCACCGACGGTCCCGGGCGCTCTTTGATCGCGGCGAGCCGATCGGTCACGCGCCGCAGCACCTGCGCGGCGCCCTCCCGGCCCGTCTCGGCGAGCACCACCGCGAATTCGTCGCCGCCGAACCTCGCCGGCGTGTCCGTGCTCCGGCTCGACAGCCGGAGCGTCTCGGCGACGTGACACAGGACGCGGCTGCCGACCAGGTGGCCGAAGCGATCGTTGATTTGCTTGAGGCCGTTGACGTCGAGGAACAGCACCGCGAAGTCGCGGCCGGTCCGGTCGGACCGCGCGATCTCGGTCCGCAGCACGTCCATCAGATGCCGGTAGTTCGCCAGACCCGTGAGCGGGTCGGTCGTCGCCTGGTCGTGCAACCGCCCCAGCGCGGCCTTGCGTTCGGCCACCACGGCGGCAACCACTACGCTCATGATGGCGGTGACCGCCGTGTAGATCTGCAGCAGCATGAGCGACTCGTTCGGCGTGCCGTGCACGAACGGCCCGTAGCCATGCAGCGTGCCCCACACCGCGATGCCCGAGAGGACGACGAGCGCGGTGACGACCTCGCGGCGGCCGAAACGGAAGGCCGCCCAGAGGAGCCACGGCCCGCACAGAAACTCGAGCGGATAGGTTTTGACGTCGGACGGATACAGCCCCGCGAACACGACGAGCGACACGCCGACGAGGCTGAGGAGCAGAAACGCCGCCTCGATCATCTCCATCCAGCGCAAGCTGCGCCACGTCGCGAGAAACGGCTCGGAGGCCCACAGCAGGATGAACGGGGCGAACACCAGGTCGCCGGTGAGGTCACCGAGCCACCAGGTCATCCAGATATAGGGATAGTCGACCCACTTGGCGAAGCCCGCGATCGACAGGGTGGTCACGCCGATCGTGGCGCCGATGGTCGTGCTGAAGAGGCCCGTGAGCGCGGCCACGCGCAGCGCCGACGAGACCGACTGAAACGCCTTCCGGCCGCCGGCAAAGCGCACGACCAGCAGCCCGCCGAACAGCGCCCCGAGCGTGTTGCCGCCCGCGATGAGCGCCGACGTCCAGATCACGCCGGTCGTCATGACGTTGACGACGAACGAGCCGAGCAGGATCGCCGGCCAGATGTCCCGTCCGAAGATGACGACAGCCGCGAGCGCGATGCCTGCCGGCGGCCAGAAGGCGCTGGCGCTCGGATTCAAGTACGCGAACTGAAGGGCGAACCGTCCCGCTGCGATGTAGATTGCCAGGATCACCGCACGGACGATTGGGCTTCGTGCCAATCGTTGATCCATGGATCGTTTAAGCGATCAGGGGGAGCCGGTCTTCGGCTGCAGCCTCCATGCCATCGGGCGATCCGCTGCTGTCGTGAGCATTCACGCGCGGCCGCCGCACAGTGCCGAGTAAGGGGAGGCTCTTACTCTGTCGTCTTTACCTGCTGGCCGTTCCGCTCCATTCACGGATTGGCACAACACCCTTCTTCCGGTCGTCGGTCTTTTCGCCTTTGACCTTGTAGAGGACGCGGTCGGCTGCCGAGAGCAGCGTCGACGGCGTGGATCCGTCCCGAGGATAGACGGCGACGCCCGCGCTCACCGAGAGGCGCGGTTTGTCGTGATCAGTGGTGAGACGATCGGACACACGGCGCACGACATGACGGGCGCCCGATTCATCGGTGTCCGGCAGCACGACGACGAACTCGTCGCCGCCGAAGCGGGCGGCGGTGTCCGTCGCCCGGCACGACTCGCGCAGCGTATCCGCGAGCCGGCACACGGCACGGCTGCCGGCCAGATGGCCGAACTCATCGTTGATGGCCTTGAGGCCATCCATATCGAAGAAGGCGACCGTAAACGGCCGCTCGATGCGATCCGCGCGCAGGATCTCGGCCTGGAGCACCTCGAGCAGACGGCGATAGTTCGGCAGACCCGTGAGCGGATCGGTGACGACCAGCGCGCGGAGCTGCGCCTCGGCGACCTGATACTCCGACGCGAGCGCCGCGAGCGCCATCGTCATCACGCCGAACACGGTCATGAAGGTGAGGAGCCAGGTGTAGGACTCGTTGAGATCGGGATGATGGAACGGGCCGTGCCCGGCGCGGGTGCCGATGATCGCGATGATCGTGAGCGCGACGAGCGCGGCGGCGGCCTCGCGACGCCCCAGCCGGAATGCGGCCCACACCATGACGGGCACGCAGAGGAACTCCAGGGGCATCTCGCGGGTATCCGCGGGCACGCCGCAGAAGACGACGAGGCCGACGAGGACGACGGTCACGAGCACGGCGCCGGCTTCAATGGCCTTCCGCGGCCGCCAGGCCGACCACGCGCCGGCGCCCCAGAGCATGACGCACGGCCCGACGAGCAGGATGCCGCTGATGTTGCCGAGCACCCAGGTCTGCCAGATCGTGCCGTAGAAGGCCCATCCCGAAAACCCGCCAAGGGCGAGCGTCGCGGCGCCGCACGACGCGCTGACGGTGGTGCTGGCCAGGGCGATCAGCGCGGAAAAGCGAAGCGTGTTCTGCGGATTCTGGAACGCGCTGCGGCCGCCGGCGAACCGGTTGACGAGATAGGCCGCGAGCAGGCTTTCCGCGGTGTTGCCCGCCGCGATCGCCAGCGCCGCCGGCAGGGAGTGCAGGAGCCAGAGGTAGAGGATGAAGGCGCCGGCCGCGACCGCCGGCCACAACCGGTAGCCGAACATCACGAGGCCGCCGAGCGCGATGCCGGCAGACGGCCAGATGGGCGAGACCGCCTTGTTCACCGATCCGAGATCGACCGCAACGAGACCGGCGGCGACGTAGGCCGCGGCGATGGCGACGTACGCCTTCTGCTCCTTGGTCACGCTGAGGTTTGTCATCGCGTCGGAACGACGCGACTTGGGGACGCGCCGATCGGGCGCGAAGGGTGCATTTACCATGCCACGCAGGCACCATCGCTGCCGGTCGGCAGAAGGAAACACGCGAGTGACAGCGAGGTACACGCGAGGCGCGGCCGCGCCTCGTTTCAGTTTCAGGAATGAGATCCACCTACGCGAATTGAGATCGCCGAGCCCGCGGTCGTGTGCAGCGCGATGCAGCGTTGTGCCAGAGACGATCACGACGACGCGGCGCACTCACGTTTGCGTACCAAACTGACGTTGGCATCGCGCGCCATGCGCGGGCGACGCTGAGGGACTGCCCGCGTCGGGATCGGTGACAGATCTGATGGTAGTGTCTTGGAAAGGAAACGGAGCCTGAATGAAGTACGTGCCGTTGGGTCGCAGTGGTCTCCAGGTGTCGCGGCTGGCGCTCGGCTGCATGAGCTACGGATCGCCCAAATGGCGGCCGTGGGTGCTCGAGGAATCGGCGGCGCGCCCATTTTTCGCGCGCGCGATCGAGGCCGGGATCAACTTCTTCGACACCGCCGACATGTACTCCCTCGGAGTGAGCGAGGAAGTCACGGGCCGCGCGCTTCGCGACCTCGCGCCCCGGGACGAGATCGTCATCGCCACGAAGGTCTTCAACGCGATGGGCCCCGGACCGAACATGTCGGGGCTGTCGCGCAAGCACATCCTGCAGGGCTGCGAGGCCAGCCTGCGCCGTCTCGGCATCGAGGCCATCGATCTCTACCAGATCCATCGTTTTGACGCGCACGTCGCCATCGACGAAACGCTCGAGGCCTTGAACGATCTCGTCCGGTCGGGCAAGGTGCGCTACATCGGCGCGAGCAGCGGATCGGCGTGGCGGATGGCGCTCGCGCTCTCGACGTCCGAACGGCACGGCTGGGCCCGGTTCATCTCGATGCAGGACCACTACAACCTCGTCTACCGGGAGGAAGAGCGCGAGATGATCCCGCTCTGCCGGCACGAGGGCGTCGGCCTCATTCCCTGGAGCCCGCTCGCGCGCGGACTGCTCACCCGCCCGCGGCCGGCCGAGGCGGTCGTCAAGCACTCGACGACCGCGCGGTCGTCGAGCGACGAGTACTCGCCGACGCTGTACGGCACCGAGGGCGACTGGCGCGTGGTCGACGCGGTCGAACGCGTGGCCAAGGCCCGTGGCGTGCCGATGGCGCAGGTCGGCCTCGCCTGGCTGCTCTCCCGCCCCGGCGTCGTCGCGCCCATCGTCGGCGCGACGAAAATGACGCATCTCGACGACGCCCTCGGCGCGCTTGAACTGACGCTGACGGTCGAGGAAATGACCTCGCTCGAAGCGCCGTACCAGCCGCACGCCGTCAAGGGACATAGCGTCTAAGAGCTTTGCCACAGAGCCCACAGAGCCCACGGAGTGGCTCTTGTACTCCGTTCAGTGAAGACCC
>Ga0134128_10005820_pt1 | contig 14934 bp, 16 predicted proteins | sample KB31754_FD_96462 | JGI IMG/M metagenome (GOLD analysis project Ga0134128, IMG submission 96462) | Terrestrial soil microbial communities with excess Nitrogen fertilizer from Kellogg Biological Station, Michigan, USA - KB3-175-4 | ecosystem: Environmental > Terrestrial > Soil > Unclassified ... | reverse complement strand
GACAGCCGGCGGGACGGGCGCGTCGCGACCGGGCGCCATGTGGGGCGGTCTTCGTCGTAGTACGCCGCGTGCGAGGTCATGGGTTGGTGGGCTGGTCGAGGACGCGGTACTGGAGCGTTTCGGCGAGGTGGACAGCGCGCACGGCGCCGCTCCCCTCGAGGTCGGCGATCGTGCGGGCCACGCGCCGGACGCGCGTGATGGCGCGGGCCGACAGGCCGAGGCGGCTCGCGGCGCGATCGAGCAGCGCGTGTCCTGCGGCGTCGATGGGGGCCATCCGTGCCAGGGCCGCCGTGCCCAGGCGGGCGTTCCAGCCGTTCCCGCGCGCGCGTTGCCGCGCCCGCGCCCCGGCCACGCGTTCGCGGACCGCCGCCGTTGGCTCTCCCGGCGCCGCTTCGGCCAACCGCTGATAGGGGAGCGCTGGCACGTCGACGTGGAGGTCGATCCGGTCGACGAGCGGTCCCGAGAGACGCGCGCGGTAGCCGCCGATGGCCGTCGTCGAGCAGGTGCAGGTACGCAGGGTGCTCCCCAGGTAGCCGCAGGGACAGGGGTTGAGCGCCGCGACCAGCATGAAGTCGGTCGGGTAGGTGACGGCGCGCCGGGCGCGCACGATCGTCACCTGGCGGTCTTCGAGCGGCTGGCGCAAGCTCTCCAGGACCGAGCGCGGGTACTCGAGCAGCTCGTCCAGGAACAGGACGCCGTTGTGGGCGAGCGCGATCTCGCCGGGCCGCACGTTCGCTCCGCCGCCGATCATGCCTGCCGGGGACACCGTGTGGTGGGGAGCGCGAAATGGGCGCGCTTCGACCAGCGCCGACCCGCCCAGGAGCCCGGCGATCGAATAGACCATCGTCGTCTCCAGCGCCTCGTCGAAGGTGAGCGGCGGCAGGATGCCGGGGAGCCGCTGGGCCAGCATCGTCTTCCCCGAGCCGGGCGAGCCGATGAACAGCAGGTTGTGACCGCCGGCGGCCGCGATCTCCAGCGCGCGGCGGGGGACTTCCTGCCCGCGCACGTCGCCGAGATCGGGGATCGCCCGGGCGGGCCTCGCCTCGGCGGCGGAGCGGACCGGCGGCGGCTCATCGGCTGCTTCGCCGCGCAGCAGGCGCACCAGGTCGCCCAGATGGCGAGGGGCGCGGATCTCGCAGCCGCCGGCGACGGCGGCCTCGCCGGCGTTCTCGGGGGGGACGACGATGCGGCGCACCTCGCGCGTGCGCGCCCAGGCGGCGATCGGCAACACGCCCCGCACCGGGCGCAGCGTCCCGTCGAGCGCCAGCTCACCGACGAAGAGCGTCTCCGCGAGCGCCGCGGCCTCGACCAGCCCCGCCGCGCACAACATCCCCACGGCGATCGGGACATCGTAAGCGGCGCCGTCCTTGCGCAGGTCGGCCGGGGCCAGGTTGACCGTGATCCGTCGCGGCGGGAGCTTGAACCCGCTGTTCTCCAGCGCGCCGCGGATGCGCACGCGCCCTTCGCGCACGCCCGCGTCGGCGAGCCCGACGATGTTGCAGCAGGGAAGCCCGACGGCGACGTCGACCTCGACGTCGATGGGAGCAGCTTCGATCCCCACCACGGCGGCGGAGGCGACACGCGCGAACATGCCGCCTGACATTGCGAAGGCAATGCCAGCCCGCGCGCCCGCGCCTCCGCGCTGGGCGCGCGATGCGCGGCCGCCCGCCGGTCAGATCGTCCCGCCGCCGGCCGTCGCGACTAGTCTCGTCTAGAAGGAGGGATGATACTCGCTTCGAATTCGGGGCAGCCATTGTCCATCGCGCCCGCGCCCAGCGCGGTTTCGAAGAACGCCGAGCTACGACGAATGTGGCGCCGCCACACTGAATGTTCTGACCGGGGAATCCTTCAACCGCCCGTGCGGGTCCGGGCACCATTGCAACATGAGAGCCGCCATTCGCGTGATCTTCCCGGCTGCCTGGATCGCGGTCGTGTCAGTCATCTCCTGCGGGAACGTAACTGTCGGTCCCGACAGCACGGCGGTCGGGGCGGCATGCACCACCGACATGCAGTGCGAGCAGCAGTGCCTGGTCGGTGACCGGCATTTCCCCGGCGGCATGTGCACGCTTTCTTGTGCGACGGACGCCAGCTGTCCCGCCGGATCGCGTTGCATCAACGAACAGGGCGGCCTCTGCGCCGTTGGATGCACCGTCGATGCCGACTGTACTGCGTTCGGCCGTGGCTACGTGTGCGAACAGGAGGCCCGTCCCGATGGAACCGAGGCCGCGATCTGCCGCGTCCCCTGACCCGTCCGGCAGTCGTCGGCAGGTACCGTAGAGCTCGTGGCGGTGGCCGGAATCAGGGGCCGAGATCGCCGCGCTGATAGCGAGCGAGGTCGTCCATCGTCCCGCGCGGCTGGGTGAAGATGACCGCCTCGCCGATCGCGAAGCCGATGCCGCCGTTGAGAGCGCCCGACAGCCAGTGGTGGTAGCCGAAGCCGAGGAAGAGGAAGCCGGCCGCGTTGATGGCGACGTTGGCCGCGTGCGACCACCAGCCGGAGAGCAGGCGCTCGTTGCGGGCGTCGCGCATCAGGCGCGATTCGGCGTCCGACAGGAGCGCGCAGACCTGGTCGTCGGTCTTTGGCGGGAAGGCCTGGAGCTTGGCGTGCAGCTGCTGGGCGTCGTGGATCACGTTGGGGGGGGCGACGATGAAAGGAATGACGCCCGCCCCGGCCATGACGGCGCCCGTGTAGTAATCGATGCGGTTCTCCGGGGCCACGAACGGCACCGCCACCAGGGTCCCCAAGCCGCTGGCGCCGATGCCGACGGCCCAGCCCCAGTTCCACCAGCTCATGCGGTGGGCCTCGCGCGAGAGGCGCTGATCGATCCATTCGAGGCGCACGCGACCGTCGGTGGCGGCCAGCGCCGGCGCAGCGTCGGCAGGCAGCTGACAGTGGGTCTGAGCGCGCGCCCGCGCGGACAGCAAAACGACCAGCGCGAATGCGAGGCAAGCGCCTCTTGTGTCGGCGCGGCGAAGATTCACGTTTGCACTATGCCTAGGAAGAGCACGGTTCGGAAAGCAAAGCACGACATGGCGATGGGCAAGCGCCCATCGACAGCGGCGGGCGAGTTCGTGCGGGAAGAGATCGAGCACATCCGCCAGGGGAAGCACGGCGCACGTTCCTCGAAGCAGGCGATCGCGATCGGGCTCTCCGAGGCGCGGCGGGCAGGAGTGCCGCTCAAGCCGCCGGCCCGGGGGCGGACATCCTCGCGCACGCGCCGGTCGGCCACGCTGGCCTACGAGGAGGGACAGGGTCGGCGCAAGCCGCGCGCCCCGTCGGGGCGGCGCGGGCGCGCGACCGAGCGGGCGTTGCAGCGCGAAGGGCACACCGCCGCCTCGCGCAGCTCGCTGGCGGCGCAGGCGCGTGGGGCGGCGTCGCGCCGCAGCCGCGCCTCGCGGTCGGCGGCGGCCAAGCGCGCCGCCGCGACGAAGGGGACGCGCGGGCGCTCGATGGCCGCAAAGCGTGCAGCCGCCACCCGCAAGCGCAACCGAGGCTGAGACGGCCGCGCTACTCGGCCACTATTGCCAGGGCCGCCTCGAGCTCGCCGCGCGCGTGGGCGTCGCCCTTTCGGGTGGCCGCCTCGATGCCGCGCGCGAACGTCTCGCGCGCCGCCGCTCGATCGCCGAGGGCCAGGTGGGTATTTCCGGCGTGCAGGTAGCTCGCCACGTAGTCGGCGTGGTCGCGCATGAGCACGGCGAACTCTTCCCGAGCTTCCACGAAGCGGTTTCCATTCTTGTACTCCAGCGCCAGGGCGTAGCGCGGGAACGGCTCGCTGGGATGGCCGGTGATGTACGCCCGGAGGGTCTCGACGCGCGACACGGGGGCCTAGACCGGACGGAGCCGACGTTGGGGACCCGGTACTTCGTCCGCGAGCGGGACGATGCGGTTTTGCGCGTCGACGTGGACCACCGTCGGCTTCCAGGCCCGCGCCTCGTCCTCACTCTCCACCTCGGCGAAGGTGGCGATGATGACGACGTCGCCCGGCCGCGCCAGGTGGGCGGCCGCGCCGTTGACGCAGATGACGCCCGAGCCCTCCGGCCCCTCGAGCGCATAGGTCTCGAGCCGCGAACCGTTGCTGCGGTTCCAGATGTGGACCTTCTCGTAAGGGAGAATGTCCGCGGCGCGCATCAGCCCAGCGTCGATCGTGACCGACCCCTCGTAGTCGAGGTCGGCTTGCGTGACTGTGGCGCGGTGAATCTTCGACTTGAAGAGTATCCTGCGCATTTTCCACCTCCGTCCAGGCCACCAAGGGTCCCGGCGTGGTTTCAACCAAGAATACGAAGCGCGCGGGGACAAGTCAAAGCCGCCGCGCGCGGTCTGCTCGAGGCAAGTCCGTGGTTGACGGTCGAGGACGGATCCCGCACGCTGACCGAGGCGTGAAACTGCGCAACTTCCTCCACGTGCTCGGGATCGACCTCGGCGGCGGCAAGGGGAAGAAGACTGCGCTCGCCACGCTGCGGGTCGACGGCCAGACCGCGACCGTGGTCGACATCGCCCCGCGCAACGGCGCGCTTCCTTTCTACGACGCCGCGCTCATCGAGACGATCCGACAGTACGGCGACGAGACCCTGGTCTGCGTCGACGCGCCGCTGACCTTGCCGCCGTGCCTGCGCTGCACCGTCCCGCTCTGCCCGGGGCAGGACGCCTGCGTCGATCCCGCCGTGATCGAGATGCGGGCGCTGGCAGCCGAAGGGACCACCGACGATCGGAATTCCCGCCGCGGCAAGCCGCCCATCACCCCGTACACCCAGCGCGCGACCGAGGTCCACCTGTCGCGCCGGCTGGGGATCGTCGCCCGCGAAGGGCTCGGCCAGGGGACCGGCCCGCTGGCCGCTCGCGCCGCGCACCTCTTGCGCGCGCTCGCCGATCGATTCCGCCTCAACGAGAACATCATCGAGGCCTACCCCAAGGCGACGCTGGCGCTGCTCGGGCTCGCCACGCCCTTCAAGAAGCACCTGCGCGAGCGCGAGACGCGGGCGCAAATCCTCGAGGCGCTGGCCGCCGAGCTGCGCTTCGGCCCCGGCGTCTGGCGAGAGCTCTGCATCCAGAGCGATCACCTGTTCGAGGCGGTGATCTGCGCCTTCACCGGGTTTCTCTGGGCCCGCGACGGTTGGGCGCTCCCCCCCGCGGCCGAGCCGCGGGCCGACGAGGCGCGCCTGCGCGAGGGCTGGATCTGGACCCCGCCCACCCGCACCGCTCAAGAGAAGCCGGAAGAAAAGTCGGCCGCCGAGGGCTGACCCCGCCCTCTCGAGCGCCCCACCGACGTTCTACCGGGCGCCGATGGCCGGACCGATGTCGTCGTCGTCGACGTCGTCGTCGTCGAGGTGCGAGCGGCGGCGGTCGGCGGCGGTCGGACCGAGCAGCGAGCTCGGGCCGCGATCGCGCAGGAACTCGAGGAAGGCCAGCGCCGGCGGCAGCTCCGCGGCCGGAATCTCGTCGAGCAGCTCGCGCGCCTGCCGGCGCAGGATCTCGCCCGGCGCCTCGCTGGTCGCCACCGCGCGGGGCAGCTCGACCGGCTCGGACGGCTGCGCGACGTGCCCCCAGGGCGGCACGTTCCCCACCTCGATCTTCATGTGGTCGAGCCAGGTCTGGATGTGGAAGTGCAGCAGCTCGGACCGGTAGGCGAACCAGCGCTCCCGCTCGGCCGGAAACGCCAGCAGGACGTCCTTGAACCTCCGGAAGGCCCCCTTACCGTCGATGGCGATGAGCAGCCGCTCGCGCAGCGCTTCGTCGACGACCGAGGAGACGAAACGCTCCATCCAGCGGTACTGCTCGCGCGACGAGGCGGGATCGACCCGCAGATAGCGCTCGGGGTTCGCCGCCACGCGCGCCCGCCGGGCCGCCGCGTCCGGCTCACCCTCGACGATGGAGAGCAGGTCGCCATTCTCGAGATCGAGGAAGCTCTCTTGGTCCGGAGAATTGCGCTCGAACGCGATCTCCAGATCGCTCCAATTCACGGTAATCGGCATCGGTCCGCACTTTCTGCCAGCCCCTCCTCCCCAGAAGAAGCACGGCCAATAAATATGGGGAAAGTCTACGAGTTCCTGCAATCTCTTGCAACCCAACCGTTCGATTTATCGACGAAACCCGAGGGTCGCTGGCACGCACTTTGACTTCAGCCCGGGGCGCGGACTAGACTGCGTCGCTTTCGGAAATTCTCGTACTCGGAGGTCGTCCTTGGCTCGCGTCACCGTCGAAGATTGTCTGGAGAGGGTCAACAACCGGTTCGCCCTGGTCGTGCTCGGGGCCGAGCGCGCGCGCCAGCTCGCCAATGGCGGCCGGCCCCTCATCGCCTGTAACAACAAGCCGGCCGTCACCGCGCTGCGCGAGATCGCCGAGGCCAAGGTTCGCTTCAACGAATCGGTCGAAGGGACCGTCCGCCACTTCATCGACGAGGTGAAGGCCCGCGGCCTCCGCTCCGAATCGCGGCGCTGACAAAGAGCGGCGCTGAAAAGAGCGGAGCGCCGCCGGCCGCTCAGGCCTTGGCGGCGATCGCCACTTTGAGATAATTCCCCTCGGGGAAACCGGGGGCGACGGGGAAGTCGGGGGGAAGACCGACCCGCTCGACGATCCGCAGGTCGGCGCCGGCCGCGGCGCCCCCCTCGGCCAGCGCGCGGTCGACCTCGGCGCTCGAGACCTTCGTCGAGTTGGTGGCGAAGACGAGCAGCCCGCCCGGCGCCAGCACCAGCGCGCACCCCGCGGCCAGTCGGGCCAGGTCGCGCGTCACCTGAAACTGCCCTGCCGGCCCGTGCGAGAAGGTCGGCGGATCGCAGACGACGATGTCGAACAGGCGCTTCCGGTCGGCGAAGCGATCGAGCGTCTTCACCACGTCGTTGGTGATCATCTCCAGCCGCGCCGGGTCGAGCCCGGAGAGCTCGTAGTTGCGGCGCGCCCGCGCGTGCGCCTTGGCGGCCAGATCGACGGCCACCACCTCGGACGCCCCGGCCTTCGCCGCGTGGACCGAGAACGCCCCCGAATAAGAGAAGAGGTTCAGGAGCCGGCGTCCCGCCGCGCGCGCCGCCACCGCCGCCCAGCCGAGGCGCATGTCCGGAAACAGCCCGACGCCGAGCGGCGCCGTCACGTCGATGCCGAAGCGGCAGGCGCCGTCGGCGACGACCAGCTCGACGGGCGCCTCCTCGCCCCGGACGCGTCCTGCTGGCTCCGGCGGTGCCGAACCGCCGAGCGGCCGCAGGCGGCGCTGTTCGTAGATCCCGCGGGGCGCCAGCTCGGCTTCGATCGCCCCGTAGAGCTCGTCGCACCAGCCGAGCGCCCCTGCCGAGAGCCAGACGACCACCACGAAGTCGCCGTAGCGATCGATCGTCACCCCGGGGAGGCCTTCGCTCTCGCCGGAGAAGACGCGCATCGCCTCGGGGAACGATCCGCCGTAGAGCCGGCGGCGCAGCTCGACCGCGCGCGCGAACCGGCCGGCGATCGTCCCCCGCCCCGGCTCGACCATTTCGCCGGCGTCGCGGGTCAGGACCCGCACGGCGATGGCGTGGTCACGGTCGACGTAGCCGCGGCCCGCGAATTCCCGGTTTCCGGCGAGAAGATCGATGACCGCGCCGGTCTGCTCCGCGATGCCACGCGGACCCAGCGCCTCCCGGTAGACCCAGGGGTGACCGGCGTGCACCCGCGCCGCCACGTCGCCTGGAACCCGATATTGTCCTACACGCGCCCGGACACCTGCGCCGATCTGGGACGGACGAGCTTGGCGGGGGGGTTTCCTCACAGCGCGGCACCGGCAAACGCACTCGGAAGACTGCAGGTTTCCACGGCGCGGCACCATAGAGATGCCGGGTTTCCCTGTCAAAGGGTTCAGTGTAGGCTTGAGTGCTTGATTTCCGGACTGAGACCGGCAAGGCTCCGGTGAAAGGATCCCTTCGGTATGACCTCAAAGCCCCGTTTCGGAATGGCCGCGAGCGGACACTCGGATGCTGACCGCGATCTGGAGGATCTCTCCGATCAGATCGAGGTCGACCCGTCCCAGGACGTCACCGTCGAAGCCTCCGAAGAAGCGACGCTGGAGGTAGCCGACGATGAGCATGCCAACACTCTGACGCCGCCGCCGCTCGGCACGGAGACGCCGCCGCCGTCGCTGCGGGCGCCGACGCTCATGGGGCTGCCGCTGCCGTCGCTGCCACTGCCGGGTGTGACCGCGGCCGCGCCGCCGATCACCATCGATAGCAGCGACGACGAGGTGACGGTGATGGCCCGCCCCTCCGTCACCGACGATGAAGAGGAAGCGACGAAGGTCGAGCCGGCCGAGACGGCGCTGCACGCCGCGGCCAGCAAGGACGACGACGAGCTGACGACCGCCCTGTCGGCTCAGGCGAGCGTCGAGCGCGAGCGCGCCCTCCGGAAATCGGTGCCACCGTCGCTCGATCTGCCGCTCGCGACGCATGGCTACGGCAGTGACGACTCGGCCGAGTTCGAAGACCCCGAGGACGACGACGGCATCAAGATCGGCGGCGAGACGCCGGGCGCCATCTCCGTCGACTCCGTCGATGCGGTCGACGACGACGGCATCGCCACCGGCAGCTACTCCGCCGACGCGGAGGAGCCGTCGTCCGAGCTGGAGGCCGTGCTGGCCCCCCGCCGCCCGGCGCCGAGCTTGGGGTCACTGGGCGCGCTCGGCGCGCTCGGCTCGGCGTCGCCGTTCAGCGCCTCGCCGGTGCTCAGCCGCCCCGACACGTTCGGCTCGCCGCGCCTGCCGACGCCCAGCCCGGGCTTCGGCGGCCTCTCGCTGCCGAGCCCCGCCGCTCCGGCCCCGACCAGCTCGCCGTTCTCGGCGCGCCTCGCGCCAGCCGGATCGCCCTACGGCGGGCGTGGCGCGACTTCATCGGTGTCGCTGCCGGCGTTGCAGATCCCCGCCCCGTCCGGCGCGGCCGCGACCACCACCGGAACCAGCGGCGGCCTGCTGCGGAGCGCGCCGATGCCGATCGTGGGCGTCGTCGCCGTCATCCTCGCCGCGGCCATCTTCGGCTTCGTATCGGGCGCGAAGTGGGCCGGCGGTCGCAACCTCAACACCGTGGCGGTGCAGCCGGCCGCCCCGGCGCCCGCCCCCGTGGTGATCCAGCCTGTCGCGCCGCCGCCGGCCGCCGCGTCGACCGCCACCGCCGCCGCGGCCCAGCCCGCCGCCGCGCCGATCCCGCCGCCCGCCGCCGCGCCAGCCCCGCCGCCCGCCGCCGCGCCGGCCGCGACGAGGCTCCCGGTCGCGCAGGAGACCACGGCGCCCGTCGCCAAGCCGGTGCCGAGGCCCGCCATCAAGCGCGTCGCGCGTCCCGCCCACAAGGTGGCGGCAGTCGACGATCTGGGGACGCCCAAGGCCGCGGCGGCGCCGAAGGCCGCGGCGGCCCCCAAGGCCAAGCCCGCGTCCAAGGCGAAGGCCAAGGCCTGGGTCGATCCTTTCGCCGAGTAGCGATCAGCCGCTCGTCCCGCTTGACATCGACCGATCGGTCGATAAACGTATCGCCTCTCCTGCGGGATTAACTCAGTTGGTAGAGTGTCAGCTTCCCAAGCTGAATGTCGGCGGTTCGAACCCGCTATCCCGCTCCATCGCAAGTGCCGGACCCACAAGGGTTTCGGCGCCCACCTGATCCCCCTCCGACGGGCTGCCCTTCTGGGCCGGACACACAATAGACACAAGCGGGCCGGGAGCCGGCACCGTGGTGCTCTCGCCTGTGTCCGCGGGCGCGCCGAAGACGAGGCGATCGACCTCCTTCCGGAGGTAATCCGGATCGAGGTGCAGGTACGTCTCGGAGGTGATGCGGGGGTCCTTGTGGCGCATGATCTTCTGAACCGCCGCCAGGTCGGCCCCCTGCATGGTCAGCAGACTCCCGGTCGTGTGGCGGAGGTCGTGAAAGCGGATCGGACGAACGACGCTCGTCACCCACATCAGGTGCTTGTGCTCCGGGCAGCGCCGGATCTTCGCGTCCGTGGCGGCTTCAGAGTAGACGCAGCCGCTCTTTCGGCACTTGTGCCGGTACCCCAGGACTATCCCGGCTCGGCGGAGCGACCGGCGTAGCACGTTCTCCAGCTTGGTCGTCTGCGGGTACATCTTGCCGTTCGGCCGGGGGAAGACCAGCTCGGAGGGCGACCGCTCGACCGCCGCCTTCAAGTAGGGCACCAGCTCTTTGGCCATAGGAATGCCGTCCTCGTGACCCCCCTTCGTCGTGTCGCGGTCGTACGACTGCCGCACGAAGATCATCCCGATCTGGAAGTCCAGGTCCGCCTTCTTGAGTCCGAACAGCTCACCCTTGCGCAGCCCGGTGTAGATGGCGGTGGCGAACAGGGGCCGCCACTTCGTCGGGACGTTGGCCAACACCGGAGCGACCTCGTGGGCGCGCAGAAAGTCCGGCTTGCGCTTCGGCACCTTCCAGACCTTGACCTCGTCCACGGGATTCGGGCCGGCCATCTTCTTCTGTTTGATCGCAGCCTTGAAGGTTCGCCTCAGGAAGCCTCGGAGGTGGTTCACGGCCTGGGGGCCGAGTGGCTTACCCTTCGGGCCGACGATCCGCGTCTTCTCGTCCAGGTACTCCTCGATCTCGCCCGCGCAGACGTCTTTCGGCAGCTTCGCGGCGAACGGTGCCTCTACGAGGTGGAGATGAATCGCGCTGACCGCCTTCTTGTATGACGGTTTGCCTTTGCAGACTCGCTCCAGCCACCACTCCAGAAGTACGCGGACCGTGGACTCGGCCTTCTGGTCCTTCGCCTCGTCGACACCGAGCCGAACCCGCTCACACAGGCGCTCCTTGTCGTCCGCGAGCCGTCGCGCTTCCGTCTTTTTCGTCGCGGCGGTCTTGATCCCGTGCCAGCGGCCGCGCTCGTCCTTGTACCGGATGTAGTAGTGCCCGTTCTTTTCAAAGACAGATGCCATTACCGCTTCTCCTTCTTAGCCGGTCGCGCGTCGGGTGCGTCCAGGTAACCGTGTTCGGTTAGCCACTCGCGCATCATCCGCGTGGCCATCCCGGACAGGCTCCGGCCGTCCTCCTGGGCGGCCCGACGCGCCGCCTCCTTGATTCGCGCGGGAAGCCTGATGTTCATCACCGAGTCGCCAGCCATGCCACCGTTTGTAACACATTCCGCGTCACGACGCACGCGGAATCGTCGCCTCTCCCCGCGCGATTCGCCTGATCACCTCGGGATCGAAGCGCAACAAGCTCCCGATTCGAAGGCACGGCAAGATACCTGCCTCCGACCGGTGGTACACCCATGAGCGGCTCACCTTCAGGAAGGCGGCAACGTCTTTCGCGTCCCACAGCCCGCCGTTGTTGTCGTTCGCCGGTGCGCTCATCCTCGTTACTCCTTCGCTGGTTGGAATGGCTCCGCGAGGCGGTCGGCCTCTACGGCTCACGGTGTCGCATGGAGCTCGTCGCCGGCCTTCAGCGCCGGGCGTGGCGAGCCGATGCACTCCTCGCGCCCCGAGAGCGACCAGGGCGCGAGGGTCGATCGCGCCCCGCCCCGCGCCCGACAACCGAGAGCGGCCCGCGCGCGCGACCGCTCGTGACCAGCTCGCTGAGTTGCTGGATCACAACCCCGGTAAACGCCGGAAGAGCGAGCTTCCCTTCGATGATACGCCGCATGGCAGCTTCCCACAGCGCGGTCATGTCGGGACGGGTGGCTCGATCCGGTAGCGATTGGACGAGCGCCCGGCCTATCTCAGTCGACACCACCTGTCTCCCCTGCCGTTCCAGGAAGCGACGCTCGAACAACGTCTCGATCACCTGTGCCTGGGTAGCCGGCGTTCCAATGCCGTCGGTCTCGACCAACAGCTTCTTGATGGTCGGGTCTTCCACGAACCGCGCGATCCCGGTCATCGCCTGAATGAGGCTCGCATCGGTGAACCGCTTCGGCGGCGAGGTCCGCCGGTCAGATATCTCGACCCGGCCAAGGCTGAGGGCGTCACCGTCGCGCAACGCCGGCAAGACCTGTGGCTCCTCGCTGTCGCCGTCTTCCGACGCCCGTTCATCGCGCTTCGCTGCCGATTCACAGGTGATCCGCCAGCCCTCCGAGATGATCCGCCGTCCGGACGCGACAAGCCGCTCACCCCCGACCTCGATCTCGATCTTGGTCTCGCTGAACGAGAACGGCGGTAGAAACTGCGCGAGATAGCGCCGGGCGACAAGCTCGTAGATTCGCTGTTCGGGAACCGCGAGCCCGGCGAGGCTCCTCGCAACAGTCGTCGGGATCAGCGCGTGATGGGCGGTGATCTTCTTGTCGTTCCACGCGCGGGAGCGGAGCGACCGATCCGTGCGGTCGATGAGGGGACCGAGCGCCGAGAGATTCGCGCCCATGGCGACGAGGACGGCGGGCGCCTGACCGTGCTGCGCCTCCGGGAGGTAGGAACAATCCGACCTCGGGTAGGTCAAGAGCCGGTGCGTCTCGTAAAGCGCCTGACAGGCGTCGAGCGTCTGCTTGGGACTGAGGCCGAACCGCTTCGCCGCCTCGACTTGCAAATCGGCCAGCGAATAGGGCAGAGGCGCTGACTCTGTCTTCGTCTCCTGAGTACAGGCAGCCACCACGCCCCGCGCTCCTCGGACCCTGCGTTGAACGGCAAGGGCATGCTCGCGATCGACGAGCCGCCCCGCCTCGTCGAAGCACGCACCGGTCGCAGCTTGCGGTTGCCAGGTGGCGGAGAACGCTCCTCCCGAACCGCTCACTTCCGCGCGAACCACGTAGTACGCCCGGGGCCTGAACGCCTCGATTTCCCGGTCGCGCCGAACGACCAGCCCGAGCACCGGCGTCTGTACTCTCCCTACTGACAACACTCCGTCGTACCCCCCGGCGCGCCCCAACAGCGTGTAGAGACGGGTCAGATTGAGCCCGTAAAGCCAGTCCGCCCGCTGCCGAGCAAGGCCCGCTTCGTAGAGCCCACGGTAGCGGGTGTTGGGCTGCATGTCCGACAACGCGCTCTGAACGGAGGCGGGAGTAAGGTCGGAGATCAGCAAGCGATCGATCGGCCCTCGGTAGCCTAAGAACTCCAGAACCTCGTCGATCAAGAGCTGCCCCTCACGATCCGGGTCGCCGGCGTGCACCACCCGATCGGCTCGCGGCAGAAGACCTTTGATGTTCTTGAGAAGGTCGGGAGCTGAGGGAAGCAGCTTCCAGTCTTTGGGGACGATCGGAAGGTGCTCAAGGCTCCATCGCTTGTACGCCGGGTCGTAGGCATCGGGCGGCGCCAGCTCGAGGATGTGACCCGCGCACCATGTAACGATGTCATCGGCACCGCACGTGATGTACCCGTCTCGCCGGCCCTTCGGCCCCGGCAACACGTCCGCGATCGCCCGAGCGAGGGAAGGCTTCTCGGCCAAAAAGAGACGCATGGTCACTCCTCTTGAAGGGCGGGCGACGACGACCGGAGCGTCGCCGCCCGCGGTCTGTTACATGCCCTGCTCGATCCCCTTGCCGCGCCCTTTGCGCACCTGAGGCGCGACGCCGAGATCCTTGGCGCGCTCCAACACCTGGCAGCGCTGGCACTCGATCGACGACATCTTCCGCTTGACGCCCCCCTTCTCCTGGTCCTCGAAGGTTCGGTGCTTCACCGGCCCCTCGATCTGGACCAGATCATCCTTCTTCAGATTTCGCGCGGCGACGGCCTTGTCGCCCCACGCGGTGACGTTGTGAAAGTCGGTCCGCTCCTTGCCGTTCACCATCGTGGTGGTGGCGACGCTGAGCCTGGTCATCGCCTTACCGCCGCTGAACTCGCTGGCCTGGGGCTCCAAGTTGACGACGCCGACGATCTTCGATTCGTTCTTGTCGACCGCCTTCTCGGTGTTCAGGCGGACGTCCTTGACGGTGATCTCCTCGACCCGGTTCTTGCCACCGTCCTTCTCGTAGGTGTTGATGCGCAGGTCGCCGGAGAGAGCGACCGCATCGCCCTTCTTGAACTGGCTGGCGATCTCGTGGGCCTTGTCGCCCCAGACGGTCGCGTTGTGCCACTGCTTGTCCTCGACCTTCACCCCGTCGCCGCGCTCGAACCGCTCCGAGGTGGCGACGGAGAGCTTGGCGTAGGAGACACCCTTGTCGGTCGTCTTCAGCTCGGGATCGCGACCGAGGCGGCCGACGACCTCGACGCTGCATTCGTGTTCCTGCTTCTTCTTGCTCATGATGCGATCTCCTCGTGATGGTGGTCAGTTGATGGTGGAGGAAGCTCTCTGGGTCAGCCCTTCTGGAACCAGTGTTCGAATTTGCGATCGATGACGGGCTCGTCGCTCACCTCGATGTCCAGCTCGAACGAGTCCAACTCGTCCTCGCCCGCCGCCGCCCCTGTCTGGACAGGCCGGCCGACGACTGACTGGCTGCTCACCTGGATGGGCAGCTCGAACGGGTTGAACTCGTCCGCGCCCACCGCTGCCGCCGACCAGGGCGAGGGTCCGACGACGGGCTCGCTGCGCGCAAAGATGTCGAGCAAGAGCGGAGCAAGGTCGTCCTCGGCGACCGGCGCCATCTGGGAAGGCGGGGCTCCGAGGGATTTCGCGGCGCGCCAGAGATAGCTCTGGAGCGTCCTTTCGCTGATGCGAAAGCCGAGATCCGTCAAACGGCCAGCGATCTCGCGCAGCGTGAGACCGACCCCCCGCAGATCGGCAATAGAATTCATCATCCGTTCGATCGCGTGGTAGGTGTCGATGGATCTCGCGTGTTCGATGACAAGCGGCATTGATTCGATCGGAAGCGCCGCGAGTCGACGTTCGATCCAGTCGACCTCGTGTCTCGAATAGAGCCGGCTCATCGAATCACCGCTGGCTGCGAGTACGGCGGGATGACGATGTCCCTCGTGACGAGGACGTTGACCGAGAACCCCGGGCGGACGGTGATCGTCGGCTGGATCTGGAGGTTCTTCTGCGTCAACTGTTGACCTGCCTGGTTGATCGAGCCTGCGGCACCACCCGCCCAGACCTGAGGAAACGAGGGCTGATAACCGGTGACGTTGCCCT
>Ga0134128_10005819_pt1 | contig 14934 bp, 12 predicted proteins | sample KB31754_FD_96462 | JGI IMG/M metagenome (GOLD analysis project Ga0134128, IMG submission 96462) | Terrestrial soil microbial communities with excess Nitrogen fertilizer from Kellogg Biological Station, Michigan, USA - KB3-175-4 | ecosystem: Environmental > Terrestrial > Soil > Unclassified ... | reverse complement strand
GGGGGTGATCCTCGGTCAGCGGCAGCCATTGAGGATTGCCGTAAACCGTGGCGGAGGAACTGAATATCAGCGTTTTCACCCCGCATTCTTTCATTGCCTCCAGTAGTCGATGAGTACCGACGACATTGTTATCGTAGTAGGAAAGAGGCTTTTCGACTGACTCCCCCACCGCCTTAAGCCCTGCAAAATGAATCACCGCGCTGGCTCTGCTCTCACGCAATGCTGTGATCATTGCGGCGCGATCGCGGGTATCGCCATGGATCAGGCACAGTTTCTTGCCCGTGATGCGCTCCACGCGTATGAGCGCTTCAGGATGACTATTACAAAAATTGTCGAAAACAGTAATGTCAAAACCGGCATTCAGCAATTCGACGCAAGTATGCGAACCGATATAACCCGCCCCGCCGGTAACAAGAATCATGGTCATTTTTTATGCAAAAGAAAGCGCAAGTGTTGACAATTCGTAGACCTGCCTATTCAGTGTCCACACGAACAGGACAATATTCTTCCCGCAGCCCATCATGCTGTTAATGAAGAATTGTTTCAAGAATTTTTTTTTCTGGACACCGCCCTTCAAGCTCCGCCGCCAGCACTTCCACGATGCGCTGCGCCGCACCGCCATCCCATAAGTGAGGGCGGCGGCCCCGCTTGCCTTCTCCCCGAAGAATCTTGCGAACCTCCGTGATTATCCGTGCCGGGTCTGTCCCCGCAAGCACGTTGGAGCCCTCCTCCACAGTGATGGGACGCTCGGTATTTTCGCGGATCGTCACGCAGGGAACACCCAGGGCGGTGGTCTCTTCCTGAAGACCTCCGCTATCGGTCAGCACGACCGCTGCATCTTTCCATAGATTGAGGAAACTCATATAAGACTGCGGGGCAGTCAACCTGATATCGGGCCCCAGATTGACGCCGAATCGTGAAAGATTGATTCGAGTACGCGGATGGGCGGGAAAAATCAATGGCAATTCCCTCGCAATCTCCCTCAACGCACCACAGATGCGCATCAACATTTCGGCACTATCCACATTGCTCGGCCGGTGCAGCGTAATCACTCCGTAGCGGCCTCCTTCAATCGTATGGATTGCTTTTATCTCGTCTGTTTCAAAGCCTGAATTACTAAGGCTGGACATTTTTTCCACCTGGTACAGCAGATTATCGACCATTACGTGGCCGACATAATGTATCGTCGAGTCACGTTTTCCTTCGTGCTTCAGGTGAACAATTCCGCTCGGCTCGGTCACAAAGAACCAATCTGAAATGCTATCGGTAACCACGCGGTTGACCTCTTCCGGCATTGTCATATCGCCGCTGCGCAATCCGGCCTCAACATGCGCCACCGGAATATTCAGCTTTTTGGCTGCAATCGAACAGGCGAGAGTTGAATTCACGTCGCCAACCACCAGCACCGCGTCAGGCCGCTCTGCCTGGCATAGTTCCTCGAAAGCAATCATGATCCTGCCCGTCTGCTGGGAATGGCTTCCCCCGCCCGCAGCCATGAAGACGTGAGGCTCGGGGATACCCAGTTCTTCAAAAAATACGTCGTTCATTTCGCGGTCGTAATGCTGTCCGGTATGAATGATTTTGAATGCGAGACCTCCATGAGCCTCCAGGGCGCGCACGATCGGGGCAATTTTCATAAAATTCGGCCGGGCTCCCGCGACCAGATATATTTTTTTCATCATCCTTGATTCTGTACCTTGACCGCAACATGACACGTTTGAAGGCTAAATTCACGCTGTCAAACTCACATTGATCACCACGTAGAACTTATTGACAATTTGCTGAGACATTCATAGAGATATTACCAGAAGTACTAAAACGGATTTTCCCCATTTGGGATAAATAGGTTCGACGAATTCGACCCTGTTTCCCCGCCTTTTTACCTATTCAAGGATGAGCATAATTTGATATAGTTCACGCTGTTCTCATCAGTGAGTGGAGGTCAAAAGGATTTAATCTGTAAAGGGCATACCTCGCGAAAGCGGGGGACGCAAAGTCATCGGTCTACCGGGCATTGGCCCCAGGACGGCAGGACTGCCAGATAGTACATGCATCTCGCTCAAGCACTGGGCGAGAGGATTTATTGAGCGCAACCAATCAGTGTGGGGTATATTTCACTCACTGAATGGCTCTGTTCCGTACAAGCTTTTCAGGCACCCTCGCCATCCGGCTCAAGCAGGAAACTGAACCAAAAGCGTAAGCCATTTCGGCCCGCCTGGTTTTCTGCCGCAGCGGCCATCTTAAAGCCCATTGACGATTTCCTGGTTTTTTGCTGAGTTACAACAGCACGAATCCGGCATATCGCTGACTTTGGTAGCGCCTCCCCGTTTCGATCAACCTCTTGCAGTAAGAGCATGAGGATTTGATGTGAACAACTTTTATGCTTCAACTATTCATTCAGCATTGACATGCTGGAGATCAGCCAGCCATATGAGCGTAGTGATGTAAAGAAGAATTGCCAGCGATTGATGATTAGCTGTCGCCGCACGGATTGTGAAAATGAGTAAATACAGAAAGCGCATCTCCTTCTATTATTCTTCCAAAAGGACAACGTATTAAATGAGCGTTAAGTTTCGTTTTATTTTTATTAGCCTTACACTATTCATCGCCCAGTCTGCTTACGCTACGGCCTATTATGTTGATTCTGAACACGGCAACGATTCCTGGACCGGCAAAACGCCCACCCTGTCGGGCAATTCTTCGGTGGTCGGACCCTGGCAGACACTAGGTCGGCTTGCAGCCGCACCCTTGCTTCCAAATGATGTTGTTTATCTCGCCTGTGGCGGAAATTGGAATGAAACACTTCGTTTAAATTCCTCTGGAAGCAGTGGTAATCCGATTATCATTTCGGCCGGGCCCAACAACTGTGAAGCTCGCCCTACTATTGATGGAGCGATGACTATTCCTGACCATATGTGGACCCAATACAACGGGTCAATCTATCGCGCCCGGCTACCTATCGAGTACGTCAAAAATCCTAGCCTGAGCAAAAATCTGAACGACTGGAATATCTGGTCCCAAGTCAATAACGCGTCGATGTCACTTGACACCGTTTGCAGCGGATCGCCGTCGCCCTGCATGCAATTTACATCTGCCACGGGTACTGGAAGCAGCCTCATAATCAGCAATGACTTTCCTCTTGCCGGTGGCCTGGATTACTCGGCAAGTGTGCAAGTCAAGGCGCCAGCGGGAACCCGTCTGAAGTTCATGATTCGCCGCGACGGGCCCACGTACGAGTCCCTTGCTGTAGACCAGTCTGTCACTGCTTCCGGTAATTGGCAGACGGTGAGCTTCGCCTTTCGTGCCGCCCGGTCCGCGCCAAATGCCCGGTTCGATATTGAGGTACCCAATGGGAAGGTCAGAATGAATCTTCGTGAAGCCCACGTGCAGCGCGTATTACCCGCGGGCGGTGTAATGGGTGTATTCGTTGACGGCGCCGCGGTTCGGCGAGCGCACCATCCCAATTTCGGGCGCACAGGTGTCGATCCCAATTCCCCTTATGGCACGATAGCCTCTGCGGGCGGGAACAGAACTTTGGACACTACGGGGCTGATTCTACCTCCAAGTGGCGTCCTGACTCCGGGGCTGGGTGTATCGATTCGGATAAATAACTGGGTGTTGGACGAACGCAAAGTTGCTTCGCTGTCAGGTAATCGTCTTACTCTCGATCAGGATACGACTTATCCCATTACCGCCGGATACGGCTATTTTCTGACAGGGGCACTCTGGATGCTCGATTCGCCCGGTGAATGGTATTTTGATTCTTCAACAAAAGACCTGTATGTCTGGATGCCGGAAGGAAATGCTCCAGGAGGCCGCGTCTCCTTCAATTCTCTCGCATCTGGCGTCGATCTGAAAAGTAAGGCATATATTGATCTTATTGGGTTGAACATTCGGCGTGTCGGCACTGGCGCGCAACTGGCCACGGCAAATACCGTCCGGCTGCGCGACATAACGATAGCCGAGATCGCGGATTATGGTGTCGAGGCAGACGATTCCAGCGCATGTTCAGTTGAACAAAGCAACATTGCAAGCACAGGTCTGGACGCCATCAAGGCCCTCACCTGGAGGACACTGGGCTTTACCGTTACCGACAGCACCGTGACAGACGCCGGCACGCTGGATCGCATCGACGGTTGGCGCAAGCTTCCCCGCCCAGGCCTTGCCGCCATTCACATAGGCGGGAACGCAAGGATTTTACGCAACCAAGTACTCCGCGCGGCTTATAATGGCATGTACCTCGACCGCAACTCCACCGTCGAGAACAATCATGTCAACCGCCCTTGCATGATATCTAATGACTGCGGTGGTATCGTTACCAATTACGCAAGCACCGGTACATCCATCACTGGAAATGTGATCGATACCATCACTGGTAACCTGGCTGGTGTGCCAACTCCTGCAATCAGCCAAACGGCTGGCATCTATCTCGACGACCTCTCGAATGATGTCCAGGTTAGAGGGAATACGGTAACCGGTGCAGATTACGGCGTCCATATGCATGACGCGTACAACTTAACCGTTTCCGGAAACCTTTTATTTGGCAATCGCCGCTATCAATTATGGATACAGGAGGAGACAGCAAAGCTGCGCAGCAGTGGTGACATTTATGGAAATCGAGTGGAATCAAACCTCATGGCCCCTACCGCCGGAGGACCCAGCGTATTCCTGGAATCCTACATTGGGGACATTAGCGATTTTGCCACCTTTTCTAATAACCACTATTCAGCTCTGATCTCACCTCGTCCAGTAGGCACGCGTTGGCCGACTGGCGGTAACAGCTATACCTTTAGTGACTGGCAAGCCGCCCAGCAGGATATAAATGGCCGCGTCACTCAATCCGCCGGCTACGCTCCCTTTCTTTCTAATGGAACCAACATCGTTCCAAACGGAAATCTTGCCAGCAATATTACTGGATGGAGCTGGTGGAACTCCACAGCGCCTTATGCTCAACCTATGCTTTTGAATTGCAGCTCCGGTCCCTGTCTGCAACTCACGGCAGGCGCAACACCCACTATACTCACCTCGCCGAACTTTTCAGTTACTGGCGGACAATGGTATCGCGTCAGCTTTGACGCGGCCACTTCGCAAACAGGCCAGGGAATCACTGTGGTGGTACGTCGAGGAGGCGGTGGATCCGCAGGCTATGAAAACTTGATGCCAACACCTGAATCCTTCACGGGATCAACAACGTGGCACCGGTACTCCTTTGTGTTCCAGGCAGTCAAAACCGTCATCGCCAATGATCCCACAACTGGCGAAAGGGGGGCGCGCGTCGACTTCCAAGACATACAACCAGGTTCTTCACTTTCCGTGGCGACATTGGAAATGGTACCCGTCACCCCTTCGCAAGCCGCTGCGCAGTTGCGACTTCAAAGCAATCCTTGGGGTAGCAGTACCAGCATTCCATGCTCAGCTGAAGACGAAGCCGCCAACCTATGCAATAAATTTGTCAACATGACAGACGACAGTCCGCTTGACTGGTCCAGCTTGATCCCTGCATATTCGGGCAATGCTATTTACGCTCATGACACGAGCCTTGTTGATACCGATCAAGACGGTGTGGCTGACATAGAGGATGCTTGCCCGAAGACGCCAGCGGGCGCTGCAGTAAACGCCCGCGGATGCGGATATTTAGAGTGATCCGCAGAGCTGCTCTTGCGATGGTGCGATAAGCTTACTTGCGTTCAACAAGGCGTTGATACCAGGAATTAGTATCAACGCCTTGCCAAAAGAGGGGGGGAGAGGGGTCTACTTCCGCCGGAAAAGTAACTGACGAGCAGCAAGGACGACGAAAACAGTGTTCGTTATTAGGTAGCGTTTCCAGAGCCGGCGCGGTTCACTGATCAGACGATGCAGCCATTCGAACCCCGCATTCTGCATCCATTTCGGTGCACGGTTGAGGGTGCCTGCGTGATAATCGAACGCGGCACCTACACCGATCATGACAGCTTGAATACGACCTCGGTGCGCAGCCATCCATTTTTCCTGCTTCGGACAACCGAGGCTCACCCATACCGTCCGTGCTCCTGAGGCGTTTATCCTTGCTACAACTGTCTCATCCTCTTCCTTCATCAGTTCCCTGAAGGGTGGCGAATAGGCGCCAGCAATAAGTAGGCCCGGAAACGTTTGCATCAGACGTCGTTGTAATATGTCCAGAGTTTCTGGCATGCCTCCATAGAGATAGATCGGTTCTCCGGTCATAGCGGCTTTCTCACAATATCGCCACATCAAATCGGGCCCATTAATGCGCTGCTGGCCAGGGTATCCAAAACGACTGAGCATCCATGCCACTGGTGCCCCGTCCGGCGTTACTATGTCGGCTTCTTCAATTATATGATCGAACTCCATGTCGTGCCCGGCCGTCACTACGGAGTGGACATTGCATACGCACACATAACGGGATTCATTCTTCGACGCCCATATGCTAAGCTGCCGCAGTGCGTCGTCCCAAGTGGTTGGATCAATCCGGATCCCCAGGACGCGTGCAACACATCTTGCTGTATCCCTGTTCATCTTTGGAGCGTGAGGCATCTTCTATACCTTGGCAAACCCATGGGCCCATCACCAATCGCGAGCGATTCGAAATCAGGCAGTTCGACATGTACCTTATCAGGTGCCGCAATCATATAATCCGAGCCTTTCCCTGGATAAAGGGAACCCCGTCTGGATCGTCCGTTGCGTACCCATTGCGTACTATGCGCGCCCGCCCTGCTTGATCCACATCAAAACGATAATGTTCGAGAAATTCCGCAACCTCTGCTTCGATCGCTCGCGCCAGCATCTACTGCGCCCCCTCGCGAAGCACTTGCGTCAATACATCCGGCACTTCGCTAGCAATTCCTGGATTTCTTAATGCTAAAACGTTATCTTTGCTCATGGCGTATTCCTCCTTCTTTTGAAGTTGATGATCCTGGTCGGCCATCAAGAATACGCCACCCTCTCAGCACTCGTCATACACAAGTTTCGTGTATGCTCTATTGCTGGAGTTGCCCTCTATCAATAGCCAGGGGTGCTGTTAGCAACTAGGGGCGAATCGGCTGGCCGCGCAACGTCACGGCGGCGGCGTCAAGCATTTTTCTATTCCATCGGCAAATCGATCGACCATGTTTTTAAGTGTATATCGCGAAGCCGTATCTCTCGCACCGGAGCATAAACGCTTATACTCGTTATCATCGCGCAACAACCTGATAATCGCTCTCGCATAATTACGTGAATCCCCGTACGCCACGATACAGTTTTTGCCATTATCCAAGTAAGCAAACTCGGGACCGTGACGAGCTTCAAATGTAGTCGCCATTGGAATCCCGGCGCAGAAGGAGTCATTTACATGCAGCCCCACTGCTCCGGGATTAAATATGATGTCAGCCAGCCGAAAATACGCTGCCTTCTCCCGCCCCTTCCGCGCGCCAACGCATTTCAGCCAAGGCCGCAAAGCTGCTGCTGCGTTAATTTCATTTGCGCTCGGCCCATCTCCAATTACGAGCAACTGGAAATCGGGCAGTTCAGCGTGGATCTGATCGGCCGCCGCCACCATGTAATCAAGACGCTTATCAGGGTAAAGAGAACCACAAAAAAGGCCTATCCTCGACTGTTCGTGAACACCTGTCTCTTCACGTAGCTGAGCCAAGTACTCGCTTGAGACTGAGGCTAGATCCCGTTGAAAGCCCTCACTATCAATCGCATTGTTCAGGCAGGTAATCTGCGTCTCGGGGTATCCGGCTTCGCGCAGAATATTTACAGTCTTTTCTGTATAAGCAAACCACCAATCTACGCGCGTCAGCAATAAGCTCTTCCACTTCTCCAGCAAGCCCGTCGGAACATCGCTTTGAAAGTTTTTACCATGGCCCCAATAAGCCACTTTCCGACAAGACCAGACTCGGCTCAACAATAAAGGATAATTAGAAAGGATCCGGTTTTCCTGCATCACCACGATCAGGTCGGCATCTTTGTGCTTTGCGGGAAATGGCTGCCAGACTATATCGCGCCCGCCGACTTCCCAAAAATGGTTATGTACTTTATTTGCCCAAGGTAACGCTCCCTCGTCTTTTCTGAACAACTCGCGGCGGGATGCCTGGCCGCATACCAGATGTAGCTCAATGCCGCGTCCGGCGCAAGCTGTGCGTAATTGTTCGAACAGGTTCGTACGGTAATGCAGCAATCTTGACTGGAAAATAATGACTTTCTTCAATTATTAACTTCCCGGTTCATTGCCACTCCAATCAGACTTAAGGCCATTCGTCGTTTCCAATACCCCGTTCCTCGATTACAAATCACTCGTCTATTCAAGGATTAGTGCGTCAAGGAATACACATACTTGACATTACTGATAATTTATCACGCTCCGTTGAGCTTCCTATCTGCTGGTTAGCCTTTACATCACCCATTCGTCAGTAAAATCGGACTCGCACCGATCCAGATAGATTTGCCGTTCGATGTAGAAAGACTACCATCAACACTTTCAGTCCGCGTGATGTTCCAGACTGCGGGAATATTCCAGTTCCTATCCGCATCATCTTCCGTCCACACAACCCACGCTGCTTTGCCGTCTGCCTTAACAAGCGAACAGTTCCATACTTGTTCGTCCCGATTGCATTGCTTGATCTTCCCGCCAACCAACCAGCGCACTGCGGTATCAAAAGCACGAGCAGCGGGTTTTAGCTCCAATGAACCGATCTGAATGAGGCCCATGTCGAGCCCGTCCCAGGAAAACCAGTAGAATCGGGAAACGCCAGCTGGCCATGATATTAGCAGGGAACGGACCACATAAGCCGCTGCGAGCTTGTCGTCCAGCTTACGCCAGTCCGGCGCCGCACCTACCTGAGGCGTTTTCAGCCTGTTGGCAATCCACCAGCCGGTTTCGGTATTCCAGAGCGGTATTCTTTCCAGCCCATGCTTGCGCATGATGTCTTGGACCTTTTGGATGAGCGGTAGCATGGCTTCCGGAGAGCTTTTGGGGACGTAGAAATGGTAACTCAAGACATCCAGATACTTTGCGCCACCCATGGCAAGATACTGATCCAGCCATGCAGGGTTTCCCGTTCCTGAAGGAGAAAGAAAAACAATGTCAGGATCGATTTCTTTCAATGTCTGGTAAGCAACACGTGCCAACTCCAGCAGTTTCTCCTTGCTACCTGAGTAGAACTCCGGCATGTTCACCTCGTTCCAGAGCTCATAATATTTGATTCGTCCCTTATAACGCAGTGCAACAGTGCGTACATAGTTTCGCCAGTCATCAATGTTCCGTGGTTCGGCGGCATTTCCAGGGCGGTAACTAGAATGCTCGGTCGGCCTGGCCGAGGCCCAGGCTGGGGTTAAGCCGAGAGGCAAGACAAGATCAACACCGCCCCGTTCCGCTAAAGTCACATACTTGTCCAAGGTTTGGAAATTCCATTTGCCGCGCTCAGGTTCGAGACTTGGCCAACCGACATAGGCATCCCATAAGCGCCAGGACCCAAATTTTATCGATGGCCACGGCGTAATTCTATCGCCATGGGGATACCAGGGCTGGGTTTGAACAATCCGATGAATATGCAAACCAAAGTATGTGAGGGGGATAGTTCGATCTGTTTCCGCCGCTTGAACATCTCTCACAGGCCACTGGTTAATCGGCGCCAGTAATAGTAAAGTAGTACCGATGAGTATATAAATCCATTTCATCTCAACCTCTCGAAAATCAGCATTTAGTCGATGGGCCTACAAAACGTGAAAGTGCAGTAGAAACTACTCCTTCGCCTTAGTTGGTTCCAACGCCAGCTACTCCTCAAGTGAAGGGCCGGAATCAAAACCAAGACTTGAAGCGTAAGCCAGCGGGCGGCGAACCGGATTAATCGTCTAATTTATCGATGCCTGAAGCAGCCTGAATCATCAGATGCTCTTGACTGGTGTTGTATCGCCTGATGCACAGCCCCGGTCATCCTGGCACAACCGGTAATATTTGTCCCATAGTTCCTCCCTCTGTAGTTTGTGATACTCTATGGCAGCACGAGGGCAGTAAACAACTACTTTGTAAAAAAACGTTTCTTCATTAATATCCCCGCCAGCGAAGCCCACTCATTGCAACTACCCGGCCTAAACTCCGCATAGCCCGGCACCATAATCTGACCGTATGGTGAAAACCAAAAGGCGCTACAACTCCGCCGGCAAGACCCAGTATGACGCACGCCACCGCGCCAACTCCTGCTCTTATAATCATTTCAGCTCTGGATTTTGACCTTATGCGCCAATAAAGAGCTGATACACGAAGCTGGCGCTCCAAAATCCATATAAGCCGTTGACGTTCAAGTGGCACAGCTTCAAATACTTCCGCTTCATCACACCACTCGAAGCGAGCTCCGCGGGCGTTGATGCGAGAAAAAAAATCGTAGTCCTCTCCCCCTGTATTTGCAAACTTCGGGTCGAATGGCATCTCTGCGCGAAACCACTTGGCTTTGACAAAAGCATTTCCAGTCCGGGCTTCCCGCGCGTCAATTTTTGTCCCAGTCCGATGCCGGAGCCGGTCGAACATACCGCTGCGTCTTGTCCAGGAAGGGGAACCTCTTGCGAAAACCGGTATTACCGGGCCAAAGACGCCATCTGAGTTACTTATTGAGCAAGTCATCCAAAGCGACATAAGCCAGTTTTTCGCAGCGGTTTCATCGTCATCGATCCATGCCAGGAAATCTCCGACGGAAAGAGATGCTGCGGTGTTGCGTGCAAAAGAAATTCCTTTTTGCGGCTCTATTGCATAACGGATATTGAGCATTGGGTGACGCTCTTTCGCGGCCTCTACGGTCGGGGCCGCGCTGCCTGCTGCATCGTTATCCACGACGATTACTTCGAAGGGATCGAGGAAAGTTTGCCCGGCGAGGCTATCCAGAAGCATCGCTAATAAGCGGGGCCGCTGATACGTGCAGACGCAAACACTCACTCTCGGCGATGTATGATTGCCGTAACTTTTTACTTCATCGGGCAATCCCATTGAGTTAAAGCCTTTTTTAATGTTTTGGCTTGACATATACGTCAGCCGGTTCGTTCACTCGCCGCCTAAGCCGCCGTTGTTCATTCGTATGATGCCTCAACTGAATAAGGACTCACGGCGCAGTTTTGGGAGAAGTGTTCCAACTTGCATTATTCGCTAGTTGCGGCGCAACGGATCTCGTCGAGGATCGAATTTGCCTGGCGGGCAGAAAGCCTACACAAACGACCAGCACCAGCAGATGGACGAAAAATTCGGTTTGTATGATGCCGGTTATAATAAAAGGAGCTTCAGTAAAACTTCTGAAAAGCATTAAGCCTACGAGTGCAAGAGAAATTCCATCCGAAAGCGGGGCAGCGCGAAAGGCATAGATGACCAGCACTGCTCCATAAAAGATCAAGCCCATTGCACCTACAATACCAGCGCTGCTTAAGGAATGCAGGAGCTGATTGTGTGCAGTGGCCGCAGACCCGAGGCCTATACTTGCTCGGTAGGCAGGGCTCCATATGGAAGGCCCGTAGCCGAATAACGGGCTGGCTAAAAACTCCTGCCACGCAAGCTCCCAAATGATCGTGCGCCCGGTGAACGATGTAAGTTTTCCCCCGCTGGCCAGATCGAGTTCGTGAATCGTCCTTTCGATCGCGTCTGAGCCGAACCAGACTGCAAGAATAGTGATGGAAAAAGAAAAGCAAAAAAAAGCTACGGTACCGATGAACAAGCCCGAACGCCCGCCCGGGTATCGTTGCATGACCTGCTTGCGATAACGGTAAATCATTAAGAACAGCCCGATCACTATGGCGGCAGTAATCGTAGTCTTGGACTGGGTCAGAATAAGTGAGACCGTTACGAGAAACCAGGAAGACCGATTGATCCATCGGGAATGGAAGGGAAAGCGCCAGAGGCAGATCATGAACACAAGCGCAAGCGGGCCCATCGCATTGGCGTGGGTTGTCAAACCATAGTAACGGAACGAAAATCCTGGTAGCCCCCCCCCATATCCGGTTTGAACGACCACCGAAGGTATAACTACAAGCGCGATAGCGCTGCAGATGAAAAAGAACAGCAGGGCTCCTCGAGCAATACGAAGGCAACGTTCCGGTTGCTTCTGAGCAACCAGGAATAGGCAAAAATAAATTACAAAAGGGTATAAATACTTATGATCAAAAGATGGATGGGAACCAAATATCCCATTGAGAATTTGATTGGACAAACCAAAGGCCGCGAAAAGCCAGAAAAGGCCCCAGCTATGAACCCCAGTCCATTCGCGACGGATGATAAAGCGGAGAATTCGCTCAGCGCACAGGGCGAGGATGCCCAGGGTGACTATGCGGTTGAGCCAGAAGGATGAGCTTACCTCTTCAACCGAGGCTTCACTCGTTGCAAGTCCCTCAACGATTAGCCGCCCCGTGGCGATGGGCCCAGCCATAATCGCAATGATGATGGCAAAGAAAAGCAGGGGAAGCGGTTCCTTATGGATGTGCGTTCCAGCATGCAGCATTAACCCAAGCGAAACAATGCAAATGAACGCCAAAACCACAGCAATACCGATATAAAAGGAAAGTCCAAGGATCTGCTGAGTCATTTTTGGTTTCCCAATAAGTATCTGACTATGGGCCTAGTCCACTGTGGCAGTTTTTTTTGTCCCATCATGATGTAAGCCGCCATGCGTTCGTCCACAAGCATAGGGACAAGCAAGCACATACTGAGGAAATATGCAATTCCCCCAGCACTCAACAGAAGCAGGAGTTGAACCGGGGGGGCCGCGTTAAACGCCGTAATGCTGGGCCTGAGCGATAGTGACACGAACGCCACGATTAGGCTAAGCACAATCCCGCCGAATATTGCATTTAAAAAAGACCGAGGGGATATTTTAAGGATTTTAACAACAGCAAGAACCATAACGATGCAGCGTAACGCGAACAAGGAGGCAGCCACAGTGGCCACTACCTGAGGTGACGAGTCCGTTAATGTGGATAGCACCGCTAGCCATAAAAAAACCATAGGAAGCTGTAGCCAGAACTCGAGTTTTGTGTATCCAGAATTCCACAGGATAGGCGTGGAAATGCCCCATATCAGCAAGAAAGGCATGGCCAGCGCGAAAGGGGTTAGCAATTGCGCGGCGTCAAGCCATTTGACACCGTACACTATCACTATGAGAAACTCGCTTCCCACCGCGATAAGGATAAACAGTGGAAAAGTTATCAACGTAATGAGTGAGAGCAACCGAAGAAAAACTTCACGCAGTGCTTCATGATTATCTTGCAACCGCGCACATGCGGAAAAGACAATCGATTGAAGATTCCCGTATATGGCGGAGGAGGGGGCGTTTACGAAGTTAAACGCTGTAGTGTACAAACCAACGGTATAAGAAGAGAAAATCCGGCCTACCAGGATTTTGTCTGCACCGTTTAACACCCAGTTGATGAGATAGGTTCCCAGGGCAGTTGCGCCGTACCGAAGCATGTGGCCGCCATCGGTCGTCCAGAACTTGAAAGTGAGTGGATGCCGAACCTGGAGATAAAGAATAATGAAATTGCTAGCCGATTGGACTAACCAGGCAGCCACTAGTGATGCTCCGCCATAGCCGGAAATAGCCAAAGGAATCCCGACACAACCAAATCCAAGAAAATAGCTGAATAATTCTGAGACTTGTAATATCTTGAAATTAAGAGATTTTTTAAGTAAATTAGTCGAGAGAGAAGTCACGGCATTGATCAGAACGACTAAAGACAGCGATTGAAATATGAACTCCGCTTCCGGCTTGGCAAAAAGATTTGCAAGTGAGCCGGCGCTGTAGAAGACGATGCCTGATACCAATATTCCCAGCATGCATTGCCAGGTCCAGACGAAGCGAATGTCATTTACATCAACCGATTTTTTTTGAATCAGGCCGTAAGCCAAGCCCATGTCTGAAAAAAATGTACTGAAACTCACGACAATTACTCCAAGGGCGAAAAGCCCATATTCGGTTGGGCCAAGCAGCCTTGCTAAAACAACCTGGGCTCCAAACTGGAGAATTATTTTTACGATAGAGCCGCCCGCGCCCCAGAGAAAAGCGGTAAGACTTCGTCCAGCTAGATCTTTCATCGGCTTGAATGGTGACAAGCATGCAGCTCATCAGGATGGAACGAGCGGGGCGGCAAACTCGGCATAGGCATTGGCAAGACCTTCGATCAGTGATGTGCGAGCGCGCCACCCCATGCTATGTAGCCGGGTCGTGTCCATCAGCTTCCTCGGCGTGCCGTCGGGCTTGCTCGTGTCAAAAATTAAATTTCCCCGAAAACCTACGACCTCACCAATCGTTAACGCCAAGTCATGAATACTGATGTCTTCACCCACACCGACGTTTACAAGCGGAGGTTCGAAGCGCCCTGCTTTTGACTCGTCACTACCAAGCAGGCTGACGAATTTTTCATCCGTGAGGTTCATCAAGTAGATGCAGGCGTCAGCCATATCTTCACTGTACATAAACTCGCGCCTGGGTGTACCCGTTCCCCAGACTGTAACAGTTGGGCTGTTATGAATCTTCGCTTCGTGGAATTTACGGATAAGCGCGGGAATGACATGGGAATTTTCCGGGTGGTAGTTATCACCCGGACCGTAAAGGTTGGTCGGCATTACGGCAAGGTATTTCGTACCATACTGCCGGTTATAGCTCCAGCACATCTCGATTCCGGCAATTTTTGCTAATGCATAAGGCCGGTTAGTGGCTTCCAGAGGGCCTGTAAGTAAACATTCTTCCCTAATGGGTTGGGGAGCCAGCCTAGGGTAAATACAACTTGAGCCCAGAAACATCAATCGTTTGACGCCGCTGCGGTAGGCCTCGTGAATTACGTTGGTCTGGATAGCAAGATTGTCACGAATAAACTCGGCTGGATAGACATTATTAGCATAAATGCCGCCCACCTTTGCCGCCGCAAGAATGACATAAGCAGGCTGTTCTTCAGCGAAAAAAGTTTCTGTTGCCTTCTGGTTTG
>Ga0134128_10005817_pt1 | contig 14935 bp, 14 predicted proteins | sample KB31754_FD_96462 | JGI IMG/M metagenome (GOLD analysis project Ga0134128, IMG submission 96462) | Terrestrial soil microbial communities with excess Nitrogen fertilizer from Kellogg Biological Station, Michigan, USA - KB3-175-4 | ecosystem: Environmental > Terrestrial > Soil > Unclassified ... | reverse complement strand
CCGGCACCCGCCTGGTGGTCGCAGGGGTGTGCATGCAACCCGACACCGTGCACCCCTTCTTCGCGATCGCCAAAGAGATCAACGTGCAATTCGTGCTCGCCTACACCCCCGAGGAGTTCGGCGGATCGCTGCGCGCGCTGGCGGAAGGCGACATCGATGGCAGCCCGCTGATCACCGGCGAGGTGGGCCTGGACGCGGTCGGCGCGGCGTTCGACGGCCTGGCCGACCCCGAGCGGCACTGCAAGGTTCTCGTCACGCCCTGAAAGTTGTCGCCGGGTCCCTCTATACTCGAACATATGTTCGAAGTCTTGTCGGATCCCGCCGCTCTGGTGGGGGTGATCGAGTCCACGCATCGGGAGGAGTCGGTGCTGGTGGCGCGCCGGCTGGCGGCGGTGGCGGCTTTGCTCCGGCATCGTGTGGCCACCGCTGAGCGGCGCGAGGAGGAGTACGCGGCGATCGATGGCTTCGAGCAGACCGCCGCCGAGGTTGCCGCCGCGATGAATCTGTCCCCGATGGGGGCGGGCTTTTTGGTGTCGCACGCCGAAGCGCTCGATACACGGCTGCCCAGGATTGCGGGCCTGCTGGCCGAGGGGAGAACGGACTGGCGCACCGTGCGGGTGATCATCACCCGCACCGAGCTGGTCACGAACGGGGAGCTGATCGCCAAGATCGACCAGTCGCTCGCCGCGCGCATCGGTAACTGGCACGGGTGGTCGAGGCAGCGCATCGTCAACGCGGTCGATGCCGCGGTGCGGGCCACCGACGCCGACGCCGTGCGCGAACGCCGCCTTGAGGCCGAAAACGAACGCCACATCGCGATCACCGCCTCAGACAACGGGATGGCCGAGATCAACGGCTCGGTCGCCGCGACGGCCGCGAGCGCGTTCGATCACCGGCTGTCCCAGCTCGCCAAGCAGGTGTGCCCGGCCGATCCGCGAACGATGGATCAACGCCGCGCCGACGCGCTGGCCGCACTGGCGGAGAACCGCGGTTTGGCCTGCGCCTGTGGGCAATCCGGATGCCCCGCCCGAGCGGGTGAGCACAACCCCGACCGTGGTCGAGCCGGGGCGCAGGTGATCATCAATGTGGTGGCCGCCGAGCGCACCGTCTATGGCGGTGGCGCTGAGCCCGGCTATTTGGAGGGCTACGGCGTCATCGACGCCGAACAGGTGCGTCAGTTGGCCGCCGCCGCATCGTTACTCGTCGCCGATCCGGTGACGAGTCCGGTCGAGGCGCTGCGCTACCAGCCGTCGGCGGCGCTGGAGCGGGCCGTCCGGTGCCGCGATCTCACCTGCCGCTTCCCCGGGTGTAGCCGGCCGGCGATGGTCTGCGATCTCGATCACACCGTTCCGTTCAACCACCAGAATCCGGCGGCCGGTGGGCGCACGGTGGCCGAGAACCTCAAATGTCTGTGTCGCCAACATCATCGGTTGAAGACCTTCGGTGGGTGGCGCGATGAACAATTGGCTGACGGCACCGTGATCTGGACGTCACCGACCGGCAGCACGTATCGGACTTCCCCCGCGGGGGCCGATCTGTTTGCCCAGCCGCGCGGCCCGGCGTGCGCGGCCCCAGCACCCAGACGGCCAAGCCGCTCGCGACAACGAAGCGGGCGAATCATACGGGCGCGCAAGCACAATCGCGAGCAGCGGCCGATCAACGAGGCCCGGCGTCGGCTAGAGCAGGACCGCAAGGACGAGATCGCGGCGCGCAAGTTCCGAAACCATATGCGCGACATGCTTTTCCTGTTCAAGGGGACACCGAGCACCAGCCCGTACTGCACCTGGGTCAACGATCCCCGAGAACCAGAAGAATTACCGCCGGATTGGATGCCTGACGTGCCGACTCTGCAGCCTTTGCCCGACGATCCACCCTTTTGACGCGTCCCTGAGATCGCCGTTGCTGATCGCCGCCCTGGTCATCATGGTGTCTGTGGTGTCAAACAGTGTGTCACACAGCAGTATTCGCATTACCAACCATACCGGGTTCGGCGTCACCGCCCACAGCGTCGATCCCGCCGCGGCGCACCGGCACAGAAATCCACAACACAGCCGGCCTCCCAGCGGCTAGGGTTCCAGGCATGCCGGTGGCACCCAACGCCTCGAGCTTTGTCCGCCGATCTATTGCGGTGGCCGCGGCGGGCCTCACCATCACCGCGGCATCGGCGTGCGACGAGCACAGTCCGTCACAGCCCGGGGCAAACCCCCGGCAGGTAACGGTTTTGGGTACCGGTCAGGTTCAAGGCGTCCCGGACACCCTGACCGCCGACGTCGGCATCGAATACACGGCACCCGACGTCACCGCCGCGATGAACGAGACCAACGACCGTCAACAGGCGGTCATCAACGCGCTGGTGGGCGCGGGCATCGACCACAAGGACATCAGCACCACCGAGGTCACCGTGGCGCCGCAATACAACAACCCCGAGCCCAGCGGCTCGGCCGCCATCACCGGGTACCGCGCCACCAACGCCATCGCCGTCAAGATCCACCCGCCCGACGCCGCGTCCCGGCTGCTGGCCCTCATCGTCGGCGCGGGCGGAGACGCCACCCGGATCAGGTCCGTCCGCTATTCCATCGCCGATGATTCGCAGCTGGTCAAGGATGCCCGGTCGCGAGCCTTCAACGACGCCAAGAGCCGCGCCGAGCAGTACGCCCAGCTGTCCGGGCTGCGGCTGGGCAGGGTGCTGTCCATCTCGGAGGCCACCGGCAACGCCCCACCGGTCGGGGCGCCGCGGGCCATGCCTTCCATGGTCCCGCTGGAACCAGGCCAGCAGACCGTGAACTTCTCGGTCACCGCGGTGTGGGAGCTGGACTGAGCCCGACGAATCGGGGCCCAAACTATTGCTGGTAGACCCTGGGGTCCAGGGTGCCGATGTAGGACAGGTCGCGGTAGCGCTCGTCGTAATCGAGGCCGTAACCCACGACGAAGTCATTGGGGATATCGAAGCCCACGTGGGCGATGTCGACGTGGGCACCCTTCGCGTCGGGCTTGCGCAACAGCGTGCACACCCGCAGCGACCGTGGATGCCGCGTGGTGAGGTTGCGCAGCAGCCAGGACAGGGTCAGACCCGAGTCGACCACGTCCTCGACGATCAGCACATCGCGGCCCTGAATATCGCGGTCCAGGTCCTTGAGGATCCGCACCACGCCCGACGAGGACGTCGACGACCCGTACGAGCTGACGGCCATGAATTCGAATTGGGTTGGCACCGGGATCGCGCGGGCCAGGTCGGTGACAAAGATCACAGCGCCCTTCAGTACCGTGATCAACAGCAGATCCTGGCCGGTCTCGGCGGCGGCGTCGCGGTAGCTCTCCCCGATTTCCCGGCCGAGTTCGGCGATTCGCGCCTGAATTTGCTCCGTCGTCAGCAGGACAGACTTGATATCCCCGGGGTAGAGCTCCGCGGGCTGAGCGGGGGTGATCGCCGAGGAGATCTGGGCCACGACCACAGAGTGCCACGCCGACGGGCGAATAACCAACGGCGGCCCCGCTATTGCGGCTAGAGGACCGGTTTTCCGACCGGTTCGCGCCAGAACGTCAAAACGCCGTCACGACGGCCCGCAAACAACCTCTCATCAGGCAGGGACGAGCGCACCGCCACCCCGCCCTGGCCGCGCCAGGCCGTGACGAGGGCGTCCACGCCCCGAATCTGCTTGTCGGTCAGCCCCGTTGCGCCGCCCGTCAGCAGCCAGGCCCGGATCACGCGGCGCCGAACCGGGGCATCCAGCGTCGCCAGCACCGGTACCCGAAGCCCCGGCCCCGCCTTGGCCTCGGGCAGCGCCCGGGCGGCCAGCGTGTCGATCAACTCGGAGTCCTCCCGTAACGCGGTCGCGGTGCGGGCCAGCGCCTCGGCGACGCCCCCGCCGAGCACGTCCTCCAGCAATGGCAACACCTCGGTACGCAGCCGGGTCCGGGTGAAACGGCGGTCGCTGTTGTGCGGATCCTGCCACGCCGTCAGTCCCAGCTCCCGGCATGCGTCGTGCGTCACGGCTCGCCTTACCTGCAACAACGGCCGGCACCACGGCGGATCGTAGGGCCGCATCCCGGCGATCGAACGCACGCCGGACCCCCGGCCCAACCCCAACAGCACCGTCTCGGCTTGGTCGTCGAGCGTGTGGCCCAACAGCACCGGGCCGTCGTGGTAGGCGGCCAGCGCGGCGTAGCGGGCAGCGCGCGCCGCCGCTTCGGGGCCGCCTTCCTTGCCCACTTGCACCCGAACCACTTGTGCCCCAACACATCCCAGTGCGACGGCGCGCGCCCGGGCGGTTTCGGCGACGTCGGCCGAATCACGTTGCAGGCCGTGGTCCACCACCACCGCCGTGGTGGGCCGCAGCTGGGCCGCCACCGCGGTGAGCGCCAACGAATCCGGACCACCGGAGAGCGCCACGCACCATTGGTCGACGGTGACGAGATGCGCCGTGATGAACGCCTCGACCGCCGCGCGCAGCCGGCCTACAGCACCCTGTCGATCCATCGCTGCGGTTCTTCGATTTCGATGGGCAGCGGCAGGGTTTCGGGGCCCGTCCAGATGGCATTGAATCGCGCCATTCCCACCTGGCCCACGACGTGGTCGACGAACGCCTTGCCGCGGGTGTATTGGCTGAGCTTGGCGTCAAGTCCCAGCAGTGCGCGCAGCAAGCGCTGCAGGGGCGGTTGCTTGCGGTGGCGGCGCTCGTCGAAGCGGCGCCGGATGGTGGCCACCGACGGCACCGCCATCGGGCCGACCGCGTCCATGACGTGGTCGGCGTGGCCCTCCAGCAGCGTGCCCAGCACCAGCAACTGATCCAGGGCCCGCCGCTGGGGCTCGGACTGCACCGCGCGCACCAGACCGAGGATGCCCGCCGAGTTGGCGTCGGCTTCCGTCGCCGGGTTGCCGCGATTGCGGGCATAGTCGGCGAGCCGGCTCACCATCTCCCCCAGGTCGTCACCGGCATCGCGGGTCAGCAGGCCCAGCGCCTGCGACATGTAATCGGGCAGCCACGGGTTGGTGGTGAACTGAACGCGATGGGTGACCTCGTGCAGGCAGACCCACAGCCGGAAATCGGACGGCTCGATCCGAAGCTGCCGCTCGACGGCGATGACGTTCGGATACACCAGGAGCAGGCAGCCGGTCCGAGCCCCATTCGCACTGGCGAATGGGTCGTATTGGCCGAGAATCCCCGAGGAGACGTACGCCAGCACGGCGCCGGTCTGCGCGCCGGTGACCCGGCCCGTGAGAAACCCGCGCGGCTTCTCGGCGCCGTTCATCATCACCCGCATCGACTCGGTCGCCGCGCCGATCCACTGCGGGCGGTCGACGATGCGGGCGGCGGGCACGGCGCCGTCGGTGACCAGGCCGGTGACGTCACGGACCAGGGGTTCGGCCTTGGCGGCCGCGCCCACGAGTTCGTCGATCACCTGGCGCCGGGTGTAGTCGCTGGACGGCGGGCCCGGCCGGGCCAGCCGGCGGCCGACCGTGGCCGCGAATTGCCAGTCGACCGCGGTGCCCAGAGTCAGCTCCGGCGCCGGCGTCATGAGCACCCGCAGAACCAGAGCCGGGTCGCCAGCGCGTCCATCACGTTGCGGCCGTTCGGGCCCGCGTCGTTGGAGACGAACGCGAAGGTGAGCACCCGACCGCTGCGGTCGGTGAGCACCCCGGCCAGTGCGTTGATGTTGGTCAGTGAGCCGGTCTTGGCCCGCAACCAGCCGGCGGGGCCCTGGCTGGTCGACGCATCGGTGAACCGGTCGCCCAGCGTCCCACTGCCGGCGGCGATCGGAAGCAGATCCAGCAGCGCCCGCAGCGAGGGCTGGTCCGGCCCGGCGGCGGCCTGCAGCACCCCGTCGAGGGTCTTGGCCGTCAGCCGGTCGTCGACCGAAAGCCCGCTGGAATCCAGCAGTGCCGCGCCCGCGGTGTCGACGTGGGCGGTGCTCAACCGGTTGGTCACCGCGTCGGCCGCGCCGGCGAAGCTGCGCGGCCGGTTGATCGCGGCCGCCACCTCGCGGGCGATGCATTCGGCCAGCACGTTGTCGGAGTGGTCCATCATCTCGGACAGGCGCTGGACCAACGGCGCCGACTGGACGACGGCCAGCTGGCGCGCTCCGGACGGCGCCGTCGTGATCGTCACGGCGGCGGGATCCAGGCCCAGCGCCTTGGCCAGCTCACGGCCGGCATCCAGCGCCGGCGTCCGGGACCGTCTGGAGTTGACCGTGGTGGGCTGGATGCGTCCGGCGTCGATCATCACCGACTCGATCGGCGCGATGTCGCCGTTGTCGACGTCGGCGGGATCCCAGCCCTGGGCCATCATCGGCCCGGTGAACGCCGAGGTATCCACCTGCACCGCGGTCGGGGTCACCCCGCTGCGCCGGATCTGTTCGACGAGGTCGCTGATGCGGGCCGCGCCCCGGTACCAGGTGTCCTGTCCGGGCGGTACCGCGGACAACACCGGATCGCCGGCCCCCACCAGCACGACGGGCCCCTGGGCGTTCTGGCTGCCGGCCACCACCCGCGTGCTGATCCGGGCCTGCCGGTCCAACGTCAGCAGGGCGGCGGCCGCGGTCAACACCTTGTTGGTCGACGCCGGCACCAACGGCATGGCGTCCGCCACCTGCCACAGCTCTTTTCCAGTGATGGCGTCGGTGATCCGGCCACCCAACCGGCCCAGGTTGGGGTCGCCCGCCACCGGCGCCAGCGCGGCGCTCACGCCGGGCCCGCTGGGTAGTTCGGCGGTGTCGCTCACCGGGACCATGCCGGGCTTGACTGTGGGCGCGTGCGGGGGCGGGATCGGGGCGCGCGCGTTGCCCGCGCCGTGCCCGGTCGTGGTGAAAAACGTTGCCGCCACCACCACGGCAGCGACGAACGCCAGCACGCCCAACCCGATGAACACTGGGGTGGATTTTTGCCAGCGAGTACGGGCCATCACTCTCCTGACTGTCTGAACCCATTCTGCCGAATCGGCGGCGACGGGCTCGACTAGGGTGTAGCAGAGCGAAATTGGCCTGCCCAACAGACAAGGAGCCGACGCGGTGGAATTCGACGTAACCATCGAGATCCTGAAGGGCCAGCGGAACAAATACGAGGTCGATCATGAGACCGGACGGTTACGTCTGGACCGCTACCTCTACACCGCGATGGGCTACCCGACCGACTACGGCTTCATCGAGAACACCCTCGGCGAGGACGGCGATCCGCTGGACGCGATGGTGCTGTTGCCGCAATCGGTGTTTCCCGGGGTGATCGTCGAGGCCCGCCCGGTGGGCATGTTCCGGATGACCGACGAAAAGGGCGGCGACGACAAGGTTTTGTGTGTTCCGGCCGGCGACCACCGGTGGGACCACATCCAGGACATCGGCGACGTGCCGGAGTTCGAGCTGGGCGTGATCAAGCACTTCTTCGTCCACTACAAGGATCTGGAGCCGGGCAAGTTCGTCAAGGCGGCGGACTGGGTGGGCTGCGCGGACGCGGAGGCCGAGATTCAGCGCTCGGTGGAGCGGTTCAAGGCCGAGGGGCACTAGCCCGATGGTGACGAGCGGGTCTTGCGCCGGTTGCGCAGCAGGCTCCAGCCCAGCGCCGCCCCGATGAAGGTCACCCCCACCGAGGCGGTGACCGCCTCGGGAACCTGCAACCGCGGGTCGATGGATCCCAGCATGATCACGGCCAGCGCACCGATCGCCCAGTGCGCGCCGTGTTCCAGGTACACGTACCGGTCCAGGGTTTCCTGCTTGACCAGATAGATGGTGATGGACCGGACGAACATCGATCCCACCAATCCCAGCCCCAGCGCGATGACGATCGGGTCCGACGTGATCGCGAAGGCGCCGGTGACCCCGTCGAACGAGAACGCGGCATCGAGAACCTCGAGATAAAGAAACAGGGTGAAACCGGCCCTGCCGACCGCCTCGCCGACCGTCATGTCCTCGACGACGGCCGGCCGAAACGCGCGGCTCAAACCGTTGACCACCAGGTACGTCACCAAGCCCAGCACTCCGGCGGTCAGCACAGTGGCACGTTCGTCCGCCGAATGCGTCAAGCGCGAGCCGACCAGCACCAGCGCGGCGCCGGCCACCACCACCGGCACCTGACCGAGCCTCCCGACGCGGGCGAAGGGAACCTCAATCCATTTGAGCCACTTGATATCTCGATCATGGAAGAGGAAATCCAGGAACAGCATCAGCAGGAACATCCCGCCGAACGCCGCGATCTGCGGATGAGCGGAGACGATCATCTTCTCGTAGCTCGGTGAGCCGTCCGGAAACTCCAGCGCGCCGTGTGGCGGCGGATGCAGCGCCAGTTCCATCGCGCGAACGGGCCCGATCCCCGCGGTCGCCCACACGATGAGCAACGGGAACAACAGGCGCATCCCGAACACCGCGATGACGATCCCGACGGTCAAGAACATCTGCCGCCAAAATGGGCTCATCCGCTTCAGGATCGCGGCGTTGATGACGGCGTTGTCGAACGACAGCGACACCTCGAGGACGGCCAACACCAGCAGCAGAAAAAGGCCCTCGAGGCCGCCGTGGGCGTACCCGAGCGCAAGGGCCACCACCGTGAGCAATAGGGAGATGCCGAAGATGCGGTAGGCGGCCATGGGTCCTTTCCGACAGCGGCTCACCTTAGCGAACCTGATCGCCACGCCCGGCGATCGGTGGGGACACTTACTATTTTCAAATTGTGGCGATACATCGGCGCGGTCCGCTGAAAGCGCTGCCCCGATGACCGAAATCAGCGCCTCACAGGGGCCGGTGGCGCGCGGCAGCATGGCGCGGGTCGGCACCGCCACCGCCGTGACCGCACTGTGTGGCTACGGGGTGATCTACCTGGCGGCGCGCGACCTGGCACCAAGTGGCTTCTCGGTGTTCGGGGTGTTCTGGGGCGCCTTCGGACTGGTCAGCGGGGCCGCCTTCGGCCTGCTCCAAGAAACCACCCGCGAGGTCCGCGCCTGCTCCGTCGGGGGACCCTCCCTCGACGTCGCCCCGGCCAAGCGCACCCACCCGCTGCGGGTCGCCGTGCTGATCGGCGTGGCCGCGGCCGTCGTGATCGCCGGGACCGCACCGTTGTGGAGCGCACGGGTATTCGTCGAGGCGCGCTGGCTGTCGGTGGCGCTGCTCAGCGTGGGGCTGGCCGGCTTCTGTGTGCACACCACCCTGCTGGGCATGCTGGCCGGCAGCAATCAGTGGACCCAGTACGGGGCGCTGATGGTGACCGACGCGGTCATCCGGGTCGCGATCGCCGCGGCCACCGTGGCGCTGGGCTGGCATCTGACCGGCTTCCTATGGGCGACGGTCGCGGGCGCGGTCGCCTGGCTGATCTTGCTGGTCGCCTCGCCCGCCACCCGGGCCGCCGCCCGCCTGCTCACCCCGGGCGGCACCGCGACCTTCCTGCGGGGCGCCGCGCATTCGATCACCGCGGCCGGCGCCAGCGCCATCCTGGTGATGGGATTTCCGGTGCTGCTGAAGCTGACCAGTGCCGAGCTCGGCGCCGAGGGCGGGGTGATCATCCTGGCCGTCACGTTGACCCGCGCGCCACTGCTGGTGCCGCTGACGGCCATGCAGGGCAACCTGATTGCGCATTTCGTCGATCAGCGCAACGACCGGGTTCGTGCGCTGATCGCCCCGGCCGGGATCGTCGCGGCGATCGGTGCGGTCGGGGTGCTGGCCGCGGGCGCGGTGGGCCCCTGGCTGTTGCGGGTCGCCTTCGGGCCGCAGTACCACGCCGGTAGCGCTCTGCTGGCGTGGCTGACCGGGGCCGCGGTGGCGATCGCCATGCTGACGCTGACCGGAGCCGCCACGGTGGCCGCCGCGCTGCACCGCGCCTACTCGCTGGGTTGGGTGGGCGCCACGGCCGCGTCGGGTTTGTTGCTGTTGCTGCCGCTGTCCCTGCCGACCCGAACGGTGGTCGGCTTGTTATGCGGGCCGCTGGTAGGAATCGGTGTCCATCTGGTGGCGCTGTCGCGCGCCGGACGCGCAACGAGCTGATCTGGCCTGCACCAGCGTGTACCTTGTGGGCTTAGATGGGTACGGAAACACAATATTCGGTTGTCTGGGTCGTCATTCCCGCCTTCAACGAAGCAGCCGTCATCGCCGAGGTGATAGCCGATGTGCGCTCGGTATTCGACCACGTCGTCTGCGTGGACGACGGCAGTGCCGACGGCACCGGTGAGATCGCCAGGAGGGCGGGAGCTCACCTGGTTCGGCATCCCATCAACCTCGGGCAGGGTGCAGCCATCCAGACCGGCGTCGAGTACGCCCGCAAGCAGCCCGGGGCCCAAATCTTCGCCACGTTCGACGCCGACGGCCAGCATCGCGTCAAAGACCTGGCCGCGATGGTCGACAGGCTGCTCGCCGGGGACGTCGACGTGGTCATCGGGACCCGGTTCGGCACCCGGCAGGTCGCCCAGCCGCCGCTGGTGAAACGGATCGTGCTGCAGACCGCCGCACGGCTGAGCCGGCGCGGTCGGCGGCTCGGCCTCACCGACACCAACAATGGGCTGCGGGCGTTCAACAAGAAGGTCGCCGACGGGCTGGACATCACGATGAGCGGCATGAGCCACGCCAACGAGTTCGTCATGTTGATCGACGAAAACCATTGGCGCGTCGCCGAGGAACCGGTCGAGGTGCTCTACACCGAATACTCGAGGTCGAAGGGGCAGCCCTTGCTCAACGGCGTCAACATCATTTTCGACGGGTTCCTGCGAGGGAGGATTCCGAGATGATCGGAGATGAAAGGACCGGACGATGAACTGGATCCAGGTGTTGCTGATCGGATCGATCGTCGCGCTGCTGGTCTATCTGCTGCGGTCGCGCCGCAACGCGCGATCGCGGGCCTGGGTCAAGGTCGGCTACGTGGTGTTCGTGCTGGCCGGCATCTACGCCGTGCTGCGACCCGACGACACCACCGTCGTGGCGCAGTGGTTCGGGGTACGCCGCGGCACCGACCTGATGCTCTACGCACTGATCATGGCGTTCTGTTTCACGACGCTCAGTACGTACATGCGGTTCAAGGATTTAGAGCTGCGCTACGCGCGACTGGCCAGGGCGGTCGCGATGGATTCCGCGCAGGCGCCCGAGTAGCGTCCGCTAGCGCACGTTCGGCATCAGCTCAGCTGCCGGAAGTACTCCACCGTCCGGCGCACACCATCGGCCAGCTCGACCTTCGGGCGCCAGCCCAAAACCTTTGCGGCTGAACTGACGTCGAGGCAGGACCGTTTGAGGTCGCCGAGACGCGGCGGCGCAAATTCCGGGTCGTCCGGCCCCCCGACGGCCGCCGCCACTGCCGAATGCAGTTGCCGGTCCGAGGTTTCGGCCCCGGTGCCGATGTTGAAGCGCTGCCCACCGCCGGCGTCACCGGACGCCTTGACGAATGCGTCCACCACGTCGTCGACGAAAACATAGTCGCGGGTGTTGCTGCCGTCGCCGAAAACCTTGGTGGGCTTGCCCGATAGCAGCGCCTGGGCGAAGATCGCCACCACGCCGGCTTCGCCGTGCGGGTCCTGACGGGGCCCGTAGACGTTGGCCGGCGCGATGTGCGAGCAGTCCAGGCCGTACAGGTGGCGGAAGGTGTTCAGGTAGATCTCGCCGGCCACCTTTCCGGCGGCATAGGGCGAAGCAGGATCAGTGGGGGCGTCCTCACTGGTCGGGTACTGCGGCGGGATGCCGTAGATGGATCCGCCCGAGGAGGTGTGCACGACCTTGCGCACCCCCGCCCTGCGCGAGGCCTCGGCCAGGCGCACCGTGCCGATGACGTTGACCGAGGCGTCGAACTGCGGGTCGGCCACCGAGTGCCGCACGTCGATCTGGGCGGCCAGGTGAAACACCACCTCCGGACGATGCTCGTCGAGGATGGCCTCCAGATCGGCGGTCACGATGTCGGCCTCGACGAAGACGTGCGCCGGGTTGCCCGCCAGGTGCTCGAGGTTGCTCGCGCGGCCGGACGCGAAGTTGTCCAGCCCCACCACCGCATGGCCGTCGGCCAACAGACGGTCGACTAGCGTCGACCCGATGAATCCGGCCGCCCCGGTAACCAGTGCACGCACCGGCCCACCATACATAGCGTCCGCGGCCGCCGCGCTCATCGCGGTGCAGCTGGCGGTACGCGCGGCGCTGGCGTTCGGTGGCTACTTCTATTGGGACGACCTGATTCTGATCGGCAAGGCCGGCACGCACGATCTGCTCGCGCCGTCGTATCTGTTCCACGATCACGACGGGCACGTCATGCCGGGGGCATTTCTGCTCGCGGGCGCCATCATCCGGCTGGCGCCACTGGACTGGACGTGGCCGGCGATCAGCCTGCTGGCGCTGCAACTGCTCGCGTCGCTGGCGTTGTTGCGCGCGCTGCACGTCATCCTCGGCTGGCGGCCGGTGCTGCTGATCCCGCTCACGTTCGGGTTGTTCACCCCGCTGGCCGTGCCTGGATTCGCCTGGTGGGCGGCGGCGCTCAACTCGCTGCCGATGCTGGCGGCGCTGGCCTGGGTGAGCGCCGACGCGATCCTGCTGGTTCGCGCGGGCGATCGGCGCTACGCGGTGACCGGGGTGCTGGTCTACTTCGGCGGGCTGCTGTTCTTCGAGAAGGCCGCGGTGATCCCGTTCGTCGCGTTCGGGGTGGCCGCGCTGCTGTGCTACGTGCGGGGTGATCGGACCATCGGGTCGGCGCTGGCAACGGTGTGGCGGGCCGGGGCGCGGTTGTGGATCGCGGCGCTGGCGCTCACCGCCGCCTGGGTGGTGCTCTATCTGGCCGTCGTCAATCAGCGGCGGTGGAGTTCCGACCTGTCGATGACGGGGCGGCTGCTGATGCGATCGATCACGCACGGCATCGTGCCGGGGCTGGCCGGCGGGCCGTGGCACTGGGACCGCTGGGCGCCGGCCTCCCCCTGGGCGACGCCCCCGCCGTCGGTGATGGCGCTGGGCTGGCTGGCGCTGGCCGGCGCGCTGGCGGTGTCGCTGGTCCGCAAGGAGCGCATCGGGCCGCTCTGGCTGACCGCGGCCGGCTACGCCGTGGCCTGCCAGGTGCCGATCTATCTAATGCGCTCCTCGAAGCAGACCGCGCTGGAACTCGCGCAGACGCTGCGCTATTTCCCGGATCTCGTCGTCGTGCTGACGCTGCTGGCCGCCGTGGCGCTGAGCGCCCCGAACCGGCAAACCGCGCCGCGCTGGCTCGACGCTTCGCCGAAACGCACCGCGGTGACCGCCGGTTTGGTGGTGTTGTTCGCGGCCAGCAGCCTGTACTCGACGGCGACGTTTTTGACCAGCTGGCGCGACAACCCGGCCCAGCCCTATCTGCAGAACGCCCGGGCCTCTCTGGCCGCGGCCCACGCGGCCTCGGATGCGCCGCTGCTGGATCAGGAGGTCGACCCGCTGGTGCTGCAACGGGTGGCCGCGCCGGAGAACCTGGCCAGCCACATGTTCGCGCTGCTGCCGGATAGACCCGAATTCGATTCGGCAACAACTCAATTGCGAATGATCGATAGCTCGGGCCGGCTGATCAACGCGCGCGTGACCTGGATCCGCACCATCGCGCCAGGCCCCATGCCGCAGTGCGGCTATTTCGCCCAGCCGGACAAGCCGGCGCGACTGGTTCTCGACGGCCCGCTGCTGCCCGCCGATTGGACCGTCGAGCTCAATTACCTTGCCAACAGCGATGGTTCGATGACGCTGGCGCTGTCCGAGGGCCCCGACGTGAAGGTTCTGGTGCATCCGGGCCTGAACCGGGTCTTCGTGCGGCTGCCCGGCGCCGGGGACGCCATCACCGTCCGGGCCAACACGACCGCGCTGGCGTTGTGCCTCGCGTCGGGACCGGTCGGGTTCGTCGCGCCGGCCTAGCGCGCATCCGGGCTGAGGTCGGCCAAGGTCTGGGCGCGCGCGGTGACGGCCTTCACGGAGGCGACTGCGCCGCCGGCGACGTGGGCGATCCCGGCGGCGTGCAGCGCTGCGGGCCTTCCGGCAACTTGTTCGAAGCCGGCGCCCAATCCACCCCGGTAAGAGCCGTGGATCGTGATGTGGAACGGAACATCATCGCCCGCGGAAAAGAGATCATTGATCACCACGCGGTGGGGATCAAGCACCGCTTCGTAAGCGGCGCCCGTGCGTTCGTCGTCGATCTCGTGCAGCGGGGTGTCGGCGAGGTCTCCCTTCTCCAACCACCCACGCACGGTTCGCTCGGCCTCGGGGTCGGCCGACACCGCCTCGGTCGTCGTCCATGGATCGATGTGCGGTGGGGTCAGCGGATGCGTTTGGCCGTTGCTGATTTGGGCGCGCATCGCGAAATAGTCCTGCTCGACGTAGTTTTCGGTCAGCCGGTTGCCGTTCCACTTGTAGAGGCCGACGCCACGCCAGCACGTGAGCGCCCGCGAGGGTCCCGCCGGCATGGCCGCATGCTGGCTGAAGTGCATGCACAGGCGATCGCCGTTGAGCACCAATTCGTGCACGACGATGCCCAGACCCGGTGCGGCGTCGAAGATCTGCCGAACGGCCTCGGCATAGGTGGTCGACCGAACCAGCGCCAGGCCGTTGATGCGCACGACGTAGTCGGGTTCCATGATCTCGGGGCATACCGATTGGTCGTGTGAGTTGGTGTAGTCGATGCAGTACTTGCGCATCAGTGCGACGAAGGGATGCACGTCAGTCCGCAGCGTTCGGGCCGAGAATCTGTGGCACACACAGGGTTTCGGGGATGCTCTCGACGCCGATGGCCCGGTCGATCGTTTCATGCAGGTAATAGATTCGCCGCTCGTGGTAGCCAAGCCGCAGCGACTCGAGGGCTCCAGCGTCAAGCGACCGCTGCACGCCGGGCAAGACGTCGAGATCTTCGAAGAACACCTGGGACAAGGCCGCGATGAACGCGTCGTGGGTCTCCCGGTTGGCGTCGGCGGCCAGCGACGAACACCAGTGGACGCAATACGTCGATGTGGACGGACCCGTCGGCCAGTTGGTGATCAAAAAGACGAACCCGGTGCCGTTG
>Ga0134128_10005816_pt1 | contig 14935 bp, 8 predicted proteins | sample KB31754_FD_96462 | JGI IMG/M metagenome (GOLD analysis project Ga0134128, IMG submission 96462) | Terrestrial soil microbial communities with excess Nitrogen fertilizer from Kellogg Biological Station, Michigan, USA - KB3-175-4 | ecosystem: Environmental > Terrestrial > Soil > Unclassified ... | reverse complement strand
TGGCCACGCGGGTGCGTTCGACGCTGAAGCTGCGGCCCAATGAAAACGGCGCCGCACCGGCGCCTCTGTCGCTCGACGGGGAGTCGCTCTCGTTGCGTTCGGTCATGCTTGACGGCACGCCGCTCCCTAGCGAGCAATTCGTCGTCACGGCAGACCGGTTGACGATTGCGCAGCCGCCATGGCGCGCGCTCGAGCTTACCATCGAAACCGTCGTTAATCCGGCGGCCAACACGCAGCTGCTGGGCCTCTACCGCTCCGGCGCGATCTACTGCACGCAATGCGAGGCTGAAGGCTTTCGCCGCATCACCTATTTCCCGGACCGGCCGGACGTGATGGCGATCTACACGGTCCGTATCGAGGCTACTCGCGCAGAAGCGCCGGTCCTGCTCGCGAACGGGAACCTGATTGCCTCCGGCGAGCTGGACACGGACCGCCATTTTGCCGTTTGGCACGATCCTCATCCCAAGCCGTCCTACCTGTTCGCGCTCGTAGGCGGACCGCTTGCGTGTGTGGAGGATCGCTTCCGCACGCGCTCCGGACGCGAGGTGGCGCTGCGTATCTATGTGGAACCGGGCAAGGAATCCCGCTGCGGCTACGCAATGGAATCGCTCAAGCGCGCCATGCGCTGGGACGAGACCGCCTTTGGGCGCGAATACGACCTCGATGTGTTCATGATCGTCGCGGTCTCCGACTTCAACATGGGCGCCATGGAGAACAAGGGCCTCAATATCTTCAACGACAAATACGTGCTTGCCTCTCCGCAGACCGCCACCGATGCCGATTTCGAGCGTATCGAAGCGATCATCGCACACGAATATTTTCATAACTGGACGGGAAACCGCATCACCTGCCGCGACTGGTTTCAGCTCTGCCTGAAAGAGGGCCTGACCGTATTTCGCGACCAGGAGTTCTCGGCCGAGACGCGCTCGCACGCGGTCGAGCGCATCAGCGATGTGCGCGGATTGCGTATGCATCAGTTCGAGGAAGATGCGGGACCGCTTGCGCATCCGGTGCGCCCCTCTGTGTACCGCGAGATCAACAACTTCTATACGGCCACGGTCTATGAAAAAGGCTCCGAAGTCGTGCGCATGCTGAAGACCCTGCTGGGGCGCGAGAAATTTCGCGCCGGCATGGACCTGTACTTCACGCGGCATGATGGACAGGCCGCGACGGTCGAGCAGTTCGTGCAGTGTTTTGCGGATGCCTCGCGCAGCGATCTGCGGCAGTTCATGCTCTGGTATTCGCAGGCGGGGACGCCCGAGGTGGTAGCCAGCGCTAGCTATGACGACCGCGCGAAAACGTACCGGCTCGAGCTGGCCCAAGCGATTCCCCCTACCCCGGGTCAGCCCAACAAGGACGCGATGGTGATCCCGCTCGCGCTGGGACTGTTGGGAAAAGACGGACGCGACCTGCCGCTTACGCTGAGCAACGGGAGCACGCCCCAACGCGGCGTGCTTGTGCTGCGTGAGACCGCCGAGACATTCGTCTTTCGCGATGTCGCCGAACGGCCAGTGTTGTCACTCAACCGCGGCTTCTCCGCACCCATCAAGGTGACCGCCAATATCTCCGGCGCAGATTTGCAGTTCCTCGCCGCTCACGACAGCGATGCCGTCAATCGTTGGGACGCTCTGCAGCGGCTGACCACGCAGCTACTCGTACAAAATGTTTCTTTGCTGCGTAGCGGAGGCGCTGCTCGCCTCGACGAGGGGGTGCTCGACGCATTTGCAGCGGTGTTGGCGCATGCCGCAGATGATCCGGCCTTTGCTGCGCTGATGCTCGCGGTCCCCAGCGAAGCTGATATTGCCCGCGAGCTCGCTCACGACCTTGACCCAGATGCCATTTTCGCGGCGCGTTCCGCATTGCGCCGCGCGATCGGAGATCGGCTCAGCGCAACTCTGCTCGAGCACTACCGCCGCCTGTCGGAAGCCGGGCCTTACAGGCCCGATCCGGACGGCATAGGTCGCCGGGGCCTGCGCAACACGTGTCTTGATCTCTTGGCGGCGAGCGGCCGGAAGGACGCGCTACAAATGGCCGCCCGGCAATACGAAGGGGCCGACAACATGACGGACCGCATGGCCGCCTTGTCCACGCTTGCACTGCACGACAAGGAAGGACGCGCGGCCGCTCTCGAGGACTTCTATTCACGTCACGGGTCCGATGCCTTGATCGTCGACAAATGGTTCTCGCTGCAGGCCACTATTCCCGAACCCGCCACGCTGGACCGGGTCAAGGCGCTCACGCACCATCCGGCGTTCTCTTTTTCGAATCCGAACCGGGTCCGCGCGCTGATCGGCGCTTTCGCCATGGCCAACCAGAAGGAGTTCAATCGGCCCGATGGGGCCGGCTACAAATTCAGCGCAGAAGTCGTGCTGGCGCTGGATGCGAAAAACCCACAGCTCGCCGCGCGCCTTCTCTCCACGTTTAAGAGCTGGCGCGCCCTCGAGCCCACAAGGAAGAGCCTCGCAGAAGTGACGCTGCGACAGGTCGCATCCGCTCCTTCCCTGTCGCGCGACGTGAGCGATATCATCGAACGTACGCTCGCCTAGACAAGCCGAGCAGCGTTAATACATGCGCCGTTTTCGTGACGCGGCGGCGAGGTACGGCTACTTCGCTTGCACCGCTGCGCGTGGCCTCGCCTCGGACATGCTGAAAAGAACCGCGTCACCAGCGTGATCGCGCGCTTCGAAATTATTGCTAAATGGTTAACGACGCTCTCGACAAATTGCCATCTTTCGATTCCAATCCAAAGTGATTCGGAGAGATGCGGCACATCTTCCCGAGCATGTTGGAAGGGAATCCGAAGGGAGGCCAGGCATGGCGCGCGCCCATGTCGCCAGCGCGTCCGTAAGCAGAGATTCGATCAAAGGCTTGGCTCAGTCGATCGCAAAGCCTGCTTATCTGCGGCTGTTGACGGCGGAGCCCGCGTTGCGGCGCGCCGTTCCGGCTTTGATCATCGCCTTTTTGCTCACCATCTGCGTGGGCGCCGCAGTGCAAGTGCTTGATCATCGCCGCCAGGCGGTGGCTGAGGTGGCGAAGCAGATCGAGGGCATCGCCGATCTCCTTTCTGATCGTCTCAACCAGCTGGAAAGCACGAACCTTCAGCGACCGGGACTTGATGCGCGTATGCAGGCCGAGCTCGAGCGTGCCATTCCAGGCTGGGCACGCGCGCCCGGACGGGAAATTCTCGTGGCGAACGAAGACGGCGCAATTGTCGCGGCGGTGCGCCATGAAATCACCAACGCTGCAGATGGAATACAGGTTTTGACGAAACCGCTGGAAGCGGGCGTGATCGGCCGCAAACTTCTAGATGTGCTCGGCCCGGGCCAAGCAGTCAGCACGCTTGGCGCTGCGGCCGGTGTCATGCAAGTCACTCTGGCGGACGGCCGATCCGTGTACGCAACGGTGCGCAGTCTGTTCGCCAGCAAGCGCGAGCTTGCGATTCTGCAAGATCGGAGCGACGTGCTTGCGGCTTGGCTCTCCGATACGGCACTGACTGTTACGCTGTCGGCGACCACCGGCTTTGTGGTGCTTATTCTGGGGTTCGCCTTTCACTGGCAGGCCACGCGCGCGCGAGAAGCGGACGTCATCTACGAAACCGTGCGTTCACGCATTGATACGGCGCTCAACCGGGGCCGTTGCGGGCTGTGGGACTGGGATCTGGCGCGCGGCCGCGTCTTCTGGTCGCATTCCATGTTCGCGATCGTTGGTCTCGAGCCACGCGACGCGTTGCTCAGCTTTGGCGAGGTGAATGCGCTGATCCATCCGGAGGACATTCAGCTGTATGATCTCGCAGTTCAGCTTTTCGAGGCCAAGACGACGCTCGTCGACCATGCGTTTCGCATGCGCCATGCCAAGGGAGATTGGGTGTGGCTGCGCGCCCGTTGCGAGCTGGTACGGCAGTCCCGCGGTGGGCCGCACCTGATCGGCATTGCTGTGGACGTGACCGAGCAGAAAACGCTCGTGGAAAGAACCATGGAAGCGGACCTGCGGCTGCGCGATGCGATCGAGACCATTCCGGAAGCATTCGTGCTGTGGGATGCGCAGAACAGGCTCGTGCTGTGCAATTCCAACTTTCAGGAGCTGCACAACCTGCCTGAGGACGCCATCAAGACCGGAGCCTCTTACGAATCGGTTGTCGCGGCAGAAAGAAAACCGGTGGTGCGCACGAAACTCACCAGCGAAGGTCAGGCCCCCGGGGCGCGCACTTTTGAGGCACAACTCGACGATGGACGATGGCTCCATATAAGCGAGCGGCGCACGAAGGACGGCGGGTATGTCTCGGTAGGCACCGACATCACCAAGATCAAGTTGCACGAGGAAAAGCTGATGGACAGCGAGAAGCGACTGATGGCGACGGTCGCCGATCTGCGTAACTCGCAGCACAAGCTGCAGCGACAAGCCGAGGAAGTTGCCGATCTGGCAGAGAAATATGCGGAAGAGAAGACGCGGGCCGAGGACGCCAACCAGGCCAAGTCAAAATTCCTGGCGAATATGAGCCATGAGTTGCGCACGCCGCTGAATGCCATCATCGGCTTTTCGGAGATTATGGAGTCGGGAATGTTCGGTCCGCTCGGAACCGAGAAATATCGCGAATATTGCTGCGACATCCGGCAAAGCGGGCAATACCTCCTCGAAGTCATCAATGACATTCTCGACATGTCGAAGATCGAGGCTGGTCGCATTCGACTCGATGCAAAGCCCATCGAGCTGGAAGCTTTCCTGCATGACGCAATGCGCGTCGTCTCGGCACGTGCGGATGACAAGCGGCTGACTTTGACGGCACGGATAGGGACCGGCATTTGCCTGAGCGCCGATCAGCGACTGCTCAAGCAGATTGTGCTCAACTTGTTGTCCAACGCGGTGAAATTCACGCCTGAGGGGGGCCGCGTTACGATCCGCGCCCGCGGCGCGCGGGGATGGGTCAGCATTGCCATTGCGGACACCGGAATAGGCATTCCGCACGACGCGCTGGCGCGCCTGGGGCGCCCCTTCGAGCAGGTCGAGAGCCAGCTCACGAAAAGCCATCAAGGCTCAGGGCTAGGCCTTGCCATCGCAAAATCGCTGATCGAGCTGCACCACGGTAGTATGCGCATCCGCTCGACATTGGGCCGAGGCACCATTGTGCTGCTGCGGCTGCCGAGCAATGAAGCCCCGATGCACAGACAAGACCTGGCTGAAGCGGCGGCGTAACCAAACGTCGATGCGCGAGACGAGCCCGCTCATGACGATGCTAGACGAATGGCGCTATGCCGCTTCCCGTTCGCGTTGGTGTATGCGCCTCTGATACGCCATCCCGACCGCGGCGGTCACGGCGAGAGTTGCGGCACCCAGCAGCAGTTTGTCACGGGTGCCCGGGTCAGGCGCAACATCGTGCACGAACTCGCTTGCACGCTCCGCTAAGCTTGTGGTTGCGTCTCGCGCACGCTGCGTCAACTCGGATGCCTGCTCTCTCGCATCGGAGATAGTTTCAGATGCGCTGCGGCGAGCGCCTTCGGCCAGCACACCCGCGCGCTCGCTTGCCGAGGAGGCTTGCTCGGCAAGCCCGTGCACCGACTCGCGCACCCGATCGCGCGCGTCCTCGGTCCATTGTTCGACTTTCTGCCGGCTCATATCGGTCAGTTCATTGGCACGCGATCTTGCCTGCGCGAGGCGACGAGCGGCCGCCTCATGCACCTTCTCGCTGTGTGGAGATGTGCGCAACAGGCTGACCAGGCCAAATCCGATCAACACGGTTGAGATCGGAGGATGGCGTGCGAGTCTCCACGCAAGCCCCGCGCCGATTGCAAGCGCGCCCAATGGGTTCGCGAGCGCGCGGTCCTTGATATCTTCGAGCACGCGTTGTGTCGTGTCTCGTGCAGCCTGGCTCGTTCTCTCGAGGAGCTCGTCTTTGGTTCCTCGCGCCTGCGCCAGGAGATCTTCCTTGAAGTTGGCGAACGTTGTGGGTGAGCGTACGCGGGCCAGATCGGCGGCAAATTTCGCCCGCGCCTGTTCGACATCGCGCTCGAGCGTGTTGAGATCCGTCATGGCTTGTTCCACCCGGGCGGTTCGCTGCCCGTACCTGCCATGTTGGAGCTACCCACGCCTGCGCCAGTCCCGGGACTCTGAGGTGCAATGGATGGACTGGGACGCTCGCCCTTGGCTCCGGTGAGCGCATTGGAGAAGCTCTCTGCCACCTCTCCGGCGAGGTCCTTGAGGCCTTCCGAGGACAACCCGCGCTGGTTTGCGGCGGAGACAAAACGCTGCCCCGCCTCGGTGGCAGCGCCCATGAGATTTTCGCCGGCTTTGCCCGCTGCTTCGGTCAGTGCCTCGCGTGCACCGCCAAACGTGCGGCTCTCGACGCGGGTTGAGGGGAAGATCGCGGCAATGGCTGCTCCCACGGCCAACCCCGCGGCCGCGATCGCGAGCGGCTGTTCGCGCACGATGTTGCCGATTGTTTCCTGCACGGTGGATTGGGCCTGACGCGATTGCTCGTACAGCGAGCGGCCGGCCTCCTGCGTGTATCGTGAGACAGTACCGGCATAATTCGAGGCGGTGTCCGTGACCCGCTGTGTCGCCGAGGAGACATACTCGCCTGCACTAGCTGCCGCGTGCGCGACGGTTGCACCGGCTTGGGAGGCCGCTTTGCGGACTGACGATTCAGAGTCCGTTGCTTGCGGAGAGTATGCCCCTTGCGAAGAATAGGCCCCTTGCGCAGAGTATGGAGAACCTGCCTGGAAGGTGTTTCTGTCGCTCTGATGCTGGCGGGAACGGCTCTCCCGCCCCTTGTTCCAGTTGGATCCGCTCCGCATGAGCAGGCAACATCCGGCTGCGACAAGCAACAGCGCCTCGGGATTGCGACGCGCAGTGCCAAGCAGCCAGTCGCCGGCCTGGGTGTAGGTGTCTGAAGCCGCTAGATTTGTCATGTGAGCTGCTCCTTGGCGATTTCGATGTCTCGTTTGATTTGGCGCACGCTGCGCGTAGGCAGAAGCTCCTGCTCGGCGAGGGAGCGTCCGTGATAAAATACCGCGGCGGCTGCCGCGGCGACGATGGCTGCAACCAACAGACACGCCCAATAAAGCGCGAGGCCGAAGCTGGCGATTGCAAACACGGCTGCTTCAGTGAGCAGGAGCAGTGCAACGAGGGCGAGTACCCCGGCCGCGGCCATCCAGCCGCTCCCTTGGAGCTTGGCGGAGATTTTCTCGCCCAGTTCCGTGCGCGCGAGCCGAACCTCCTTCTGCAGAAGATCCGAAACGTCCGCAAGCAGATCCGTCATTGCGCGGACCATAGCGGAATCGCGTAGACTCTCAGGTGCCATGGAACTCGCTCGCGCGCTGCCCAAATTGATCCCGCTGGGGCCGGAAGGCAGACTCAGGTTCATATTGTCCATGTGGTGAAGCACCGCCTGGCTGCCCGGCTTTGAGCACGCGAAACGCCAGGAACCCGGCCAGGGACGCCAGTCCGAACACCACGGCGGGCTGCCGTCGCGTGAAATCCGACGCGGTGCGGAAAAGATCATCGACAGACTGGCCCCGTAGGTCGCGCGAGAAGCCATCGACCCGGTCCGCTGCGCCGCGCACGAACTCGGCCAGTTGCGGGTTGGTGCGATCGAGATTGTTGGCCGCCGCTCTCGCTGCCCCGGCGACCTGTTGGACCATATCGGCCCCTGTTGCGATCTGCTGGTTAAGCAAGCCTTTTGCTTTTTGATTGGCCTCGGTCGCCAGAGTGGAAGCAGTTTGCTTTGCCTGCTCGCCTGCCTGTTGCGCCGCTTCGCTGAATTTTGAAACGGCTTCGCCTGCTTTCTCTCTGATGTCGTCGAGCGCACCGGTCTGGCGGGCACCCTGCCCTAGCTGACTCGTGCCTTGGGTGGCTTGGCCGCCTTGATTGCCTTGGCTGAGGCTCGTGCGATTGCCCGAACCGCCCGGCCCGCCGCCGGAACTGCCGGAACGGGAAAACTGGTCGCTGCTCATGGGGAATTCCTCCGCTACGAACACCTAACCAGTGCGCGCGAGGAAAAGTTCCAGTTGATCTCGACTAATGTGGTGCTGCGCCTATGCGGACGCGATGCGCAGCAAAATTGCGCGCACCTTGCTCTGCGTTTCCACAAGGAAAGGCTCAAGGGTTGCGAAATCCGGCAGATCCGCTGCACGCGCCAACAGCGCCAGCACGCCTGGCGCCGCTTTGGACGAATCGAATTTTGTCGGCAAACACAGCCGCAGAATTTGGGTCAGATCAACGTAAAGGCGTACTGCGGGCCGCAGCACTTCGGCGTCTTCTATCGCAAGCAGGCCAAGTCGAACGGCCTTGTCGATTACGCGCGCGGTCGAAGTATCCAGCAGCTCAGGAGCATGCCAGGCGTGAACCAGCTGCAGGAACTGCGCAATGAACTCGATGTCTATGAGACCCCCGGCGGCATTTTTCAGATCCCAGTGATCGCCTTCCCCTTTCTCGGCGGCAATTGCCCTGCGCATCTCGAGCACATCCGCCGCGACTTCTTTGCGGTCACGCTTGCGGCAAAGCACGTCGCGCAGCACGGCTTCGACGCGTTGTGCGAACGCACGTGAAGCAGAGACGACGCGCGCGCGCGTAAGGGCCATGTGCTCCCAGGTCCACGCCTCGTTTTCCTGATAGCTCGCAAACCCCTCGATCTGGGTAGCGAGCGGGCCGGCCCGACCGGAAGGACGCAGCCGCATGTCGACCTGATAAAGCGCACCGTAATTCGTTCGCGCGGTGAGTGCGCCGGTCAGATGCTGGGTGAAGCGGGAAAAATATTGAGCGCCATAGAGCGCCCGAGGCCCGCTCGATTCGGGTCGCGTCGAATCGAAATCGTAGATAACAATCAAATCGAGATCGGATGTCGAGGTCATTTCCCGGGCGCCCAGCTTGCCGAGCGCAAGCACCGCAATTTGCTGATCGGCAACACGGCCGTGAGCGGCAGCAAACTTCTGTTCCGTCAGGCCGTGCAGTAAACGGATGAGTACATCCGCCAATCGAGACAATCCTTCGCCGGCCTGCTCGGCCGAAGCCGTGCCTGACAGGATGCGCAAACCGATGAGAAACATCTGTTCCTGCGCAAAAATACGGATGCGATCCAGCTGCTCCTCGTATGCTTGCGCCTGCTGCAAGGAACGCGCGAGCGCTGTCGCAAGCTCCGCCTCTTCGGGCAGCGGTCCGAAGAAGCTTGGGTCAATGACTGCATCCATGACCTCCGGAAACTGGGCAAGACTATCGGCCAGACGCGGAGCGCTGCCCAGCACCGTGGCGAGCAGCGCAATGAGATCCGGATTTTGCCGCAGCAGCGAAAACAGCCGTGCGCCCCCGTGCAGTCCGGAAAGGAAACGGTCGAACACAATGACCGCATCGTCCGGGTTTGCTGTGCGGGCGAAATGGTCGAACAGCACAGGTACGACATGGCTCAGCTGCTCCCGTGCGAAGCGCCCGCGCAGGGCCGGATACGGGCCGCTTTGCCACCGCTGCACCAGGGCTGACATTTCCAAGGGCTGTCGAAAGCCCATCGTCGAGAGCGCATCGAGCGTCTCGCGGCTGTGCGCCTCGGCAGGAAAATTCAACCGCGGAAGCCCGGGAGCCGTACTCGGCTGCTCGAACAGCCCGGCATAGTGCGCCTGCACATTGCGCAAATGCGGAAGCAGTGCATCCGCAAAGGCAGCGCGGTCATCAAACCCGCAAAATCGTGCGAACTGCTCGAGCTCATCGGGTCGGGATGGCAGAAGATGGGTCTGCTCATCGGCCACCATCTGCAACCGATTTTCCACGCTGCGCAGGAAGCAATATGCAGCCGAGAGCTGCTCGTGCGCTTGCGCATCGATCCACCCGCCCTGCTCGAGCGCATGCAATGCCGGAAGTGTCGCCTGAACGCGCAGCTCCGGATGCCGGCCGCCGGCTATCAGCTGTTGTGTCTGGACGAAGAATTCGATTTCGCGAATGCCTCCCCGTCCGAGCTTTATGTTGTGCCCCTCGATCGCAATCGTCTCGTGTCCGCGATAGGCATGAATCTGCCGTTTCATCGCGTGCACATCGGCCACTGCCGCAAAGTCGAGATACTTGCGCCAGATGAACGGCGAGAGCTCGGGAAGGAATTTGTGCCCGAGGCCCAGAGCGCCGGCGCACGGGCGCGCCTTGATCAGGGCTGCGCGTTCCCAGTTCTGTCCGCGCGTCTCGTAATAATCGAGGGCGGCGGCAGTCGAAATGGCGATCTGAGTGGCCGAGGGATCCGGCCGCAGGCGCAAATCGACACGGAAGGCGTATCCGTCCGGGGTGCGTTGCTGCAACAGCTTCACCAGCCTGCGCGCAACTCGCACGAAGTGCGATGCAGGCTCCACGCCTGGCCCCAATGCCGCGGGATCGTAAATCAACACAAGATCAATATCGCTTGAATAATTGAGTTCGCCCGCTCCCATTTTGCCCATAGCGAGCACGACAAAACCGGATTGTTGCGCGGCACGTCCCTCGCTGACATCGTCAGGCTTGTTACGGCTCTGCTGGGCCGAAAGAATGTAATCGACAGCGGCATTGGTTACGGCATCTGCAACCTGCGTCTGAAACCCGATTGTTTGCGAGATGTCCCAAACGCCACCCAGATCAGCCAGAGCAATGAGAAGCGCCGCATCGGCTTTGATGAGACGCAGACTCCGCATCACCTCGGCTTCCGGCAAATTGGCGGTAATACCGAGTGCACGCTCAAGCAGAACGCGCTGCAAGGCATCGTCTGGATCTGTGGTTAGAAACAGCAGCAGGCGCTGCGGGTGGGCGCGCACCAAATCCCACAGAAATGGCGAGCCGACCGCAATTTTGCTGATCAGTTGGTGGACGGCAGGATAATCCCCGAGCAGCGCCCGAAGCTCTTCTGCCGGCTGGTCAGGAGCTAGTTCCGCAAGCCACTCCTCGAGCCGTCGACCCGATGTCGGACATGGCAAAACGAGCGGAGTACGAACAATGCGTTGAGCGAGCATTTCGCATTCTATGTAGCGGGTATGAGGAATTACGTAACACGGCGATTTCCGCCTGTAGCAGGAAAGCCTAACGCTTTTGCTGACGGTATAGGTTCACGATTGACGGCGTCAGCGGGTAGCCGCCGATGCACGCGGCAGAACGAGAACGCTTTTAAGGCCCGGATGATTGTCGTCGAGCTTCAATTCGCCGCCGTGCAACCGAGCGACCGCTGACGCAAGGCTCAATCCCAGTCCTGAACCCGGCTTCGACCGACTCTGCTCGAGACGCACAAACCTCTCAATCGCCCGAGTCCGATCGCTTTCAGGAATGCCGCGGCCCGAATCAGCTACGGCAAGCAGGATGTGGTCATCTTGCGCACGGGCGGTGATAACGATCTCCGGACGGGTTACGCATTCCACGGCTGGTTCCGGCGCTCCATACTTGATTGCATTGTCGACGAGGTTCGCAAGAGCCTGACTGATGAGCTCGCGATTGCCGTGAACGGGCGCAGGCGCAGGAGCTTCGACTTTGAGTGAAATCCCTTTCTCATCCGCGAGCGGTTCGTACAACTCCCCAACTCCACGCGCTATCTCGGCCGCATCGATATCGCTCATCCCCTCGCGCGCCTGGCCGGATTCTGCGCGGGCGATCATCAAGAGGGCATTGAACGTTCCGATAAGAGCGTCGGATTCCTCGATGGTGCTCTCGAGAGCGGCCCGATATTGCGACTCGCTTTCGGCATTGCGCAGGGCCTCTTCGCAGCGATTCCGCAGTCGTGTAAGCGGCGTGCGCAGATCGTGCGCAATATTATCCGAGATCTCCTTGAGCCCATGCATGAGCGCCTCGATGCGTTCCAGCATGAGGTTAAGATTGACGGCAAGACGGTCAAGCTCGTCACCGGTGCCCGAGACCGGCAACCTGCCTGCAAGATCGCCTTCCATGATTTTCTGGGACGTTGCGCTCATGGCATCGACACGTTTGAGCACGCGTCGCGTCACAAACAGTCCTCCGGCGACCCCGAGGACAATCACGATTGCCAAAGACCAGCGGCCGGCCGCCAGCACAATGTCGCGCAGCCGCTCGCGCTCCTCCAGGTCATGTCCCACCAGCAGCCGGAATCCGCCCGGCATTTCAACCACACGGACCAGCGCGAGGCGGATGGCTCCCTCGGGATCGTCGAGGCGATGGTATGCCGCCTCGCTCCAACCCGGATTGCTCAGGATGCCCGCAGATAGTGATGCAATATTGCCGGCGAGTGCCTCACCCGCCGGTGCCGTTACCAGGTACAAGGTGGTAGATGATCGCCGCGATCTCGCCTCCACGATCACAACGAGGCGCCGCAACCCGCCGATGCGATACTGATCCGCCAGGCCCTCGATCTCGGCATCCACCGTCTGGGTGATCTGGTCGGTGATCAGCCGACGTGTATTCCAGGCGAAGTATCCGAGCAGGAATGCTGCGAAAAACGCAAAGATCGTGAGATAGACCAGCGTGAGCTTGAACGCGGTGGTCCGTAGCAGTTTTCCGAATGCGGTCATCCGCCGCCTGGCAGTCAGTCCCAAGCGGGAAGACGGGATCTCACTTGGCGTCGCGGATCACATAGCCCGCCCCGCGCACGGTGTGCAGCAAGGCTTGGCTAAACCCCTTATCGATCTTCGAACGCAGCCGCGAAATGTGCACGTCGATCACATTGGTCTGCGGATCGAAATGATAGTCCCACACGTTTTCGAGAAGCATCGTGCGGGTCACCACCTGGCCGGCGTGCTTCATGAGGTATTCAAGCAGCCGGAATTCACGCGGTTGCAGGTCGATCTCTCGACCGGCGCGCGCCACCTGGTGGGAAAGCCTGTCGAGCTCGAGATCGCCGACGCGGTAAACGGTTTCCTCCCGGCTGCCGCGCCGACGCGAGAGCACCTCCACCCGGGCGAGCAATTCTGAAAACGAGTAAGGCTTCGGCAGATAATCGTCGCCTCCAGCGCGCAATCCTTTCACCCGGTCATCGACCTGCCCCAGGGCGGAAAGAATCAGCGCAGGAGTCTCATTGCCCTTGCTGCGCAACGCGCCGATCAGGCTCAAACCGTCCAGCTTGGGAAGCATGCGATCGACGACGAGCACGTCGTATTGCCCGTCCACTGCATGGGCGAGCCCTTCCTCGCCGTCAAAGGCGAGATCGGCCACATGCCCGACTTCGCGGAAAGCCTTGGCCAGATAATCGGCCGCGTCGCGATCATCTTCGACAATCAGGAGGCGCATGGTCAGCTGCTGCTCCCCGGCATGATTAGCATTGTGCGTGCCAAGAGCAGGTTTGGCAGCGGTGGTTACCATGGCCATCTTAAATCTCCCGGTTTTACCGCGGAAGCCGCGCGCACCCCCTGATTGAAGAGGGCGGCGGGTTTAGGCCGCCGCCCCCCGCCTTCCCTGTACTGGCGGGGGCGACGGATGCCGGCACAGGGTCGGAGAAAAAGCCGCAGGGCCGATCTGAACGAATGTCAGGCGCGGCCGATCTGCAGTGCTACGAACTTCGTTGCATCTCCCGACTTGACCCGAACTAGAACGCTGTGTTTCCCGTTCTTTTGCGCGTCCTGGATGGCGCTACGCACATCCGCAGGGCTCGCGACCTTCTTGCCCCCCACCTCGAGGATGACATCCCCGGTTTGCAGTCCGTGCTCAGAGGCCACCCCGTCGGGATCCACCTGTGTGATGACGACGCCCTCCGAGCCGCTGCCCTCGACTTGCGTGGCCGGCGCAAGTGTGAGCCCGAGCCGCGGAACTGACGTGCTACCAGGGGAAGTGTTTTCGGGCCTTGTGGCGCGTGCCTCCCGCTGACTGGGCAATTCACCCAATGTGAGCGAGAACGTCTTCTCCTCGCCCTTGCGCCACACCGTCAACTTGACAGAGGAGCCGGGCGCGAGAGAGCCGATCTGCCGTGCGAGACCTCTGGCATCCTTCACAGGAGATCCGTTGACCCCGGTGATCACATCACCGGCCTGGATGCCCGCTTTCGCGGCTGGTCCATTCGCCTGCGGGTCCGCAACGAGCGCACCCTCAGCAGTCTTCAATCCGATACTGTCAGCGATGTCGGGCGTAACGGGTTGGATTTGAACCCCGATCCATCCGCGGCTGACTGCGCCCTTGTCCTTGAGTTGAGCGACGACGGACTTCACCGTCGCGGCCGGGATTGCAAAGGCGATACCGACCGAGCCGCCCGAGGGCGAGAAGATCGCCGTGTTAACACCGATCACGTTGCCGTCCACATCGAACGTGGGCCCGCCTGAATTGCCTTTGTTCACCGGGGCGTCGATCTGAATGAAGTCATCGTAGGGACCCGCGCCGATGTCACGACCCCTCGCGGACACAATGCCGGCGGTGACAGTGCCGCCCAACCCGAATGGATTGCCGACGGCAAGGACCCAGTCGCCAATACGGGGTGGGTTGCCGGAAAAAGTAACGTGGGGGAAGTCGCTGCGGCCATCGACCTTGATCAATGCCACGTCGGTGCGGGGATCGGTTCCGATCACCTTCGCAGTGTAGGTCTTGCCATCGTCGGTGGTGATTTCGACGACGTCAGCCTTGTCGACCACGTGATTATTGGTGACGGCATATCCGTCAGAGCTGATGAAAAAGCCCGAGCCTTGCCCGGTTACCAGACGATGACGCGCGCGGGGAGCGTCAGGAACGATTCCTTCCGGAAGCCCAAACCGGCGCAGGAACTTCTCCATTTGTGAATTGGACGGCGAATTGCCTTCCAAGCCCATCATCTTGGCCCCGCCGTCCATTTTGACGCGGACCGAAATCACCGCCGGCTTTACCTTCTCGACGATGTCTGCAAATCCAACAGGCCGCTGAACCGTCTGCGCGTAGGCAGCGCCCGGAAGGATTGAGACGGTTGACTTGGGAACGAGGCTTGCGCCCCCGAACAATATGCTTGTGCTTAACCCGGCGACTCCGGCGAGCAATGCCAGCCGCCGAGGTGATAGAATGCTGCTCCGCTTCGGAGCGTGAGCGCTTT
>Ga0134128_10005815_pt1 | contig 14936 bp, 16 predicted proteins | sample KB31754_FD_96462 | JGI IMG/M metagenome (GOLD analysis project Ga0134128, IMG submission 96462) | Terrestrial soil microbial communities with excess Nitrogen fertilizer from Kellogg Biological Station, Michigan, USA - KB3-175-4 | ecosystem: Environmental > Terrestrial > Soil > Unclassified ... | reverse complement strand
GCCTTTTCATTCGGCCAGCCGTCGCGCGGATTGACAAGACGCAGGTCCCAGAGCCCGAAATTGGCCATGGCCCGCGCCGTGGTGCCGATGTTCTCGCCGAGCTGCGGCTCGCAGAGAATGATCGCCGGACTCGGCAGATAGACGAATTCCTTGGACTTGTCGGTGCCTGCCATCCGCCCACGGCCTCCTGTTGAGGAGGCGGGCTTACGGCAGGGCAGGCATCGAAATCAAGCGACCCGATGCTCGCTGAACTCGTGCACCTTGGGGCTGCGCAGCCACTCCCGGTCGAGAATGGCGAAATGCAGCTCCTCGTCCCACTCGCCCTGAAACAGGGCGTGCTCGCGATAATGCGCCTCGAGCCGCATGCCGAGGCCCTTGAGCAGGCGCGCCGAAGTCGAGTTCCGCGCATCGCAGCGGGCAAATACGCGATGGAAGTCAAATTCGTTGAAGCCGAGATCGAGCGCTGCCCGGGCAGCCTCGGCGGCGTAACCCTGCCGGCGATAGGCCGGATTGAAAGCAAAGCGGATCTCCGCCTGGGCCGCGGTCGCGTCGTGCCAGCGCAGCGAGATCTGCCCCATCAGGACGTCGTCGGCTTTGCGCTCGACGGCAAGCGAGATCGTATCGCCCGGGCGATTAAGGGAGACATCCTTGCACATCGAATCGAGGGCCGCCTTCACCTCGATGCGATCGCGCGCCTTCCAGTCGAGATAGCGCTGCAGTTCGGGCAGGGAATAATACGCCGCCAGGGCGTCGAGATCGGCCGGAGCGAAGGTTCTCAGTCGCAGTCGGCTGGTCTCGATCGGCAAAGTTGGAGATGTCATGGGAGCGCCTCCTCGCGTCACGAAGGAATTAACGACACCAGACTCCCTTCGTTCCTGCCGGCGACTGCGAATTTCTCGTGACAATTTTTCCGGGTTCAGCCGCTCGCCGATTGCCCTCGCCAGTCCTTGGCGAGCACGGCGTAGATATATTCGTCGGTCCACTCGCCCCGCACCAGGGTCTGCTCGTGGAAATGCGCTTCCCGCCGCATTCCCAGCCGCTCCATCAGCTTGAACGAGGCGGTGTTGCGCGGGTCGCACCGGGCGTAGATGCGGTGCAGGCCGAAGCCGGAAAAACCGAGCTCGACCAAGGCCCGCGTGGCCTCGATCGCGTAGCCGCGGCCATGGAAGACCGGGTTGAAGACATAGCCCACCTCGCCCTGCTGCGAGGCGACGTTGCGCCAGATCAGCGTGATCTCGCCGACGAGAACGGCGTCGTCCCGACGGGCAACGGCCAGCGTCACCCGGTCGTTTTCCGCGGCGAGCGAGACCTGCTGGATGCGCGCCTGAACGGCCTCGGCACAGCTTTCATAGCTCATCGGACCGTCGAACAGGTAACGCGCAACGTCCTCGCGCTGCCGATAGGCAAAGACCGCGTCGACATCGCCGCGCGTGAAGGGCCGCAGCAATAGCCGCTCCGTTTCGATAGGCAGGTTGGGGGCGAACGGCATTGGTCCTCCGGCATAGGCGGCTTGCAGGCGTGAGCCTCCCATCCGACGATCGGCGCCAACTGTCCACCCTGTTCCGCAAACGAGCTTGTCAGCTTATAACCAGCCCGCGCCGCCAGGCTCCCGCTGCAGTCGTCGGGAACCGCACAGTCGCTCGCGGGGAACAGATCATGCCCGAGCGGAGGAGGAAAGCCCATGCCCGTCGACCACGAGCTCGCCCGGCGCATTCGCGCCCTCGTCGCCCTCGATCCGCGGGTCACTGAAAAGCGGATGTTCGGTGGCATCTGCTTTCTCCTCGACGGGCGAATTCTCGTCGGGGTGCGCCGCAACGGCGCGCTGCTGGTCCAGTGCGGCGCCGAGGCGGCGGCGCAGGCGGTGCGACGCGACGGCGTCTCGCACATGCAGATGGGCGAGCGCACCGCCGCCAACTTCATCGACGTCGAGGGCGAGAATCTCGAGGCCGAAAACGAGCTGCGGCAGTGGATTACCCTCGCCGAGCGCTACCTGATGACCTTGCCGCCCAAGGACTGAGCGGCCCCGCTCTCAGCCCGGGTGCCGTTCGGCCTCGATCGCCAATCGGACAACGTGCCAGTTCGCCCATAGCGCCGGGACGCCGAAGATCGCCAGGCCGAGGAAGAGGCCGATCAGCTCGAGATCGATGAAGATCGCAACGCCCAGCGAGCCGGTAAGGACGAACGTCCAGAGCACCACCGTCATCAGCAGAATGGCGGGAAGGGCATGTAGCAGCGCCGCCCCGGTGCTGCGCGCGATCATCTTGGCCTCGTCGGTCAAAGTCCGGTCCTCCTGTTGTCGACCGGACATGGGAACCACGGCCCCGATGGTCAAGTCGCCGCCATTGGTGCGGCCGCTTAGGCCCGGCTAATATCCCGCCTCGGGCGCGGGGAGCGCCGGCTCGGTTTCGATTACGAGGTCGCTTGGAATGTGCGATTCGAAGTCCCGCAGGCGCTTGAACACCGATTGCAGCTCGACGACCGTGGTCCAGGAATTGGCGAGGAACTGGAAGGAACCGGTCACCTGGCTGAAGGCGCTCGATATCTGCTGAAACAGCCCCAGGGTGATCGCCGCCGCGGTGATCGTCGGCCCGAAAAACAGCAGGATGAAGAAGTTGTCGACCTGCAGATAGGCGTACCGAACGACATTGAAGTAGAGATAATTCCGGTAAAGCCGCATGTAGTTCCGCTGCAGATTGGCAAAGAGCTGCCGGGTCACGACGGGCTGCGCACGTTCCGCGTCGTCCTCGCCATAAACCAGTTCCTTGCGATAGGCCGCCTCGACCCGCTGGTTCTGGAAATTCAGCCCGGGCAGGCGGATACCGGCAACGGCGAAGAGGATTGTTCCGAACGCCGACCACAGCAGCGCCAGCCACATCAGGCTCCCGGGGATGCTGCCCAGTATCGGGATGGTGGTCATGTGGCTCGATAGCGTCCACAGCAGCGGCGCAAACACGAGCAGCGACATGAACGAGCTGACGAAGGTGGTTCCGAGGCCTTCGACAATGTCGGCGAACCGTTGCGTGTCTTCCTGAACGCGCTGCGCGGCGCCTTCATAGGTACGGATCGCCGGCCAGAAACTCATATAGTAGAAGTTCATCGCCTTGCGCCATCGGAATATATAATTCGATGAAACGAACTGGATGAAGGCTTGCGCCAGGATATATATGACCACGACGATCAGGGCGGAGAACACCGTAGAATAGTACTGTTCAGTCGTAACCTTGTTTGGCGCCGAGAGCGCCAGCTGGATTAGATCATAGAAAGAATTGTACCAATTATTGATCCAGGCGCTGATCTGGACATTGTAGAATATCGTGAGAAGGATGAAGATCGTGACGCCAACCGACCACGAGGACCACTCGTTCCTCTTGTAGAAAAACCAGAAGAGGCCGAACAGGACCGCGCCAAGCAGGACGTACTCGTACTGCCAGATTTTGTCCCCGGTGAGGAAACGATTGTCGTTGGGGGAGATGCAGTTCGCGGCGGGGGCTGCCGTGGCTGCCGCCGTGGCAGCCGTCTGCGCCGTCGTGCCCGACACGGCCGATGCGGTGCCTGCTGATGTCGGGGGGACCTTCGAAGCAGCGCCGGCAGGCGCCGCTGCCGTTCCTCCGGCCGCTTTCGCGCCGGCGCTTGCGCTGGCCGCCGAGCCGCCCACTGCGGGCGCGGCAGGCGGGGGGGCGACCGCGCAGATCGGCGGCACAACGAACCGGTCTATGCTGATTACTGCCCGTATCTGTTCGCCGCCTGCGAACCACAGCACGGTGAGCAGCAGAGCCCAGATCACTGCCGACGTGAAGAACACGCGCGGGGCGGGAAAGAACGAGCGGAACACGGGCTTCTCCAAACGGTTTGGCGCGGGCCATTTAACGAATGTGCGGCAGACAAGCCAAGCGGAGCGCCCGGCTGTGCAGAGGTGTTTTGACGCATTTCCGGTTGATGGGGCGAAGTTGAGGCGAGCGCATTAAGAGACGGAAACTCACGCGGCTTTGATGCTCGGCGTCGCGTTCGCCATTACCCGTCTCGGATCGGGCGAGACGGCGGGACGGATTTGCGCTATCGAGCGGGTGAACCCCCGCGAGCTCTGCCATGAATGAAATGATCCAGCCCGATTTGGCCGATGCCGATCTCGCCGGCGGTCACCCGCTTTTCGCCGACGTGCCCCAAAGTGTTGCTTTCAACAAGCTGCGCAAGCGCCTGATCCGACTCACCCGCGAAGCGATCGAAACCTTCGACATGGTCAAGCCGGGCGCACGCTGGCTCGTGGCGCTTTCGGGCGGCAAGGACTCCTATGGCCTCCTTGCGCTGCTGCTCGATCTGAAGTGGCGTGGCCTGTTGCCGGTCGATCTGCTCGCCTGCAATCTCGACCAGGGCCAGCCGAATTTCCCCAAGCACATCCTGCCGGAATATCTGGCGCGGATCGGCGTGCCGCACCGCATCGAATATCGCGATACCTATTCGATCGTCACCGACAAGCTGCCGGAAGGGGCAACTTATTGCGCGCTCTGCTCAAGGCTCAGGCGCGGCCACCTTTATCGGATCGCCCGGGAGGAGGGTTGTTCGGCGCTGGTCCTCGGCCATCACCGCGAGGACAGCCTCGAAACCTTCTTCATGAACCTTTTCCACGGTGGCAAGCTCGCCGCCATGCCGGGAAAACTGCTCAACGACGAGGGCGACGTCGAGGTGCTGCGGCCGCTGATCTACTGCGCCGAGCCGGACCTCGCCCGCTTTGCCGAGGCGATGCGCTTCCCGATCATCCCTTGCGACCTCTGCGGCTCGCAGGAGGGCCTTCAGCGCAACGCCATGAAGGCCATGCTCGAGGATTTCGAGCGCCGCATGCCCGGCCGCAAGGACGTCATGATCCGGGCGCTCGGCAATGTCCGTTCGAGCCATCTGCTCGACCCGAAGCTTTTCGACTTCGCCGGGCTCACGGCGGCAAAAGGCGGGCCGGACGAACCCTAGCGAACGTGGCGCCGGAGTGGAACGCCGTCCCCGAACAACTGTGCATCCCCCTTCTCCCCTCGGGGAATGGACTTGGCCGGCGGGAGGGCGTTGAATTTCCCCCGATCGTTCAGGGGAGGGGGACACCATGGATCTCGATCACTACTGGGATATCGCCGAGGAAGACCTCGAAATCCAGAACCCGGTCACCGACCGCAAGCTGCGGCTGCTCGATGACTATTGCGACATTCGCGATGGCCTGAAAGTGCTCGACATCGGTTGCGGCAAAGCCTGGCTGCTGCGCCAATGGGCCGAAAAATACGCGATCGAGGCGACGGGGCTCGAAAGCAATCCACGCTTCGTCGCCTTTGCTTCGGCGCGCCCGCCGAAGCGTGGCAATATCGACTACGTGACCGGGCCGGCATCCGCTTTCGCCGCCCCGAAAAACGCCTTCGATGTAGTCATGTGCTTCGGCACCGGCGAAATGCTGGGCGGTTTCGTCGCGGCGGTGGACTGGATGGTTGCCGCCGCCAGGCCTGGAGGTTCGGTGGTGATCGGTGAGACGACGCTGAAGCACCGTCCGCTTTCGGCGCAGAACCATGTGCTGCCGCACGATGTGGTGGAAACCATCGGCATCATCGAGCGGCATGGCGCCGAGGTCTCGGCCACGATCAGCGCTTCCGAGGCCGATTTCGAGCGCTATGCCAGCCACCACCGGCACTCCACGCTGGCCTGGGCGCGCCGCAATCCCAAACACCCGAACACCGCCGCGACGCTCGCCAAAAGCCGCGCCGACTGGATGGCCTATCTCGGCTGGACCCGTCCCCACTACGGCTGGACGATCTTCGTCGCCCGCAAAGCGGACCAGTGAGGCCGCGCCTGGCGCTACTCCACGAAGATCGGGGCGGAATGCTCGCGATATTGCTCGCCGACGCCGAAGAGCTTGCCCTTCTCGGCGATCAGGATGCCGATCAGGGTCAGGATGGCGACCGACATGAAGCCGAACGATACCGGAAAAACCGTTCCGTCGAAGGCTTGCGCGGTGACGGTGCCGAGCACCGCCCCGCCCACCGTCTGCAGGAAGCCGAAGACCGACGAGGCGGTGCCGGCGACTTCGCCCAGCGGCTCCATGGACAGCGAGTTGATGTTGTTCGGCGCGAGCCCGTAGAGGAACATGATCGAGGTGATCAGGCAGAAAAACGCCACCAGCGGCGGCCGCTCGAAATGGCTCCAGACGGTCACCACGGCGGCGATCGCAATGATCAGCAGCACCGCGGTATGGGCGATGCGGCGCTGCCCCAGCCGCTGCACGATCATCGCGTTGAGGAAGTTCGAGCCCATCATGATCGCTGCCGTGAGGGCGAAGGCGACCGGAAAGTACGGCCCGAGGCCATAGACCTCGACATAAACCTGCTCCGAGCTCGAGATGAAACCGAACATGCCGGCGAACAGGAACATGCTGCAGAGGCCGTAGAAGAACGCTGCCCGGTTGGTCACGACCAGCCGGAATCCGTCCGTCACCGCCGAGGTGGTGAGTGGCCGGCGATGCTCCGGCGCCAGCGTTTCGGGCAGGCGGAGATAGGTCCAGATGCCGATCAGCGTCGCGAGCCCGGCCATGAAGAAGAAGATGTCCTGCCAGGAGCCGAGCAGCAGGATCAACTGGCCGATGCCGGGTGCCACCACCGGCAATGCCATGAAGACCATGAAGGCGAGCGACATCACCTGGGCCATGTCGCGACCCGAGAAGCGGTCGCGCACCACCGAAGTCGCCACGACCCGCTGCGAGGCGGCGCCCATTCCCTGGATCAATCGCAGGATCAGCAGGATCGTGAAATTCGGCGCCAGCGCCGCAAAGAAGGCGGCGACGATGTAGACGACGAAACCGACCAGCAGCGGCTTGCGGCGCCCGAAGCGATCCGAAATCGGGCCGAACGCCAACTGCGCAATGCCGAAGCCGATCATATAGGCGGCGATAACGAACTGCCGCTCGTTCTCGTCCATGACGCCGAGCGTTTGGCCGATATTGGGAAGGGGCGGGAGCATCACGTCGATGGCCAGCGAGTTGAGCGCCATCATACCGGCGATCAGGCCAATAAATTCCGGCCGGGAAGTGCTCCCGGCCGCTACCGTCGATCTCTTCATGAAAGCAGTCCGAAGGTGGCCGAAAGGATGTCGGCCAAATCATGCGACGAATTCTGAACCGACCCACCGCCTTTGGCAAGTCGGGAGCCCCCTCAAAAATGCAAAAAAGCCATGCTGCGGCAGCAGCATGGCTCTAACGCAACACCAGACCGATGGTCAGGCGGTCTGCTTGATCGCGATGCCCTGCTCGGCGAGATGGGTCTGCAATTCACCCGACTGGAACATCTCACGCACAATGTCGGCGCCGCCGATGAACTCGCCCTTGACGTAAAGCTGGGGAATGGTCGGCCAGTTGGCATAGGCCTTGATGCCCTCGCGCAGATTCTGGTCGGCCAGCACATTGGCGCTTTTGTATTCGACGCCGAGATAGTCGAGAATCTGCACGACCTGGTTGGAGAACCCGCACTGCGGGAAATCCGGCGTGCCCTTCATGAAGAGAAACACGTCGTTGCTCTTGACCGAACTGTCGATGAATTCGTTGATGTCGTCCATGGGAGGCGCCTTTCGTCGTCCGGGGAAAAGGCCCGGCGTTCTGCCTTTTAGATAGGCCAAGGGCCCACCGCTGTCGAGAGTACCCATCGGCAGATGCCGATGGTCAGGCCGGCGTCAACCTTGGCGCGACCCAGGGATGCTCGAGGAAATCCTCGGCCTCTCTGAACGTTACGCCTTCCCATCCCGCCTCTCGGGCTGCCTTGATCACCATCGGATTATCGTCGAAGAACAGCGGCTTTTCGTCCTGCGGCCCGAACCGCTTGTCGATCCAGGCAAAGAAGCGGGGGTCGGGCTTCGCCGCTCCGATCCGCGCCGCGTAGAAAATATCGTCGAAGACGTGGCCGAGGCTCAGGTCGCTCCAGAGATAATGGGCGCGCAGGTGTTCCTGGTTGGTGGCGACATAGAGCTTCACCCCGCCGCCGGCCCTGAGCCGCTTGATCCCCTCGAACAGCTGGTAGTTGAGATTGACGTCGCGCTCCATCCAGTAAGCGACGAAGTCCATGGTGCAGCCGCGATAGCCGATCTCCGGCAGGAAAGCGTCGAGCGTCTCGACCAGCGAGACCTTGCCGGTGATCGTCGCCTCGAAGCGCTTGTCGAACAGTGCGGAGAAGGCTTCCGGATCGACGCCCATGTCTTCGAGCAGATGCGCGTCCCAGCGCCGCCGGCGTGCCGGGTCGGCATGAAACAGGCTATGGACGATGACGCCGTCGACGTCGAACAGGACCGGCCGCATCAGCGCCGCCTCCGCAACCAGACCGGCGGCGCCTCGCCAAGGCCGTTGAGTACGGTGGGCGGAATGTCGAGGTCGCGGATCACATCGGCGTGGCGGCGAAAGCCGATGAGCTCGCGCTGCACGAAATAGGCCCAGACCGCGTAGCGCGCTGCCTTGAGCGGTTCGGCACGTTCGGCCTCGGCCGCCTTGCGCCAGCGGGCCAGCGCGGCGATCGCCTTCTGCTCGGCGGCATGGAGCGAGCTCGCCTGCTCGTGCTGGATCTCGTTTTCGAGCCCGGCCTGGCCCGCTTCGGGCCTCACGACCCGGATCAGGTCGAGCGAATCGCGCAGCGTCATGACTTGTTGGGCAGCCCTGTCTGGAGTGCCAGCGCGTGCAATGCCCCACCCATGTCGCCTTGCAGCGCCGCATAGACGATCTGGTGCTGCTGCACCCGCGTCTTGCCGCGGAACTGCTCCGACAGCACGGTCGCGGCCCAGTGGTCACCGTCGCCCGCAAGGTCGCGGATGTCGATTTGCGCATCGGGCAGGGCGGCCCTGATGCGGCGCTCTATTTCGGCAGCTGGCATGGGCATAGGTGCCTCCCGATATTGGGCTGATCGCCCACGATATGGCGACCGGCAGCCCTGCCGTCAATCCGAGGGGGCCGTCAGAACCGGTAGCCGATCCGGATGCCGTCGTAATTGAGGCCCTGATTGACGTGATCGCCGCAAAGGCCCGCCTGGGAGGCATGCTGCTCGGTCGCCATCACGTCCCAGTGATCGTCGATCCGGTAGCCCAGGTTGATCGACCAGTAGAAGAGAGCGTTGCACCCGACATTGCGAAAGGGCGGCGTCGCATCGCGCTGCGCGGCATTGGTCAGCGCGCCGCCGAGCTCGCCTTCGAGGAAAAGCCGCGACTTCGGCACGTCGACATGCCAGTTGAGCGCCGCATGAACCATGCTCTCGTGGCGGAAGTTGAGGTCGACGCCGACCACCGGACGCGGCGCCCCCATCCATTCGAAGACACCGATCTGGGGCGAGTTGAACAGGGCATCGAACGAGGCCGTATCGAGGTTCCCCGCGTTGATCGAGGGGACGACGGGAATGATCCAGGCCGGCCCCGTATGCAACTCGACATCGTCGATCATTGCGCCGGCCCGCAGTTCCGAGAGCGCGGGACCAGAATTGGCGGCCCATGCGGGGCCAATGTCCAGAACACCGAGGATGGCCACCGCCAATACGCCGAGTAACTTCATCTAACGCCCTGCCAGGTCGCTCGCACCGGCCCCCGCCACGGCGCAAGTCCGATCTGGTGAAAATACGTGCGGCGGCCAATCGGGTAAAGATGGCAATATGTTACAGGTTGCATCGCCGGCCGGGGGCAGGGCGGAATGCCTTCCGGCAGTGGCGCGCCGGCAACATAGATGACGATGCCCGGTGGGTCGCGTGTATCGCGCGATGACTCTCAGGCTGGTAATGCCAAAAACATACCACTTGGTCGACGCCACGCGGCTTCGACAGAACTGAAAGTCTGCATTCCGACAATGAGACTCGATCGGTGAAGTGGCGACGATCGAGGACAACGCAGCTTCAGTCGTTTCTCCCTGTAAATGGTCTTTGATTGGTATTATAGCCCTCGGCTGCCACGTGTCGCATGCATTCGGTTCGGCACGCCCGGCGTAAGAGGGAAAATGACCGACCTGTCGGGAAATCTGTTTGCCGTCGAGCCGAGGCTGTCGCCGCAGGCCGGACCGCTCTATCTCCAGCTCAAGCGCTGGATCGAGGATGCGGTGCAGCGCGGTTTGGTGAAGCCTGGCCAGGCGCTGCCTTCCGAGCGCGATCTGGCGAGCCAGGCCGACGTGTCCCGCGTTACGGTCCGCAAGGCGGTGCAGCATCTGGTGCGCGATGGACTGCTGGTACAGCGGCATGGTTCGGGGACTTTCGTCGCCCAGCAGGCGCCGCGCGTAGAGCAGTCGCTGAGCCAGCTCACCTCCTTCACCGAGGATATGGCCCGGCGCGGCATGTCGGTACGATCGGTGTGGCTCGAGCGCGGACTTTATCCGCCCTCGCCGGAGGAAACGCTGACGCTGGGTCTTTCGGCCGGCGAGGAAGTGGCCCGCATCGCCCGCTTGCGGCTTTCCGGCGATACTCCGCTGGCGATCGAGCGCGCCACGCTCGCCTCGACCATCCTCCCCGATCCCGAGGCCATCGAGAATTCGCTCTACGCCCATCTGGCGCGCCGCAACAACCGGCCGGTGCGGGCGATCCAGCGCATCCGCGCCGTCAATCTCGGCGCCGAGGATGCGCGCCTGCTGGAGGTGCCGGCAGGAGCCGCCAGCCTCAGCATCGAACGACTTTCCTATCTTGCCTCGGGCCGCGTGATCGAGTTTACCCGCTCGATGTATCGCGGCGACGCCTATGACTTCGTCGCCGAACTGCGGCTTTCCGGCCAGATCCAGAGTGGGACCCGATAGATGAGCCAGCCGACTTTCATGCGCCGCGAAATCGAAGAGATTCCCGAAGCCGTGGGGCGCTTCCTCGGGGCCAGCGAAGGGCTGCTGGCAAACGCCGGACAGGCCCTCAAGCGCCGCAACCCGGCGGTGGTCGTAACGATCGCCCGCGGCTCGTCCGACCACGCGGCCGCCTTCCTCAAATACGCAATCGAGCTTACCGTCGGTGTGCCGGTCGCCTCGCTCGGGCCCTCGATCGTTTCGATCTATGGCCGCACCCTCAAGCTCGAGCGGGCAGCGGCCCTCTCCATCTCGCAATCGGGCCAGAGCCCCGACATCGTGGCGCTCGCCCAGACGGCGCGGCAGGGCGGGGCGCTGAGCATAGCGCTGACCAACACCGCCGATTCGCCGCTCGGCGGCACTGCCGATTTCACCATCGACCTCATGGCCGGGCCGGAGCGCAGCGTGGCCGCGACCAAGAGCTTCGTCTCCTCCGTCGTCGCGGGCCTGGCGCTCCTGGCGCACTGGGCGGCCGACGACAATCTGATGGCGGCCCTAGCCACCCTGCCGCTGGCCCTGCGCGATGCCATCGGCTGCGACTGGTCGCCGCTGCTCGAGGCGCTCGACGGGCACAATTCTCTTTACGTGCTGGGGCGCGGTCCCTCGCTGGCGATTGCCGAGGAAGCGGCGCTGAAGTTCAAGGAAACCTGCGGCATCCACGCCGAGGCCTATAGCGCGGCCGAAGTGATGCACGGCCCGGTCAGGATCGTCGAGCCCGGCTATCCGCTGCTGGTGCTGGCGGCGCGCGACGCCGCCGAGCCCTCGGTCGCCGGCATGGCCGACAAGCTCGCGGCGCAGGGCGCCCTGACCTTCGCGACCTCGGCGCGTACCGCGGCGGCGCGGCATCTGCCCTTTGCGGTTTCCGGCCACCCGCTCACCGACGCGCTGGTGTTGATCGCCTCCTTCTACGGCTTCATCGAAGCCCTGTCGCGCCGCCGCGGCTTCGATCCCGACCACCCGCCCCATCTCAACAAGGTCACCGAAACGCTATGAGTCGCCCCGTCGCATATTCCGGCCTGCCGATTTTCGATGGTGAGCGCTGGCACGAAGAAGCCGCGCTGCTGGTCGACGGCGACAGCGTCACGGGGATCGTGCCCGCTGCGCAGGCAGGGGACGCGGAACCGGTCCGGCTATCCGGCGGCTTTCTCGCGCCGGGCTTTGTCGATCTCCAGGTCAATGGCGGTGGCGGCACGCAATTCAACGACGTGCTGACCGTTGACGGGCTGCGGACGATCTGCGCGAGCCACGCCCGCTTCGGCACCACCGCTCTGCTGCCGACGCTCATCACCGATACGCCCGAGATCACGGCACGGGCTGTCGAAGCCGGCATTGCCGCCGCCGATTCGCACCTGCCGGGCTTTCTCGGCCTGCACCTCGAGGGGCCGCACCTGTCGCTCGCGCGCAAGGGCGCCCACGATCCCCAGCTCATCCGGGCGATGACGGAAGCCGATCTCGAGAACCTGCTCGCCGCTCGCGCCCGCCTGCCGCATTTGCTGAGCACCGTCGCCGCCGAAACCGTGACGCCGGCGCAGATCGAACGTCTTGTGGCGGCCGGCATCGTGGTCAGCATCGGCCACTCCGATGCCAATTTCGACCAGGTGCGCGATGCAGCCCACGCCGGCGCGACCATGGGCACCCATCTTTTCAATGCCATGAGCCAGATCGGCAATCGCGAGCCCGGCCTCGTCGGCGCGATTCTCGCCGATGGTCGGCTCCACGCCGGGCTGATCGCCGACGGCATCCACGTCCATCCGGAAACGATCGGCATCGCGCTCCGGGCCAAGCGCGGCCCGGCGCGAATCTTCCTCGTCACCGACGCGATGTCACCCATCGGCACCGACGTCACGACCATCACCCTCAACGGCCGCCTGATCCACCGCGCCGACGGCGCGCTGCGCCTCGCCGATGGCACGCTTGCCGGCGCCGATCTCACCATGATCGATGCGGTTGCCTTCATGCATGGACGGATCGGTCTGCCGCTCGAAGAGGCGCTGCGGATGGCCTCCCTCTATCCGGCCGAGGCGTTGGGCGGCGAGGCTCGGCGTGGCCGGCTGGGCGATGGCTCGGCCGCCGATTTCATCCACGTCTCGGGCGATCTCGTCGTTCGCGCCACCTGGATCGGGGGCCGTTGCGTCTTTTCTGCCTGATCGAGCGCCATGAGGGCCGGCGCAGCCCGCTGTGCGTGCAGTCGCGGGATGCGGGCGCCGTCATCGGCCGGCAATACTCTTATACAAAGCCGCCGCATTTCGCCCGGCGACGCGGCCGTCCCGCTCGCCACATTTGGGGCGAATGGACCGGCCGATGGCCGCCGGCGGCGTTCCCTGTTAAGCCGCCGTTTACCCCCGTTAATCAGGGGTTTCCGCCGATGTGTTGAATCTGCAACAACCTGTGGGCAACCCGGCGGAACTGCCCTGATTTCGGCTTTTGTGTGGTTGCGTACCGGGCCGGCATCGCTAAAAGTGATCCCTGCGAATCCATGCATGGGATCGTTTGTCGGTCGCGACGCGACGGCAACACACTGCACCACAAGAGTGTGGTCGCGTTTCGGCAAACCGCTGGGCAACCGGCACTAAAGACTGACTTTGGAGGTCAACAATGAAAATCAAGAGCCTGCTTCTTGGGTCTCTTGCCATCGCGGGCATGTCGGGTCTCGCGACCGGCGCCCAGGCGGCGGACCTGGCCAAGGGCGTCATGACGTCTCTCGACGTCTGCGACGCGCTGGGTCTTTCGGGTCTGACGATTTCTTCCGATACGGACTGCCTGCAGATCACCGGCGGCGTGTCCTACATGTTCAGCTGGGGCGACTATAAGGCTGGTACGGGTACCGCTGCTGGCGGCCTCGGCCTGATCATGACGCCGACCCAGAACCCGTTCCGTATTCCCCAGCCGGGTAATTCCTCGGCAACCGGCACTGGCCTCCCGGGCACGAACGCCGATTGGGACAGCCAGATGATCGCCTGGCTCCAGGTCGTCGGCACCGCCGATTCCGACTTCGGTCCGGCCAAGGTCGTCATCCACATGAAGTCCGAGCAGTATCGTCACTCGGCGAACGGCTTCGGCTGGTTCGACGGCGGCGACACCGGCGGCGTGACCACGAACGTGGGCTGGGGCGAGTACAACTCGGCCGGTTCGCCGCATGCCACGGGCGACGCCCCGTCCGGCACGGTGGTCTTCGACCAGGCTTACGTGTCGGTCGGTGACTCGACTGTCCTGACCGCCGGCTACACCGGCTCGGTTGCCGATGTTAACGACGATACCCCGCTCAACTACCTCGGCCTCTTCAACTCCGATGGCGTCGGCACGGGCGTCCTCTGGTCGGTGAAGAACCAGTCCGGTGGTCGCACCTATACCGATCCGAATGGGCTCGGCGGGACGACTGACGGTTCGGGTGCCGATGTCCATCTCGGCGGTGAATCCATCCAGCTGACTTCTTCGCTCGGCAATGGCGTCACCCTGAAGGGCGGCCTGGAAGACATCAACGATACCAACAACGCTCGTGCGGGTACCGCGGTTGGCGTGATCGCCTATGCTGGCGACAACATCACCGCGCACTTGACCCTCATCGAGGCTGGTATCCTCGACGGCCATCCGGATGTGACGGCGTACCACGCCGGCTTCACCGGGACCTTCGACAAGGTCTCGATCGTCGGCGCGATCGCGGGTGACTCGACCGGTTACTACGACGGCTTGGTGTCGGCTCAGTTGGGTCTCGACATGTTCAAGCTGGCGGCGTCCGGTGAGTTCCTGCACTACTCGTCCGATGCCTCCAACACGGCGACCCTGCCGGGACCTGGCGGTGCTGGCACGGATCCGGCGGCCGGCAAGAATGCCTGGGGCGCTGGCCTGTCGGGTACGATGGCGCTGTCTGACGGTATCTCGCTCAACCTTGGTGGCCGGTATTTCGATGCCGACAGCTCGGTTTCGGATAACGAGGGCTACCAGATCGCGGCGTCCTTGGTTGCTGCTGTGACCGAGACCATCACCCTGACCGGTGAAGTTGGTGTCTATGGCACCGACGGTGCGATCAACACCCAGACTTGCGGTGCCACGAACGGCCCGGCCAGTCTCGCGGCGGCTCCGGTGGGTCCTGCTGGTTGCGCGGGCATCACCAACGCCAATCAGACCCGTGGCGCTTCGATCGGTT
>Ga0134128_10005814_pt1 | contig 14936 bp, 14 predicted proteins | sample KB31754_FD_96462 | JGI IMG/M metagenome (GOLD analysis project Ga0134128, IMG submission 96462) | Terrestrial soil microbial communities with excess Nitrogen fertilizer from Kellogg Biological Station, Michigan, USA - KB3-175-4 | ecosystem: Environmental > Terrestrial > Soil > Unclassified ... | reverse complement strand
GCGTAACGACGGCAGGCACGCCGCAACATCGAGTTCGTCCAACCGCAACGCCAGTTGCGCCGGGGCGATCAGCGTGTCGCAGCGATGCGCGTTGATCTGTTGCTCCAGAACCTCGCCGTCGAAGGGATGGTGCAGGACGAGCGTGCCGCCCGACAACAGCCAGGTCACCATCGACGCAGCGAGTCCGGCAAAGGAGCTAGGGGCAAACGCGGACATCACGGTCGCGTCTTGCGGCACATCGCTTTCCAGCGAGACGGCGAGGCCGCCGGCGATCACGCTGAAATGCGGCCGCGGCACCGCGCGGAAACCGTCCGCCGTCATGTCGAACGAAATGATCGCCGCTTTCCGGCCGTCCTGGATGACGTGACGGGTCGGCGTGGCGTCCCCTGCCATCGCGACATCGAGCGAGGCCATTCCTTCCGGCAGGTCGCCGCCGAAGCCGCAGACGTGCCGGATCGAGAACACCTCTGCCGCCGCATTCATCGCAATATCCGAATGCAGCACGCCGTCGATCTTGCTCGCGGTCACGATGGCACGCGCACTGGTGCGGTTCAGCGATGCCACGAGCTCCGCCTGCCGCCACAACTGCGGGAGCAGCGCCACGACGAGCCCGGCGCGATGCGCGGCCAGCACGGTGAGCATGAACTCGACCGTGTTCGGCAGCTGCACCGCAATCACCGAATGGCTGGGCAATCCTGCTTCCGCGAAATGCGCCGCCAGCGCCGAGATCTCCCGATCGGCCTCGGCATAGGTCAGGCTGCGCGGCGCCTGGCCCGTGATGCGTTGCTTGTTGAGCGGATCGATCAGCGCCAGCGCGTCGGGCGTGCGCGCCAGGATCCGTTGGAACAGCACGTCCAGGGTTGGTGAAGCGGCGATCTGGTTCACAGGAGAGACCTTGATGGGACGATCATCTGGCTTTCGCGTTCGGGCCCTGGCGCTGCCACCACGTCTCCGGCAGGTAGCCCGAGAGCGAGGTGGCCGCCGGCCGTTCTATCCGATTCCAGCGCGCAATCCATTGCTCTCCGGCATTGAGCACCGGAATTGCGTAGAAGCCCGACATCAGGGCCCGGTCGAGCGCGCGGACCGCGGAGACGAAGTCGTCATGTCCGCGCGCGGCAAGCAGCGCCGCAATCATGGCGTCAATGGCGGGATTCTTGGCGCCCATGTAGTTGCGGGTGCCCTTGATGTCCGCCGCCTGGCTGCCCCAGTAGAACGACTGTTCGTTGCCGGGCGACAGCGACTGGTCCCAGCGGATCGGGATCATGTCGAAATCGAAATTGAGGCGGCGCTGATCGAATTGCACGCCATCGACCAGGCGGACATTGGCCTGGATCCCGGCCCGCTTGACGTTATCGGCGAAGGCGAGCGCGATGCGCTCCTGGTCGCGGGTCGTGACCAGGATTTCGAAAGCCAGCGGCGCCTTTGTGTCGCGCTGCCGCATGACCATGCCGTCGAGCGCGTATCCGGCGTCCGCCAGCAGTTTCAGGGCACGCCGCAGGGTCTCGCGGTCGCGCCCCGAGCCGTCTGTGACCGGCAGGCGGTAGCTGCCGGCGAGGATATCGGGCGCGATCTGCGCAGCAAACGGCTTGAGGAGCTGCCGTTCGCGCGCGTCCGCCGGTCGCTGGTAAGCCGACAGCTCGGAGCCGGCGAAATAGCCGGCCTGATGCGAATAGAGGTCGAAGAAATAGTTGCGGTTGATCCACTCGAAATCGAGCAGAAGCGTCAGCGCCCGCCGGACCCTGATGTCGGAAAACACCGGCCGTCGGGTGTTGAAGACGAGAAATTCCGAAGGCTCGGGCAGGCCGGGCTTGATGGTGTCGCGGATCACCCCGCCGCTGCGGGCGGCCGGAAAATCATAGCCCTCGTGCCAGCGCAGCGGCTCGGTCTCAACCCGGAAATCGTAGAGGCCGCGCTTGAAGGCTTCGAACTGGCTGTTGGCGTCGCGGTAGAAGTCGAGCTTGATCTGGTCGAAATTGTAGAGGCCTCGGTTGACCGGCAGATCGCGGCCCCAATAGTCGGGATTGCGGGTGAGCGTTACGGAAACGCCGGGCCTGACGTCGGTGACGCGGTACGGGCCGGACCCGACCGGCCCCTTGAGTGTGGTCTCCTCGAAGGTCGCGACGTCCGTCGCATGCCGCGGCAGGATCGGCATCAGCCCGAGGATCAGCGGCAACTCGCGGTCATTGGCACCGGTGAGGTCGAACCGCACCGTGAGCGGATCAAGCATTTGGGCCTTGGTCACCTTGGCGTAATATTCGCGGTGATTGGGGCGGCCGTGGTCGCGCAGCAGCATCCAGGAGAACAGCACGTCATCCGCGGTGACCGGCTTCCCGTCGGAAAAACGCGCGCGGGGATCGATATGGAAGGTCACGTAGTCCCGCGCGTCATCGGTCTCGACCGATTTGGCCAGGAGGCCATAGAGGGTGAAGGGCTCGTCATAGCCGCGCGCCATCAGGCTTTCGACGACGTAGCCGCGCATCTGCTGCACCGCGAGACCCTTGACGATCAGCGGATTGAGACTGTCGAAGGTTCCGAGCAGTCCCCAGGTGAGCTTCCCGCCCTTGGGTGCGTCGGGATTGGCGTAAGCCATATGCGTGAAGCCGGGCGGCAGGGCGGGGACGCCATGCATGGCGATGGCATAGCTCTCCGCCGCCAATACCGGCGCGGCGCGCCATCCAAGCGCAAGCGCCATGCCAAACGCGAGGGCGAGCTTTGCGCCCGTGCGCTGAGGTCTAAAAGCTGGCCCGGAAACGCACGGAATTGATTCGGAGCGGCTCACGGGCACGTTCTAGCATGGCGTGCCGCACCCTGTGTGTGACAGCCGTCAAAAGCCGTCAAAGACGCTTGTCGGCATTGATCTTTTGGCTCGCCCCTGTATGAAGGCGGGCGATTGAGACTGGCTGCGGAAGTGTCACGCAACCGCCTCAATTGACTAGGAGACAGCCGCGAGACGGCGAGGTGCTAGCGCCTCCGGCGGTTTCGGGCGCTCCGTTCAGAAAGGGTTTTCCGCAATGAATTTCCGCTATTTGGCCGCGTCGGTCGGGCCGTGTGGGCGGCTACTCGCCTTGCTGGCGGCAACCGCGCTGTCAGTTCCCTTTGTGCCCTCCGCCCTGGCCCAGAACCCGAAGAAGCCTGCGCCGAAGGCCGCCCCGAAGGCTGCTCCAGCACCGGCTGCTGGCGCCCAGCAACCTGCCCAAGGGCAGCCGTCCCAGCAGCAGATCCAATTGATCTATGCGCCCTGGACCAAGTTCTGTCTGAAAGGGCAGGGCGCCAATGCCAAGCAGGTCTGCTTCACGGGCAAGGACGGACGCATCGAGTCGGGCCAGCCGGTGATCGCCGCCGTCATCATCGAACCGGAGGGCGAAACGAAGAAGATCCTGCGCGTGACGTTGCCGCTCGGCATGCAGCTCCAGCATGGGACCCGCATCATCGTCGACAACAACCCTCCGCAGCAGAGCCCCTACGTGATCTGCTTCGCCAACGGCTGCATGTCCGATTACGACGCGACGCCGGAACTGATCAACAGCATGAAGAAGGGCCAGAACCTGGTCGTTCAAGCGATCAACGCCAATGGCGCGCCGCTGACGCTGCCATTACCGCTTGGGGACTTCGCCAAGGCCTATGATGGCCCGCCGACCGATCCGAAGGTCTTCGAAGAGAACCAGAAGAAGCTGCAGGAAGAGCTGCAGAAGCGCGCCGAGGAGACGCGGAAGAAGCTCGAGCAGACGCAGCCGCAGGCCGGCGGCGCCGCGCCCAATACGGCCGCCAAATAGGCCGAGGCTAAACGCAAAGAAAGAAGGCGCCCCCGGAAGGAGGCGCCTTCGTTCTTTCAGGAATCTCCTGAGCTTGCGGGCCGGACTACAGCCGCCGAATTAGTTCAGTAAGGGATTGCGGGGGCGGTAGCCGCCGGATTTGTCCTTGATGAAAATCTCGGAGACTTGCGAATGCCGGATCGGCTCGCCGGAATCGTCGGGCAGCAGGTTCTGTTCGGAAACATAGGCCACATACTCGGTTTCCGAGTTCTCGGCGAGCAGGTGGTAAAACGGCTGGTCCTTGCGCGGGCGGTGCTCCTCGGCGATCGACAACCACCATTCCTCGGTGTTGTTGAATTCCGGATCGACGTCGAAAATCACACCCCGGAAGGAGTGGATTCGGTGGCGCACGATCTGGCCGATCTGGAATTTGGCGGTTCGCGCTTTCATCATCCTCTGTCGATAGACCATGACGGGCGGGGATGCTAGTGGCCCGGGGCGCAAATTAATCCTTCGTAAACGCTCCTGGGCGAGCGCGGTCCAGCAAAAAATCCCTCCGAAATGATCAACATTCTCAACCTGGCCGTCCCTTATTTCGGCCTGATTTTCATCGGCTATGCCTGTGGCAAGGCCAAGGGCCTGCCTGAGGCCGGGCTCGCCTGGATGAATTTCTTCCTGCTCTATGTGTCGCTCCCGGCGCTACTGTTTGTCATCACCTCCAAGACGCCCTTTGCGGAACTGAACAATCCGCCGTTTCTGATCGCGACCACTCTGGGGACGATGACGGCCTTCGTCGTCGCTTTGCTGGTCGGACACTTTGCCGGTGGGCTCTCGTTGCGCGAGGCGACGCTGGCCGGCCTTTCCGGAGCGTACGGCAACATCGGCTATATGGGGCCGGGGCTGGCGCTTGCAGTGCTCGGTACGAAAGCTGCGGCACCGACCGCGCTCATTTTCTGCTGCGACAGCATCTTCCTCTTCACCATTGTGCCGCTCCTGATCGAATTGACCGACCGCGATCACCCCTCCGTGCTGCATGCGCTAGGGGTGGTCGTTCGGCAAATCACGCTTAACCCGCTGATCGTGTCGGCCGTAGCCGGCGCGCTTGCGGCCGCGTTCCATATTCACTTGCCAGTTGCAATCGACAACACGCTGCTGTTTTGCAGGACGCTGCGGCGCCGACGGCTCTTTTCGTGCTGGGCGTCACGGTGGCTCTGCGTTCATTCAAGCAGGTGCCCTGGGAAGTGCCTGGCTTGATCGCGATCAAGTTGTTGATCCATCCGCTGGCGGCTTTCGGCTTGATGCTTTTGTTCGGGCCGTTTGCCCAGCCCTGGGCGGCAGTCGCGGTGCTGATGGCCTCGCTTCCGCCTGCGTTGAACGTCTTTGTGATCGCGCGGCAAAACGACGCCTGGGTCGAGCAGGCCTCCGTCGCCGTGCTGATCGGGACTTTCGCCTCCGTCGTCACCCTCACCAGCGTGATGTGGTTTATCCAGACCGGCCGGCTGACCTTCCCGTAAGCGGAGGCGGCTTGGGGCGAAAGCCGTACCAGGACGGCGCGAGGCCCTCACGCATGGCCAGCCGCCGCAGCGGACCGATCGAACCGATCAGATGCAGGCCCGCCGCGCGCAGTGACTGCATGGGGAGGAAGTCGCTGAGCAGCGAACGGTTTGCGACATCAATGACAAAGGTCCGGCTCAACACGTCGGCGCGTCGCGCGAAATCATAGCGCTGCAGCACGCCCGATGCGCCGGGATCGCTACCCGCCGCGATCCCGTCCCGCACGAGATCACCGATATCGGCGGCATCGCGCAGCCCGAGATTGAGGCCTTGGGCGCCGATCGGGGGGATCACATGCGCGGCTTCCCCGATCAGCACGACGCGCTTCTGCGCGAATTGCCTCGGCCGCTCGATCGCCAGCGGAAAGATGTGACGTCCTGTTTCGACGTGAACGCGGCCGAAAATGGAGTGTGATTGCTTTTCGGCGACCTCTGACAATTCGTCGTCGGTGAGCGCCTGCAATCGCTCCGCCTCCTTGGGCGCAGTGACCCACACCACGCTGCAGCGCTTCCCCGGCAGGGGCACGAAGACGCAGGGGCCATGGGAGGTGTGAAATTCGGTCGACATGTTTCGGTGCGGTCGCGCCAGGCTGACATTGAACGTGAGCGCCGATTGACCGAGTTCGCGCTTGACCACCCCGATGCCGGCCGCCTCGCGGCACACCGAATGCCGCCCGTCGGCACCGACCACGAGCCGTGCGGAAAGCGAGGCGCCACCGGCGGTGACGATCGCGACTGTCTCATCGTTTGGGAGCACCGTTTCGGCTTCGTCATCCAGCCGCGTAAGGCCGTCGATCTCCGCAGCCCGCGCTTCCAGTGCTGCGACCAAGGCGCGATTTTCGATATTATAGCCGAACGCCTCGAGCCCAATCTCATCGGCCGAGAACTTCACCTCCGGCGCGCGGATCAGGCGGGCGGTGTCATCCACCAGGCGCATCTCGACGAGCGGCGCCGCCTGGTCGCGGCAGCGCTCCCAGACGCCGAGGCGCGTGAGAAAGTCGATGGACCCACCGAGCAGGGCGGTGGTGCGATTGTCGGCGTAAGGTGCGCGGCGGGCGATCAGCACAGCCTTGCTGCCGGCTTGCGCCAGAGCGATTGCGGCTGACAGACCGGCGGGGCCGCCGCCGACCACCGCGACATCGTAGGTTACTGGAGCGTTACTCATCACACGACAATTCACCTTCCGGGCGATATTTTCAAGATAGCCAATGGTGCGCTGCTGCTCCGCCAATAACGCGCCGGAAGGTCGCAAGGTCCGATGTGCAAATCATTCAGATTCCTGATAGCACTGCGCCGTCCATGATGGAGCAGGCCCACCAGCACGATATTTCCGGCGCCGCGCCAGCCGCGCGCGCCGCGGCGTTCTCTGTTCATATCTTCACGGCGTTGGGCGCGGGCCTTGCATTGCTCGCGCTGCTTGAGGCCGTGCGCGAGCATTGGGCGGCTATGTTCCTTTGGCTCGGTGCTGCCCTGATCGTTGACGGCGCGGACGGTCCCTTAGCGAGGCGGTTGGACGTGATCCGGCTGCAGCCAAATTGGTCCGGCGATGTGCTTGATCTAGTGGTCGATTTTGTCACTTATGTCTTTGTGCCCGCTTACGCCATCACCGCCGGCGGACTCTTGTTGCCACTCGCGGCGCCACTGCTGGGCGTCGGCATCGCAGTGTCCGGTGCGCTCTATTTCGCCGATCGTCGCATGAAGGGCACGGACAATCATTTTCGCGGGTTTCCCGGGTTGTGGAATCTCGCTGCCTTCTACCTGTTTCTGTTGCGCTGGTCGCCAGCATTGTCGAGCCTGATCGTGCTCGCCTTGATTGTGGCGACATTTCTGCCTTTTCACGTCTTGCATCCCATACGCACCCTTCGGCTTCGCTGGCTCACTTTGGCGCTGATGGCGCTCTGGGCCGTGCTTGCGCTCTATACTTTGCTTCGGGGTTTCGACATAGGAGAGCCCGTCGTCTTCACTCTGTGCGTTATTGCGGTTTACGTCGTAGCGAGCGATGCCGCGATCCGTTTCCTGCGATCATTCAAGTCATGATCGAATTGCTGATGAACCCGGAGGCCTGGGCGGCGCTGTTGACGTTGACGGCGCTGGAAGTCGTGCTCGGGATCGACAACGTCATCTTCATCTCCGTTATCGTCTCGCGCATTCCCGAGCCGAGAGCGAAACATGCACGCCAAATTGGATTGGCATTGGCGCTGTTGTTCCGCATTTTGCTTCTCACTCTCCTGGTTTGGCTCATCGGCTTGACCGAGGCTGTGCTCAGCGTACGCGGCCTGGCGTTTTCATGGCGCGATATCGTCCTGATCGGCGGCGGACTGTTCCTGCTTGCCAAGGCGACCCATGAGATCCACAGCGAAGTCGAAGGCGGCGAGCAGGGGGGCAGCAGGCGGCAGGATGCCCGTGCGTTTTTTTTGGTGGTCGCGCAAATCATCGTCATCGACATCGTGTTCTCGATCGACTCCATCATCACCGCCATCGGTATGGCCCAGGAACTGAGCATTATGGTCACGGCCGTGGTGATCGCGGTCGTCATCATGTACGTCTCTTCCGGTCCGATCGCGCGCTTCGTCGCCAACCATCCGACCACCAAGATGCTTGCGCTGGCGTTCCTGGTGCTGATCGGCGTTGCGCTGGTCGCCGACGGATTCCACTTCCACATCCCGCGCGGCTACATCTATTTCGCGATCGCATTCTCCGCTGCCGTGGAATCCTTTAACGTCCTCGCGAGGCGCAACCGCAAGGCGGGCGATTGACGTGCCATCGCCGTGGAGTTGACAACGCGCGCGCGATAGCATTCGCTCACGTCGCGCAAATCACCAGGGAGGTGAATGATGATCAAGGCCGTGCGCGTCCACAAAGTTGGAGGGCCGGAGGCGCTGGTCTACGAGGCCGTGGACGTGCCGCCGCCGGGACCGGGCGAGGTGCGCATCCGCCAACATGCGGTCGGCCTGAACTTCATCGACGTTTATTATCGGACCGGGCTGTACAAGACGCCGGACCTGCCGTTCATCGCCGGCAATGAGGCGGCGGGCGAGGTCGTGACGGTCGGCCCCGGCGTAACGCATTTCCATCCCGGCGATCGGGTCGCCTACTACACCAACCTCGGCGGTTATGCGAGCGAGCGGAACATCCCCTGGGAAAAGCTCGTTAAGCTGCCGGACCACATTACCTACGAGCAGGGCGCCGTCCTGATGCTCAAGGGGCTGACGGTCTGGTACCTCTTGCATAAGACGTTCAGGGTCGAACCGCATCATCGCATACTGATCCATGCCGCCGCAGGCGGCATTGGATTGCTCGCCTGCCAATGGGCACGCGCGATGGGTGCGCATGTGATCGGCACAGTCGGATCAAAGGCGAAGGCGGAGCTCGCGCTCGCGAATGGTTGCGATCACGTGATCGTCTATAACGAAGAGGATTTCGTCGCGCGCGTGAAGCAAATCAGCCGCAACGAACTTTGCGACGTCGTTTACGACGGCGTTGGCAAGGCGACCTTTCCGGGCTCGCTCTCTTGCCTGAAGCCGCGCGGGCTGTTCGTGAGTTTCGGCAATGCCTCGGGACCAGTGCCGCCGTTTGCGATCGCCGAGTTGAACAATCACGGGTCGCTGTTTGCGACGCGGCCGAAGCTCAACGATTATATCGGCACCCGCAAGGAATTGCTGGAAGGCGCCGATACGCTATTCGCCGCCGTCATCAGCGGTGCGCTCCATGTGCCCATCAACCATGCCTATGCGTTGAAGGACGCGGCCAAGGCCCATATCGACCTGGAGGGCCGGGTAACAACCGGGGCCTCGATCTTGAAGCCGTAGCCGTCCCGACCGTTCCATGTCTCGCATCTTGACGACTGTGCCGACTATGCGGCCGTACTCCATTCAAACGGCTCGTCCAACCCGGCGGCTTCCGGAAGTCCCAGCATCAGGTTGAGGTTTTGCACCGCGGCTCCCGAAGCGCCCTTGCCGAGATTGTCGAGGACGGCAACGAGTCTCGCCTGCCCAAGCTTGTCCGACCCGAACACGTAGAGCTTCAATTTGTTGGTGCCGTTCAGGCTGTCAGGCGCAAGCGTCGTGATGGCAGTTTCCTGGTCGAGCGTCGCTACGTCCACGAAGTGCTCTCCGGCGTAAGCAGAGGCGAGAGCAGCGCGGAGATCGGCGAGCGCCGGCTTGGACGGTAACGCATGAAGCGGAAGCGGCACTTCCACGATCATGCCCTGGGCGTAGCGGCCAACCGCCGGCTCAAAAAGCGGCGCATGGTCGAGCCCGGTGTGCGACTTCATCTCCGGCACATGCTTATGAGCCAGCGACAGTGCGTAGATGCGATAGGGAGCGTGCGTGAAAGCGGACGAGGCCTTGTCCTCGAATTCCTCGATCATCTTACGTCCGCCTCCGGTGTAGCCCGAAACGGCGTTGACTGATACCGGCCAGCTCCGGGGCAATAAGCCGGCATCAACGAGCGGTCGGACCAACGCAATGAAGCCGGTCGGATAGCACCCGGGATTGGCGACGAAGCGGGCGTTGGCGATGGCCTCACGCTGGCCTTTAGCCATTTCCGGAAAGCCATAGGCCCAGCCGTCAAGCGTCCGATGCGCGGTCGACGCATCGATGACCCGCACCGCTTTGTTTTCGATCAGGCCTACGGCTTCCCGTGCCGCATCGTCAGGCAAGCACAGGATGGCCACGTCGGCGCTGTTGAGCATTTCCTCGCGTGCTTGCGGGTCTTTCCGCCGTGCCGCATCGATCGAAATGAGTGCAACGTCGGCCCGCCCCAGCAATCTCTGACGAATCTGCAGGCCCGTCGTGCCGGCTTCGCCGTCGATGAAGATTTTAGCTGCCATTTTCGTATGTCCCAATGGTTGCTTCGCTAGGCCACCCGCCTTGCGGCGCCGGCCTTGGTCAGGATCGTGTCGAGCTGATCAGTCATTTGCGAGATTTCTTCACGCGTGACGTTGAGCGCCGGCATGAAACGCAACGTGTCCGGTCGCGGCGAGTTAAGCAATAGCCCAACTTCAAGCGCTTGCGCCACCAGCGCGGGCCCGATCGGCAGTTTCAGGTCGAGCGCAAGCAAGAGGCCGCGGCCACGCACTTCGCCAAGACCGTGTCGCGCCGACAAGCGCTGCAGCTCGCTCTCCAGGAAAAGGCCGGTATCAGCCACCGATTTCAAGAATGCCGGCTGGCTGACCTGTTCGAGCACGGCGAGCCCCGCCGCGCACATCAGTGAATTGCCGTTGAACGTGCCGCCCTGGTCGCCATGTTCGAAGCAGGAGACGCGTTCGGTCGCGAGCAGGGCGGCCAGCGGCGCGCCGCCGCCGATGCCTTTGCCGAGCGTCATGATGTCTGGAGCAATTTCAGCACGTTCATACGCGAAGAGCTCTCCGGTCCGGCCCATGCCGGTCTGGATTTCGTCCACGATCAAGAGCACGCCATGCTCCTGCGTCAGCGCCCGCAACTCCTGCAAGAATTGGTCGGTCGCCGGCCAGACGCCGGCTTCGCCCTGGATAGGCTCCAGCATCACGCCGACCGTATTCTTGTTGGTCAGCTGCCGAACGGACGCGATATCGTTCAGCTGCGCCTTTGGGAAACCCTTCACCTTGGGCTCGAACAGCGGCTCGAAGGCCTTTTTGCCCGATGCCGACATGGTCGCCAGCGTCCTGCCGTGGAAGCCGCCCTCGAAGGTGATGATTTCGAACGCGCCGGCCTTATGCAGGGCGCCGTATTTGCGGGCAAGCTTGATCGCGCCTTCATTGGCTTCCGCGCCGGAATTGGCGAAGAACACCTGGTCGAAGCAGCTGCTGTCGACCAGCGCCTTGGCGAGTTTCAAGCTCGTCGCGTTGTGATAGGCGGGACTTGCCGTGATCAGGGTTTTCGCTTGGCTCGCGATCGCTTCCGCCACGGCCGGCGGCGAATGTCCCAGGCAGTTCACGGCCCAGCCTTGAATGAAGTCGAGATAGCGCTTGCCGCCGTCATCCCACAGCCAGGATCCTTCGCCGCGCACGAACACGTTGTTCGGGCGCGCGGTGATCTCCATCAGCGCATCGAACGGATGGGCGGTGTGGGTCATGGTCGGAGTTCTCCTTGAAACCAGTTGGGTGAAAAGTGGGGGCCAAACGCAAAGAAGGCCGCAACTTCTGTCGGTTGCGGCCTTCTCGAAACCTTGGAGCTGATGATCTATCAGCGTTGGCGTCGGACATGGCGCAACCCATCATCGTCACGGCGGTGACGACGGAAAGCTGCGCGGCGCTGGGTCCGAATGAAGATCATGGCGCGTGCCCTTACAGCCGAAGGCAGGCCGTGTCAAGTTGCCCGGAAGCCGGGACGCTCCTGGTCCGATGCCGGCGGCTCGTACCAGATCGTGACGACGATGCAGGGCGAGCTCCCGTCGCCCGTCTTCCTGGTAATGGCGGTGACGACCGTTTCGGATTTGATGATGCTCGCCGAACCGAGGTTCTCCAGCCAAGCATTGATCTGCTCTTCGACCACACTCGGGCTGACATCCATAAAGATCTTGACCTTCAAGGGCCGGGGCATTGTGCCTTCTCCCGCTGCGTTAGCCAAAACAGGATACCACTGGTGCCGCAGGCAGGCGCTCAAAACCCTGCGACGCTGCCGTGCAGATCGTATTCGTCCGAGCGCTCGATCTTCGCCGTGACGATTTCGCCGACGCGCAACGGCCTGCGGCTCGAGAGATAGACGGAGCCGTCGATTTCCGGCGCATCAGCTTTCGACCGGCCTCTTGCGACGGTCGGCCCGACCTCATCGATGACCACCTGCTGGCGCGTGCCGACCTTGCGCTTCAGCCTGCGCGCAGAGATCTTTTGCTGGCGTGCCATCAGGGCATTCCAGCGCTCCTGCTTGACCTCTTCAGGGACGGGATTGGCCAGCGCGTTGGCGGCCGCGCCCGCGACTGGCTCGTATTTAAAGCAGCCCACGCGGTCGAGCTCGGCCTGCTTCAGCCAATCCAAAAGATAGGCGAAGTCGGCCTCGGTCTCGCCAGGAAAGCCGACGATGAAGGTCGAGCGCAGCGCAAGGTCCGGGCATTGCGCCCGCCACTTCTCGATGCGCGACAGCGTCTTGTCCTGCGCCGCGGGACGCCGCATCGCTTTCAGGATGTCCGGGCTTGCATGTTGGAAGGGGATGTCGAGGTAGGGCAGCACCTTGCCCTCGGCCATGAGCGGAATGACCTCGTCGACATGCGGGTAGGGATAGACATATTGCAGGCGGACCCAGGCGCCGAGCTCGCCGAGCTCTTTGGCGAGATCGACGAATTTGGCGCGGACCTCGCGGTCCTTCCAGCTGCTTGCCGCATAGCGGATGTCGACACCATAGGCCGAGGTGTCCTGTGAGATGACCAGGAGTTCCTTGACGCCGGCCGAGACCAGTCGTTCCGCTTCACGCAGCACGTCGCTCGCGTCTCGCGACACCAGATCGCCGCGCAACTTCGGGATGATGCAGAAGGTGCAGCGGTTGTTGCAGCCCTCCGAAATCTTCAAATAGGCATAGTGCCGCGGCGTCAGCTTGATGCCTTGCTGAGGAACTAGGTCGAGATGGGGATTATGCGCCGGTGGCAGCGCGCGATGAACAGCATCCAGCACGCTTTCATATGCTTGAGGCCCCGTGATCGAGAGCACGCCGGGATAGGCCTGCTCGATTTGCTCGGGTTCCGCGCCCATGCAGCCGGTAACGATGACCTTGCCGTTCTCGGCCATGGCCTCGCCGATAGCGGAGAGCGATTCCTGCTTGGCACTGTCCAGGAACCCGCAGGTGTTGACGATGACGATGTCGGCGCCATCATGCTTGCGGGCGAGTTCGTAGCCTTCGGCCCGCAGGCGGGTGATGATCCGCTCGGAATCCACCAGCGCCTTGGGACACCCAAGCGAAACAAAGCTGATTTTCGGCGCAGCGGCCTGTTGCATCGTTCAAATTCTGCCGGATTGATGACCGTGAGCTAGTCCTAATTGCCCACAAAGACAAGACTTCAAGCCGGAACTTGCCGTGCTATGCATAAGGTTCGGAATACGAGTGATCGATGACCGCCGAGCAGCCGCCCAAAGCCGAGCAGTCGCCCAAAATTGCGATTGTTGACGAGAGCCCGATCCGTGCCGCGATCCTGGAAGAGGGGCTGCGGGAGGCTGGTTACGGCAGTGTCGTGCGGATCAGCGAGATGCACAGCCTGCTCGCCCGCATTTATGCGCTGGACCCGGACATCATCGTCATCGACCTTGAAAACCCCAGCCGCGACATCCTGGAACAGATGTTCCAGGTCAGCCGGGCGGTGCGCCGGCCGATCGCCATGTTCGTTGACCAGAGCGACGCCGCCTCGATCCAGGCTTCCGTCGATGCTGGCGTCTCGGCGTATATCGTCGACGGGTTAAAAAAAGAGCGGATCAAGCCGATCCTCGATCTTTGCGTGTCCCGCTTCAACGCCTTTGCGAGGCTGCAGGACGAACTCGACCGCACCAAGTGCGCTCTAGAAGAGCGCAAGGTGATCGACCGCGCCAAGGGCATCCTGATGAAATTGAAGGGGCTGACCGAAGAGGAGGCCTATGTCTTGATGCGCTCGACCGCGATGCGCGAGAAGAAAAAAATCGGCGAAATCGCGCAGTCGATCCTGACCGCGTCGGAGCTCCTGAAGTGACGGCGCCCCTTCGTATCGGCTTCATTCCGCTGGTCGATGCCGCCCACTTGCTCGCCGGTTGCGATCGCCTCTAGCCTGCCGGTCCGTCATGTCAAAGTGTCGATCGCGGCGCCCCTTCAACCTCGGCATCAACGGCAATGCGATCACCGTTTCCGCAGCGCTGCAGGCGGCGATCATGCATGAGATCGATGGTGATCGCGTCGACCCGATGGCGGCACCTGGGGTCGATCCCGACGATCGTCGGTCCGGCCCTTCAGCTCTGATCAAAAACTAAGCACAGCCGTCCGTTGCACGCCGTTTGAGCTTGTGCCTTCGGAAAAGGCATGGATTGCCATCCACTTGATGCGTCGCACAATTTCGTATCTGACTGTTTCTAAGCGACTTTTTGTCGAATGCTGCGTTGGCACACAACTTGAATAGGGAGTTGTGGCCAGCCGCCAAAGATGCCCGCTGGCCAGACGGATTTCCGCAGCAACGGGGCTGATCGGATCGTTCCGCAGGTTCCGAGCGCGCTTCCGCGCAGGTCGAATTTGCAGTTGATCACACCGCCCCTTTTTCACCCGCTGTGACCACGCGCCGGCGTGGCTGCTGGAGCAGCACTTTGACCATGAAGCTTGAAACGGTATCCCTCAATTTTACCGACGAGCAGAAGCGCTACCTCGAGGGCTTCGCCACCGGTTTGCAGATCAGCCGGGTCGGTCGTGGGCTGGGCGGCAGTGCGGTCGCCAGCAAAGCGATTGCCGAGCCGGTCGGGCCGGACGCTATTCACCTGACAGCGCAGAACAAGGTCACGGCGTCGGGCAAGAAACTTGCGGACCAGGAGAAGTTCAAGCGCGACCTGCATCCCTTTGACGGTTACGAGCGGCTGAAAGAGCAGGCGAAGAACAACACCCCGCCGTCGCCGGCCGACAATTTCCGCTGGCGTTATTTCGGCCTGTTCTACGTTGGGCCCGCCCAGGATTCTTACATGTGCCGCCTGCGCATGCCGAACGGCATCCTCAGG
>Ga0134128_10005813_pt1 | contig 14937 bp, 9 predicted proteins | sample KB31754_FD_96462 | JGI IMG/M metagenome (GOLD analysis project Ga0134128, IMG submission 96462) | Terrestrial soil microbial communities with excess Nitrogen fertilizer from Kellogg Biological Station, Michigan, USA - KB3-175-4 | ecosystem: Environmental > Terrestrial > Soil > Unclassified ... | reverse complement strand
GAATGGGCCGGCGAAAATTCATTTCCAGCCAGTCGAGCGCTGCGTGCACATCGTCCTGCTCCCCGTGTCCATTGTCATGCCCGCCTTCACTGCGGCCAGTTCCACGAAAGTTAAAGCGCAGAACTGGGATCCCCAGCCCGTGCAGCGCCTTCATTGCGTGATACACCACTTTGTTGTGCATTGTGCCCCCACCCATGGGGTGCGGATGGCATACCAGTGAAGTGAACGGCGCATCTGGCTTGCCGGTATTCAGCAACGCTTCGAGGCGGCCGGCCGGCCCTTGCAGCTCAACAGATCGGATTGCGGAAGAAGCGGGAGCTATTTCCATAAGAGTGCAGTGCTGGTTCCATTCTACGGGCGCAATGCGCGGTATGCTGGAAAGGCCATGCCGATTAATCCCATCGCTCTTACACGCCAGTTAGTGGATATCGAATCAATTACCGAAAATGAAGCCGCCGTCGGCCATTTTCTGTCGACATATTTGACCAGCCTTGGTTTTCAGGTAGAAAAAATGCCTGTGCCCCGGGCTGCGGGAGGAGAGCGCTTTAACGTGTATGCGAGTATCTCCGCCGATGCGCCGGATGTGGTGCTGTCCACCCATATCGATACCGTGCCGCCGTTTATTCCCAGCCGCGAAGACGATCTCTACATCTATGGTCGGGGCTCCTGCGACGCCAAGGGAATCGTAGCAGCGCAGATCGCCGCGGCGGAGCGACTGCGGGAGATGGGGGTGCGCGTCGGTCTCCTGTTTCTTGCCGGAGAAGAGCGCGGCAGTCATGGAGCGAAGATTGCGAATCTGCAGCCGAAGGGAAGCCGCTTCCTGATCAATGGCGAACCGACGGACAACCGGCTCGGGCTAGCGTCGAAGGGTTCGTTGAATGCCATGATCACTGCCCGAGGCAAGATGGCCCATTCGGCCTATCCCGAACTGGGCGACTCGGCCATCCATAAATTGATTCCAGTGTTGGACCGGATTTTGCGTATGCCTCTGCCGACCCACCCGGAAGTCGGACCTTCGACCCTCAACATCGGTGTTTTGGAGGGCGGGCATGCGCCCAACGTAATAGCCGACGCAGCCTCGGCGGCGATTTTGATCCGTCTGGTGGGGCCGTCGGACGAAATTCTGGCGGATCTGCACCGCGCGGCCGGAACGGACGCAGAAGTGAATGTGTTGGTTGATATTCCATTCAAAAAGTTAAAACAAATAGAAGGTTATCCAACCATGGTTGCTGCCTTCACCACGGACATTCCGGCGCTCAGCAATTGGGGGGAACCATTGCTGTTGGGGCCCGGCTCCATCCACGTTGCCCACACGTCTGGCGAACGGCTCGCCAAGCAGGAGCAGCGCGAGGCCATCGATCTCTACACGCAAATCGCGCACCAGCTGGTGCAATAGCCGATTTTTAGAAAAGAAGGTTTTTGAATGGAACAGCAGAATAAGCACGGCAGCGGGCCGGGCATGACGCATCGCAACACCCTGGCAAATGCCTCGTCTTCCTATCTGCGTTCAGCGATGCATCAGCCGGTGGAGTGGCAGGAGTGGGGCGAACCTGCGTTTGCTCGCGCGCGAGAAGAAAATAAGCCGGTGCTGCTCGATATCGGCGCGGTCTGGTGTCATTGGTGCCATGTCATGGATCGCGAATCGTATGAAGATGCCGAGATAGCGGAAATCATCAACAGCCACTTCATCGCGATTAAAGTAGACCGCGACGAGCGCATCGACGTGGATTCGCGGTATCAGTCGGCGGTCGCCGCGATGAGCGGGCAGGGCGGCTGGCCGCTGACAGTGGTGTTGACTCCGGAGGGCAAACCATTTTTTGGGGGGACATATTTTCCCAAAGAAGAACGCTATGGCAGGCCCGGCTTTGGGCATGTCCTGCTGACCATGGCCCATGCTTATCACGAACGCAAGGATGAAGTGCTGGAGTCCGCTGATAGCGTGATGGCGGCGATTGAGCACAATGAACTGTTCTCCGGACACTCATCCGATTTAGACGGCGGCATTATTGGCAAGCTGGTGGACTCTGCGTTGCGGCAATTCGACAAACAGAATGGAGGATTTGGAACGCAACCGAAGTTCCCGCATCCGTCAATTCTCGATCTGCTGCTCGATCAGGCAGCGCGCAGCGGAGATGAAGCAGCCCACATCGTTGCGCGGCAGACGCTCGACCGCATGGCTGGCGGCGGAATGTATGACCATCTTGCCGGCGGATTTCATCGATACTCCGTGGATGAGCGGTGGATCGTTCCGCACTTCGAAAAAATGTCGTATGACAATTCCGAGCTGCTGAAAAATTACGTTCACAGTTTTCAGAGCTTCGTGATCCCCGGGCATGCAAAGATCGCCCTGGAAATTGTCGGATGGATGGATACCGTGTTGAGCGATCGAGAGCGCGGCGGCTTCTACGCTTCGCAGGACGCGGACGTTTCTCTCGATGACGACGGCGACTACTTCACCTGGACACGGGACGAGGCCGCCGCCGTGCTGACCCCCGAAGAACTGTCGATTGTGGGGGTGTATTACGACATCGGCGAGCTGGGCGACATGCACCACAACCCTCAGAAAAATACCTTGCACATCGATCATTCGCTGGCAGAAGTGGCACGCCGCGCAGCAGTAAGCGTCGAACAGGCACAAACCTCGCTCGAGTCCGCAAAGAAGAAGCTGTACGCTGCCCGCTTGATGCGGCCCACTCCATATGTGGACAAGACGATTTATGTGAACTGGAACGGACTGGCGATCTCAGCCTATTTTGAAGCGGCTCGTGTGCTTGCGCTTGCAGATGCCCGCGAATTTGCTTTGAAATCGCTCGACCGGATTTTGCGTGAGGTTTGGAATCCCGATGGAAGCCTGAATCGTGTGGTGGCGTATGGCGATGGCCAGCGGCCCGCGAAGCCGGTGCAGGGAATGTTGGATGATTATGCGGCGCTGGGGCTTGCCATCCTGGATGCTTGGGAAGCGACATTGGAGCTTCGTTACTTCCGCGCAGCAGAAAATATCGCGGAAGCGATGATCGCCCGCTTTTACGATGCCGCAGCAGGAGGATTTTTCGATACCGCACAGGGAGATTTTTCGGGTGAGCCATTGGGCGTTCTGATTGCACGACGCAAGCCTTTGCAGGATTCGCCGACGCCGTCCGGAAATTCACTGGCCGCAATGTTGCTTTTGCGGCTGGCGGACCTGAGCGGCCGCAAAGATTGGCGAGATAAGGCCAGGGCGACGCTCGAATCGTTTGCCGGAGTCGCGGAACAGTTTGGGCTGTATGCCGGTGCATACGGACTTGCCCTGCAGCGCTACCTGTTGTCATCAGTACAGGTGTGTGTGATCGGCGAGGACGAGAAAGCCTATGAGCTAGCGGCGGCGGCGACGGCGCGATATGCCGTGAACAAAACCGTGTTGCATTTCCCACGCGAGGTGATTGAGCAGGTCTCTCTGCCAGCTGCTCTGGCGGAGACACTGCCGCATCTACCGGAAATCAAGACGGGCCATAGCGTTGCCGTTGTGTGCAGCGGCATGAGCTGCCAGCCTCCCGTTCACGATGCGGAGGCATTGATTGAGACGTTGAATCGCACGCTCGCATAACGCCGCAAATAGCTATGAGCCGGTCTTCGGTTGGACTCCGGTCGTCGCTGCCGGAATCACAGGATAGTGAAATATCCGGCCCCCGTCTCCCGGTAGAATTCGGTTCTGCTGAAATGCTTTTTTTACGCGGAGCCGAAATTCGCGTTCCAGGTTCCATTGCATATTGGCTTGCGTGCGAAATACGACAGGATAAATTGCCTGCGAACCTTTAACGTTGTCGAGGCCCAGGATCGCTGGATTTCCCTGAATGGCTGACGCGAATGCCGGGTCTTCGATGATCTGCTGTGCAAGATCTCTCAACAGAGCAAGAACGCGGTCTGAATCCTCCCGATAATCAACCGCAATATCGAGCTGAATGGCGGACCAGTCTCGCGACAGATTCGTCACCGTGGTGATCTGGCTATTGGGGACAATGTTAATGGCCCCGCTGCCGCCGTCACGCAGCATTGTTCGTCGCAGACTCATCTGCTCCACATTGCCGGTAAAACCGCCTGCTTTGATGACGTCGCCGATGTCGAACTGATTTTCTACAAGGATCAGCATCCCGTTGATAATGTCGTGCACGATTGTCTGTGCGCCGAATCCAATCGCCAGGCCTACGACGCCAGCCGACGCAAGCAGAGGCGCGACATTGATATGGAAAATCTGCAGCATGTGGATGACCGCAATAAAGGCAATGATCCCAATTGCCGCCGTCTCGATAATGCTGGCCAGAGTTGTTAGTTGCGCAGAACGCGATGATTTGACGACCGGATCGCGTTTCGCCAGCCACCGCAGGCGGTGCGTGACCAACTTCACCAGCCGATACAGCACAAAGGCAACGATTAGTATGACAACGATCTTGGGGAGCTTATGGCTTACCAGATCAACAAAATCGCTGGACCAGGCGTCGATAATCCGCTTAATCACCGGGACATGAAAGAAGGGAACCGCCCCGAGCGTGAAAAACAGGCAATTTATCATTTCGGTGTTGGATGCGGGACAAGTCTTTCTTTGCTGCCCGCAAGGATGGCTTGTACTGATTGCCATGGAAAACCCAGGCCGCCCAAAACTGGGGCGGCCTGGGTTGGTGAGGCCGGACGCTTAAAGGAACAACGGTGCCAGTACCAGGGTGATGGTCGCCAGCAGTTTGATCAAAACGTGCAGCGAAGGACCGGCGGTGTCCTTGAAGGGATCGCCAACCGTATCGCCGACCACTGCGGCTTTATGCGCTTCTGAGCGTTTGCCGCCGAACTGACCGCTCTCGATGAATTTCTTGGCGTTGTCCCAGGCACCCCCGCCGTTGTTCATTAGCATGGCCATCAGAATTCCGGTGATCGTCCCGACCATCAGCAGGGCGGCAACCGCTTCCGCGCCGCTCAGGTTTACCGGCATGTCGTGGATCATTGGAACATTGGTGGCGGCATGCACGCCGAAGGCTGTGCTGAAGTGCCGGAAGACCTCGCCGACAACCAGCGGTAGCAATATAACGAGCAACCCTGGAACCACCATTTCCCGAAGCGCTGCTTTAGTTACAATGGAGACACAGCGGCCATAATCCGGCTTACTGGTGCCCAGCATGATTCCCGGGTTTTCCTTGAACTGCTCGCGCACATCCTGAATGATGTATTGCGCGGCGCGGCCCACGGCCTGGATGGCCAACGAGGAGAAAAGGAAGACCAACACCGCGCCCAACAGCGCACCTACAAACACCGGAACGCTGGCCAGGTTTACGTTGTCGAAACTCCAACCCGCGGGCATATAGCCGCCCGCGGCCGCCACGCGATCCATTACGACATTGCGGATTTCTTCGAGATACGCCGAGAAGAGGAGAAACGCCGCCAGGGCTGCCGAACCGACAGCATAGCCCTTCGTCAACGCTTTGGTGGTATTGCCTGCCGCGTCGAGCTTGTCGGTACGCTCCCGGATGCTCTCCGGCTGATTCGACATCTCAATGATGCCGCCTGCGTTGTCGGTAATGGGGCCGAACGTGTCCATCGCCAGGATGTAGGCGGCGGAGGAAAGCATGCCCATGGTCGCGATTGCGGTGCCGTAGATGCCTTTTGCGTAATTGGCGATCTGTGCGTCTTCGAGACCGCGAATGCCGAAATAATAGCTGAGCAACAGGGCCGCGCTGATGACCAGCACCGGTGCCGCAGGCGTCTCCATGCCCACAGCCAGGCCGCTGATGATATTCGTCGCGGGTCCGGTGAGCGAAGCTCGCGCAATCGACTGCACGGGCCGGTAGCGCGATTCGGTGTAATATTCCGTGATCACAACGAACAGGTAGGAAGTCGCCATGCCCAGGATGCCGCAGCCGAACAGCCACCAGCGGCCGCCCAGCATAAAGTACACGGCAGCGGCGAAGCCGAGTATCGCAAGCAAGCTGGTCACGTAGTATCCACGGTTCAGGGCGTGCATCGGTTCTTCATTCTCTTTGCTATGGACAGCCATGACGCCGACGGTGCTGGCGATGAGGTTAATGGCGTGCACCACCAGGGGGAACAGAACGCCCTTGAGGCCGAAGACCGGATACAGCGCCGCGCCCAAAATCATCGCGCCCACGCTTTCCGCGGCAGTGGACTCAAAGATGTCCGCTCCGCGTCCAGCGCAGTCGCCAACATTATCTCCGACCAAATCGGCGATCACCGCCGGATTGCGAGGATCGTCTTCCGGAATTCCAGCTTCCACCTTCCCGACGAGGTCAGCGCCTACGTCGGCGGCCTTGGTGTAGATGCCACCGCCCAACTGTGCAAATAACGCGACCAGCGATGCGCCAAATCCAAAGCCGACCAGCCGGTAGGGAACTTCTTGGGGATGATGAAATCCGCCGAAAGCCAGGAATAGAAGGCCTAGGCCGATCAGCGCGAGGGCTACAACAATTAATCCCGTAACCGCGCCGCCCCGCAGCGCCGACTGGATCGCCCGATTCAGGCTGGTGCGGGCCGCGTTGGCAGTACGGATATTGGCGCGAATCGAGACATACATGCCAGTGTAACCGGCAAAGCCGGAGCAGACCGCGCCGATTAAAAAGCTGATGACAGTGACCGCCGCATACGGCGCGGTACGCGGCGAAATGCTGTATCCGCCGTAGAGCAGAATGGCGATCACAATGGCTAGCACAGCGATGGTGCCATATTGTCTCCGCATGAACGCTTCCGCGCCTTCACGGATGGCGTCGGAGATGGCCTGCATTTCACGGGTGCCGGCATCGGAGGCAAGCACCGAGCGGGCGAACAGCAGTGCTGCGAGAAGACCAAAAACACCGATGGCGAGAGCGATCCATAGATAAAGCTGGTCTGAGGATAAGGTGGCTGTGGCCGGGGCGGTTTGCCACCAGAGGGCAGCCAGGGAAAAGTGGTGCATTCAATTGCCTCCAAAAAATTCGTCAGACTTGACGTCATTGCCACGACTAAACAACACGCAGAGGTTAGATTTCAAAGAAACTCCAGTCGCTGCCGGTAAGGGTTTGCTGCAGGCGCAATGTGAACCGAGAGCAGCCAAAAAATATGCTTCCAATGGTGTGCGATCCATAGCGGGGATTAAAACCGATCATTAGACCATGCTCATAAAACCAGGGTCAACGGTAGCACGGCCCACAGGGACTGCTTGTACATGCTTACCTTGTCTAACGAAATATGGCAACCCATCCTGTTCTATTTCTCTCACGTCCCCCTCGAATTGGTATACCCGATAAAATAGTTCCTAAAATAGCGATCTGATCGGCTGACAGGCTGCCTTGTCAGCCGCTACAATACTGGGTTCGCCATATCGCTTTCTGTGCGGTGGTACCGAACCGACTTTATGGTCTGAAGAGGGCCCCAAATGGCAGTAACCCGCACGATTTCCACCGAAGCGCCAGTCTCTGAGATCCACGGATTGTCTGCGGCGCAGATGATCCGGATGTATCGCTTGATGTATCTTTCCCGCCGCATCGACGATCGCGAGATCATGCTGAAACGGCAGCAGAAGATATTTTTTCAGATTTCCGGTGCCGGGCATGAAGCATTGACGGTGGCTGCCGGCATGGTCTTGAAGCCGGCCTACGACTGGTTCTACCCGTATTATCGCGACCGCGGTCTTTGCCTGACGCTGGGAATGACGCCGGAGGAGATGCTGCTGGCGGCTGTGGGCGCCGCTTCCGACCCCGGCAGCGGCGGACGCCAGATGCCTTCCCATTGGGGCAGCAAGCGGCTCAATATTGTTACGCAGTCCTCTCCTACTGGATCTCAATGCCTGCAGGCGGTGGGATGCGCCGAGGCAGGTCGATATTTTGCCCGTCATCCGGAGTCGGCGAGGAAGCCGGATTTCTCGACGCCTCTGGATGCCGACTATCGCGCCTTTACCGACGTTTCCTTTCACGGAGATGAGGTTGTATATGTATCGATGGGCGACGGCACAACCAGCGAAGGCGAGTTCTGGGAGTCGATGAACACTGCCGCCAATCTAAAGCTGCCGATGCTGTTTGTGGTCGAAGACAACGGATATGCGATCTCGGTTCCGGTTGAGGTCAACACGGCGGGCGGTAACATTTCTAAACTGGTGGTGGGATTTCCGAATTTCTTTTTCGCGGAGGTCGATGGCACCGATCCGGTCGAATCCTATGCTGTTATGCAGCAGGCGGTGGCTTACATCCGTTCCGGACACGGACCGGCGTTTGTGCATGGGCATGTGATCCGGCCATATTCGCATTCCCTCTCCGACGATGAGAGGGTGTACCGCTGCGAGGCAGAACGGCAGGAAGATGCGCTGCGCGATCCGTTGCCGAGGATGCAAATGCGCCTGCTCCGCGAAGGCATTTTGGATGAAGCTGGCATCACTCGCCTGGAGCAGGAGGTCGACGAAGAAATTCGTGTCGCGACCGATGCTGTCCTGCGCGCCGCACCTGCCGCGGCAGATACGGCTACTCTCCATGTGTACTCGGATAAGTTCGATCCGACAGCCTCGTCGCTTGAAAAAGAGCCGTTGGCGAATGAAGAAACACAGAAATCCACTTCTCCGATCCGCGTCGTTCAGGAACGCACGATGGCGGATTTGATCAACACATGTCTGCGGGATGAAATGCGCCGCGACGATCGCATCGTCGTTTTTGGAGAAGACGTTGCCGACTGTAGCCGTGAAAGCAATCTGCAACAAGGCCTGGTGAAAGGGAAGGGTGGCGTCTTCAAACTGACTGCCGGCCTACAGGCCGCCTATGGATCGGATCGCGTATTCAATTCGCCGCTCGCTGAGGCCAACATCGTCGGCCGTGCGGTGGGTATGGCTACACGCGGGTTGAAACCGGTTGTGGAGATTCAGTTCTTCGATTACATCTGGCCCGCCATGCATCAATTGCGAAACGAGCTGCCGCTGATCCGCTGGCGCTCGAACGGCGCCTTTGCCTGCCCGGCAGTGATCCGCGTCGCCGTGGGCGGGTATCTTACCGGAGGCGCCATCTACCATTCGCAGTCGGGCGAGAGTATTTTCACCCACACGCCCGGCGTGCGGGTTGTGTATCCTTCGAACGCGCTCGATGCCAACGGTCTGCTGCGCACTGCGATCCGATGCGACGATCCTGTGCTGTTTTTTGAGCACAAGCGACTCTATCGCGAAACATACGGACGCGCTTTGTATCCGGGTCCGGACTATACCGTTCCTTTTGGCAAGGCAAAAATCGTGCGCCCAGGCAAGGACCTGACCGTGATCACCTTCGGAGCGGTAGTACCTCGTGCCCTGCAGGCGGCACAACGCGCCGAGCGAGAAAACAATCTGGATATCGAAGTGATCGATCTGCGCACTTTGAGCCCGTACGACTGGGAAACAATCGCCACCTCGGTGCGCAAGACCAGCCGCGCGTTGGTTGCGTATGAAGACATGCGGAGTTGGGGATACGGAGCCGAGATCGCAGCGCGCATTGGGGAAGAGCTGTTCGATGAGCTCGATGCTCCCGTTCGTCGAGTGGCGGCAAAGGATATTTTCGTGGCCTATCAACCGCTACTGGAAGACGCCACTTTGCCGCAGCCGGAAGACATCCGGAAGGCGATGGTTGAGCTAGCCGGCTTTTAGCGCGCAGATGGAGCGGTGCTTCGTCGCTAAGCTGTCTCGATAGCATAGCGGCGACAATGCTCCAGATAACCTACTTCATGGCTGGCGATCAGTTCAAGAACACAAGACCAAAGCTAGGAAGGCGCATCCAGTGTTTTTGATCGGCTGACATTTAATCTGCACCGGATCGTGAGCGGGATTGCCGATAACCGTCTGATCCATGTCGCGAATTTGTGTCTCGACACGCTCCTTGACGTTCGCGATAGGGCCCAGGTTTCCAGTGTGGCAGTCACCGCAGATCCATACATCCGTATCCTCGGGCATTTTTCCGGAGGAGTTTTCCAGCCATTCGTAAAATTTGAGAGTATTGCCACGAACATAGGCATGCGCGGATCGTGCCATCTTCACGCGTCTGCAATTTTCCAGATTTTTCCCCGGTCTTTTGGTCTGATATTTGTTTTTCATCTAGGCTCAAAAAAAAGATGCTAATAACAGCATTATTAGCTAAGTAGATGCGGCGCATTACAACGCGGCGTGCTGAACAATATTCTGGAAATTACTTCTTCTTCCGCAACATAATATTCCTATCCGAGTTTATTTCTTCGAAACCAGAGGCGTGCAGCGCTGGCCCGACTGGAACCGATTAACACAGGAGAAGAGTCATGCGTGCATTTGGCTCCGTACGAACGATGTTTCTTGCATTCGCGATTGCAGCGATCCCGGCTTCCTCTTTTGCCGGCGTTTTTGTCTCCGTCGCTATTGCTCCCCCAGCACTGCCGGTATATACGCAACCGATCTGCCCCGCTCCTGGATATTTATGGACACCGGGATATTGGGGCTATAGCCCAGCCGGATATTATTGGGTCCCTGGAGTCTGGGTCCGGCCTCCGGCTGTTGGCCTGCTCTGGACACCGGGATACTGGGGATGGGGTAATGGCCTCTACGCGTGGCACGCGGGGTATTGGGGGCCGCATGTCGGTTTCTATGGCGGCATCAACTACGGATTTGGCTATGGCGGTGTCGGTTTTGCCGGCGGGGAATGGCGCGGCGGCAGCTTCTTCTACAACCGCACCGTCGCCAATGTGAACGTCAACATCGTCCACAACACCTATAACCGTACAGTAATCAACAATACCGTCGTCAACAATCGAGTGAGCTATAACGGCGGATCAGGCGGTATTCGAGCAATGGCCAACGCGGAGCAGATCCAGGCTCGTGCCCATGCACGCTATTCAGCGAGTGCGGAACAGGTATCGCATCGTGAGATGGCTCGCAATGATCGCGCGCAGCTCTACTCTGAAAACCACGGGCGCCCGGCCGTCGCAGGCCGAGACACAGTCAACGGCCGTGCCTACAACCAGCAACGCCGCATCGCGCAGGGAGTGCGTGGCGGGGAGATGACTCCGGGAGAAGCGGGGAGAGCGGAAAACCGTCAGCAAAATATAGATCGTTCCATCCATCAGGATCGGATGGAGAACGGCGGGCATCTGACGTCGCAGGAGCGGCAAAACATCAACCAGCGACAGAACAATGCGAGCCGCCAGATATACAACGAAAAGCATAACGATGCACACGGTCGAAGATAGTTCTGCTTTCTAACCTACAAAACAACGGCTGACAGATTTTCTGTCAGCCGTTGCTGTTTTCTTTATTTGCAAAGGCAGCGCAGCAACTTTCGCCGGTGAACTGCATTCATCTTTTTAACGGAATCTAAAGTTTTCGCGCATCCGATTCGATCAGAATCGCTTCCCGAATGTGATTGCCTGGAAAAGAATTAAGAAATCACTGGAATTGACCAGCCCCCCCAAGACTAAAAGTGTCGCTGCGGTGGTTCCGGTTTGATTCCAGCCTGAACCTTCCAGCCCGGGTTTGTTCCCTCGCCGGCGTAAGCGCCGCGGAACACGACTTGTCCGGAGAACTGGTTCTTTGGAATCGCATTGAAATCCAGGTTGTAGTCCACCTGTGAGGCAAAAGGAGAGAGGTCGATAGCGGTTCCTTCCACTGCGCCGGGCAAAGGATAGAAATTCATCTGGCCGAGTGTAAATGTAGGGAAATTAACGTAGTTCACCGCGTTGTCCAAACTATCGGTCAGGTTGCTCGATTGTTGGGTTATCGGAGTCCCTGTGATTGGCGTCGCCGCGAATATGAGGTTGCCAACCAGGTTCGTAACGGCCGTTTGATCCTGGTTAAAAATAAAGATCCCTTGCTGCGAAGTGTAGATAGTGTTGTTGTACACGTCAGCAAGCTTGAGCGGCAGATCCTGATCCGCTAAATCCAATGCGGTGTACTGGCCATCCACAAACAGATTGTCATGAATCGCGACGCGCCCGGATGCCTGCAACAGAGCCTCGCGCGGATTGTGATCGAAGAAATTTCCGTAGATTTGGTACAAGTCGCCGGATCCTGGCCCGGAATTGGGGAAACCGCCCACCAAAACGTTGGGTCGATCGCCGTCCGGGCTGGGCTCGTCGCCTTTAATGAAAGTATTATTCCGAATGATGGTGGTGCTGAATCCCGTCGGCATACCGGAAACTGAGGGCCGCGGATTTTGAAATTTGATTTCCATGTCATAGCCAATGGTGTCCTGAACAAGATTGTTCTCAATCACGCCGGCGATAAACGGATCGCTTCCATCGGAATTGCCAAGGTATAGTCCGGTCCCCGCGCCCAGTATTTTATTTCCGCGAATGGTCCAGTTCCAGGTAGGCGCCTTTGTAGAAATCCCGTCGCACTGCTGGTCGGAGGTTTGACCTACCAGTACATTGTCCTGGATCAGGATGTCGTGAACGATGCTCCTGGCACCGCCTCCCGCACTGATTCCGAAAACGTCAGGGAGACCCTGGCTGTCGATCCGAAGCCTGACGACAGCGAGATAGCTGGCATTGCTGATTGACACCGTGTTGCAGCACGCATTGCCGGCGATGACTGCCGCTCCCGTTCCCTCGGGGGACTCGGCCCCGATGACTGTAATCCACTTGTCTGGCGTTCCGTTTAAGTGCAGGGACAGCGGGCTGTAGAAGCCGGGCGTCAGAACCAGGATGTCTCCGGGCTTTAAGGTGGGCAACAAACTTTTTACATTTTGTGGATTCGCTTTGATCACTCTCGCTTCCGCTGTCATGCACGTCAGAACTGCCAACATGATCGCCGCAAAAACGAGCCTATAGTGGAGGACTGATTTCCATTTCGATTCTGTACTCATGGGTATCTCCTTTACCGTTTTCAAGGAAAAAAATTCATCGCGGTGGCAGACCACCGGAGTAGGGTGCATGAAATGTACTCACGAAATAAATCAGAGTCAAATAGAAACATGACAGAATGCGGGTGAGAAATTTTCTAGATAAGTGTGTGTTTTTAAGAAAATTACAGGATCAGAAATTGGAGCACATAGAGAATCGTCATGGTCGCAACATCTCCCCTCCGTAATTGCGCGGCTCGTTTTGAGGAGTCTCAGGTTTAATCTCGGGTTGAACCTTCCAGCCCGGATTTGTTCTCTCACCAGCGTAAGCGCCGCGAAACACGACTTGCCCGGAGAAGCGGTTCTTCGGAATCTCATTGAAGTCCAGGTTATAGTTCTTGTCTGAGGTGAAGGGAACGAGGTTCAGCGGGGTACCCCTCACTCTGTCCGGCAACGGGTAGAAACTCATCATTCCCAGCGCGAACGAAGGTGTATTCACATAATGTGCGGCTCTGTCCAGGCTGTCCGTAAGATTGTCGGATTGGTGGGTTATTGTTCCGGAGATCGGGGTCGCCGCGAACACAAGATTACCGACGACATTGGTGACCGCCTGGGCGGGCGCATCCACGAGGATTCCCTGGTTCGAACTGTAAATGGTGTTGTTGTAAACGTCGGCCAACTTGAACGGCAGGTCCTGATCTTTTAAGACAATCGCCGCGATGTGGCCGCCCACAAACAGGTTGTCGTGGACCGAAACTCGACCGGATGCCTGAAAAAGAGCTTCACGCGGATTGTGATAGAAAAAATTTCCGTATATTTGGTACCGATCATCCGATCCTGATCCGGAATTGGGGAAACCGCCCACCAAAACATTGGGCCGATCGCCGTCCGGGCTGGGTCCGTCGCCTTTAATGAAGGTATTGTTCCGGATGATGGTGGTGCTGGGGCCGGTGGGCATGCCCGGAATCCGCGGCCGCGGATTCTGATACTTAATCTCCATGTCGTAGCCGATGGGATCTTCGACGAGATTGTTTTCGATCACGCCAGCGATAAAGGGATCAGTCCCATCGGAATTGCCGAGGTATATTCCGGTTCCCGCGCCTAATATTTTATTTCGGCGAATGGTCCAGTTCCACGTCGGAGTCTTGGTTGAAATTCCGTCATTCTGCTGACTGGCATGTTGACCGACAAGAACGTTGTCCTGGATCAGGATGTCGTGGACCAGGTTGCTGTTACCGCCCCTTGCACTGATGCCGAAAACTCCGCGGATCCCCGCGCTGTCGACTCGAAGCCTGGTGATAGCGAGGTAGCTGGAATTTTGAATTTCGACGGTGTTGCAGCATGGATTGCCGAAGATGATTGCTGCTTCGGTCCCGTTGGGTGATCCGGCGCCCCGAATGGTGATCCAGGCGGACTGCTTTCCGTTGAGATTCGAAAGAGTAAGTGGGCTGTACACTCCGGGAGACAGAACTAGAGTGTCTCCCGGTCTTAAGATTGACAATGAACTGTTCACATTCTTAGGATTCGTTCTGATCACTCGAGCGCCCGCTACGGGGCAAGCCACAAGGCTCAGCAAAATCGCGGAAATGCCAAGCTGAGATTTTCGGGCCGATCTCCATTTTAGTCCCATGCCGGTGATTCTCCTTGAATGGGGGCGGGGAAACTTTACTGCAATTGCGACGGGCCAACAATATATTCATACTCCGACATTCAAGAACAAAGCAGAAATGCCTTCGCTGATGAATGAGGGCTACCGTTTGGGAGCGACCGGCTTGTCACTGTTGGACCTTGCATTCAAATTATTTAAAAACTCTCCTATCGCTTGCTTCCATCCTGATTGCGCGTAGAGTGTCTTCGTATCATTTACGTTGAAAACGGCTTTCTGCTTCGGACCTGAGGCCTGCTTGAATATCTCCGACGCGCCTGCGGGATATTCTGGCTTCGCGGAAGTTGCGATCACGAGCTTCGGCATCTTCAATGTGGGCACAATCTTTGAAATGTCGAAGCTCTGCCTAAAGATGAGCCATATCGGCAGCAGATGAATATGCTGCTCGCGCTTTACCTGCCGGGTGAAAGACGGCTGCGGATTCTCCAGAATCAAACCAGCAATCTGCGGCGATTGCTGCGCGACATGGCTGGCGACGGCCGATCCGGCTTCCGCGCCATAAAGCACAAT
>Ga0134128_10005810_pt1 | contig 14945 bp, 12 predicted proteins | sample KB31754_FD_96462 | JGI IMG/M metagenome (GOLD analysis project Ga0134128, IMG submission 96462) | Terrestrial soil microbial communities with excess Nitrogen fertilizer from Kellogg Biological Station, Michigan, USA - KB3-175-4 | ecosystem: Environmental > Terrestrial > Soil > Unclassified ... | reverse complement strand
GAGCTGGCGCAGGATCAATTCCACGCCGGCACCGTCAACATCCTGACGGTGCTCAATACGGAGACCGCGCTCTTCACGGCGGAGGATGCGCTCGCGCAGACACGGCTCGCGCACCTCCAGGCCGTAGTCGGTTTGTTCAACGCATTGGGCGGCGGCTGGCGCGCATGAGCGCAATCCGCGCCCGGTGGGCTCTGTCGAGGCAACACTCGTGAAAATCGCGATTGGAATGAGTCGGACCCGGCTCGTCATGGCGGCGGCCGGGCTCGTGTCGCTCGCACTCTTCGCATGGCTCATCGCCCCGGCAGGATCGAGCTCGGCCCGCTCGGAGCGGGACGCGACTCCAGCGGCGGTACAGGTGGATGCCGCGCGGGTCACCCGGCAGAACGTGCCCGTCTATCTCGACGGACTCGGCACCGTGCAGGCGTTCTACACCGTGAAAGTCACTGCGCGCGTGGACGGCGAGCTCACCAGGGTAGCCTTCACCGAGGGCCAGCAGGTCAAGCGCGGCCAGCTCCTCGCCCAGATCGATGCCCGTCCCTTTCAGGCAGCTCTCGATCAGGCACGCGCCACGCGTGCAAAGGACGAAGCGCAGCTCGCCGACGCGCATAAGGACCTGGCCCGTTACGTCATTCTCGAGCCAAAGAGACTCGCGAGCCAGCAGACAGTCGACACCCAGCGCGCCCTCGTCGCTCAGCTCAAAGCGCAGACCGAGGCGGACAACGCCGCCATCGAGAATGCCACGACGCAGCTCAGCTACACCCGCATCACTGCGCCGATCGACGGCCGCACGGGCATGCGTCTGCTCGATCCAGGCAACATCGTGCATTCGACGGACACGGGCGGCATCGTCGTGTTGACGCAGCTTCAGCCCATCACGGCGATCTTCACTTTGCCCGAGGACACGCTCGGGGCGGTCGCCGATGCGATGTCGCGCGGTCGGGTCAGCGTCGAGGCGGTCTCCCGCGACGAGGACGGCAAGGCGCTCGACCGCGGCACGGTCGAGCTGATCGACAATCAGATCGACCCGACGACGGGCACGATCCGCCTGAAGGCCGTGTTCCCCAATCCGAAGCTCGCACTCTGGCCGGGACAGTTCGTCAACCTGCGCCTGCTCGTGCGGACGGAGGCCAATGCGCTTACCGTACCGGCGGCGGCGCTGCAGCGTGGACTGCAGGGCACGTTCGTCTATCTGGTGAAGCCCGACTCGACCGTCACGGCGCAGCCGATCACGGTCGCCAACAACAGCGAGACCATCGCGATCGTCACGAAGGGACTCGAGGCAGGCCAGCAGGTGGTCACCAGCAATGCCTTCCGGCTGCAGCCGGGGGCGCGCGTGCGGGTCCTGACTCCCGCCCGCCCGCCCGGCGCTGCTGCGACCGCCGCGCAGCCCGAGGCCGCGCGACATCAGGCCTCATGAGCATCTCGACCCCCTTCATCCGCCGGCCGATCGCCACCTCGCTCCTCATGGCGGGGATCCTCCTCGTCGGCCTCGTGGCCTTCCCGCTGCTGCCCGTCGCACCGCTCCCGCAGGTCGATTTCCCGACCATTCTGGTGAGTGCCAACCTCCCCGGCGCCAGTCCCGAGACCATGGCTTCCGCGGTCGCCACGCCCCTCGAGTACCAGTTCATGGACATCCCGGGCGTCTCGCAGCTCACCTCGCAAAGCGTGCTCGGCTCCACGCAGATCACCATACAGTTCGATCTCAACCGTGACATCGACGCGGCCGCGCAGGACATCCAGGCCGCGATCGATGCCGCCGGCGGCCAGCTGCCGAAGGATCTGCCGAGCCCGCCCTCCTACCGCAAGATCAATCCGGCCGACTCTCCGATCCTCATCTATGCGGTTCACTCCGACACCCTGCCGCTCACGACCGTGGACGACTACGCGGAGAACATCCTCGTCCAGCAGATGTCGCGGGTTCCGGGCGTGGGACAGGTCTCGCTCGGTGGCCAGCAGAAGCCGGCGGTGCGCATCCAGGTCGACCCCGCCAAGATGGCCAACATGGGTGTCCAGCTCACGGATGTCCAGAGCGTCATCCAGTCGGCGACGGTGGATGCCGCCAAGGGTGCCATTAACGGGACGCTCCATACGTTCGCCATCTACGACAACGATCAGCTCGTCAGCGCCAAGCCGTGGAACGACGTGGTGGTCGCCTATCGCAATGGCGCGCCGGTCCGCATACGGGACATCGGACGCGCGGTCGCGGGACCGGAGAACACGCAGGCCGCCGCATATCAGAACGGCAGGCCCGGCGTGCTGCTGATGATCTTCAAGCAGCCGGGCGCCAACGTCATCGATACGGTGCACCGCATCGAGGCGGTATTGCCCCACGCGATGGCCTCCATCCCACCGGCCATCAAGGTGGACAAGATCAACGATCGCACCATAACCATCAATGCGTCGGTCCACGATGTGGAATACACGTTGATGGTGACCATCGCGCTGGTCGTGCTCGTGATCTTTCTTTTCCTGCGCAACGTGTGGGCAACGGTCATTCCCGGCATCACCGTGCCCCTTGCGCTCTTCGGCACGTGCGCCGTGATGTACGTGCTGGGGTATAGCCTCGATAACCTCTCGCTGATGGCGCTCACGATTGCAGTAGGGTTCGTGGTCGATGATGCCATCGTCATGCTCGAGAACATCTATCGGCACATCGAGGCCGGAATGTCGCCTCGGGAGGCGGCGCTCAAAGGAGCCGGCGAGATCGGCTTCACGATCATGTCGATCAGCCTGTCGCTCATCGCCGTGTTCATCCCGCTGCTGCTCATGGGCGGAATCGTGGGACGCCTGTTCCGCGAGTTTGCGATCACGGTGACCCTCACCATCGTGGTGTCCGCCTTCGTCTCGCTCACCCTGTCGCCGATGATGTGCTCGCTGTTTCTGCGTGACGAGCGCCACATCCGTCACGGCCGCCTCTACGAGGCCAGTGAGCGGATCTTCCAGAGGACGCTGGCGCTTTACGGGCGCGGACTCGATTTCGTGCTGCGCCATCAGAGCCAAACGCTGATGGTCTTCGTCGCGACCGTGGCGCTCGCCGGGGCTCTCTATGTCATCGAGCCCAAGGGCTTCTTCCCGCAGGAAGACACCAGCCTCATCAAGGGTCTCACCGACGGCTCGCAGGACATCTCGTTCACCGAAATGAACAAGCGGGTGCAGCAGCTGCTGGCCGTCGTCTCCAAGGACCCGGACGTTGCCGCCTCGATGGTATTCCTCGGCGGCGGCCACCCCCTCAACAACGCATTCACCGAGCTCAGCCTGAAGCCGCGCGCGCAGCGCAAGTCGAGCGCCGACCAGATCATCCGCCGGCTGCGCAAGGAGATCGCCAACGTACCGGGCGCGACGATCTATCTGCAGTCGGCTCAGGACGTGAACGTCGGCGGCCGAACGTCCCGCACACAGTATCAGTACACCCTGCAGGATGCGGATCTCAACGAGCTGAGCGACTGGGCGCCGAGGATGCTGGAGGCCATGAAAAAGCTTCCCCAGCTCGCCGACGTCGCCTCCGATCAGCAGACCAACAGCACGCAGCTCAAGGTCGACATCGATCGCGACCGGGCTGCGCGGTTCGGCATCCCGATCTCGCAGATCGATCAGACGCTGTACGACGCGTTCGGGCAGGCTCAGGTAGCCCAGTATTTCACCCAGCTCAACGCCTATCACGTCATCCTGGAGGTTCCTCCGAAGCTGCAGCAGGACCCGAATACGCTGCACGAGCTCTACATCCGCTCGCCGCTCACGGGGGAGATGGTGCCGCTGTCGACGATGGTGAAGTTCGACACGCACCACGCCTCCGTGCTCTCGATCAATCACCAGAACCAGTTTCCGTGCGTGACCCTGTCGTTCAACCTCGCGCCGGGCGCTTCGCTCGGCCAGGCAGTGAACGCGATCCAAAAAGCGTCCGACACGCTGCACCTGCCCGGTACGATCACGGCGAGCTTCCAGGGCACGGCCCAGGCCTTCCAGGCCTCCCTCGCCAGCGAGCCTTACCTGATCCTCGCGGCCATCGTGGTCGTGTACATTATTCTCGGCATGCTGTACGAGAGCTACATCCACCCGCTCACGATCCTCTCGACACTGCCGTCGGCAGGCGTCGGGGCGCTGCTCATGCTGATGGCCTTCCATTTCGACCTGTCGATCATCGCGCTGGTCGGCATCATCCTGCTCATCGGCATCGTGAAGAAGAACGGCATCATGATGGTGGACTTCGCGATCCAGGCCGAGCGCGAGGAGCACCTTTCCCCGATCGACTCCATCCGCAAGGCGTGCCTCCTGCGCTTCCGGCCGATCATGATGACCACCATGTCGGCCCTCCTGGGTGCCCTGCCGCTCGCGCTCGGTCACGGCACCGGCTCGGAGCTGCGCCAGCCGCTCGGCTATACCATGGTGGGAGGCCTTCTTCTCAGCCAGACACTGACGCTCTTCACCACGCCGGTGATTTATCTCTACCTCGACAGACTGAATGGGCGGCTGACGGCCTGGTGGCAGCGTCACCGTCACGATGAGGTTGTGGAGTCACCCGAGACGGTGCCGCCGGGCACTCGAGCAGCCATCGGGTCGCAGTCATGAAGATCCTGGTGGTCGAGGACAACGAGCGGATGGCGAGGTTCGTCACCAAGGGACTGAAGGAAGCGGGCCACACCACCGATCACGCGGAGAATGGCCGCGACGGGCTCTTCCTCGCCGTCAGTGAGCCGTACGACGTCATCATCATGGACCGTATGCTCCCGGGCAACATCGACGGGCTCACCATCATCGATGCGCTGCGCAAGGCGGACAATCACACCCCCATCCTCATCCTGAGCGCCCTCGGCGATGTGGACGAGCGGATCAAGGGTCTGCGCGCAGGAGGAGACGACTACCTCACGAAGCCGTTCGCATTCGGTGAGCTGCTCGCGCGCATCGACGTGCTCAGCCGGCGCCGGCGCCAGGATGCCGCGCAGACTACTCTGGAAGTGGGGGATCTGCGCATAGATCTGCTCGCCCGCAAGGTCTGGCGCGGCTCGCGCGCCATCCAACTGCAGCCGCGGGAATTCAAGCTCCTCGAGTATCTCGTGCGTCATGCGGGGCAAGTCGTCACGCGCACCATGCTGCTCGAGAACGTGTGGGACTATCACTTCGACCCGCAGACCAATGTCGTCGACGTGCACATCAGTAAGCTCAGGCAGAAGATCGACGCGGACGCGGAGCGGCAGCTGCTGCGAACCGTCCGCAACGCCGGATACATGATCAGCGCCGAGCCACCACCTGCCGCCGTCACCTGAGCGCAGGTCCGCGCCGCTACCTCATATGGCCCGGGTCATCCGCTCCTCTGCCGCCGCGCTTGCCACCGGGTACGTCCTGCTGGCGTTTGCCGCTCTGGTCCTCTTCGCCGCACCGCTCCTCTACGCCTGGCAGGAGACCATCAAGGATTTCCGTTTCGAGATTCTGCAGGAGGACTCCCAGCGCCTGACGCACGTCTTTCAGCTCCGCGGCCCGGCGGGACTCAAGACCTTCATCGATGAGCGCGTCGGCATGCAGATCGCCGGCGAGCGGATGCTGTTGCTCTCCGATGCCGAAGGTCGCGAGGTCGCCGGCAACCTGCCCGCCTGGCCGCAGAGCATCCCCGCCCACGCCGGCAGCTACACCCTCGCCGTCACTCTGAATGGCCGGCGCAGCAGGGTCGCAATGGTGCTGGCGACGCTCCCCGGAGGCTACCGCTTGCTGGTCGGCCGTGACGTCGATCGCTTCGCGCCCATAGAGCAGCGTTTCTGGTATGGCCTCGCCGCCGCGGTGGCGGTGCTGACGGTAGCCGGACTCATCGGCGCAGTGCTCATCCGCCGGGCGCTCCTCGCCCGCATTCAGAGCACTCAGCAGACCGTTGCCGCGATCATGCGCGGCGATCTCAGTCATCGGCTCACGGTCCGCTCGAGCGGCGACGAGCTCGACACGCTCGCGCAGACGATCAATCGGCTCCTCGAGCAGATCGAGCAGCTCGTGCACGGGATCGCCAACGTCTCCAACTCGATCGCTCACGATCTGCGCACGCCGCTCGCGGAGCTGCGCTCACGCCTCGAGGAGCTGTCCCTCACACGGCCGCCGGTGGAGGAAACCTTCGCAGAGATCGATGCCGCGGTGACGGATGTGGACGGGGTGATCCGCATCTTCAACGCTCTGCTGCGCCTCGCCGAGATCGATGCAGGCCTGCGCCGCTCCAACTTCGTGGCGACCGACCTCGGCGAGCTCGTCGCCAAGGCGGTCGAGTTCTATCTCCCGGCGGCAGAGCTCAAGGGCCTCAGCCTCACGCTCCGCGACCCGGGTCCGGCGGTTGCTCGCTGCGATCCCGTGCTGCTCCCAGGCGATCAACAATCTCGTCGACAACTCCCTGAAATTCGGCACGGCCGGCGGCCACATCGAGCTCGAAGTCGCGCACCTGACCGACGGCCTCCTCGCCGTCGCCGTCGCCGACGACGGCCCCGGCATTCCGGAGGCGGACCGGCCGAGAGCGGCCGAGCGCTTCTTCCGCGGCGATGCGAGTCGCGGAACGCCCGGGGTCGGACTCGGGCTGAGCCTCGTCGAAGCCATCGCCAGACTCCACGGCGGCTCGCTCGAGCTCGCCGACAATCATCCCGGCCTCCTCGCCCGGATGATCATCGAGCGCGGCACGGCGTCTGCGGCACCGCTCAGTAGCAGAATCGATAGCGAAGCTGGGCGTAGATCTGGAACGGCTCATTCCAATGAACACCGCCGAAAGTGAGGCTGTTGTCGGTGAGCAGGTGACGATTGGTGAGGTTGAGGACCGTGATGGAGAAGGTCAGGTCGCGCGTGAGCATCCTGCCGGCGGCGAGGTCGATTTCGGCATGGCTCGGCAGGTGGCTCGGCGGGGCATCGCCGTTGGCGAAGCCTGACCCGTAGTAGAGATTCATCGACGCGTAGAAATCTCCCGGCAGGTCGGTATCGATGCCGGCGTTGAGGGTGTTGCGCTGGTCGTGGTCGAGGGTGAAAGAGCCGGCGCCGGGCTCGAAATCGGTGAGCCCGCCGGTGATGCCGCCAAAGCCGTCGGCCGTCTGGTTGGAGAATGCAAGGTGCAGCCGCGTGTCGCGCCAGAAAGTCGGCGAGCGCACCGTCAGCTCATAGGCCTTGATCCGCGCTCCCTGGATGGTGAGCGGGAAGAAGACGTTGGAGTTGCCGATGGCATCGTGATCGAAGAAGTTCTTCGCCTCGTTGACGAAGTAATCCGCCGCGACGCTCCAGCCCCTCACCGGAATCCTGAGCCCGAACCGCCGCTCCGTATCGCGCTCGCCGTGAAGCGGCAGGAAACCGGTGTCGCGGCTGCTGGCGAAGGAAATCAGCGGCCCGGAGAGGGTTGCGAGCGGGGGCGCCTGATAGTACCTGCCCCAGAAGGCGGTCAGCACCCAATCGAGCCGCGGCAGCGTTGCCGCCACACCGAGTCGCGGATCGGTTGCGCTCTCGGTGACGTTGCCCTGAAAGTGCGTCTGGCGCACCCCGGCCGAGAGCGACAGCCAATGGGCCGCCTGAACCGTATCCTGTATATAGGCCGCCATGAGGCCGCCGCTCGGCTGGATCGCCGCGGCGATCGGCGGCGCGCCGTCCGCGTTGAAAAGCAGCCGGAAGTCCTCGCGGTCCTGCTGCGCGAAGCCAAAAACGCCGATATCGAGGTGATTGCCGCTGAAGCTCGAGCGCAGATCCTCCTGAGCGCCCTCATATGTCGATGAGCGCCGATCCGTGGTGCTGATCGGGTTGTCGTTGGGGCCGCCGTCATAATTCGCGCGGTTGTAGTGATAAAGCAGCGAGCTGGTGAGCACGGCCTGGCTCGGGAAGGTATGCACCCAGGACAGCACGGCGAACGAATCCGCCTCGCGCTGCACGTCATCCAACGCATCTTCGGGCGCATTCGGCACCTCGTATTGGTCGGCGCGCGACTGGGCGACCAAGCGGATCTCGTTCTCATCGGACGGCCGGTAGATGAGACTGGTGAAGCCACCGTAACCCCGCTGAGCGTCATGGATGACCTGCGAGACCGGCGTCTCGATTCCGAGATCGCTGCGATTACCGTCGAGGCTGGCGTAGTACGCGAACTTGCCGGTGTGGCTGCCGATGCCCAGATAATCGTTCGTCTGACCAAAGTTGCCGGCGCTGACATCGAGCACGCCCTGGTCGTGGAGCCCGAAGCCGCTTTTCGGGATCACGTTGAAGATGCCGTAGGTCCGATCGCCCTCGTCCGCCTGATAGCTCCCCCCCTCCGCGCCGAGTGTCTGAATGTCCTTGGGATCGATCTGCGGACCCAGGTTGCTGCCAATGTTGGTGTTAGGGATCTCGACGCCGTCGACGAGCCATGCCGTCTGGTGTCCGCCGCGCACGTGCAGCTGATCATGCACGACGTAGGCGCCAGGCACATAGTCGGTGATCATGGAGAGGCTGTTGGTGCGATCCGCTCCGGGTGTGCCCCGGATATCCTCCTGGCTCACCAGTGTGATGGGTGTTATCGAGGCCACGACCGGCAGCGCCTCGGCGGAAGCGCTCACCGTGACCTCGGCCAGCTGGGTGCGGCGCCGCAGCAGGATGTGGGGACTCGGGAAATACCCGGACTCGACCGTCACCGGCTGCCTGGAGGTGATGAACCCCTTGCGCTGGACGGAGAGCTGATAGGTACCGAGCTCCACGTTCGGAAAGTTGAAGCGTCCCTGTGCGTCGGTCATCGCCATCAGCACGGCATCCGAGGCGGTCGATTTCAGCCGCACGCACGCTCCCGGGACGGCGTTGGACTGCGCATCCTGAACCGTGCCAGTGACGCTGCCGAAGGCTGCAGCCCGGCTGCGCACGGGCGAAAAGAGGAGGAGCGCGGCGATCAGCCCAAGCCCGATCGCGCCGATCCGCCACGATGGCATCGATGCCGGCATCCGAGCCCAACAAACGTGGCACCGCGCGGCTTGCGCGCTGCCAGCCGAGTCTCCGGCCAATTACATTCTCCCGTCACCTGCCACGGACGCGCAGGCCTGACTCCGGGGGTCAGCCCCGGAGGGTGGTACGGCTCATCTTTTGAGTCGCGATCAGGCGGTGGCAGGAGGAGCGCGGGCTTGGGGAATGTGCACCAGCCGCGTGCCGGCAGGCACCACTGCGTGCGGGAGAAAGACCCCGAGGGTTGCAATGATCAGGGCGATCAGCGCGAGGAGCGGGGTCGCCGGCGCCGGGCTGAATCCCGTGGTGAAGACGCAGTAGCCATCGTCCATGACTCCAAGCCCCTGATGATGCTGCTGTGGCATGGGTGTCCCCATGCCGTCCTGCATCGTCTTTTCCGCAGGCAGGAGCGCGAGCGGAAACCCGCCCGGGCAGATCATGAGCGACAGCGTCCCATCCGAAGCTGGCATGAAGCCGATCGGAATGAGCGCACGCAGCGCAAATGCCAGCAGAAGTGCGGACACCAGCCGAGTGCGGATCCTGCGCCTCGACAAGGCCATCCCGTCAGGGTCCGAACGAATAGCCCGCGGAGATGACGAGCGTATTCGGCCAGAAGTGGATGTTCGAGGTGCGCGTGAGCCCGGCCGTGGTCGCCGTCAGCCTGGTATTCACCCGCGCGACGGAGTAGGAGGCGTAGAGATGCCAGCGGTCGGCCAGCTCATAGGCCAGCCCCGCTGTGGCGGTAGGTCCCACCGAAACCGGCAACGAGATCGAGGTGGGACCCCCGCTCGCTGCATTGCCTGCCGCCGTCGACTGACGTGCAAGGAACTTCGTGTAGTTCACGCCGACACCGACATAAGGCCGCAGCCGGCTGTTCGCATCACCGAAGACATAGTTGATCACCAGCGACGGCGAGAACCAGCGGGCGGTGGAGATGACCTGGCCGTTGTAGGGGACCGAGCCGAGCGTCGCCGGGCCCCTCCCCTGCGTCTTGGTCAGTGGCGGATAGCCGAATGCAAACTCGGCGTTGAAGTGAGTCGAGAGCGTGCGGACGTACGCGACATACAGCGTCTCGACATTATCCACGTGAACGTTCAGGCCGGGGGGCACGAAAGGACCCGTGATGTTGCTCGCGTTGGCGTCGAAGTGCACGAAGTACATGCCCAGCCGGACGGTGTTCGCCCCGCCATCGTCCGCGAATGCCCCGGTGGTGGCCAGCGCGAGAGCAGCCCCGATCGCCAGAGTCACGATTTTCTTCTGCATGATCGTCCCTCGCCGCTTACGGAACCTGCGCAAAGAAGCCGCGGGCCGCCACCAGACAGAACGGTGCCTCGGTGGCGTGGAAGGAGGCGATCGCGGCGGCACCGTCTGCGGCGATGAGCTGCGCCTCGGTCTGCTGGAGTGCGACCTGCAGTGGAGCGAATGGGCTGCCGGCCTGCGGCGCCCCGTTGAGGTCGAGCACGCTCACGAGGCCACCCGCCACGAAAGGCGTCCACAGTGCAGCCATGATCTGCGCATTCTGGAAAAAGACCGTCGGATCCTGATCCCCGCCGCACATCAGCATCGGCTCCTGCGGCGACCAGCCGCCCGCGCGCATGTCGTTCATCGCCAGATCCTTGCGCAATCCGACCAACGGCGTCGCGGCGAGCCCCACGTTGCTCGAATCCAGCGTCCCGCCGCCGATCAGCGTCATCTCCGCCTGGTCCCCATTGATCACCGCATCGTCCACGTAAGCGACGCGATAACTGTTGTTTATCAGGAAGGGGCTGCCGAATCCCAGATCAAACAGAGCCGCCTGCGAGACGCTGTAGGGCGGGCTCGTCGGTATGGCGAGCAGCTGGTTCGCTGCCGCGTCCACGGCGGCAATGCCCGTCGCGGAGGTCGGGGTGGTGCTGTCGAAGAATGCCGTCTGCGGGAGCTTGCCGCTCTGGAACAAAGTGCCGATCGGCGTCGGGTTCGGCAGCAGCGTGTCGATGCCGCTTGCGTAGGTCGGTGAATACACGTCCGACGTCTGCGAATAGACGTTGCTGTACGCGTGCTGATAGCTGGTGGTCACCAGCGGTCCGAATTCCGTCGAGCCGATAATCACCTGACCGAAGAAGATCGCATCGCCGAAGGCCTCCAGCGCATACGGTCCGGAAGACGGCGCCGATGCAGTGACCGGATCCCCAGCTGCCTGCATCGCCTTGACCGTCGCCATCGCGACGTAACCGCCTGCCGAATATCCGGTGATATAGAGCTTGCCGGCATCGCTCGTAGCCGGGGTGAACGTGCTGAGCAACGCGCTGCGCGCCGCCGTCAGCGCGTCCCTCATGACGGTCGCGTTCTCCGCCCCGTTGAGGTAGGGATGATAGCCCAGCGTCGAGACGTCATAGCCGAGGTCGTTGGGCGCCACGACGATATAGCCGTGAGCGGCGAACACCGCAGCGATCGTCGCCGCCTCCGAATTGGCGGAGTTCGAGGTATCGCTGATATTCGCGATGTTGTAGGCCGAATCGGCGGTCGTGCCATGCGCGTAGAGCACGATGGGCCGCGGCCCGGTGCACGGAGCCGCGGCGCCGGTGGGCACCATCAGCGCGCCCGAAGCCATCTGCGCGGAGTTGTCGGGGCCCACCGTCCAGTACTTGAAGTAGTAGAAATCGACGCCGCAGGCCGGCTTGCCGGCGAGCTGCAGCAGCTGCGCACCCGAGGCAGTCGCGCTCAGCTGCGCGCCGAAGTCCGATGCATTCACCGAGGCAATGCGCAATGCCGGGTTATCAACGAGAGTGCCTCGCTGAGTGGAGCTTGCCACCGTGCCGGTCGGGCTATTGGTGCCACCGCAGGCGGCGAGACCGAGGGCAGCCACCGCCACCCCGAGCACGCCAATCTTCCGCAACATGCTCTCTCCCCGTCGGGCCCTGCGGCTGCGATTACCCTCGCAATCTATGACTCGCAGGTCCCGTATATCGTGGGGGCAGCATACACCGGTGAGGCCTCAGCCGCTCGCGACCTCGAAGGTGGGATCGACCTCCGCCGCCCAGGCCAGCAGCCCGCCTTCGAGATGCGCGGGCGCCTCGATGCCGGCACGGATGGCCAGCGCGCATGCCGTCAGACTCCTTCGTCCGCTGCGACATAAAAATACCGGGGTACATCCGTCGGTGAGCTCCCCGAGCCGGCGCACGAGCTCCGCCACCGGAATGTTGCGTGCCCCTGCCAGGTGGCAGGTTTCGAATTCCTGCGGCTCGCGCACATCGATCAGGGCAAGGGCCGCCCTACCCGGGTCCGACGCCAGCCGATCACGCAAGGCCGAGGCAGTGAGTCGATGAACCGAGCTCAGATCCGCGCTATCGCATGACTCTGGTCTCATCGGCGCCGTGATCGTGGGATGCTCTCCGCAGACCGCGCAATCCGCGCGGCGTGCGAACGGAAACTCGGCGAAGCGCAGCTCCAAGGCGTCGTACGTCAGCAGGCGTCCGACGAGAGGCTCGCCGATGCCCGTGATGATCTTGATGGCCTCAGTCGCCTGAATGGCCCCGAGCACGCCGGGCAACACTCCGAGCACACCAGCCTCCGCGCAACTCGCCACCACGCCCTCCTCGGCTTTGGGAAAGAGACACCGATAGCACGCTCCCCGGCCGGGAAGATAGGTCATCGCATGTCCCTCGAAGCGGTGAATCGCCGCGGAAACCAATGGTTTGCCGAGGAGCACGCAGGCATCATTGACCAGGTAGCGCGTGGTCAGCCGGTCGGTGCCGTCGAGGACGACGTCGTAGCCCCGCAGGATGTCGAGCACATTCTCTGCAAGCAGAGTCAGCGTATGCGCAACGACGATGATCTCAGGATTGAGGGCGAGTAGTCGCTCGCGGGCTGCCTCGGTCTTCACTCGTCCGACGACGGCGCTGTCGAACAGCACCTGTCGCTGCAGGTTGGAGAGCTCCACGCGATCGCAGTCGACGAGCCCGAGCGTGCCGACGCCCGCCGCTGCCAGATAGAGCGCCGCCGGCGAGCCGAGTCCGCCGGCTCCGACCACCACGACGCGCGCATTTTTCAGCCGCTCCTGGCCGCCCCGCCCCAGCTCGGGCAGGGAGAGATGCCGGTGATACCGCGACAGCTCGGCCGCCGAGAGCGGCATGGCTCATCCCCCGCTCAGTGCGCAGATCACATGCACGATGTCACCCGTGACCACGGGTTGCGAGAGCGCCGTGACCTCTCCGGTGTTGACATACAGACGGATGTGCGGACGAATCCGGCTCTGCTCATCCACCATGCGGAAGCGGATGCCGGAGAAACGACGCTCCAGACTGGCCAACACCTCCTCGACGGTGCCGCCGTCGGCTGCAACCATCCCGGCGCCGGCCGTGTAGGACCTCAACGGACTCGGAATGCGGACCGTGCAGCTCATGGCCTCCCCGGCTCCTACGCTGCGTGCGTCACGGAGTAGATTTCCGGCAGATGCCGCGCGATGCAGCGCCAGCTCTCGCCGCCATTGGCGCCGGCCCAGACCTCCCCGCCCGTGGTCCCGAAGTAGACACCGGGACGCCGCGCACGGCCGTCCGTACACATGGCCTGGCGCAGCACGGTGAGCCAGGCCTGCGATCGCGGTAGTCCGCGGTCGAGACGCCGCCAGCTCTTTCCCCCATCGCTGGTGCGATACACCGCGGGCTTCCCCTCGATCGAGGTGCGCGGCCACACGGTCTGCCCATCCATGGGCAACACCCACGCCGTCTGTGGATCGGTCGGGTGCAGGACGATGGGAAAGCCGATGTCACCCGTCTTCTTCGGCATGGCGCGGCCGATCCGCACCCAGCGCCGCTCGGGGCGATCCAGGCGGTAGATGCCGCAGTGATTCTGCTGGTAGAGCCGGTCCGGCGCTGCTGGGTGAAGTGCAACGCAGTGCGGGTCGTGTCCGTAGGGCACATCCGGGTCCGGCATGAAATCGGCGGCGCACCCCTCGTTGAGCGGCGCCCAGTCGGCACCCCCATCAGTGGATTCGAACACGCCACCAGGGGATATCGCGAGGTAGAGATGCTTCGAATCGCGCGGGTCGACGCTCACGGAATGCAGCAGCTGCCCGTCCGGTGTGCCAAAAGTGACCCATTTCGGGCGCATCGGATGATCGTTGAATCCGGCCACGGGCTGCCAGCGATCGCCGCCGTCCTCGGAGCGGAAAAGACCCGCGGGCGAGGCGCCGGCATACCACGTGCCCCGCTCCGACAGGTGCCCCGGAGTGAGCCAGAAAACCCGCTCCACGGCGCGCGCCTCCTCGCCGTCGGCCGCCTTGCGAAAGGCCGGGGGCTGCGTGGCCTCCTGCCATGTGCGGCCCCGATCGGTGGAGCGGTACACGGTCGGCCCGAGATGCCCTGTCTTGGCGGCCAGCAGCAGGCTTTTCGGCTCGCGCGGATCCTGGATCACGTGATGCACGATGTGCCCGAGAAACTGCGGCCCCGACAGCTTCCACCCGCGGCCGCTGCTGCCGCTCTTGGGGGGCCGGAGCGTGAATGCGCCCTTTCGAGTCCCGATCCAGAGCGTTGCCGTCATGGCTGCGAAGCATCGCCGCCCCGCGACTGCGGTGTCAATCCCTGCTCAACCCTGGGGCCGGTAGAGCCGCAGGAGCTTGGCGCGTGAGATGAGGACGCGTGCATGATCGCGGCGCAACACGGCCGCGCGAAAGGCTATCGGGTTGGTCGCCAGAACCAACATCACCATCAGGATGTTCTCGCCGATGAGGCGCAGGAACCCCGGCCGCCCGGCGCGGGGGTCTTTCGCAGTCTCGAAGCCGTAGCGCGCGACGATGCGCGTGAGCTGCGAGCACTGCTTCGCAGGTGCCAGGCGCATGTCGGCGCAGAGGGCCACCACGGTGTCGAGATCGTCGGATTGCGCTACATGGCGTGCGAGCTCGCGCAGCGAAGCCTCCATTGCGCGGCTCACCCGGCGTGCCCAGGCGATGGTCGGGCCCCGCTGGCCCATCACCGGCACGTGCTCGTTCCAGAGGTGGACCTTGAGGAGCGGATCGCCACGGCGTATGCGCACGCCGTCGGAGAGAAGCAGACTCTCCTCGGCCAGACAGTATT
>Ga0134128_10005809_pt1 | contig 14946 bp, 15 predicted proteins | sample KB31754_FD_96462 | JGI IMG/M metagenome (GOLD analysis project Ga0134128, IMG submission 96462) | Terrestrial soil microbial communities with excess Nitrogen fertilizer from Kellogg Biological Station, Michigan, USA - KB3-175-4 | ecosystem: Environmental > Terrestrial > Soil > Unclassified ... | reverse complement strand
TATCAGCGCGGACGCACTGGCCGAGACGCACGGGCGTAGGCGCGGTCAGGCTTGCTGGCCGACTAGGTCGGTGGGCAGGGTCTGGATGGCGCGAAGGGTGCGGAGGGTCGACGTGATTGTCGTGAATATCGCGACCGGGTAGAACGCCCGGCGCCGTGAGCGCGTTGGTTAGGGCAGAGCGGCTCCGCCGGAGCCGTGCGGGGTTGGCACGAAATTCGTGCATTCGGATCGCGTGGGCATGGGAGAGCATCAATCTGCCGGGTGTTCAGCGACCGGATATTCGTCGGACCGATGGGCCGGAATGGGCGCACAGGGGATCACCGTGCAGCGGACGAGGCGCACGGTTCCGTCGGAGCTCAGCGACCAGAAGCCGAAGCCGGATTCGAGTTGGCCATCGAGGCCTGATTCGGGGTGGTCGAGGGCTTCGTCGTAGAGCTGCTGCGCCTGGTCGGCGGTGATGTAGTCAGCGGTGATGCCTGCACGGATGAGGAGATAGGCGTCGTTCACGGGGCGCTCGCGATGGTTGGGCGGCCGGATGGGTGCAGGGCGGGGGTGGAGGCGGAGTCGGGCCATGTGAGTTCCGCCCACCAGACTGCGTGATCCGGGTACCTGCTGTGGCCCCACTTGTCTGACGCAGCCGTCACGATCGCGAGGCCGAAGCCGTACTCCTCGGCCTCGGCGGCGCGGTCACGGGCGCGGTCTTCTTGGTGCATGGTTGTCCAGGGGTGCATGAGAGGGGAGAGAGGTGGGGGTGGCGGTGGTGGCGGCGTCGACGGGGGCGGGTAGCCGAATGGACCGCCGTCCTTGACCTCGATGCGGACGCGGCCGGGCGTGAGGTCGACGGTGAGCTCGAACTGGCCGCCGCGGGAGGTGGAGTGGCGGATCGCGTTGATGGCGAGCTCTGAGACGATCAGTTCCGCGTCCTCGGCGCGCGGGTTGTCGGGCAGCAGCGCGCGGACGGCGATGCGGGCCACGGCGACCATGCAGGAGAAGCCGGGCAGCGTGATCGAGATGCGCATGGTGGTTGCGGTCCCCCCGCGGGCCGTGGGACTTGCTCTCTAGGGAGCTTCACCCTAGAGAGCTTGCGGCCTCCCTATAGAGCCAGTCAAGCTGTCCACGCCGACATTCGACTCTCCGGCGGGGTGAGACCGATCACCAAGCGCAAATACGAGATCATCGCGGACGATCTGCGGGCGCGGATCATCGACGGCAGGCTGCCTCCCGGCGCGCGCTTTCCAACCCTGGCCGAGATTCAGGAGGACTACGCCGTCGCCGAGGGCACCGCCTTCCGAGCAGCGAAATTGCTGTTCGACGAGGGTCTCACCGACACCAGGCCCGGCGCGGCGACCCGGGTGCGCGGGCGGCCGGAGGTGATCCGTCTCGTGCGCGCGTGGTACCTCGACCCGCCCTCCGGCTCGCCGTGGCACGCCGAGATGGCGGCGCAGGGGCGCGTTGGAGCGTTCGAGGCGCACTCGGAAAGCGCGACCGCTCCGCCCGCGATCGCCGAGCGCCTGGCGATCGCGACGGGCGACTCGGTGGTGCGCACCGCGTACAAGTACACCGCCGACGCCAAGCCGACGTTCATCGCTACCAGCTGGGAACCGCTCGGGCTCACCGGCACCAGCGCCGCGCAGACCCCAGAAGGCGGTCCGTTCGGCGGCTGGGGCATCATCCGGCGGCTCGCCGAGGTCGGGATCACGGTCAGCCGCGCGGTGGAGGAGATCGTCCCGCGCACGCTTACCGGGCCCGAGGCGGACATCCTTGGCCTGCGGGCCGGCATCGCGATCATCGTGATCGAGCGGACGCACTTCGCCGGGGACAAGCCGGTGGAGACCGCTGACATGGTGGTTCCGCCGCCGTACCGGCCGCGGTATGAGATTCCGGTCGAGATGGTGGAGGACGCGGAAGAGATGGGTGTGGAGTAAGTGGGTGAGGGCGCGCGGGTTCTGTCGATCGTCACGCCGATCCTGGACCCGCGACCTGACTACTTGATGCAGGCCTACGAGTCGTTGGCCGGCCAGGAGATGCCGGGCGGTTGGGAGTGGGAATGGGTCCTGCAGGAGGACGGCCGTACCGGTGAGGTAGCCCGGTTACTGCCGCCGGATCCGCGCGTGCGGATCGGCACGGGCCGGCCACACGGTGGAGTGGGTCAGACCCGGAATATGGCGTTGGCGCGTTCGCGCGGGGAGTTGGTGAAGGCGTTCGACGGGGATGACGTGATGGGGGAAGGGGTGTTGGAGCGGGATATTCGAGTACTGAGTGATGGAGGGGGTGGGGGTGATAGAGGGGACGGGGTGGGGTGGACGACGTCGCGGGCGTTGGATTTGTTGCCGGACGGCTCGACTGTCGCGTCGGCGCACGATCCGGAACCGGGGCGGCTGGAGCCGGGCGTCGTCGCGGATTACTGGCGCTCGCATGGATATCGGCTGCCGGTGCATGGCGTGACGTTGTGCATGCGGCGCTCGTTGCTGGTCGCGCTTGGTGGCTGGATGGGCGTGCCAGGGTCAGACGACACGGGGTTGCTGATCGCGGCGAGTGTCGTGTCGCCGGGATATTTCCATGGCGAAGTAGGGCTCTACTACCGCAAGTGGCCGGGTCAGGTCACGGCGCAGGCGGCGCACACGCAGCCGGATGAGTGGAATGCGCGGATGAGGTTGATTGAGGAGAGGGGGGAGGCACTGCGGCGGATGTGGGGGATGGAAGAAGGGTGAACTAGGAGACGCGGCTGGTGTGGCGGCCCAGGCCTGCCCGGGTCGCGAGCAACACGTATTTGTCCCCGTTTTCGAGGCGGCGGGCGTGATCCGGTCGCCATTGGTACTCATGGGCGTGCTTTGTGCGGACAGCTATGACGCGCACCTCCCCGGGAACCTCGATGTCGTGCAGTCGTCTACCGATGAGCCCTGATTCGTCGTCGGCTACGAACTCTGCGACGAGGACGACATGGCGATAAACCGAGAGCGTGCCGAGCACTTCGCGGCCCATGAGCGCTGCGGCGAAGGCCGGGGCAGCGAGGTAGGAGACGGATCGTGAGGCCGCGTTGGTGAAGGTGCGATAGACCTGCGTGGCGAAGTCGTCGTCGAAGAGGCGCAGCACCACGCGCACGTCCGGAGCCAGGGCCCTGGCTTCCAGCGCCGCCTCCAGGTTCGCCGCGTCGTCGCCGGTGAGGGCGAGCACGGCCCGGCACCGGTGGACGCGGGCCTTGCGCAGTTGGTCTTCCAGCGGCGCTTCTCCAGTGAGCACCGGCAATTCCATGCTGCGGACCGCGGCGATGCCGCGCGCGGTCGGATCGCGTTCGATGCACACGACCGGGATGCCGATCTGGTGAATCAGGGTCGCGACACGGATGCCGACATTGCCGAGCCCGAAGACGACGACGTGACCACGCACGCCCGCGCTCGGCTGCCGGGCGATGCCGGCCCGGCCGCGCGCGATGACATCCAGCATGATCGCGGTGATCGCCGGGATGAACATGATGCCGCAGAACGTGGTCACCACCTGCGCGACCCGCTGCCACGCGCCGCCGGTCTGGCTCTGCTGCCCGAAGACGTCGGGTTGCGCGGCGCCGGCCATGTCGAGCAGCGTGTCGTAGATCGCCCAGGCAAAGTGCTGATTCAGATACCAGACGGTGAAGAAGGACGCGAGGACCGCGACGAATGCGCCGAGGAAGACTCGGCTCAGTTGAGTGGCGCCGAGCAGTCGACGCAAATCGACGAGGCGCCACCGCAGCCGGGAGATCCAGGACGGCGTGTGCGGACGGACGCCGTCGAGGAAGCGCAGCACAGCGCGGGTGCCGGGAGGGAGGATCGGAGAGGTGTCGGAAGACGGTTCAGGATCGGATGGGAGGGAGGAGGGCAGGTGCGAAGGGGAAACAGGGATGGAGGTCGGCAGGGAAGCGTTGGGCGCGATGGCGATGGCGGGTTCGCGGGTCACGCCGCTGATCCAGGTGGCGGCCGGGCCCGGTGCGTCGGGGAGCAGCCGCATGCGGGTCAGGTCCTGCTTGTCGATGCGATCGGCGATCGTGCACAGGAAGTCGGCCGACTCGCCCTCCGCGCCGATCTCGACGCTCACCGACTTGCCGCCGACTTGCACCGAGTTGGGCCGGCGTAGCGCCGCGTTGACGAACGCCGGTGCGGCGGTGGCCGACCGGGAGAGAGCGGCGCAGTTGTTCAGCAGCCGTTCGACGTGCTTTCCGAGGCGCTGGTTGTAAATCCGCAGCACCACGCGGATTTGCGGGTTGATCGCTTGGGCGCGCAGCGCGGCGTGGATGTTGGTCTGGTCATCGCCGTCCACGAGTGCGATGCCGCGCGCCGTGGACACGTCGGCGGACCTGAGCACTTCCTCGGTGATTGTGGGTATTGCGATGACCGAATCCCGGCCGAGGATCTTCGTGATCTGCGGCGCGTGGTCCCGCTCCCGGTTCGGCACGATCGCGACGACGGATACCTCGTAGAGCTCGGTCAGTTCGACGACGAGACGGTGCGCGAGTGTGTTGGCGCCGCAGACTATGTAGTCAGGTCCCCGCCCTCGATCCGGCATGATCCTGATGGTAATGGCAGCGCGTGGAGACCGGAGACGGCCAGCCGCCCGCCGATCAGCTCGCGCTCGCGGCCAGATGGCTGCTGAGCCATTGCAGCGCGGCGGGAACCTCGGCGTTCCAGGTGTTGAAGTTGTGGCCGCCGGAGGCCCGGACCAGCGTCGACACGCGCATCGGGCTCTTGGCGTCGCGGGCGAACTGCATCGTGGGCCCGTAGTTCGACTCGCCGGTGCGGCTGGTGGTCAGCAGCGCGGCGATCGGCGGGGAGGGGAGATGCTCTATCCGCCACAGCAGGTCGTTTTGCCGGCGGAACACGGGATCGCCGCCGTAGAGGTCGCCGGTGGTCCCATCCTGCAAAGCGTCGAAGTACCCTGACAGGCTCGCCGCGGCCGAGAACCGGTCGGAGTTGAGCATCGCCAGCTTGAGAGCGCAGTATCCGCCGGTGGAGTCGCCGACCAGACCCCAGCCCGACGCGTCCTGGCTGACCCGATAGGTGCGCTCCACGGCCGAGGTCACGTCGACCGACCAGAACTCGCCGGCGCGCGGGCCGCCCCCGGCCACGTCGGTGCACTCGGTGTCGCGACCGGAGATGATCATCGGCGACATCATCACCAGCACCATCGGTTTGTCCTGGCCGGCGTTGATGCCGTCGACCAATCGGGCCGGGTATCTCAGCAACGTGACGAGCTTGGTGACGTCGCCGGGGTAACCGCTGGACACGATCACCGTCGGGAACAGGGTTTTGCGATAGCTCGCCTGGAAGTACTGCGGCGGCAAGTAGATCAGCGCGTGCGCGGACAGGCCGGTCAGCTGGCCGCGCACGGTCACGTCGTCGAGTCTGCCGCCTCGGGCCGGGTCCGCGCCCCCCGGGATCGGCAGCGTGCCGTGGCTATTGATGGTGATGCCCGAACCGTTCTGCGCGGCGCCGAGCGGCGATGGGGCGGAGGCGGCGTAGTGGCCGGTCGCGACGCTGACCAGATCGCGCCAGGAGCCATAGAAGCCGAAGTAATTGTTCGCGGCGGCCAGGACCGTGGCGAGCAGCAGCACCTGCGTGACGGCGAGGGCACCGGCGCGTCCGGCGAGCGAGCGCGGGCCTTGTGCGGCGAGTCTCGGCCAGAAGCGGACCACGGCGACGAACCCTGCGACGGTCAGCGCCGCGAGCAGGATGAGGAGGGGAAGGCCGGTCAGGCTCATGACTGTGTTCTCAGCTGGGGTCTCATGATTGCGGCGCGCCGTTTTGGAGGGTCTGCGCGAGCCAGTCGAGCGTCTGGAGTTCGTCGGCCGGACCTGGCGCGGACATGGCCTGAAGCGGCGGGCGAACCGGGCCGAGTATGGCCTGCGGGGGTTCGCCGGTGGCCGCGAACAGCAGGCGGCTCGGCGGCGCGGGATAGTTGCGCAACCACCAGGCGGGGTCGGCCGGCGAGTCCGGTGGCCCGGGGTGCTGCCAGCGGCCGAAGACGGCGGCTGCCGAGTATCGTCCGGCGTCCTCGAGAGCGAGCGCGATCGCGCAGTCGCCGCCGTTGCCTGGACCGCCGCCCATGACTCCCCATGCCGCCGGACTTAGCCGAACGCGGTAAGAGTCGGCGACTGCGGTGCGTAGGTCCTGGCCCCAGAACTGCTCGGCTGACGCGGCGTCCGGCTCGCTAACGCACGGAATGTGGCGGTGGTGATCACCGTGCACTATGACAACCACGGCCTGCGGCGGTGGCTGCTTTCCGGACATCAGGTCGGAGGAAAGGGTGGCGACGCCGGGGTCTGACGTGTCGTCAACGACGATGGCCGGGTAGTAGCGGCGACCATCGGCGGGCGCGTAGTACTCCGGCGGGAGGAAGACCTCCAGTCCGGCGGTTATGCCGCTGCGCAGTCCAACCAACGTGGTGTTGACTTCCGTGGCTTTCGGTCCACTACCTGGGCTCTGGCTCGTCTGGGAGGCCGGAGTCGCGGTCTTGCCCGCTTGCAGTTGGGCCGCGTTGACGTCAGGCCGTACGACACCGGAGTCCTTGAGCTGATAACGCTGCGAGCCGACGCCGAACAGGTCGCTCCACGACGTATAGAAGCCGAACAGGTCGTTCGTCAGCGCCGCGACGGCCAGCAGCACCGTGATTTGGGTGGTCAGCAGCAGCCCGATCCGACCAGCCACCGGACGCGGCCCACGGCCGGCGAGCCGCGGCCAGCGCCAGATCGTCAGGCCGCAGGCCGCCAGCGCGAGCAGGCCCAGGATCACGAGGAAAAGCTTGCTCGTGACGCCCATGGCCGTTAGCCGTTGCTCCAGGCCTCGTAGGCCTCGGTGACCTCGTCGACGTCGCCGTCCATCCGGATCAGCCCGGCCTCCAGCCAGATCACCCGGTCGCAGATGTCGCGCACCGAGTTGATCGAGTGGCTGACCACGAACACGGTGCCCGCGTTGCGTCGCAATTCCCGGATGCGGTTCTCGCTGCGCCGCTGGAAGCCCGCGTCGCCGGTGGCCAGCGCCTCGTCGATGAGCAGCACGTCGTGCAGTTTGGTGGCGGCGATGGAGAAGCGCAGCCGCGCGGCCTGGCCCGCCGAATAGGTCTTCATAGGGCGCAGCGAGGTGTTCGGGGACTTCTCGTCGATTCCGGAGAAGTCGATGATCGACTGGTACTTCTCCTTGATCTCGGTCGGGTGCAGGCCCATCGCCAGGCAGCCGAGCACGACGTTGCGCTCCCCGCTCAGGTCGTTCATGAGCGCCGCGTTCACGCCGAGCAGGCTCGGCTGGCCGTCGGTGTACACGCCGCCGACCTTCTCGGCCGGCAGCAGGCCCGCGATGGCGCGCAGCAGGGTGGACTTGCCGGAGCCGTTCGAGCCGATCAGGCCGATCGACTCGCCGCGGCGCGCCACGAAGGAGATGCCCCTGATCGCGTGCACGTCGCGCAGCGCGTCGTGCTTGCGTCGGTGGATGATCCGGTTGAGCGCGCCGGTCGCGGAGCCGCGGGTCGCACCGCTGCCGCCGTAGACCTTGTAGTGCACGTGCAGATTGTCGACGACGACGGTCGGCGAGTTCTTGGCGGCCTCGGCGCGGCGCTTGGACCGGCGGTCCAGGACCTCGTCGCGGGTCAGCTCCTCGCCGTCGACCACGATGAGGTCGGTCGCGGTGGAGGAAGCCTTCTTCTTGTCAGCCACGGCCGTACGTCTCCTCGCCCTGCCAGAAGTACAGGTACCCGCCGATCCCTACGACCAGCGCCCAGAACACCAGCCACAGCCAAGCGTGCGGGGGCAGGAACATCGCGCTGGCGTTACCGGCCGCGATCTTCGGGTCCTTCGTCGCGGGAACCGTGATCAGCTGGTTCCGGATCACCTGGATGAACAACAGCGGCGGGTTGTGGTCGAGGATCCACAGGAGCGGACCGGGCACGTGGTGCTTCCCGAGCATGATCTTGATGCTGTAGAAGACGCCTGAGGCGTACATCCACGTGCGCAGGACGAACGGCAGCAGCTGGCTGGTGTCGGTGAGGATCGCGCCGAAGCGGGCCACGACGAGGGCCAGGCCCGTGTTGAAGACGAACTGGAGGCACAGCGCCGGCACGATCAGCAGCCAGTGCCAGGTGATCGCCTCGCCCTGCGACAAGGCGACCGCGAAGAGGATCACCATCGCGATCAGCAGCTGCTGGAGCTGGATGATGGTGATCGCGATCGGCAGACTCGCGCGCGGGAAGTACAGCGCCCTGATCAGGTTGAGGTTGTCGCTGATCGCCCGCGAGCCGTACAGCATCGCGGTCTGCATGAAGTTGAAGATGAAGACGCCTGCGACCAGGTAGACGATGAAGTCCGGAATGCCCTGCCTGGTGCCCAGCAGCACGCCGAAGATCAGGTAATACACCCCGACGTTGAGGATCGGGGTCAGCACCTGCCACAGCTGGCCGAGCCGCGAGCCGGAGTAAAGCGCCTGGTTGCGCGCTGTCGCCCAGGTGACGATGAAGTGCCTGGCCACCCACAACCGGCGCGCGTACGCGATCGGATTCGGACGCGCGCCCGCCACCGCGAGGCTGTACTTGGCCGCCATCCCGGAGCCGCCGAGTTCATTGAACTCGGGATCGACCGCGGGCAGGCTGACGTCGCCGGGGTCGGCGCTCTCGCGCTGCGGTCCGGCCGCCACTGTCTGTGTGCCGCTCACTTCGACTCTTCTCGCCCTCATCGCCTTACTAGTCTGACTGACCAGGCCCGCTACCCGGTTGCCTCCGCGCGCCGTCAGATGATGGGCGGCCGGCCTAGCTTGGTCATTTGCCAGACAGTACGCCATCGCATGGGATGCCGCGGTCCGGCGTCGCTGCGCACTCCCTCGGCGAATCCCGCCAGCCACGGACGCAGCGCCGACAAGTCGCGATTGCGGGCCACGGTCAGCCCGAACCAGACCGCCAGGTAGACCGGGACCAGCGGCCACGGCAGGTTGCGCTTGGCCAGCCAGACCCGGTTGCGCGCGACCATCCGGTGGTAGGTCGCGTGCCGGGTCGGGGAGGTCGTGGGGTGGTGCAGCGTCAGGTCGGCCCGGTACTCGATGGTCCAGCCCGCGTCGAGCGCGCGCCACGCCAGGTCGGTCTCCTCGTGGAAGAGGAAGAATTCGCCGGGCAGCAGGCCGACCTGCTCGAGCACGGCGGTGCGGGTCGCATTGGCGCCGCCGAGGAAGGTGGTGACCGGTGAGGAATGGTTCGGATCGCCTACCCGCACGCGCGGCACGTGACGGCGCTGGACCGTGCCCGTATCCGGATCGGTGATGCGGAAGGACACGATGCCTAACCGCGGCTCAGCGGTGAATGCGGCGCGGACCTTCTCGGCAACCTGATCGCCGTCAAGCGACCCGTCGTCGTCGAGGGTGAGGATCACCTCGGGCCGCTGCTCCGGCGGCAGGTCGAGCAGCACGCGGTAGCCCGCGTTGCGGCCGGCCGGGATGCCGAGGTTCTCCGGCAGGTCCACGGTGCGCGCGCCGCCGAGGTCAGGCAACTGCGAGGCTTCGACCCCGTTGCCGACCACGACGACCTCGATCGGGTCGCCCTGCTGCTTGGCGACGGTGCGGATCAGGTCGGCCAGCTCAGCCGGGCGGTTGCCCATGGTGAGGATGACGGCGGCGAGTCTCATCCCTTGAGCCTGCTCGACATGACGATGGAGACGAAGTGGAGGAAGACCATGGCCAGCGCGATTCCGGCCAGGATGGCGACGGCCAGCCGGGTGTAGAACAGGCCGCTGGCCCCTCCCCCGGTGGCCGCGTCGAGGACGCCGGCGAGCAGGACCAGCAGCGAGGTCTCGATGACGACGATCAGCCGGTGCACCTTGAAGGCGGAGGCGAGGAGCCGTGCTTTGGCGACCTTGGCGGAGCGTGGCACGGACGCGCTCTCGGCGACGGCGGTCAGGCCGGAGCGGGCCCGCGCCACGTCGACCAGATCGGTCTCCGATTTCACGATGAGCACCCCGACCGCGGCGGCGAGGCCGAGTACCGTCCACGGCCCGCTGTGCAGGTGGTCGGCGCGGAAACCGAGGCCGATCAGGAAAGCCGCCTCGACGCCGTAGGCGCCGATCCGGTCAAGGTAGACCCCGATGATCGAGGTCTGCTTGCGCCAGCGGGCCAATTCGCCGTCCACGCAGTCAAGCAACAGGTAGACCTGGATGAGCAGCGCGCCGAGCAGCGCGCCAACGATGCCCGGGATGAGGAGCACGGCTCCGGCGGCCATCCCGGCCACGATCATCAGATAGGTATAGCCGTTCGCTGAGATGGGCGAATTGACGAGGAGTCGGGTGACGCGCAGTGAGATCCAGCGCATATAGAGCCGCCCGGCCCAGTGCTCGCCGCTGCGCCGCTGCATCTTCTCCGGCGGCTGGACGACGAGTCGCAGCTCATCGAGCGTAGGTGTCGACATAGTCCTTCACCGCGTCACGCAGTTTCGCTTCGGTCAGGTCGAGGTGTTCCAGGATCGTGTAGCGTCCGGGCCTGGTCCGCGGCGCGTACGTTACCGCTTCCACGAACGCGGGGGCATCAATGCCCAGATCGGCGGGAATGGCAGCCAATCCGTGGCGCCGTAACGCATCCACGAGCTGCCTCGTCCGCTCCGCATCCCCGCGCAGGTAAGACGCAAAGGCCGCGCCGAGGCCGACCTGTTCGCCGTGCTGGCCGTACTTGCCCGGGAACAGCAGCACGAGCGCGTGTGAGATTTCGTGGCAGGCTCCTGAGCTCGGCCGGCTGTTTCCCGCGACGGACATGGCCAGGCCGGAGAGGACCAGCGCTTCGGCCAGCACGGCGAGGAAGGCGGGATCCTCGATGCTGCCCGGCTGGTGCAGTACTGCCTCGGCGGCGGTGCGGGCCATCGCGGCGGCGAGGCCGTCCACGGGTTCGCCGGTCACGTCGTGGGAGAGTTCCCAGTCGGCGAGGGCGGAGAGGTTGGACAGCGCCTCGCCGATTCCCGCTCGCACGAAGGCACTCGGGGCGTCGCGCACGAGATCGAGGTCCACGACGATGCCGATCGGGCCGGGCACGCCGTATGAGCCGCGGCCGGCGTCGTTGTCGAGGGTGGAGACCGGTGAGCAGATGCCGTCGTGCGCGAGATTGGTCGCGACCGCGACCATGGGCAGGCCGAGCCTGGCCGCCGCGTACTTGGTGACGTCGATCACGCGCCCGCCACCCAAGCCGACAATCGTGTCGTAGGACCCGAGCCCGTGCCCTCCGCCGGATCCGGCAGAGGCGCGGATGCGGTCGGCGACGTCCACGGCGTCATCCAGCGTGCCGCCACGGATCGGGAACCAGCCGGCGTCGGCGGGCAGGTACTCGCGCAGTCGCTCGCGCAATGCGCTGCCCGAGCCTTCACTGATCACGATGGCCAGCCGACCCGAGGTGGAAATGCGCTGGTCGGCGAGGATCGCGGGCAGCTCGCGGGCGGCCCCGGCACCGATCCGCACCGCCGCGGGACCCGGGATCAGCCGAGTCAGGACGGCCACTAGCCTCGCCCTACGATGCTGCGCGCCTTGGCCAGGTCCTCGTGGTTGTCGATCTCGACCCAGTCGACCTCGCCGATCGGCTGTACGTCCACCCGGAAGCCGCGGTCGACCAACTCTTGGTAGCCGTCCTCGTAGTACAGCTGCGGGTCGCGCTCGAAGGTCGCCTTCAGCGCGTCAGCCAGTTCGGCGCCGGCCTCCGGCTCGATGCGCGTGACGCCGATGTACTCGCCGGTGGCCTCGGTCGGCTCCATGAGCTTGGTGATACGGCGCACACCGTCCTCGGCCGACCAGATCACCTTCATCTCCTCGTCGGCCAGCTTCTTGACCGTGTCCAGGGCCAGGATGATCCGCCGCTCCTCGCCACGCGCGCCAAGCAGCGTGCGCTCGACTGAGGGCGGGTGCACGGTGTCGCCGTTGGCCAGGATCACGCCTTCGCTGAGCAGGTCCCGCGCGCACCAGAGCGAGTAAGCGTTGTTCCACTCCTCGGCCTTGTCGTTGTGCACAAGATGCAGCGTTACGCCGTACGCGGCTTCGAGCGCCGCCTTGCGCTCATGCACAGCTTCAGCGCGGTAACCGATCACCACTGCCGCGTCAGTGAGGCCGACCTCGGCGAAGTTGGCGAGCGTCAGGTCCATCACCGTGCGATCACCATCCACGGGCACCAACGCTTTGGGCAGTGTGTCCGTATATGGGCGCAGTCTACGACCCGCCCCGGCGGCGAGGATAAGCCCGATCATGGTTCCTGTTCCGCGTTATTCGATGTAGCTAGCGACTAGTGCGTGCTATGCATCATGGCGCATGCGCCAGCCGGCCCACGCGGAGGCCACCATATCCGCGATGTCGTGCTGCGCGGACCACCCGAGCTCAGCCTTGATGCGGTCGGCCGAGGCGATCGAACGCGCGCCGTCGCCGGGACGCCGCGGCGCGATCTCGGGAACCAGGTCACTGCCGGCGTGCTCGAGGATACGGTCGACCAGCTCGCGGACTGAGACGCCTTCGCCGCGGCCGATGTTGAGTGTGAGCGCGGCGTGCTCGTCCTGCGTCAGGCGGCGAGCGGCGGCGACGTGCGCGCTGGCGATGTCGCTGACGTGGATGTAATCGCGGATCGTGGTGCCATCTGGGGTGTCGTAGTCGTCGCCGAAGATCCGCGGCGGCAGCCCGGCCTCGATGCGCTGGAAGACCATGGGCACGATGTTCAGCGCGGTCGGATCGCCGAGTTCGGGTGACGCGGCGCCGGCCACGTTGAAGTAGCGCAGATTGGCGTAAGCGAGGGCGTGCGCGGCGGCGACATCCCGGATCAGCCACTCGCCGACAAGCTTGGTCTCGCCGTAGGGCGACTGGGGTTCGCACGGCGTGTCCTCGGTGATCAGCGGCACGTCGGGCGAGCCGTAGACGGCCGCCGAGGAGGAGAAGACCAGCCGCCGCACTCCGGCCTCGACGATGGCCTCGAGCAGGGTGCGCAAGCCGTCGACGTTCTCCTCGTAGTACCAGAGCGGTTTCTCAACCGACTCGCCGACCTGCTTCTTCGCCGCGATGTGCACGACGCCGCTGATCTGGTGCTCGGCGAGCACGCGGTCAACAGTCGCGCGGTCTCGCACCGAGCCGATCTCCAGCGGGACGCCGTCGGGCACTCGGCTCTTGTCTCCGGTGGACAGGTCGTCGAGGACGACCACGCGGGCACCGTCAGCGAGCAGTGCCCGCACCACGTGCGAACCGATGAATCCAGCGCCTCCGGTTACCAGCCATGTCATGGTCTCGACCTTATCCGAGCGGCCGCGACCGTTCGGCGATGATCGCGTAATACGTCGGTGACAGATCTGTCTCGCCCAGCCGGACCAGCGGCTGGTCAACGCCCAGCCTGCGGGGAGTGTCAGTCCTTTTCCTGAGCGGCTGGTTTAACGTAAGACGAGGGTGATCATCCGCTCCCAGCGGTCCACGATTCGGTCCGGTGCGTAGGCGGCAACGCTTTCCAGCGCGGCCTTACCCATCGTCGCGCGCTCCCCCGCGTCGTCCATGAGGCGGCCGAGGGCAGCGGCGAGAGCTTCAGTGTTGCCGGGCGGAGCCAGCAGTCCGTTCACGCCGTCGTGGACGAGTTCGCGGACACCGGGGGCGCAGTCGAAGGCGACACAGGGCAGCGCGCAGGCCATCGCTTCGAGCAGCGACATGGGGAAGCCCTCGGCGCGCGAGCCGCTCGCGAAAATCGAGCCCTCGACGAGCGCGGCCGCGATATCGCCGGTCTGGCCGGCGAAGTCGACGCTGGAATCGAGACCGAGGGTCCGCGCCTGTTCGAAGATTCCCTCTTGATCTGGGCCCGAGCCGTAGATGCGCAGGGTCCAACCGGGCCTGGTGAGGACCGCGTCGTGCCAGGCGTCCAGGAGGAGGTCGAAGCCTTTTTCCTGGGAGAGGCGCCCCGCCGCGACGACAACGCGGGCGGCCGGGTCGGCGCCGCCGAGAGCGGGGATCGGCAGCGGGTTCGGGATCGCGGCGGCATTGTTCATCCCGGCGCGGGTCCACTCATGCGCGTCCGCGTCGGTGAGGGAGACGAAGCGGGCGGCGGTGCGATACAGCTTGCGGACGCGTCGGCCGCGGCTCGACGCGTTAGCTGCCGCGTACGACTCGTGGCTCATCGCGATGATCGGCACGCCGCGCGGCGTAGCCTGGGCGACCCATTCCATCGCGTGCACCTGGGCGCAGATGACGACGGCGTCTGCGGGGTCTGATGCGGCGGCGATGAGCGCGCGCAGGCGAGCGGCGCCGCTGCGCTGCACGGCTTGCCAGCGCTTGTATCGGGCATAGGCGAGCGGGTTGGCGATACGGGAGAGCAGCGCGGGTTTAGGCTTGCCGCCGTACAGGTCCGCGTGGATGACTGAAGCCTGATATGCCGGTTCGAGCCGTTCGCCGTCCGGACCGGTGGTGGTCAGTTCGTGCGGCTGCCGAACGGCGAAGACGCCGACGAGGCGCACGTTGTGCCCGCGTTCCGCGAGCAGCTCACCGACCCGGTGCGCCCAGCGCTGCACGCCGCCGAGTTCGTGGATCGTGTTGCAGACGATGAAGACGTCTGTCATCGCGCGCCGCCTTTGCCGCCGAAAAACCGCGCGACGACCTGATCGGCGGCGGTGCCGGTCTCGTATTCGCCGAATTCGTGTGCGAAATGCTTGCGGGCCTCGGAGTAGGGATCAGGGGCGCTGCCGTCTTGGGCGGCGAAGGCGGCGATCGCGGTGAAGAGTTCCTCCTGAGTAGTGGCGAACGGTCCGGGCGCCCGCTGCGCGAGATCGAAGTAGGTGCCGCGATCGTGCGCGTATGTTGCCGCGTCGGGCGCGAAGAACAGCAGCGGCCGGTCGAGCAGCGCGTAGTCGAACATCACGGAGGAGTAGTCGGTGAGCAGTCCGTCAGAGGCCAGCATCAGTTCCGTGACGTCAGGGTACGTCGACACGTCGCGGATCGCGTCGCCGGCCTCCTGCGGGACCTGCACG
>Ga0134128_10005805_pt1 | contig 14949 bp, 11 predicted proteins | sample KB31754_FD_96462 | JGI IMG/M metagenome (GOLD analysis project Ga0134128, IMG submission 96462) | Terrestrial soil microbial communities with excess Nitrogen fertilizer from Kellogg Biological Station, Michigan, USA - KB3-175-4 | ecosystem: Environmental > Terrestrial > Soil > Unclassified ... | reverse complement strand
GTTCCGCGAATCGTCGATTGACCCGCGGGGCTGTATAGCACAAAGTCTCCGACCATTGACAGTTCAACGAGAGCGAGGGAGGCTCTTGCTCTCGCGCCATTTTCGCGCTCGCGCCAACAGAGAAGGGGAGGCGCCATGATCGATCGCCGGCGATTCTTGGGGTTCACGTCGCTTGCCGCGGGCGCATGGCTCGATGCGCGCGGTGCCTACGGCGCGCAGCATGCGCATGCGGGGGCCGGTGCCACGGTCGAGACCACCGCCGGACGCGTGCGCGGGATGCGAGTGCAAGGCATTCACGCCTTCAAGGGCGTCCCGTACGCAGCATCGACCGCGGGTCCGAACCGCTTCATGCCGCCTCGCAAGCCCGAGCCCTGGACCGGAGTGCGCGAGGCCACGGCCCTCGGCCACCGCTCCCCGCAGCTGCTCTCGGAGTTCCATGGCTTCGTGCCGAAGGAACTCGAGCCGATGGACCGCAATGAGCCGATGGGCGAGGACTGCCTGGTACTCAATGTCTGGACCCCCGGAGTCGGAGAGGGTGCCCGCCGGCCCGTGATGGTTTGGCTGCATGGCGGCGGGTACACGACCGGCTCGGGCGGCTTCGTCATCTATGACGGCACCGAGCTTGCGCGCAAGCACGACGTCGTCGCGATCAGCCTCAATCACCGGCTCTCGGCGCTCGGCTATCTCTATCTCGCGGGAATCGGTGGGGAACGCTACGCAGACTCGAGCAACCTCGGCAATCTCGACATCATCGCCGCGCTCGAGTGGGTGCGCGACAACATCGCCGCATTCGGCGGAGACCCGCGCAACGTCACGATCTTCGGGCAGTCGGGCGGCGGGGGGAAAGTCAGCTCGCTCATGGCCATGCCCGCCGCACACGGGCTCTTCCACCGCGCGATCGTCGAGAGCGGTGCGGATGTTCGCGGAGTTTCGCGCGAAAGGGCGAATCAAACGGCGGAGATGTACCTGAAGCGTCTCGGACTCACGCGCGCGCGGCTCGATGAGCTGCAGCAACTGCCCTTCGAGCGGCTGATCGCGGTGACGGCGCGGGACGCCGGACCGCCCCTCGCGCTCGCTCCCGTCGTCGATGGCCGCTCGCTTCCCACCGATCCGTTCGATCCGGTCGCCCCGCTGCTCTCGTCGCAAGTGCCGCTGCTGATCGGCACCGTCGAGACGGAAGTCGCCTTCTTCCCCGGGCAGATGCTCGATCCGATGGATGCGGGGCAGCTGCACACGCGCATCAAACGCATCCTGATGCATGCAAGCGATGCCGATGTCGATCGGCTGATCGATGCCTATCGAGCCGGCCGGCCGCACGATTCGAACACGGACCTGTACCTCATCATCGCCTCGGATGCGACGTTCCGCGCCGGGGTGGTCACCGAGGCCGAGCGCAAGGCCGAGCAGCACGGAGCGCCCGTCTACCAGTACTACTTCACCTGGCGTTCGCCCGTGCGCGGCGGGAAGCTGCGCTCGTTCCACACGATCGAGATTCCTTTCGTGTTCGACAATGTCGACGCCGCCCAGTCGATGACCGGCAAGGGCCGCGATCGCTATCTGCTCGCGAGCCGGATGAGCGGCGCCTGGACGGCATTCGCGCGGGGGGGCAGTCCCCAGATTGCGCTTTTGCCGACCTGGGCACCCTTCGACCTTCCGCGGCGAGCGACCATGATCTTCAATGACGAATGCCGGCTCGTCGATGACCCCTACGGGACCGAGCAGCGGCTGCTCAGATCGCTCCAGGCTCGAGCCTGATCGGCGGCACGGACCGCTCTCGATGCCAGGGTAGGCGCGCGGCGGCGGCCGCACGATAATGCGCAGGCATGTCGAGGTGCCTGATCGTCTGGCTGTCGCTCTGCTGCGCCGCTCTCCCGGTGTTCGCGGCGGAGAACCTCGATTTTCGCGCGCCCGCGGCATCGGATGGGCCGCTGACGGCGGCGGCGATGCGCAGTCTCGCCGTGCGCGCGCTGCCCGTTTACAAGAATTCCGACCGGGCGCAGTTCCTCGCGAACCTCTCCGCGCTGCAGATGGTCGCGGGCGACTACGTGGCCGCCAATGCGACGCGCGCATCGCTCGATGAGCTGCGGCGCCGCAGGAAATTCTCTCCGACGATCGATCTGTCGATCATCTATGACATCTACGCGCGCGCGAGGGCCATGGAGGTCAAGAATCGCGGCACTTTCGAGCACGCGTTCGCACAGGTCTTCCACCAGGAGGTGTCGCCGCTCGACGACCTCGGTGCGTTTACCGTCACCCGCTGGCTTGCGACACCGCTCGGGGTGTTTCGACGCAATTTCCAAAGCGAGCTCGATCGGGTACGCGGGGAGCAGCGGATCACCCTCCCCCAAGCGGTCGATCTGGTGTGGGCTTATCTCTCGTTCGATGCGTTCCGCAGCTTCAGCGAGGTGGCCGGACCGCTCATCGCCGAGGATGATCGCCGCCGTTACGTGATCGACGATCAGGTGCTCGTGCGCACACCGGAGCGTGCGAGCATCTCGGCGGTGCTGGTGCGGCCGAGGAGTGCCTCGAAGCCGCTGCCGACACTGCTCGAGTTCACGACGTACGTCGGCTCCAACTACGACGCGATGGATTGCGCGGCCCACGGGTATGCCGGCGTGATCGCGTACGCGCGCGGCCGCGCGCGCAGCCCCGATGCGCTCGTCCCCTACGAACACGACGGCGACGACGCCCGCGCCGTCATCGCCTGGATCGCGCGCCAGAGCTGGAGCAGCGGAAGTGTCGGCATGTATGGCAGCGGATATGCCGGGTTTGCCGCGTGGGCGGCCGCGAAGCGGCCGAGCCCCGCGCTCAAGGCGCTTGCCGCCTCGAGTCCGTTCGCTCCCGGCCTGGACCCGCCCGCGAGCGATCGCGTGCCGGGACTCGCCGCATCGATTTACCGGCGCTGGCTGCGGCACCCGAGCTTCGACCGGTACTGGCAGAGGATGCTGCCGTATGCGGAGGACTTCGCGCACGTCGACATTCCGGTGCTTGCGACGACGGGCTACTACGACCCGCGCGAGGCGGATGCGATGTACTACTTCACCGAGCATCTGCGCTACGACCCGCAGGCGAATCAGACGCTGCTCATCGGCCCGTACGACGGTGAGGCCATGCGGCGCGGCCCACTCGGTGTGCTCGGCGGCTACTCGCTCGATCCTGCGGCACGTGTCGATCTCAAAGCGCTGCGTTTCCAGTGGTTCGACCATGTGCTGAAGAGCGCACCGCAGTCCGAGCTCCTCGCGGGCCGCGTCAACTTCCAGGTGATGGGAGCCAACGCCTGGCGGCATGCCGCATCGATCGACGATATGGCGAACGGCTCGGTGCGGCTGTACCTCGACCCGAGCCGTGCGGGCGGCCATTTCCGGCTCTCCGGCCATTCTCCATCCCGGAAGCGCTACATCGAGCTCACCATTCCCCTCGAGGATGAGGGCCCCGCCGCGGGCACCGGCAATACACCGGATGGTTCCACCGAGATCGTCTCACGCGATATCGCCTCCGCGGATAGCGTGACGTTCGTCAGCGGGCCTCTGCAGCGGCCGATGGTCGCGAGCGGCGCGCTCTCGGGTCTGCTTTAGTTCGCGACCAATCGGCACCGCCTCGGGATCGAGCTCACCCTGTATGAGCTGCTTCCAAACGGAGACTACCTCAAGCTCTTCGCGCCCTCCGATGCGTTCGATCTGCGCGAGGTACCGGTGCGTGGCCCGCCGCGTCCGATCGTGCCGAAGCGGCGGGAGCGATTCCCGTTTCGAGGCGAACGTCTGACGAGCGTAGAGCTCAAAACCGGCGCCAGGCTCGTCCTGGTGCTCGCGGTGCAGCCGCCGACAGCAGACGAGACGAAGCCAGCGGCGCTCGAGGTGCGCTGGTACGGCGGCAGCTATGTCGAGCTGCCGGTCGATCGCAGCTCGGAGGCTATCGCGGAGGAGCAGCAGAGGCAGAACCCGCAGGAGCCGCAGAAGGCACCCAAAGCAATTGCGCCCAACGCGTCGAAGGCGCGCGCTCAAACACCGCGCGACAAATGATCGCCGCTCGCCTGCTGCGCCCGGGCAAGTGCGCGACGTCTCGCAGCCGCGCACGTGATGAAGGCCGCATAGCTCCACGCGAGGTGTTTGGCGGAGCTCTGCTCGCCGGAGCGCTGATCGAACTGCTCGGAGAGATCGCCGCTCGGCGGCGTGAACGCGCGCACGGTCTCGAGGTAGGCGTCGCCGCGCTCGATGAGTGACTGCATCGTTTCGAGGGTCGCAGCACGCGAGTCCGGGCTCGCGCTCGCGGCTGCACGAAAGCAGAGCTCGGCCGCTCCGAGCGTCGAGAAATAGTAGGCACCGCCAGAGTAGTACACATCCGCGCGGTAGCGGCCGAGGGCGGGGGCTCGCCCCGGCGGCCGGTTCCGATTGATCGCATATTCCGCACCGAACAGCTCATCGAGCCGCGCGAGCGTCGAGTGCACGCGTCCGTCGCTTACGGAGTGTCGAAACCCCGGTACATCGGCATGGATGACGGCGAGCACGACGGAGATGTCGAGCTCCTTCTCGGATCGCTCGCCCGATGCGAGCACGCGCGAGCGGAAGAATCCGGTCTCGGCCGACCAGTAGCCGTCGAGCCGCGCGCGCAGGACCGCGGCTTCGGCACGACAGGCATCGGCTTCGGCGGCGGCTCCATGCGCTTCGTGCCACGCGCCGCCCGCCTCGAGCGCGGCCGCGCCGACGCATAGCGTGTAGTAATGATAGCCCAGCTCTTCTTCCCAAATGTCGAAACACGGCTGCCCGCACCGTGCGCGCGTGAAGTCGAGGTCCGCTCGCAGAAGCTCCGCCGCCGCGGCCTCGGACGGCACGCGTGCGGCCGAGCGTAGCCAGCGCATCACGGCGAGCGCGCGCAGTGCCGGACCGTCGTGTTGGGGCCGCGGCCAGCTCGAGATATCGAGCGTGCCATCTGCGTTGACGCGTGTCTCGGCAGCGACGGCCGCGCCATGAGCCTTTGCGAGATCCTCGTCCGTGCGCAGGAATCGCACGAAATCAGCCCTCACCCGGCGACGCCAGGCCGGCGCTGCTACGAGCGCCCGCCCGTCGAGCTCGCGCAATTTGAGGCCAAAGCTTACGAAGTCGTCGAAGTGACCGACGGCGGTGCGCCGGAAGGCTTCGCTTTCCGACTCCTCCGCGAGTACGCGCAGCGCGTCGATGACGGCGGCGGAGTCGCGGTACCAGTGAAAGAAATAATCCGGATCGGGATCGTAGGATGCGGGCACCGGCGAGGCGACGATCGCGCCTCGGATCGGGTGCACGACCTGACCGAACCCCGGGCGCTCTTTGGTCACCTCGAGAGGTGAGATGCTGCGCAGCATCTGCGCCGCCGCGTGGCGATACTCGCGAGCGATCCAGGCATCGAGCGGCTCGGTCATCTCTACGGCAGCCTCTTCGCGCGCCTTCAGCCGCTCGGCGCTCGCTCGAGCCACGGACTCGTAAAGCCGAGTCGTCGCAGTCCCGTGCGGACCTCCGGGGCGCTCATGAACAGCTTCCAGGGCAGCCCGGTTCGCTGGTTCTCGATCATGACGATGATCGGTCCCTGATCGATCGCGAGGTACGTCTCCGCGAACCAATCGCGTCCCTCACAAAAGGCATCCACGAATCCGAATCGACCCCACACGCGCTTGCCGTAGCGATCGAGAAAGTGCCTGAGAGCCGCCATTGCCTCGAGCGGTGCATAGGGAAAGCTCGAGAGCGCGGCGGTCGGGGAGATCGTGCCGTTGTCCCGCGCCGGTGAATGGCCCGCGTAGCCTGCAGGGTCGTCGCTTGCAGTGAGTCCCCAGCAGTCGGAGCCGTAACCCGCGTACCCGCCGGGATTCGCGACGCAGTGCGCATGATGAATGCGGACGTGGCGCAGGTTCTGCTCCCAGTAGTCCGCGTACTTGTCCTTGAGCCCACGCGGATCGAGCCCGCAGAAGGAGTAGTGCGCGAAGAAGAGCGGACCGCCGTAAGGCTGCCCGAGCGGCAGCTCGATCCCGTAATAGGACTTCCCGTTGAGGAAATCGCGGCCGCTCGCAAAACCGCGATGATAGACGAGCGGGTCTATGCCGAAGCGCTTCGATCCGGCGGCGAGCACGTAAGTAATCAGGCACTCGTTCCAGCCGTGGATCTCGTGATCCATTGCCCATCCGTTGTTCGCGCTCCAATGCCAGTAAAGGAGCCTGCGCCCCTGCGTGTACCAGCTCCACTCTACGTCCTCGAAGAGGCTCGTCAGGCGATGGCGCACCGCCTGCTCGACGGCGGTATCCCGATCGAAATACTGGCGAGCTGCGAGGAGCCCCATGGCGAGAAGCGAAGTCTCAACCAGATCGCCGCCGTCGTCCTTGCGGTTGATGAGCGGCACCGCCTCTCCGGTGCGAGCATCGAGGAAATGCGGGAATGCCCCGTGATAGCACTTCGCGCGCCACAGCGCATCGAGCATCCGCGTGAGCCGCTCGAGCGCAGCCTCGCGGCCGACCCAGCCGCGCTCGACTGCGATCGGGAGCGCCATGATCCCGAAACCCGATCCGCCGATTGCGACCAGATCGTCGGACGGTTCTTCGCGCCTCTTGCGCCGGTCGGGCGCAAGTCCGCTCGCCGGATGAGCGCCCTCCCAGAAGAAGCGGAACGTTTCGCGCTGCACGATCTCGAGCAGCTCGTCGTCCGACGATTCGGTGCTCGGTACGGAGTTGCTCATGCGGTGGTGCGGGCCGATGCGGGCTGGTGCTTGGGAGCGGGCGCATCGGGCTCGGAGTGTACCGGAGCGGCCTTCACGAGGTGCACGATGCGCGAGAAGAGCGGATCGCGCGCCTGAGCGCTGCCGATGTGGATGACGCTCGTGTGCTCGAGCTCCGTCGCGAACACGTCGATGACGCGCTCGAGCGTGTCGCCATCGAGTGAGCCGAAGGTATCGTCGATCAGCACCCATGGCGGCGCCTGAAGCAGAATGCGGGCAAACGCGATGCTCAGCTGCTCATCGGCCGAGAGCGTGCGATCCCAGCGGCGCGACTCATCGAGCAGCGGCAAGAGCCGCTCGAGCCCGAGCCGTCCGAGCGCGCGGCCATAGGACTCCGGTGGAAAGCCATCGGCTTTCAAAGGATAGGCGAGCACCTCGCGCAACGTGCCGCGGGGGAGGTAAGGCGTGCCGCGGGGAAAGTAGAGGATGGGCTCGCCCTTCGGGAGCACGACGCGCCCCTCGCCCCAGGGCCAGAGCCCTGCGAGCGCGCGAAACAGCTGAGTGCGGCCGGTTCCGGGCTCACAAAGGATGAGAAGCCGTTCGCCCGCGCGCACCTCCACGTGCCGCTCGCGAACCGAATCGCGTCCCCCTGTCGGTGAGACGACCGATAGATTCTCGATCACGAATCGTCCGGGGTCCCCTTCGGCGTATTCGATGCGGCTGTCGACGTGCTCGAGCAGCTCGTCCGTCATGATCATGGCGCGGCGGAACGTCGCGACTCGCAGGAGCGTCGCGCGCCAGTCCGCGATCTGACTGAAATTGTCGACGAACCAGCGCAGCGAGGACACCGTTTGGGTGAAGGCCGCAGCCGCCATCATCAGACCGCCGAAGGAGATCTTCCCGGAGAAATAGAGCGGGGCCGCGACCAGGATCGGAGCGACGAGCGTCACCCAGCCGAACCCGGCCGTGACCCACGTGAGATTGGTCAGACTCGCCACGATGCGTTGCGTCGCCTTCAGCGCATCGGCGAGGTCGAGCTCGACGCGCCGCCGCTCATCCGCCTCGCCCGAGGCGAGCGATATGCCATCCAGATGCTCGTTGACACGCACGAGCGAGAAACGCAGGTCCGCTTCCCGCGCATAGCGCTCCGCGTTGCGGTGGATGAGGCTACGGCCGACCCAATACGAGACGAGCGAGCCCGCCGCCGCGTAGACGATCGCCGCCCAGAGCATGAATCCGGGGATGATGTAATCGTGTCCTTCGATCTGCAGGTCGAAGTTCCGGGAGATCACCCACAGGAGCCCGGCGAAAGTCACGAACAGGGTCGAGGACTGCAGCAGCTGAATGCCGAGATCCGCCGAGAGCTCGCAGAGGTGGCGGGCATCCTCGTGCAGGCGCTGGTCGGGATTGACGCCGATTGAGCCCGCGTTCGCGAGCCAGAATGCGCGTCGCGGCAGCAGCCAGTGCCGGATGAGATCGGTCACCATCCCCTCGCGCAGCTTCACCTTGAGGGTCTCCCCGAGCCAGCGCTGCGCGACGTTGAGGATCAGCAGGCTCCCGGTGATGATGAAGAAGATCCCGAGCTCGTAGATGAAGTCCGCGAAGTCCCGGCGCGAGAGGGCGTCGTAGAAGGGCTGATTCCACTTGTTGAGCCGAATCTGCGCGTAAGCGGTCGCGACGATGACGACAAAGACGGTGCCGCACAGGGCGAATATCGCTTTGCCCGCCGTCGAGCGCGCGAGGGCATGCAGCATCATGCCGAGCTGGGGCACGAGCCGGGCGTGCGCGGCATCCTCGATCTCGGCCGCGGCGCGAGTGATATCTTCCGGCCGTTCTGTCATCGTGCTGGGAGAGCGCCGCGGGCGCCGGCAACGGGTGCGGAAGTGACCATCGACGCGCTGCTCGAGAACATGACGCTCGCCGAGAAGCTCGGCCAGCTCACGATGACCGCCGCCGGCCATGCGGTGACCGGGCCGGTAATCGCGGGAGACTCCGTGGAGGCGTTGAGGACCGGCACGGTCGGCAATGTACTCAATCTGATCGGGGCCGACCACGTGCACAGTTGGCAGAGACTCGCGGTCGAGGAGTCGCGGCTGCACATCCCGGTGCTCTTCGCCCTCGACATCCTGCACGGCTACCGGACCCTTTTCCCGATACCGCTCGCGGAGGCTGGGCTGTTTGATCCGGCGAGCTGGGCCGCGACGGCCCGAGCGACGGCTACCGAGGCGGCGGCAGACGGCATCGCGCTCACCTTCGCTCCGATGCTCGACATCGCCCGCGACCCGCGCTGGGGTCGCGCTGCGGAGAGTCCGGGCGAGGACCCCTGGGTCGGACGCTGCATGGCCGAGGCGAAGGTCCGCGGCTTTCAGAGCGAGAGCCTCGCCCGGGCCGACACGCTCGCGGCGACGGCGAAGCATTTCGCCGGATATGCCACGGTGATCGCCGGCCGCGAATACGCTGCGCTCGAGCTGTCGGAGCGCACGCTGCGGGAAGTGCATCTGCCGCCCTTCGCAGCGGCCGTCGAGGCCGGCGTGGTCGCGGTGATGCCCGCATTCACCGATCTCGGCGGAGTGCCTCTCACCGCCCATCGCAGGCTGCTGCGAGAGACTCTGCGCGAGAGGCTTGGCTTCGACGGCGTCCTCGTGAGCGACTACAACGCGATCGCCGAGCTCATCGAGCACGGCGTCGCGGCCGATGAGACCGAGGCTGCGGCTCTTGCGCTCAAGGCCGGCATCGACATCGACATGATGGCGGGTGCGTACCGTCGCGGCCTGCCCATCGCGCTGCAGCGCGGCCTCGTGACCCTCGCCGACGTCGACGCGTCGGTGCGCCGCGTGTTGCGCCTCAAAGAGCGTCTCGGTCTGTTCGACGATCCGTACCGGCGCGGATCGCAGCGCGAACCGGCAGCGACCGGCCTCGAGCGGCGGCGTCTAGCGCGGGAGGTCGCCGCGCGTGCAATCGTCATGCTCACGAATACTTGCGACACGCTTCCGCTCGATCCGCCCCCCAAACGCCTCGCGGTGCTCGGGCCGCTCGCCGATGTCTCCGGCGAGATGCGTGGACCTTGGTGGGGCGCGGCGCCTCCCGAGGGGCATGTGACGGTGCTCGAGGGATTGCGAGCGGCGCTTCCCGCGACACAAATCCGCTTCGCCCCAGGCGTTGCGATCGAGGATCCCGATGCGAGCGGCATGGCCTCGGCGCTCGCGCTCTGCGATGGCGCCGATGCCGTCGTGCTCTGCCTCGGAGAGGCGGCCGTCATGTGCGGGGAAGCCGCGAGCCGCGCGCATCTCGATTTGCCTGGGGTGCAGCGCGCGTTTGCGGAGGCGGCACTCGACCGGGCGCACGCGCGCGGAGCGCGCGTAATCGCTGTGCTCTTCAGCGGACGTCCGCTCGTCGTGCCGTGGCTCACCGCGCGGGCCGATGCGGTGCTCGCCGCCTGGTTCCTCGGCAGCGAGGCGGGCAATGCTTTGGCCGACGTCCTGACGGGGCGTATCTCCCCGAGCGGGCGCACGGCGATGACATGGCCGCGCGCCATGGGGCAGATCCCGATTTTTCACGCCGAGCGCCCGAGCGGACGGCCGTTTGCGAGCGACAACCGCTACACCACGAAGTACATCGACGAGCCGAACGAGCCACTTTTTCCGTTCGGTCACGGCCTCACGTACGGAGACTTGACGCTCTCCGGATTGCGCGTCGCGCCGGCGAAGGCGAAACAAGGCGACACGATCGAGGCGCAGGTCGAGGTGCTGAACGCGGGCAAGCGGCGCGCGAGAGAAGTCGTCTTTCTGTTCATCCGCGATAAAGTGGCGAGCGTGACCCGCCCGCTGCTCGAGCTCAAAGCTTTCGCGAGCGTGACACTCGCGCCGGGAGAGCGTGCCACGCTCCGCCTCGCGGTGCCGGCGCATGAGCTGCGCTTTCTGGGCATCGATCTGGCGCCGACATTCGAGCCGGGCGAGATCGAGGTACTCGTAGGGCCGGTGGCGGATCGCAGGCGCTGCCTTACGGCGACCTTGCGGCTCGATGCGGGGTAGGATTCGCTTCTCGAGGAGTGCACCATGCCGAGTAACACGTCCGCGCTCGCCGGCACATCGACCGCCGGCGGCTCCCCCCCTGCACTGCGCAAGGTATTGCAAGGTCAGAAGGCGCTCGTCACCGGTGCGAACTCCGGGATCGGCCGCGCCGTTGCGCTCGGCCTCGGTGCGGCAGGCGCCGATGTGGTCGTGAACTACATTCAGGGAGATCAGGCGGCGAACGACGTCGTCGCCGGGATCGAGGCCTCGGGCAGCCGCGCGCTCGCTCATCGTGCCGATGTGTCGAACGAATCGCAGGTCGAGCAGATGTTTGCACGCGCGATCGCAGAGCTCGGCACGATCGACATTCTGGTCGCGAATGCCGGCCTGCAGCGCGATTCCGCCTTTCATGCGATGACGCTCGAGCAGTGGAACACGGTGATCGGCGTCAATCTGACAGGACAGTTCCTGTGCGCGCGCGCCGCAGCGCGCGAGTTTCTGCGCCGTGGTGTCGTCAAGTCGGTCTCGCTCGCGGCCGGCAAGATCATCTGCATGAGCTCGGTCCACCAGAAGATTCCTTGGGCGGGCCATGCGAACTACGCGGCCTCGAAGGGCGGCATCATGATGATGATGGAAAGCATCGCGCAGGAGCTCGCGCCGCATCGCATCCGCGTCAACGGGATTGCGCCCGGAGCCATTCGCACCCCGATCAACCGGCCGGCGTGGGACACACCTGAGGCCTATGCGAGCCTGATGACTCTCATTCCGTACGGCCGGATCGGGGAGCCCGAAGACATCGCGCGCGCGGCCGTGTGGCTCGCTTCCGACGAGGCGGACTACGTGGTCGGCACGACGCTGTTCGTCGACGGCGGGATGACGCTGTTTCCCGGGTTCGCCACGGGCGGTTGAGTCGCCGCGCACGCCATGGCCGACCGCCACTACGATGTGATCATCATTGGGACGGGCGCGGGAGGTGGCACGCTCGCGTACCGGCTCGCGCCGAGCGGCAAGCGTATTCTGCTGCTCGAGCGCGGGGAGTTCCTGCCGCGCGAGCGCGACAACTGGGATGCAAACGCCGTGTTCGTGCACGGCAAGTATCAGGCGAAGGAGACCTGGTACGGTCGCGACGGGCGCGAGTTCCATCCAGGCATCCATTATTGGGTGGGCGGCAACACCAAGATGTACGGCGCCGCGCTCTTTCGCCTGCGCAAGGAGGATTTCGGCGAGCTTAAGCACAAGGGCGGTATCTCGCCCGCATGGCCGCTCTCCTACGATGATCTCGAGCCCTATTACAGCGATGCGGAGCAGCTCTATCACGTCCACGGGCAGCACGGCGTCGATCCGACGGACCCTCCGGCGAGCAAGCCGTATCCGCATGCGCCCGTCTCCAATGAGCCGCGCATCCAGGAGCTGTACGAGGCACTGAAAGGCGAGGGCTACCACCCCTTTCCGCTACCGGTCGGCGCGCTCCTCGAGGAGCGGCCCGACGGACAGGCTCGGTTCGACAGTGCGTGCGTGCGCTGCGAGGCATTCGATGGGTTCCCGTGCCTCGTGAACGGCAAGGCCGATGCGCAGATCATCTGCGTGGAGCCCGCGATCAAACATTCGAACGTCGAGCTGCTGACCGGCGCCTATGTGGAGCGGCTCGAGACCGACTCCGCCGGGCGCAAGGTAACGGGAGTGCGCGTTGAGCGCGCGGGAGCGAAAGAGCTCTACTCGGCCGACATCGTCGTCTGCTCGTGCGGAGCGCTCAACTCGGCGCTGCTGCTGTTGCGCTCCGCGAATGCGAAGCATCCGAACGGACTCGCAAATGGCTCGGGGGTCATCGGGCGCCATTACATGCGTCATAACAACTCGGCGTTCATGGCGATCTCCCGGCGGGAGAATCCGACGAAATTCCAGAAGACGCTCGCGCTCAACGACTTCTACTTTCGCTCGAAAGACTGGCAGTACCCGCTCGGACACATCCAGATGCTCGGCAAAACCCAGGGGCCGACGATTGCGGCCGAGGCCGGGCGCTGGGCGCTCGCCGCGCCCGAGATGTCCTTCGACGCGATGGCGCGGCATGCGCTCGACTTTTGGCTCACCTCGGAGGACCTGCCGCAGCCGGAGAACCGGATCTACTACGCCTCCGACGGGCGCGTGGTCCTCGATCTGACCGAGAACAATCTCGAGGGACACAAGCGCTTGAAGCACGAGCTCGAGCGGATGCTCGAGGCGATGGACTGCCATCCGCATCTGCTGCCCCGGTCGCTCTATCTCGGCAAGAACATTCCGATCGGCGGCACCGCTCATCAGGCGGGCACGGTGCGTTTTGGAACCGACCCACGCAGCTCGGCCCTCGATATCCATTGCAAAGCGCACGAGCTCGACAATCTCTACGTGGTCGACGGAGGCTTTTTCGTCTCGATCGGAGCCGTCAATCCTTAGCTCACGATCATTGCGAATGCGCTGCGCGTCGGCGATCATCTGCTCGAGCGGATGAAATGACTGCGAGCATCGCACTCACCGTCGCGTTCCGATACCTGCTGGTTGCGCTGTTCCTGCCGTTCAGCGCTCTCGACAAGATGCTGAACTTCAAGGGCGCCGTCGCCCAGGCGCGAGAGGTCGTCCCCTTCGAGCCGCTCGCGCGTTTGCTGATCTTAACCGGGCTCGCCATCGAGATCGTCATGCCGCTCGCGATCCTCACGGGCTACGGCGACCGGCTCGCCGCGATCATCATGGCCACCTACTGCAGCGTCACTGCACTCCTGTGGAAGCGCTTCTGGAGACCGGGCGACTTCTGGCATTCGGGCACGAGTCGCGCGCGCGACCTGTTCTGGGATTTCTTGAAAAACTTTGCAGTTGCGGCAGGTTTCCTCTTCATCGCCTTCGGCACCACCGCGCGCAGCATCCATCCCGTGCTCGACCGGCCGGTGCTCTCGACGCACCCCTATGCGAGCTCGGGAGGATCCCATCGTGGCGGATAGCGGCGGACCCCGTCTGGGGTACTGGCATCTCTACACGGACGAGCAGGGCGTGAGTCGGCAGAGGCGCTGCGCCTTCACGGAGTTCGAGCGCCGCTCGATCAGCGAGCCCGCAAGCCCGCAGTGGATCGGACGCCGCACCGACGGGGCGATGTCGACACTCGTGACCGTGCTCCCCCCGGGGTGGATTGGCGCGTGGCACGAGAATCCTCGCCCGCAGTGGATCATCCCGCTCTCCGGGCGCTGGTTCGTCGAATCGATGGACGGCCAGCGCATCGAAATGGGGCCGGGCGAGCTCTCCTTCGGAGCAGATCAGGGCACGCGCGAGCTGAGCGGTCGCAAGGGGCATCTCTCGGGAACGGTCGGGGAGCAACCGGCCGTGCTGTGGCTCATTCAGCTCGATGCGGCACCCGCGCCGCGCCTGCCGTGCTCATTTGAATAGCGCAGGGATCGAGATCCGCGATCGCGAGTTCGGACGCTGCGTGCTCGCGAACGCGCCGCTCGAGGAGCTCGCGAGCGGCTTTCGTTGGACCGAAGGGCCGGTGTGGCTCGGGGATGCGGATTGCCTGCTCTTCCAGGACCTGCCGCGCAACCGCACGATGCGCTGGAGCGAGGAGGGCGGGGTGTCCGTATTTCGCTACCCCTCGAACTACGCGAACGGCCAGACCCGCGATCGGCAGGGCCGGCTCGTGAGCTGCTCGCATCGCGGGCGCTGCCTCTACCGCACCGAATACGACGGCACGATCACGACGCTCGTCACGCATCATGCCGGCAAGCGCCTCAACGCCCCGAACGATGTGATCGTCAAGTCGGACGGCACGATCTGGTTCACCGATCCGCTCTACGGCATCTCGAACGACTACGAGGGCGGACGACAGCAATCGGAGCAGCCGCCCGGGCTCTACCGCTTCGATCCCGAGAGCGGGGCGATCCTGCTGATGGCGAACGATTTCGACGGGCCGAACGGGCTCGCCTTCTCACCCGATGAGCGGCGCCTCTATGTCTCGGAGACCGGCGATGCCGCCGCGGACGATCCGCGCCGCTGCATCCGAGTGTTCGAAGTGTCGGCGAATGGGACGAGCCTTGCGGGCGGTGAGGTCTTCCATCGCATCGAGCCCGGCTACTGCGACGGGCTGCGCGTGGATGAGGCGGGTCGCGTCTGGAGCAGCGCGGGCGACGGCGTGCATTGCATCGACGCAGGGGGGCGCCTGCTCGGCAAGATCCTCGTGCCTCGCGTCGTCTCCAACCTCGAGTTCGGCGGGGCGGCGAAGAATCGGCTCTTCATCACCGCCTCGCAGACG
>Ga0134128_10005804_pt1 | contig 14950 bp, 13 predicted proteins | sample KB31754_FD_96462 | JGI IMG/M metagenome (GOLD analysis project Ga0134128, IMG submission 96462) | Terrestrial soil microbial communities with excess Nitrogen fertilizer from Kellogg Biological Station, Michigan, USA - KB3-175-4 | ecosystem: Environmental > Terrestrial > Soil > Unclassified ... | reverse complement strand
TTTCGCGAACAGCGGGCGCGCCGCGGCGATGATGCGCGCCTGCGTCTCGGCCGAACGCGGAAACCGCTCGGCCCGGCTGTCGGGGGTCGGAAGCGGTCTTTTCGTCACGCCGCGCGATTGCTCAACTCGGAGAGCTTCATCGCCAGAGCTTGCCGCGCCGCGGGCACGTGGCCGGCGATCTGAATCAGTGCATTGCGCACGACCTGGCCGGCGCGATTCTCGATGGTGGCTGTCCAGGTCAACCGATCCGCGAGGCGAATGACGTCGCTGGCGATGCCACGACGCCATTCGGCCCAGACATCGAGCGGGCGCTCGCCGCCGTTCTCGAGCGTTTTGGCCAATGCGTCGCCGAGCGAGATCGCGTCCTGGATCCCGGTATTCATGCCTTGCCCTCCCGCCGGGCTGTGCACATGCGCCGCATCGCCCAGCAGCAACACCCGTCCGCTCCGGAATTGCCGCGCAATGCGGTGATGGACATGAAAGCGCGAGCTCCACGCAATGTCGAGCACGCGCACCGTGCCACTCGTCGGACCGCGCGCCTCGAGGATGGCCTGAGTGTCGGCAACACTCGGAACGGCGGGCGCTTCTTTGACAGTGGCGACGATGCGGAAACGATCATGCGGGATTGGCGCGACGACGACCAGACCGGCCGGCGAATAGAGCAACGACACCTCGTCGCGGCTGAGTGGCCATTCCATCGATACATCGGCGAGGACAAACGCTTCTCCATAGCTGGCCCCTTCGAAAGGAATGCCGATCTGCTCGCGGACGCTGCTGTGCATGCCGTCGCAGCCGATGAGATAGCGGGTGCGCAGGATGTGATCGCCTTCACCATCGCGCAGCGTGACAGTCGCGCCATCAGCGTCGTGCCGAACCGCGGTGAGCTCGCAGGGACGCAGGACCGTGCCGCCGCGCGCTTGAAGACCCGCGAGCAGCACCGCCTCGGTCTCCCATTGCGGCAGCATCAGCGTATAGGCGTAGCGGCTCGGCAAGTGCCGGAAGTCAACGGTGATCAGAGCCCGATTGCGGTCTCTCACCCGGAAGATCGGCACTTCGACACCGCGCGCCAGCAATTCCGGCACGATGCCGAGCGGCTCGAGCACTTCGAGCGTCCGCGCATGGACGACGCAGGCGCGTGAGGTGTTCGCGCCGGCGGCCTGCCGGTCGATCAAGACAAACGGGACGGAGCGGCGGGCCAATTCGGAGGCGAGCGCCAAACCGGACGGACCCGCACCAACAATCAGGATCTCAGTTGAGGAAGGAAAGGTCATGGGGCGAACTCCTCGAATGGAACATTTGATTGCAACCATATGTTTGCATACATTCGTTTTCAAGTCAAGCCTGTTTTACGCGGCCCGAAAAAGGGATCGGATCGCCCATGGCGCCCGAGCGCGGAGTTCACTTTGGATATGGGAGAAGGCGCTACGTCCACGAAGCGGATGCAACAAGAAATACCTGGGCGATCAAGGGTTTCGCCCCTCAGGATTTTCCGCTTTTGCGGAATGGGTCTATAGCCAAAACGCGCGGAACTGGGCAAACTAGCGCCGCTTGGGGCGCTCGGGCGACGGAGTACGGGCCATGATCAACCTGCACGATATCCGCTATCTGCGGCTCGGCACCGCCGATCTCGATGCCTCGATCCGCTATCTCACCGATATCGTCGGGTTGCAGCTCGCAGCTCGCGAAGGCAAGACCGCCTACTTCCGCAGCGACAAGGTCGGCGTCCGCGGCGATACGCGGGATTACACGCTGGCGCTCTTCGAGGGCGACCCGGCCGACCAGACGATCGGGCTCGAGCTGCTCGATGCCGACGATCTCGACGCGGTCGGCAAGGTGCTCGAGGAGAACAAGCTGCCCGTGCGTTTCGGCACGCGCGAGGAATGCGATGCGCGGCGCTGCAAGAGCTTCATCGCCTCGACCGATCCGTCGGGCAATAAGATCGAGATCGTCGCGCGCCCCTATCACACCGGCCAGCGCTACTTCCCGGGCCGCGATGCCGGCATCGAGGGCTTCAGCCATATTGGCCTCTACACGACCGACGCCAAGCGCGACACGAAATTCTGGACCGAGCTGTGCAATGCGCGGATCTCCGATTGGCTCGGCGATTCGCCGTTCCTGCGCATTCACACCGTGCATCACTCGATCGTGCTGTTCCCGTCGAACCGCACCGGTATCCATCACATCAATCACCAGGTCGAGGATTTGGACGATGTGATGAAGTCGTACTACTTCTTGAAGCAGCGCCAGGTGCGCATTATCCACGGGCCGGGCCGCCATCCGATTTCGACCGCGGTGATGGTCTATTTCGAAGGACCGGACAAAGTCACCTACGAATATTCCTGCGGCGTGAAGCATGTCATGCCGGAAGAGGAAGCGACCTACCGGCCGCGGCAATTCTCGCTCGACGCCTACAACGCCTGCATGTGGGGCTCGCGCGAATACGAGCTGCGCGAGGCCGCGCGCGCCGCCGCCACGACTGGGCAATGGTCGGAGCGCGTCGTCGTCTGATGAATTAGCACGAGTTGCCGCCCGCGGTCGGATGCGCCGCGTATCCCGGGCGGAGAGACACGGAGAGGCGCGACACGGGGGGTTCTTTCATGGCAAGTACAAGTGCGGCGCCGCGGGCCGGCCTCTTCGCCAATCGGTGGTGGATTGTCTGGGGATCGCTGATCGGCAACATCGTCGGGCCGGGCCCGGCGGTGATCTTCGTCACCAATGTCTTCATGATCCCGGTCACGGCCGAGCTCGGCTGGACGCGCGGCGAATTTTCGGCGGGCCTCCTCGCGAGCTCCGTGGCATCGCCGATCATGACGCCGTTCTTCGGCTGGCTGATGGACCGGTACGGTATCCAGAAGGTCGTCTTGCCGGCCGCATGTCTCTATGGCCTCGCGCTCGCGAGCTTCGCGCTGATGACGGCGGGCGCCCGCTGGGAGATTTTCGTCATGTTCGCCTGCGCCTCGGGCTTCGGCGCGTCCTGCGGTCCCCTGCCCTATTCCAAGGCGATCACCGCCTGGTTCGACAAGGAGCGCGGCTTTGCCCTCGGCATCGCCACCTGCGGCGTCGGCCTCGGTACCTTCGTGATCCCGACGGTGGCGCAGACCTTCGTCAGCGCCTTCGGTTGGCGCATCGGCTATGTCGCTGTCGGCATCGCCACCTGGCTCTTGGCTTTCGGCATGGTCGCGCTCTTCGTGCGCGAGCCGCCCGGCTATGTCGAGCGGCTGCGCAAGACGCATGACGAGGAAGCCGCAGCAGGCCGGCCTACTTTCGGCCTCACAACGCGCAACGCGATCCTCGGCACCCATCAGTTCGTCGTTCTGTTCATCATCTTCTTGCTCGAAGGCACCGCATGCAACGGCATCCTCAGCGGGCATTTCGTGCCGATGCTGATCGATCGCGGCTACACGGCACCGGCGGCGGTGGCGCTCCTTGGCAGCTCGGGTCTCGCCGCGTTGGTCGCGCGCGTCATCGTCGGCTGGTGCCTGGACAAGGTGAACGGGCCGATCTTCTCGGCGATCGTAATGCTGCTCCCGGTCTTCGGCGTCGCCCTCCTCTGGAGCGGTATCGGCGCCCCGGCACCGTTCTTCGCCGCGGTCTTGATGGGCCTCGCGATCGGCGCCGAGGTCGACATGCTCGGCTTCTTCACCAGCCGCTATTTCGGCCGCCGCTCCTTTGGCACGCTCTACGGCCTCATCTTCGCCGCTTTCACGCTCGGTATCGGCATCGGACCGGCCATCCTCGGCGTCGGCTTCGACACCTATCACACCTACAATCAGGTGCTCGGGGCCTTCATCCTGGCGCTGATCGTCGCGTCGGCCCTGTTCCTGACGCTCGGCACCTATCGGTATCCGAAAGGATCGGAATAGCAAAGAAAGGCTGCGGCTCGCTTCCGAGCCGCAGCCTCTTTGCCGAAGCGCTCAAACGCGCGGGCGTCGCTCGCGCGTTATTTTTTCGGAACGCCGAGCTGCTCGGCCATCCAATCGGCGCACTGATTCTTCCAGAGATGGCCGCGATTGTGGCCGACATGGATGCCGCCTTCGAGTGCGACGAAAACGCAAGGCCCCTTCACCTCCTTGGCGACGCGCTCCGCATCGGTCCAACGCGTGATGTGATCCTCCTTGCCGCAGATGATGAACATCGGCGTGGTGATCTTGGAGGCAACGCCCTCCATGTCGAAGGGCCGCGTCTTCTCGCGCGCCTCTTCGATGGTCTTCGAATGAGTGCGCAGGACATAGGCGTTCTTCAGCGTCTGCGGCCGCTGGTCGAAATTGTCGATCACTTTATAGGCGCCGCTATTGGCGATGGCGGCTTTGACGCGCTTCTCGAAAGCGGCGGCGCGCGGCGCGTAATAGCCGCCCATCGATGCGCCCGAGATGCCGACGCGGGAGGCGTCGAGGTCGAGGCGCTTTTCGACGAAATCGATCACCGCCCCAACCGGCTCTTCGAATTTATGCGTGACCGGCCAGTCATATTCCGCCTCGCCCTGGCCCGGCCCGTCGAACGACAAGGTCGCGATGCCGCGGTCGAGGAAGAGCTGCTCATAGAAGTGCTGCTCTTCCTTGGTCGAATCCATGCCCGAGATGATGAGGATCACCGGCTGCTTGCCGGTGCCGCCGCTCGGCTTGCGCAGATAGCCGTAGAGATACTTGCCCTCGTAAGGGATCGCGACGCGCTCGCCGGGCGGCGAGAAATGCGGCAGCGCCAGCGTATAGCATTCGACGGCTTTCATATGCGCCGCCTTCATCTGATCCGGCTTGTGAGTGAAATAGAATTTCGCGAAGTGGTATTCGATCGCCGCCGTGAAGAGATGTTGGGCCGCGGAGGCGTTCTGGTTCTCGCGCAGCGCGGCACGGCCGAGCTTTTCGTAGACCGCGGCGCGCTCGCTCCAGGCCGCGCACCAATCGTCATATTTATCGATCGAATAAGCGACCTCCTGGAAGTCGTGCAGCGGCACGCCACCAGAGACCATGCGACCGATCCAACCCGTCCGTGCGGCCTTGATCGTCGCATCGGGTTCACGTGTGGAAGCGTCTGCCATCTTGATCCTCCCTTTCGCCTGTGGCGTGTGGCTGTAGCCGGCCGCCTCAGCCCATCATGCCACGCGCCGGTCTAGGCCGGAAGCCGCGCCTACAGCATACTCGTTTGCGCGGCACGAGAGCGCGGCGGGGGACAGAATGGCCGGCACGCGGCGGGATTTCTTGCGACGGGTGGGCGCAATCGGCGGATATCGCGCCGCCTTTTTGACGATGCAAGCGATGGGGCTTCTCGCCGCCAGTACCGAAACCGTGCCCGTGGCTCTTGCCTCGCAGCCGCGCCACGGAACGAAAGTCGCAATCCTCGGCGCCGGTGTCGCAGGCCTCTCCGCCGCCTATGAGCTGGGGAAAGCCGGTTACGACTGCACTGTGCTCGAAGCCCGTGATCGCGTCGGCGGGCGGAACTGGACGATCCGGCGCGGCACGACCATCTCGATGACTGACGGAAGCGTGCAGCATTGCGATTTCGATCATGGCCAATACTGGAACGCGGGACCGGCGCGTATCCCGAGCCATCACCAGGCGTTGCTCGGCTATTGCCGCGAGCTCGGCGTCGCGCTCGAGGTTGAGGTCAACACCAGCCGCGGCGAGATGCTGTTCAATCCCGATGCCAATAGTGGCAAGCCCATCGAGATCCGGCGCGCGATCAATGATAGCCGCGGCGAGATCTCCGAGTTGCTGGCGAAAGCCATCAACCGCGGCTCCCTCGACCAGGAGCTAACGCCGCAAGACAAGGAACGCATGCTCGCTTTCCTTCGGCAGTATGGCGATCTCGATCCCGCTCTTGCCTATAAAGGCTCATCGCGCGCCGGCTATGCGATTTTGCCGGGGGCCGCGAGCGAGGGTGGTGCGATCCGCGCGCCGCTGCCTCTCGATGTTCTGCTCGACGAGAATATGTGGGCCGGCATGCTGGCCGAGGAGACGTTCGATTTCCAAGCGACGATGTTTCAACCCGTCGGCGGCATGGACAGCATCCCGAAGGCCTTTGCCGGCCGTCTCGGCGATAGCGTGAAGCTGCGCTGCGAGGTCACCGCGATCCGGCGCCGCGTCGACGGCGTTCGCATCCTCTATTGGGATGGCGCCGCGCGCCGGCGCGCCAGCATCGATGCTGCCTATTGCCTCATCACGATTCCGCTCAAAGTGCTGAAAGCGATCAATGCCGATTTCTCGCCACCCTACGTCGCGGCGGTGGGCTCGGCGGAATATCGCAATGCCGTCAAGATCGCCTGGCAGGCGCCGCGCTTCTGGGAGAGCGACAACCACATCTATGGCGGCATCTCCTGGGTCAAAGGCCCGGCGGCGCTGGTCTGGTATCCCAGCGACAGATTTTTTTCATCGAAGGGAATCCTGCTCGGCGCCTATGCCACGGGCGGCGACGCTGACAGCCTCGCGGCGCGGCCTCTCGCCGAGCAGTTCGCGTTGTCGCGCGCGACGATCGAGGCGCTTCATCCCGGCCATGGCAAGGATTTGACCAAGCCAATGGCCATCGTCTGGTCGAAGATCCCCTATACCTACGGTCTCGCCGCGCTCTGGCAAAGCGATGACGATTCGCGCTACACGCTGCTCAACACACCGGACGGGCCGTTCTATTTCGCCGGCGAGCATTTGAGCCATGTCGGCGCCTGGCAGGAAGGCGCTATCCTGTCGGCGCGGCGGGCGATCGGCTTGATCGATCAACATCGCCGCGCCAAAGCGGCATAAAACGGGGGAATAATCCATGGCTGTGGCGAAAGCGAAAAAGAAATCGGCAGCTGCGATGCAAGAGCCGCGGACCTTCGCGCTGCATTGGGGCAACGGTATCATCGAGGAGGAGGCGCAGATCGGCGCGACCTATCACAATCCGACGATCCAACTTTTGACCTTCACCGACGGCCCCGCAAAGGGCACGCATGAGATCCGCTTCTGTCACTACAACCATCGCGGCATGTTCCAGCGCTCGCCGCTGATCATCGATGAGAAAGATCTGCGCGCCCTGCGCAAAGCGCTCGATTCGACGCCGAAGCTCAAGCGGTTGCTGAAGAAGCTCGTGGATTAGAATTTCGTCATTGCGAGGAGCGCATTGCGCGACGAAGCAATCCAGGGAGACGCCCCGCTGTTGCCCTGGATTGCTTCGCTTCGCTCGCAATGACGATTAGGGCCTAGGTCAAAGAGCCTACACGGGCTTCAGCGGCTGGTGCGGCGTGGCGGGCAGCTCGATGCCGATCTTATCGCCGGCACGCACGACGCCGCCTTCGATCACCACCGCCATCACGCCCGCCTTGCGGATGAGATTGCCCTTAGAATCGCGATCCAAGGTCGCGGCCATGAGCCCGGGCCGGAGGCCGTCGAGCTGACGGCACGGATTGCGCAAGCCCGTCACCTCGATGATCGCAGCATCGCCCAGCCGCAGGCGAGTGCCGCTTGGCAAGCCGAGCAGATCGATCCCGCTTGTCGTGATGTTCTCGCCCATCTCGCCTGGCGCCATCACGAATCCGGCGGCACGCAACTCATCATGGAGCTCGGCATGAAGGAGATGGACCTGACGCAGATTTGGCTCGCTTGGATTGCGCGCGACACGCGAGCGATGCTTGACGGTTTTGCCGAGATGCGCATCGCCTTCGACACCCAGACCGGCGAGCAGCTTGATCGTCTCGCGGGCAGGCTTGCTCATCGAATGCGAGCCGCTGCAACTCACCGCCACCACCACGCCCGACACGGTCGCGTCCTCTCCTGCCCCAGCCGAAACCGGACTATAGGCCGAGATAGGCTTCCTTGATACGCGACTGCGCCAGCAGCTCGGTCGGAAGGCCCGCGGCAACGATGCGGCCTTCTTCGAGCACATACGCGCGATCGGCGATCTCCATCGCCTGGGCGACATTCTGCTCGACAAGGAGAATTGCGACACCCTCCGATTGGATGCGCTCAATCGCGCGGAACATCTCGCCGACGATCGCGGGAGCGAGGCCGAGCGAGGGTTCGTCCAGCAGCAGAAGGCGCGGCTCGGCCATCATCGCCCGGCCGATCGCGACCATCTGCTGCTGCCCCCCTGAGAGCGTGCCGGCAAGCTGCTGGCGTCGCTCGTGCAGCACCGGGAAAAGCTGATAGACCCGGTCGAGGCTGCGCGCGCGGTCCTTGCGCGCCTCCGGGCGGTAGCAACCGATTTCGAGATTCTCCTCGACCGTCATTCCGCCGAAGAGGCGCCGCCCCTCCGGCACCAGCGCGACGCCCTGGCGGCAGACGAGATGCGGCGCGAGCTTGCCGAGATCGACACCGGCAAGGCGCAACGTGCCGCGCTCGGGCTTTAGGAGCCCGGCGATGGTGTTGATCAGCGTCGACTTCCCGGCCCCGTTCGGGCCGATCACCGCCACGATCTCGCGGTCGTCGACCTTGAGCGCGATGTCCCAAATCGCGGGCGCGCCGCCATAGCCGACGTTGAGTGAGTCGATCTCAAGTAGCATGGGCTTTGCCGAGATAGACCTCGACGACTTCGCTGTTGTTCATCACATCTTTCGGCTCGCCGAGCGCGATCAGCGCGCCGCCGTCGAGCACCGCGACGCGATCCGAAAGCTGATTGACCGCACGCATCAGATGCTCGACGAAGATGATGGTCGTGCCGCGGTCGCGAATGTCTCGTATAAGATTGAGCGCCTCGTCGACCTCTGAGTTATTGAGGCCGGAGAGGACCTCGTCGAGCAGCAGCACCCGCGGCCGCGCGGCGAGGCCGCGGGCCAGCTCGAGGAATTTGCGCTCGTGCAAATTGAGCGCCGGCGGATAATCGAAGGCTTTGCGCGCGAGGCCGGTATAGCCGAGCCAATGGGCCGCCATGCGCCGCGCGTCGTCCTCGCCATGGCCATCGCCGAAGCTCGCCGCGAGTGCGACATTGTCGAGCACGGTGAGGCGGTTGAAGGGTCGCGGAATCTGATAGGAGCGCGCGATGCCGAGCCGCGCGACGCGATGTGCCGGAAGCTCGCCGATCGGAGTGCCGGCGAAAGTGATGCTGCCGCGATCGAGGCGGAAATGGCCCGTGATCACGTTGATGAGCGTCGACTTGCCCGAGCCGTTCGGCCCGACGAGGCCGAGGATCTCGCCCTGACGCACATCGAGCGTCACGCCTTTCAGCGCTTGCACGCCGCCGAAAGTCTTCACCACGCCCTTGCATTCGAGCACGGTCGCGTGGCGCGCGGCCAAGGCCGCCTCCTCGGCGCGCGGTGACGGAACGAGCGGCTCGGGCAACGCCCGGATCGGCACGAGGCTCTGCGGCGCGAACCGTCCCCACAGTCGCCTCAGGCTCGGCATCACGCCCTCGGGCAGCAGCAACACAACGAGAATGAGGCCGAGCGCGACGCCGCCGCGCGCCAGCGCCGCTTCAGGCCCGGCCGGGAAGCCGTAAAGCGCGACCGTGACGATGGTCGCGCCGAGCGCCGGCCCCAGCCAGTGACGCGACCCGCCGAAGATGCTCATCACGACGGGATACATGATCGTCGTGATTTCGAAGGTCTCGCCGACCGTGACATAGCTGACATTGATCGAGTAGACGCTTCCGACCGCGCCGGCGAGGCCCGAGGCGAGCGCGATTGCGCCGAGCTTGTAGCGGAAGGTCGGCACGCCCTTGACCTCGGCCACATCCTCGTCGTCGTGAATGGCGAAAAGGCCCAGCCCCATGCGCGAGCGGTAGACGCTGTAGGTGATGATCATCGTCAGCGCGCAGAGGAACAGGCCGAGCGTGTAGATCGTCCCCGGCTGCGAGCCAAAGAGCTCGGGCATCGATACGCTGATGAGATAGACGCCCGAGCCGCCGTCGATGTCCGTGTTCGAGATGATCGCCGCGACGACGAACGTGACAGAGATCGTTATCAGCGCGAAAAGCTCGCCGCGCAGCCGCTGCAGCCGGAAGACGAGCCAGCCGATGCCGGTGCCGAGCGCCGCGGCCAGCAGGCCGGAGGCCGGGATCGTCCAGAGGAAGGGCCAGTTGAATTTCGTCGCCAAGGTTGCTGCGGTGTAGACGCCGGTGCCGAAGAAGGCGGCGTGGCCGAAGCTCCAATACCCGGCGAAGCCGCTGAGGATCGTCCAGCTCGTCGCCATCGAGATCCAGAAGAAGATGAGATAGAGGAAGGCGATGTAATAGGCAGCGATGCTGGTCGCCGGAATGATGAGCATCAGCGCGGCCACCACGATGAGGCCGGCGATGACGCGGATGCGGTCGCGGGTCAGATCCATCGCGGCTTGAACAACAAAAGAGCGATCAGAACCGAGAAGGAGACAAGCGGCGCCCAGGACGGGTTGATCATGGCCATGGTCAGCGCCTCGCAGACGCCGATGAGCACACCGCCCATGAGGGCGCCGATCGGATTGCCGAGCCGGCCGATGATCACGACAGCGAAGACGACGCCGACCCAGGCCCAAATCTGCGACGGCGCCAGGGTGGCGATCAGCGCGATGAAGACGCCGGCGACGCCGGCATAGGCGGCGCAGAGCCCCGAGAGCAGAAAGGACAGCGCGCGATGATTGATGCCGAAAGCGGTCGCGATCGGCGCATCCTCGGCGCAGGCGCGCAGCGCACGGCCGACATAAGTGTAGCGCAGCCAGGCCCAGGTCGCGGCAGCAAGCGCGCCCGCGACCACGAAAGCGATGAGGCTGAGCTTCGGCACATAGAGCGAGCCGACCACCCAGGACTGCGTCCCCCACGCCGTCTCATAACGGCGGAAATCGGCCGTCCACATGAACTGCAGAGTCGATTCGACGATGACCGCGAAGGCGAAGGTGATCAGCATCGACTGCATCTCTGTGACGCCGAAGCGCATGAACACCCAATGGAGCGCGATGCCGTAGACGAAGAACGCGGCAATGATCATCAGCCCGGCCCACCACGGCGCGATGTCGAGCGCGGTGCCCATCCACCAGGTGAGATAAGCGCCAAGGAGCGCGATGGCGAAATGGCCGAGGTTGACGAGACGCAGCAAGCCCCAGCTCAGCGATAAGCCGAGCGCCAGCAGGCCGTAGAGCCCGCCGGCGAGGAGACCGGTGATCAGCGATTGCTCAAGGAGCGAAAGCGAGACATGGGCCACGTGAGTGCTTTCCTCGCTCTTGGGTTGTCCTTATGGCGCGATCAACTGCGCGCCGGGCGTGCGCATGTCGAGCGGCCAGATCACAACCCATTTGCCGCCTTGCGCCTGCTTCAGTTGCTGGGTGTCGGCCGAGGCGGTGTGGGAGCGGCCGCTGAAATCGCGCTTACCCTCGATCGTCTCGACCGAATTCTTGTCGAGCCATTCGGCGATCGTTTTGTCGTCGAGGCTGTTCGTCGCCTTGACGGCGGCAGCAAGGATCTGCCAGCCGGCATATTCATTGCCGGCCTGGCTGTCGACATGGGGATAGGGCAAGCCCGCTTTTTCCGCCCGCGCGTCGAACTCCTTCGCGAAAGCGCCGCCTTCCGCGGTTGAGGTGTAAGGCGCGACATCTTCGAAACCGGAATAGGAGACGGCGCGATCGGCGAGCGGATCGCCGGCCATCAGCCCCGAGGGATAAAGATAGAAATGCCGCTTCGGCGAATAGTCGATGCGCTTTTCCGATTCGAGCAGCTGGTCGCCTTCGACGCCGAGACAAGCGACGAAAACGAAATCGGGATTGGCGTCTTTCACTCGGGCCGCCAAGCCGCTGAAATCACGGTTCCCCACATCGTATTCCAGATAACCGAGTACCTCGATGCCGCGCGCTTTGGCGGCGCGCTCCATGCCGTGGGCCATATCTTCGGCCGAGGGAAATTTGCTCGATACGATAAGCACGTTCTTCGGCGGATGGCCGGTGCTGGCATAAGCGTCGAGCACCTTCACCGGCAGCGTTGCCGTCGAATCCGGCCCGCCGATAGTCGCCGAGAAATGCCACTCATAGGTCGCGAGTTGCGGCTGGCCGAGCGTGTTCTCGATAAACACCTTGTGATAACGCTGCGCGACGCTCATCGCTGCGAGGATCGCCGCGGTGCCATAAGGACCCTGGATCAAGTCGACATGATCCGCGGTGATCAGCCGTTCATAAAGCGTGCGCGAAACGTCGGGCTTCGACTGATCGTCGAGCACGACGTATTCGACCGGCCGACCGAGCAACCCGCCATTGCGGTTGAGCCGCTCGACGAAGATCTGACTTGCGATCTGATGCGCGAGGCCGGTCTGGGCGAAGGGACCGGTCAGGGACAAGGTTTGCCCAATGCGGATCGGCTGACCGCTCGGCGTCTCAGCCAGCGTCGGCGATATCCCGAGCACGAGCGCCAGGGACAGAAGCAGATTGCAGCCCAGAAGCCGCTTGCCGAGAGCCATCCCTTACCTTCCCCGCTCTATCGCGACCGGTCGCTGCGCGCAGCTTCGCTCAGACCGCCTGCAATTTCGTGCCCGGAGTTGCCATTTCCACGGGATAGACCGAGACCCACCGGCCATTCTGGACTTGGCGGATCTCCTGGTTGTCCGTGCTGCTGGTGTGGTTGAGACCCTTGAAATCGCGCTTGCCCGCGAGCGTGTCGACCGTCGCTGTTTCGAGCCAGGCGGCGAGCTTGGCATCCTCGATGCTCTTGGTCGCGTTGATCGCCGCCACCAGAATTTGCCAGCCGCAATATTCGTTGCCGGCCTGGCTGTCGACATGCGGATAGGGGAGCTTGGCTTCCACGGCCTTGGCATCAAATGCCTTGGCGAACTCCGCCGCTTCGGGCGGCGTAGTGAAAGGCGCGACATCCTCGAAATTGGTGAGCGACGTCGCGCGCTCGGCCGTCGGGGGACCGGCCAGCACCGGCGCCGGATAAAGATAAAAATGCCGCTTCGGTGTGTAGCCGACCTTGGCGAGCGCTTCCAAGAGCTGATTGCCTTCGATGCCAAGACAGCCGACGAACATGAAATCGGGATCGGCTTCTTTGATGCGCGCCGCAATCGGCCCGTAATCGAGATTGCCGGTCTCATATTCGAGGAAGGCGACCTCCTTGAGGCCGCGTTTCTCCGCAGCCGCGCGCATGCCCTTCGCCATATCCTCGGCCGAGGGGAATTTGCTGGTGACGACCGCAATGCTCTTCGGTGCATTGCCGGTCGAGGCGTAGCAATCGATGATCTTGTTCGGCAGCGAGACCTGCGGCTCCGGCCCCGAAACCAACGCCGAGAAATGCCACTTGTAGGTGGCGAGCGCCGGCACGCCCATTGTGTTCTGGATGAACACCTTATTGTACCGGGCCGCCACACCCATCGCCGCGAGGATCGGCGCCGTGGCGTAGGGGCCCACGACGAGATCGACCTTGTCGGCGGTGATGAGTTTTTCGTAGAGCGTGCGCGAGACATCGGGCTTCGACTGGTCGTCGTAGAGCACATATTGGACCGGCCGGCCGAGCAGCCCGCCATTCTTGTTGAGCCGGTCGACGTAATATTCGCTGACGATCTTGTGAATGAGCCCGGTCTGAGCAAAGGGGCCGGTCAGCGACAGGGTCTGCCCGATCCTGATCGGCGTGCCCGACGGGGCTTGCGCCATCACCGGTCTTGCAGCGGCATAAACCGCCAGACCGCCGATCCCGGCCACGACCTCACGCCGCGAAACAATAGGCGTCTTTCTGCTCATCGCGTCCTCCCCGGTTGATGCCGGCGGCTTTGTTTTTTGCCGTCGGCTGTCTTGGGCAATCATCTTAGCCAGAAGCGAGGCCCGCAAAGCAAGAACTTCGCGGCGGTGCCGGTCCGGCGAGGATACCGCGCCGCAAGAACAGCGCGCAGCATCCTCGCCGATTCCGGGAAATTATTTCTTCTTCGCCACCACCTTGGTGACGAGGCTGCCGATTGCCGCCGACTTCATCTCGACAGTATCGCCCGGCTTCAGGAAGCGCTCGGGCGCCGAGGTCTTATCGGGCAGCAACGCGCTCGAATCCGCTGCCGTCCCCGCGGCAGTGCCGCCGCTGATGATGTCGCCCGGGAAAAGCGTCAAGTCGCGTGAGAGATATTCGAGATACTCGCCGAAGCTGAACACCATGTCCTTGGTGCTGTAATGCTGGCGGCGCTCGCCGTTGACCAAAGTCTCCATCCAGGTGTCGGTCGGATCGGTCTCGCCCACCGCGATGCACGGGCCCAACGAGGTCGAACCATCGAAATTCTTCGGCAGGCCGAAATTGAGGGAGCCGCCGACCTTCTCGCGCGGCGCGCGAATGCTCCAATCGGCAAGCATGGTAACGCCCCACACATACTCTTTGAGCTGCGAGGGTTTCAGATCGACCCCGCGCTTGCCAAGAACGATCGCGATCTCGCCTTCGTAATCGAGGCGGTTGCAGCGTTCCGGGTAGACGAGTTCGCCGCCGGGGCCGACGAATTCGCGCTGCATCTTCCAGAAGCCCCAAAAGCCGCCGTTGCGGATTACCTCGCGCGGATCGCCCTCATAGGGCTTGCCCTGCATCTTCACCGCCATCGCGGCGGCGTGGTCGGCGAAATTGCCGCCGGCGCACGCCGTGCGCGCATTATCGGGGCGCGGCGCATGCAGCTTCATCATCGGATCGGAGAGCGGACGGACGATCCGCTCGCCATTCGGGCCGAGCTGGTTCTGCGCCTGGCCGAAGAGATGATCGAGGGCCTGCTGGGTGGTATCGAGCGCGCGCTGCCCGCCTTCGATGAGGCGGGCGAGGTTGGACGGCGCGATGCCCTCAGCCATCTCCACCGCGTTCGCCTCGTGCTGCTTCTCGCGCAGATATTTTGCGACCGCATAGGAAATGTCGACGACATTGTTTTGATGCAGCACGCCGGTGCGTTTTGCCGGGCCGAAAACGACGATCTTCATGGGATCCCTCCTCCTTGGCAGCGCGGCCAGAATGGCAGCAGCTTCGCGTTTTGATTGCGCGAAGTGTCCCGCCCCCGCCCAACCAAGTCAAGGACGGGGGCGAGCCAAGGACGGGAGCGGCTGATTATCCTTATCTAGAGAACGAGCCGGCCGCCGACGACGGC
>Ga0134128_10005803_pt1 | contig 14950 bp, 13 predicted proteins | sample KB31754_FD_96462 | JGI IMG/M metagenome (GOLD analysis project Ga0134128, IMG submission 96462) | Terrestrial soil microbial communities with excess Nitrogen fertilizer from Kellogg Biological Station, Michigan, USA - KB3-175-4 | ecosystem: Environmental > Terrestrial > Soil > Unclassified ... | reverse complement strand
CTTCTGCAACTGCTGCCAGCGCTCCTCGGTACGAAAGTACGAGGGATCGACCAGCGGCATGCCGATGCTCTGCGCGAACGCTTCGGCACCATCGCCGGACAGCATCACGTACGGCGTCTTCTCCATCACCGCGCGCGCCAGCAGGATCGGGTTCTTGACACGCTGCACGCCGGCCACCGCGCCAGCGCGCAGCGTGTTGCCGTCCATGATCGCCGCATCGAGCTCGTTTTTCCCGTCGTGGGTGAACACCGCGCCCTTGCCGGCATTGAAATTCGGATCATCCTCCAGCACGACCAGCGCCGCCGTCACGGCATCCACCGCCGACTTGCCGGCCTTGAGCTCGGCATGGCCACGCTGCAACGCCTCGGTCATCGCCTGGCGGATCGCCTTTTCCTTCGCCGGCGTCATGTCATGCCTGATCACCCCGGCACCGCCGTGAATCACCAGCACGGGCGCGAGGGCGGCATGACTCATGCCGGCAACTCCGAGCGCAAGGGCAACGGCAACCAGGGGGCGACGATACGGCTTCACGACGGCAATCTCCAAGGCAACACGGCCAGTATATCGACGCGCCGTGAAGACTCGGACATTTTGCGCCAGACGCATGATTCGGCGGCAGCGTCCTGTCGACCCGAATTGGTCGAAACCGCTGCGGCGATCATTTGGAACTCAGTGAGCGTTTACGGGTTTGCAACCGGGAACCTTCCCGTGGCCACTCTGGAGCAACGACAATCACAACAAGCATATCGAGCACTTGATCACGAATCCCCTTCTCATGGCGGCGTCACGATCGACAGTAAAGCGAGCCGCCCCGAGCCCCGCCGCCACTCAGCAGCCGACACTGGGAGTCACGTCGATCTTGATGGTGTGATCCTCGGTCACATGTCCTTGCTTGTCATGAACCTGCTGCCCTATCTGGATGGTTCCCTGCTGGCCCGGCAGCATACGGAGCCTGGGGTAGCCGGGCGCGGTCATCGAGCCACCGCTGAGTTCGCCGCGCACCTCCAGCTCGCCCCTCTCCGCCGGCACGATCGTAAAGCGGCCGTGCCATGGCGGCAGTTGGCCAATGGCCGTCTCGGTCACGTTGTAGAACTGGTCGTGTTTGAGGCACATGGTGGCGTGAAGCCGCGCGGGCTTGCCGTCAACCGCAAGTTCCAACTTCAAGGTGTAGCGATCGGTATTGCCTGCCGTCGGCGCATCGCCTGCCGCGCCGGGCCGATAGACGCAGCCATGCGCAAGTTTGGCGATCTCCGGGATGTCCGCACTCTCGCAAGCCCAAACCATTGACATATTCGCCCCGTCGCGGCGGGGCACCAATTGCACACTGCCAGCCGTGGACACCGAGTCCGGCTTCTCACGCAGCATGGCCACGATGACCCCATCGCGTACCGAAACCCCGCGGACGAATTTCCCATTCACCAGATTCGGGTCATCGGGTAAACCCGCCGCGTCATTGTTCGCCGGCATGCGAAAGTCGTGGTGGGCCGCATAGTCCGCCACCGCCATTTTGGCGCCCTCAAACAGGGCAAACGCCTCCTTGACCGCCTCCGGGGTCGCCGCATATGTGCGCGACGCTGGGTGCGCGGCATAGATCGACACGGATACACCTAGAATGATGGCCATGAGGGTAATTCGGCCAACGATTCGAGGCAGGCGATTCGGGATCGGCATTTTCAACATCGCAATACGCTCCGTGACTGGATGGCGGGGTGACCAGGAACAGCCCACCGGCAGCGCAAATGCTGCCAATTGGGTTTTCAACATTGCATTCGCGTAGCTGCGCCGGTATTCACCGTGCTCGCGCAACACCGCTGCATCGCAGGCCAGCTCCTGATCGTGGCGCAGCGCGGACAACGCCCACCACGCCAGCGGATGGAACCAGAACAGGGCCGCCACGGCGCGCGCCAGCAGGCACCACCAGCCGTCGCCGCGGCGCGCGTGCATGTCCTCGTGCGCAAGGATGAGGCGCTGCTCGGCGGTGTCGTAACGTTGCTCGAAATCCGCCGGCAGCACGATGCACGGTCGCCACGCGCCAACCAGCGCAGGCCCCACGTCGGCGCGCGTCGCACGCAACACCCGCCTGCTTGAAAACTCCGCATCGACCGGTGTGGCGCCGCGAAGGCGGGCGCGATAGCGGCCCTGCACGACGACCCCGAGCAACAGGCTGACCATCATTCCGGAAAGCCAAAACAGGATCACGCTGGCACGCCAATCGATCGAGCTCGCATGCGCCACATGCGACGGCAGCCCGATTGCAGCCGCGGCGTACACGAATACCGCGGGCTGCCGGCTCGCATCGGCAATCACCGCCGCATGCGGCAACTGGCTGGCCAGCATCGCCAGCGGCGGCAGCAACCACAGCTGGAATGCGCGCTCCGTACCGAACAGATGCCGGCACGGCTTGCGCAACCCGGCCACCAGGAGCACGGCGACGGTGAAGGCGAGCAGCAGCAGCCAGCCGCGGCCGAGCCAGTCGATGGCGGCGAGTTCACTGGTCATTGTCGAGCTCCTTCAGCAGCTTGCGCAGTTCGGCGATGTCCTTCTTCGACAGCTTGCGCTGCTCGGAGAAGTGCGCCACCAACGGCGCCACCCGGCCACCGAACAGGCGGTCGAGCAGGCCCTTGCTCTCCTGCTGCACGTACTGCTCGCGCGCGAGCAACGGCGTATAGAGGTAGCGGCGGCCGTCGCGCTCCGCGTGCACGGCCTTTTTCCGCAGCAGACGGTTGAGCAGGGATTTGACCGTGCCCTCCTGCCAGCCCTGCGCCGGGCCGACTTCCGCGAGGATTTCCTCGGCCGTGCGTGGCGCCTCGCGCCACAGTACGTCCATCACTACTGCTTCCGCTTCGCTGATGGCCATGGGATCACCGTTTACGCATGTAATTGGATTCATGTTTACACGTGTAAATGAACTCGTCAAGTCGCCTTCCTGTGGTCTGCGGGCCTGCCCCCGGGCTCGGCTCATTGGCCGATCCAACCTTGGTACGAGGCCACCCGACCTCGATCCGTCGTATCCTTGGCAGCTGGCTCTCCTTGAGGAAGACACGGCAATGGACAAGGTTTACCCGAGCGCGACCAAGGCCCTTGACGGCCTGTTGTTCGACGGCATGACGATCGCCGCCGGCGGCTTCGGCCTGTGCGGCATCCCCGAGAACCTGATCGGCGCGCTGCTGGAAGCCGGCACCAAGGGGCTGACCATCGTGGGCAACAACGCCGGGGTTGACGATTTCGGCATGGGCCCGCTGTTGAAGACGCACCAGGTCAAGCGCGTGTACGCGTCCTACGTCGGCGAGAACAAGGAATTCGAGCGGCAGACCCTGGCCGGTGAACTGGAACTGCACCTGACTCCGCAGGGCACGCTGGCCGAGAAGCTGCGCGCCGGCGGTGCCGGCATCCCGGGCTTCTACACGCGCACCGCGTTCGGCACCAAGCTGGCCGAGGGCAAGGAGACCAAGGTGTTCGGCGGCAAGGAGTACGTGCTGGAGGAAGCGATCACCGCCGACCTGTCCATCGTCAAGGCATGGAAAGGCGACGCCCACGGCAACCTGGTGTTCCGCGAGACCGCGCGCAATTTCAATCCGATGATCGCCACCTGCGGCAAGGCCTGCGTGGCCGAGGTGGAGCAGTTGGTACCGGTCGGCGAACTTGACCCGAACAACATCCACGTGCCGGGCATCTACGTCGACCGCATCGTGCACGGCGAAAAGTACGAGAAGCGGATCGAGTTCCGCACGATAGCCGGCGTGGCCGCCGGCAAGGAAAATCCGACCCGCGTGGCGATGGCCAAACGTGCCGCGCAGGAGCTGCAGGATGGCTTCTACGTGAACCTGGGCATCGGCATTCCCACCATGGTGGCGAACTACATTCCCGACGGGGTCAACGTCACCCTGCAGTCGGAGAACGGCCTGCTCGGCATAGGCCCGTTCCCGACGGAGGACCAGCTCGACCCCGACCTGATCAACGCCGGCAAGCAGACCATTACCACCCTGCCCGGCTCCAGCTTCTTCTCCAGCGCCGAGTCGTTCGCGATGATCCGCGGCGGCCACATCGACTTGTCGATCCTCGGTGGCCTGGAAGTGTCGGCCCACGGCGACCTGGCCAACTGGATGGTGCCGGGCAAGATGGTCAAGGGGCCGGGCGGCGCGATGGATCTGGTCAGCGGCGTCAAGCGCGTGGTGGTTCTGATGGAGCACAACGCGAAGGACGGTTCGCCGAAGATCAAGGACCAGTGCGACCTGCCGCTGACCGGCAAGCAGGTGGTCGACCTGATCATCACCGACCTGTGCGTGTTCGCGGTGCAGAAGGGCAAGGGCCTGACCCTGATCGAACTCAACGACGGCGTGACGCTGGACGAGGTCAAGGCGAAAACCGGTTGCGCGTTCGCGATCGACAAGGCACTGGCGGGCTGATCGCGCCGGACCTGCGTTCCAGCGCAGGGACGCGCTACGACGGGAAGACCGTGCCCGCCGACTCGACCGGCAGCGGGTCGGGGAAATGGATGCGTGCGACGTTCTCCCCGTCGAGCCGGGTCTGCAGTTCCAGCGGCCAGCCGAAGCGGTCGCTGATCTGGCGCGCGATCGCCAGTTCGAACCCGTGCCGGTCGGCGCTCCCGGGGGGACCGGCTGCGGCGCCGGGATCATTCGGAACGGGCCGGTTGCTCACGCTCACCACGCCCGGCTCCACGCGGACCACTACGCTGCCGCGCTCGGCCTGCTGCCACGCATTGCGCAACAGCTGCCAGCACAGCACCGAAAACACCTGCGGCGAACCTTCCAGCGCAAAGCTTGCCGGCTGCTCCAGCAGCAGTTCGATCGGCCGCCCCACAAGCAGTTCCCGTGCGGCTTGCAATTCGCGCTGAAGCACGTCGTTCACCACGAAGCGCTCCTTGTCCGCCGGCTTGTCGGCGTCGCGCGCGAGCACCAGCAGCGCCTCGACCAGCATTTCAAGCTCGCGCGAAGCGCGATGGATCCGCCGCACCGAGCGCCCACCGAAGTCGCTGAGCCCCGGTTCGTCGGTGAGCATGTCCACGGACATCTTGATCACCGTGAGCGGGCTGCGCAGTTCGTGACTGGCATCGCGGGTGAAGTTGCGCTCGCGCTGGCTGTAGCCGGCAATGCGCGTGGCGAAACCGTGCAGGCCACGCGCCAGCAACGCCACGTCGGCATCGGTTCGACGCGGCAAACGCTGCGGCTGGAAGGCTTCCGGATCGGGCTGGTCATCGCTCCAGCCGTCGATCAGCCGGGCCAGCGAGCGGATCGGCCCCCATTCGTGCTGGGTCGCCAGGCAAGCAAGCACGGTGGTGATCAGGATCAGCACGATCACCGCCTCCCACGGCGCCACATTGAAAATGCCCATGGCGCAGACAATCACCAACACCACGAACTGCAGTCCGAACACCCATGCGATGCGCCGCTTGAAAGCACCCGCGCGAAATGTGATGGCGCTCGTCACACTGCTGTTCATTGCCTTTCGCCGTGTCTATGTCACGCGGGCTGGGTCGTCGAGGCCATTTCCGACTCGAGATCCGCCAGACGGTAACCCGCCGAATGGATGGTATGTAACAGAGGTCGTGCGAAGGGTTTGTCTATGACGCGCCGCAGGTTGTACAGGTGCGAACGCAAGGTGTCCGAATCGGGCAAGGTGTCGCCCCAGATCTCGCGCTCGATATCGCGCCGGCTGACCACCCGCGGCGACTCGCGCATCAGGATCGCCAGGAGCTTCAACCCGATCGGCGAAACCACCAGTTCCTGGCCATCGCGGGTCAGGCGCAGGGTGGCGGTATCCAGGGTCATGTCGCCGACGGTGAGCACTTCGGTGGATACCTGGCGGCGATCGCGACGGATCAGCGCCCGCAGGCGCGCCTCCAGTTCGCGCACCTCGAACGGCTTCACCAGATAATCGTCCGCACCGGCCTCCAGGCCGACCAGCTTGTCTTCCAGCGTGTCGCGGGCGGTCAACATCAGCACCGGGGTGGATTTCTTCGCTTCCTTGCGCAGCTTGCGGCAGACTTCCAGGCCGTCCAGCCCCGGCAGCATCAGGTCCAGCACGATCACGTCGTAGCTGTTGGATACGGCCAGGTGCAGTCCGCTGACGCCATCGGCGGCGTAGTCCACCGAATAACCACGCCGTTCGAGGAACTCGCCCACCATTTCGGCGATCTGGCGGTTGTCTTCCACCAGCAAGATCAGTCCTGCCTGCTCGTCGTGTAAGGTCATATCGTCCTCGCTGCCAGTCGGTTTCACATTTGTGAAGGTATACACGGCGGCGTAGTGACGAAGATGTGAAGCAGGCGCCCGGGGGTTCAGGGTGCGTTTGGCCTGATCCTCAATGCAGCAGGGGCTGCAGCTGCTTCCAGACGTTGTCCAGCACGCGCGGCTCGGCGCTGGCCACCGGGTGCAGGCCATCGTCCTGCATCAGCGCCGGATCCAGCGCAATGCCGTCAAGCAGGAACGGCACCAGGGCAGCATGTCCATCGCGCGCCAGGTCGGCGTAGATCGCGCGCAAGCCGTCGCGATACTGCGGACCGTAATTGACCGGCAACTCGATCCCCAGCAGCAACACCTTCGCCTGGTGCTGCCGTCCCAGCTCGACCATTGCCGCCAGGTTGTCGCGCAGCGCCGGCAACGGCAAGCCGCGCAGGCCATCATTGGCGCCCAGCTCGATCACCAGCACGGCCGGTTGGTATTCCCGCAGCAGGGCCGGCAACCGGTTGCGCCCGCTCAGCGAGGTTTCGCCGCTGATGCTGGCATTGACCACCTTCCACTTCGGCACCATGTTGGAAAGACGCACCTCCAGCAGGGACACCCAGCCGGACTCGACCGGGATGTTGTGGGCGGCGGACAGGGAGTCGCCCAGGACCAGGACGGTTTTCGGCGCCGCCGCTTGGGCACCGCCGATGCCGCAGAGAAAAACCAGCAACCACAGGCATCGACGCATGAATGATCCTACCCGTCCGCTCCTCGAGGCCTGCCATGTTAGCAAGTCGGTCCGCGGCCCCGAGGGCAGGCTGGAGATCCTGTCCGGCGTCGATCTGCGCATCATGACCGGCGAAAGCTTCGCCATCGTCGGCGCCTCCGGTTCGGGCAAGACCACCCTGCTCGGCCTGCTGGCCGGCCTGGACACGCCCGATGCGGGAGATATCGCGCTGGACGGCCACGCGCTGCATCGACTCGACGAGGAGGCGCGCGCGGACCTGCGCCGACGCCTGGTCGGCTTCGTGTTCCAGTCGTTCCATCTGTTGCCCGCGTTGACCGCCGAAGAAAACGTGATGCTGCCGCTGGAGCTCGAAGGCAGCAGCGACGCGCGAAGTCGCGCGCGCGCGGCACTCGAGGCGGTCGGATTGTCGTCGCGGCGGCGCCATTATCCGGCCCAGCTTTCCGGCGGCGAGCAACAGCGCGTGGCGATCGCGCGCGCGTTCGTGCATGGTCCGCGGGTGCTGTTCGCCGACGAGCCCACCGGAAACCTCGACCAGCGCACCGGCCACCACGTCTGCGACCTGCTGTTTGCGCTCAACCGCGACCACCACACGACGCTGGTGCTGGTCACCCACGACGCGACCCTGGCCGCACGCTGCCAACGCGGGATCGAGCTGGATGAAGGACGTGTCGTGCCGGGCATCCACGCATGAGGATGCTGCGGCTCGCCCTGCGCAACCTGCGCCGCGAATGGCACCTGCCCGAGTTGCGCACGCTGGCGGCCTCGCTGGTGCTGGCCGTGGTCGCGCTGGGCGTGGTGGCCACGCTCGCCACGCGGATCGAACGCGGCATGCTGGCCAGTGCCGCGGAATTGATCGGTGGCGACATCGGCATCGGCTCGCCGCAAGCCCTGCCCGACAGCTTTGCTTCCATGGCACAGCAGGATGGTCTGGCGCTCACCCGCACGGCTGGCTTTCCCAGCGTGGCGTTCGCGCACCAGCAGGCCCAGTTGCTCGACGTGGAAGCCACCGATGCGCCGTACCCGTTGCGCGGCACGCTGGAACTGGCCGATGCGGCAGGTCGCCATCGCCTCGGGCACGGCGCGCCACCGGGCACCGTCTACCTCGATCATCGGGCGCTGGTGGCGCTGGGCCTGAAAGTGGGCGACCAGTTGCAGTTGGGTGGACGCAAGCTGACCATCGCCGCCGAGCTGGTGCGCCAGCCCGACGGTGGCGAGCTGCTGGCGCTGGCGCCACGGGCGATGATGAGCCTGGTCGACGCCGAGGCCGCCGGTCTGCTCGGCAGCGGCAGTCGCGCGCGGCATCGCCTGCTGCTTGCCGGCGCGCCGGGAAGCGTGCAGCGCTGGCGCGACTGGGTCCAAACCGCCACGCTGCCGCAGGGCGCCCAGCTGATCACGCCGGAGCAGACGCAGGAGCGCATGCGCAGCGCGTTCGACCGCGCCGGCGCGTTCCTGCGCCTGACGGCGTTGCTGTCGGCACTGCTGGCTGGCATCGCCATCGCGCTGTCCGCACAACGCTACGCGCGCCGCAAGCGCACCGAGGTAGCCTTGCTGCGCGCGCTGGGCACCTCGCGACGGCGCGTGCTTGGCCTGCTGCTGGGCACGCTGGGCGCACTGGCCGTGCCGGCCGCGGCGCTCGGCGTGCTGCTGGCGCTCGGACTGGCGCAACTGGCCTGGCTGCTGGCCAGCCAGTTGTTCGGCAACGTGCCCACGTCACTGCCGCTGGCGCCCGCGCTCGCCGCCGCCGCGATGGGCATGGCGGTGCTGGTCGGTTTCGCGCTGCCGCCGCTGGCACGGCTGGCCGAGGTGTCGCCGGTGGCGGTGTTCCGCCAGAGCATGACCCGGCGCGCGCGCCGTTTCGACGCGCTGTACCTGGTCCCGCTGCTGGTGGCGCTGGTGCTGATCTGGAGCCAGAGCAGCTCGCTCAAGCTCGCCGGCATCCTCGCCGCCAGCCTCGTCGGGGTGGCAGCGATCGCGGCGCTGCTGGCGCTGCTGCTGTTGTGGCTGGCGCGACGCGTGGCGCCCGGCGCTCACCCCGCGCTGCGCCTGGGCCTGGCGGCGCTGGCGCGGCGCCGCATGCTGAGCGTGATCCAGGCCACCTCGTTGAGCCTTGGTCTGTGCGCGCTGCTGTTGCTGGCCATCGTGGCTCCATCGCTGCTGCAGGGCTGGCGCCAGGAGTTGCCGGCCGACACGCCGAACTGGTTCGCGCTGAACCTGCAGGACGACCAGCGCGCCGACTTCGTGCAGTCACTGCGGCGCATCGGTGCCGACCAGCTCAACATGGCGCCGCTGGCGGTCGGCAAGCTCACCGCGATCAACGGCCAGCCGATCGACCGGCTCCATTTCGATGACGCCCGCGCCAGCGACTGGGCAGACCGGCAGTTGCGGCTGTCCTGGGCCGGCCAACTGCCGCCAGCCAACGAGGTGATCGCCGGTCACTGGACCGGGGCTGCGCCGACGCACGCGGAGGTTTCGATCGACACCATGTGGCGCGACATGTTTGCGCTGAAACTGGGCGACACGCTGACCTTCCACGTCGGCGAGCGCGACATCCAGGCCACCGTCGGCAGCGTGCGCAAGGTCGACTGGAGCTCGTTCCGGGTGAACTTCTTCCTGCTGCTGGACTCGGCGCATGCGGGCGACCTGCCGCACACCTGGCTGGCCAGCTTTCACCTGTCCGATGGCCGTGCCGAGGCGCTGGCGCAGCTGTCGCGCGACTACAACAACCTCAGCCTGATCGACGTCGATGCATTGCTCGACCGCGTGCGCGAAATCGTCCACCGGGTCGGCAATGCGGTGCGCTGGATCCTCGGTTTCAGCCTGCTGGCCGGCGCGCTGGTACTCGCCGCTTCGCTTGCCGCCAGCGCCGCCGAACGCCGCCATGAAGCGGCGCTGTTGCGCACGCTGGGCGCGCGCCGTGCGCAGTTGCGTGTCGCCGCGGCCTGCGAGTTTGCCCTGCTCGGCCTGGTCGCCGGACTCACCGCCGCGTTCGGCGCGGCTGGCGCCGGGCTGTGGCTGGGCCATGCCGTGTTCCATATCGACGGGTTCGTGCCACCCCCGTGGCCACTGGCCGGCGCCGCCCTGGCCGCGGCCGTCGTGGTGATGCTGCTGGGCCTGGCCGGCACGCGCAGGATCGTCCACACGCCGCCGATGCGTCTGTTGCGGGAAAGTTGACCGTCCAACCGATACTCTCGGCAATGCACCCATGGAATCCGCCTCTTGATCGCCTTCACCCATGTCGACTGGCGCGCCCGCCTGAGGGCTGAGTGGATGCTGCTGCTGTTCGGCGCGCTCGCGATCGCGCTGGCCTTGCTCGATCCGCAGCCGCTGGCAAGCTACCGACGCTGGCTGCAGTTGCCCACCCTGACCGGCCTGCTCGGCCTGCTGATCGCGATCCAGGGCATCCGCGACAGCGGCGTGGTGCAGCACGCAGCGGCCGCGCTGGCCGCGCGCATGCATTCCCTGCGTGCGCTGGGTCTGCTGCTGGTGGCCTGTACCGCGCTCCTGTCGACCGCATTGACCAACGACGTCAGCCTGTTCCTGATCGTGCCGCTGACCGTGGCGCTGGGCGGCATCTCGAACCTGCCGGTGCTGCGCATGGTGGTGCTGGAAGCGCTGGCAGTGAATGCCGGTTCCACGCTGAGCCCGATCGGCAACCCGCAAAACCTGTTGCTGTGGCAGATGGCGCACGTGTCCTTCATCGACTTCGTCGTTTCCATGTTGCCGGCAGCCGCGGTGATGCTTGTCCTGCTCCTCGTGCTGACCTGGTGCTGGCTGCCGCCCGCCCGCGTCGATCTCGAGGACGGCCGGATCGATGACGTCCACACATCCGCAACGCTCGCGGTGTTCTCCTGCATCGCCCTGGGCGGCATGGTGCTTCTGATGGAGTACGACCATGCCCGATCCGGCGCGCTGTTGATGCTGCTGGCGTTCGGCCTGGTGCACTGGCGCACGCTGGCCGGCATCGACTGGCTGCTGCTGGCGACTTTCGCCGCGATCTTCCTCGGACTTGGCCATCTCGCCGACCTGCCACTGGTACGGCACGCGCTGGGTCGACTCGACCTCAGTCAGCCGTTGACCCTGTATGCCAGCGGCATCATCGCCTCACAGCTGATCAGCAACGTGCCGGCCACCGTGCTGCTGCTGCAACGCGCACCGGACCCGATCGCGCTGGCGGTGGCGGTGAACGTGGGCGGCTTCGGCGTGGCGATCGGTTCGCTGGCGAACCTGATCGCCCTGCGTCTGGCGAAACAGCCACACGGCTTGCGGCTGCTGCATCGGGTGTCGGTCCCGTTTCTGCTGATCTGCGCGCCACTAGTTTACATGACCTGGCGCTGGCTGGGCTGAGCGCGGCGATCAATCGTCGTCGTGCGGGACGCTGACCTTGCCCTTCACGCCCGAGTGGTTGACGTCGCCGCTGCCCTTGGCACCGAGCGTGAAGTCACCTGTCACGTCGTTGACCGTGAAGTCGCCGGAACCGAGCGTGCCGGCATTCACGTTGCCACCCACCTGGCGCAGGGTGACGTCGCCCGAACCGACGCTGCCGACCTTGGCATCACCCTTGATGCCCGACGCCTTGAGGTCGCCCGAACCCACCGAACCGGCTTCGAGGCTGCCGACGTCAGTGGCGTCGACATCACCCGAGCCCACGCTGGTGGAGAACTTGCCGGCGACCTGGCGTACATGCAGATCGCCCGAGCCCACGATGCTTTGCAGCTGTTGCACGCCCTGCACGTCGGCATCGCCGGAGCCGACGTTCACGTTCACCGGCATGCTGGCAGGCAGTTGCACGGTGACTTCGAGATTGGCGTAGGAACTGCCGAACAGGTTGAACGAAAAATGGCCGTTGCCTCCGATGTCAAGCCGTAGCTGGTCACCCTCGCGATGCTGGGTCACCTGCAGTTGCTCCAGCGCCGACTTGTCCGAGGCGCAGGCCCGCCCGGTGAGGCTGAGTCCCTTGTTGCTGTCGCTGCCGACGAGGTGCAGATCCTGGCTGTGCACGTCGATCTGCACCGACTTCACGCCGGCCAGGTCGAGCTGGAGGTTACGCGGCGCCTCGAACTTGCACGGCGAGGCGAAGACAGCGAACGGGGCTAACAGCAGCGCGGCAAGGGCGAGACGGCGCATGGGCGGACTCCAGGGTTGGGATATCCGTTGGGATGCAGCCGGCGCGGAAAAGGTTGCAAGCCTGATCGCGGGACATGTCCGGCGCTCGCGATCAGGCCGGCGGCTCCTGTGCCTTGGCCAGCTGCCACAGCGCCTCCTGCTCGGCCAGGTCGCGCCCGGCGAACGTCCCGCCTGCGGCGGCGGCCAGCTCTTCCATCTTGCGGAAGCGCCGCTCGAACTTGGCGTTGGCGTGGCGCAACGCCCGCGAAAAGTCGACGCCGGCGTGGCGGGCCAGGTTCACCGCGACAAACAGCACGTCGCCGATTTCGTCTTCGAGTCGCGCCGGATCGGCGCCGTTGGCGAAGTCCGCACGCACTTCATCGACCTCCTCGACCAGCTTGTCCAGCACCGGCTGCGGACCCGGCCAGGTGAAGCCGGCGGTGGCCGCGCGCTGCTGCAGCTTCAGCGCACGCCGCCACTCCGGCAGCCCGCTGGAGACGCCGGCCAGCACGCTGGAATCAGCGACCTCGCCCTTGCCCGCGCGTTCGGCGGTCTTGATCGCTTCCCATGCCCGCGTCTGCTCCGCCACATCGGCATGGCGCACGTCGCCGAACACATGCGGGTGCCGCCGCCGCATCTTGCTGCTGATCGCGTGCACCACGTCGGCAAACCCGAACCGGCCTGCCTCCTCGGCCATGCGCGCATGGAACACCACCTGCAGCAGCAGATCGCCCAGTTCGTCGCGCAAGTCGTCGAAGTCGCCCCGGTCGATCGCATCGGCGACCTCGTACGCCTCCTCGATCGTGTAGGGCGCGATCGAAGCAAAATCCTGCTGCACATCCCACGGGCAACCGTGCTGCGGATCGCGCAACCGGGCCATGATTTCCAGCAAATCATCCAGGCTGTAGCGCTCCGGCTCACTCATGCTGCGAAAATGCCGCAAAGTGCCGGGACACCTGCTCGCCTTCGGGGAGAAGGCAGGGATGAAGGGCCACGCCGAGCAGAAGCTCCATCGAATCTAGTCACTGACCGCCCCCCGCAGCCGCCCCGCCCAATCTATCGAACAATCCCCCACCGCGACGAACTCCGGGTTCAGCAGCGACTCGCCGCGGTTGTAACGGAACGGCCGGCCCTGCAGGTCCAGCACTGCCCCGCCGGCTTCGTCCAGCACGCACTGGGCTGCCGCCGTATCCCATTCGCTGGTCAGGCCCTGGCGCAGATAGACGTCGGCCTCGCCGCGCGCGATCAGGCAGAACTTCAGCGACGAACCCAGCGGAAGCATCCGGTAGTCGCTGCCGATCAGGTGATCCAGCAGGCCCCCTTGCGCGCCGCCATGGGAACGGCTGCCGGCCACCGCCGGCGGATGCGCCAGCGGGCGCGAACGCAGGCGCTCCCACTCGCCACCGGGCCGGCGCTGCAACCACGCACCATGGCCCCGCTCGGCAACGTAGAGTTCGCCGCTGACCGGCGCCAGCACCACGCCGAGCACGGAGTGGCGCTGATCGATCAGGGCGATGTTTACGGTGAACTCGTCGTTGCGCTTGACGAACTCGCGCGTGCCATCGAGCGGGTCGACCAGCCAGTAGCGCGACCAGTGCCGGCGTTCTGCCCACGGCAAGGCCTTGGCTTCCTCCGACAGGATCGGCAAACGTGGCTCCAGTTCGCCCAGGCCGGCCACGATGACCTGCTGGGCCGCGAGGTCGGCCGCGGTCAGCGGCGAGGCATCGGCCTTGGTCTGCACGGCGAAGTCGCCGTGGTAGATCTTCAGGATGGCGTCGCCGGCGGCGCGCGCGATCTCGCCGATGCGGGGGGAAAATTCCGGTGGCGTGCTCATGACCGGTGGAAGCGTCCGGCAAGGTATTCGCGGGCCATGAACAGCGCGGCGATCGAGCGCCCTTCGGTCACGTCGTCGCGACCGAGCAGCGCATGCAGTTCGGACATCTTCCATGGCACCACGTCGATCTCCTCCGGCTCGTCGCCCGGCAGTTTCTCCGGATACAGGTCCTGCGCCAGCACCACATGCGCCATGTGCGTCATGTACGCCGGCGACAGCGACAGGTTGTGCAGGATTTTCAACCTGTGTGCGCCGTAGCCGATCTCTTCCTTCAACTCGCGCTCGGCGCCCTGCTCGGCGGTTTCGTCCTGGTCCAGCCGCCCCTTGGGCAGCCCCAGCTCGTAGCGACCCACACCGCCGCAGTACTCGCGTGCCAGCAGCACGGTGTCGTCGTCGAGCATCGGCACGATGATCACGGCACCCAGGCCGCTGCCTTTCAGGCGCTCGTAGGTGCGCCGCACGCCGTTGGAGAACTCCAGGTCGAGCTGTTCGACCTGCAGCAGGCGACTGTGGTCGACGTCCCGCGTGGCATGGATGATGGGCAGTTTGGGCATCCGTCCATTCTAGCGCGCGCCGCTCAGCGTCGCAGACGCTGCAGGGCCTGCGCATGGATCGCCGGCGTACCGGCCAGCACGCTGCGCGTCTCCAGCGTCAACGACTCCCCGTCGAGAGCGGTGAAGACGCCGCCGGCCTCGCGCACGATCACTGCCAGCGCGGCGATGTCGAGGATGTTCACGTCCGACTCGATCACCAGGTCCAGGCTGCCGCGCGCGAGCAGGTGGTAGTGGCAGAAGTCGCCGTAGCCGCGGATCCGGTTGCTGTCGCGAATCAGCTCTCCCAGCGTGTCCCAGCGTGCATCGGCGGTGAGTGTCCTGACGTTGCCGATGGAGAGCGAGGCCTGGTCGATCGCGCGGGTGTCGGCGACCCGCACGCATTCGCCGTCGAGCCATGCACCAGCGCCGGCACTGGCCCACATGGTCTCGCCATAGATCGGTGCACTGGAGACGCCGAGCACGAGGTCATCGCCTTCCATCAAGGCGATCTGGGTGGAGAAGAACGGCGTGCGGCGCACGAAGCTCT
>Ga0134128_10005802_pt1 | contig 14950 bp, 11 predicted proteins | sample KB31754_FD_96462 | JGI IMG/M metagenome (GOLD analysis project Ga0134128, IMG submission 96462) | Terrestrial soil microbial communities with excess Nitrogen fertilizer from Kellogg Biological Station, Michigan, USA - KB3-175-4 | ecosystem: Environmental > Terrestrial > Soil > Unclassified ... | reverse complement strand
TGGCCAATTATGATGGTGGAACTATCAGCGTGATCGACGTCAGCCTCGACGTGTACGGCAACGACAGCCCCACGTTCGGCACCACCTTTACCATTCCGGTGGGCGCCAACCCTGCCAGCGTGACCGTGCTCAACGATGGTAGCCGGGCGTACACCGCCAACCAGGCCGACGGCACTGTCAGCGTGGTCAATCTCGCGAGCCACACCCTGACCAAGACCCTGCCCGTCAACGGCCATCCCCGTACAGTGGTTTCCACGCAGAATTCGATCTTCGGCAAAGTGTACGCGGCGTCGCCTGACAGCCCGTATCTCACCATCATCCGCACGGACCAGGACATCATCGACGCCACTGTGCTGATCCAGGGCAACATCGTCGACGTCCGCACCTCCACCCAGGATGGAAATCGCGGCAATTCGAACGTAGTGAGCCGCAAGCCGGGTCTTGGCCAGCCATGCAACCTGCCGCCCACACTGCTCCCGCCAGCGAGCATGACCATTACGAATTGCACCGAGATGCCAACGGCCCCCTAGCATAGGACCACAAAACACGTAAGCGCGCGCCTGGTACAAAGCTCTTCGAAAGAGCTTTGTACCAGGTCACGACTTCACCGCGAGCAAAAAAACGCCGCCTATAAGCCCTTGTAACAGGGCACAACTTCACAGCGAGCAGAAAAATGCCGCGCACGAGGCCTTGTGTCAGGGCGCGACTTCACAGCAAGCAGAAAAATGCCGCGCACAAGGTTTTGTAACAGGGCAGACTTTTAGTCGTGCCGCAACGCCGGCTGATAAAGATCTGGGCTTCAGCCCCTGCTCAAGATCGCGGCCCGTAAACGCATTTTTCAGCAAGCTCTTTGCGCCTGCCACCACCGCGTTTTGAGGGGCACGACTTCACAGCGAGTTGAAAAAAGCCGCGCACGAGGCCTTGTACCAGGGCATGACTTCACAGCGAGCTGAAAAACCCGCGCATGAGGCCTTGTAACAGGGCACGACTTTTAGTCGTGCCGCAACGCCAACTGATAAAGATCTGGGGCTTCAGCCCCTGCTCAAGATCGCGGCCCGTAAACGCATTTTTCTGCAAGCCATTCAGTCGTGCCGCCCCTGAGGTTTCCCGCTCTACTCGACGGTTTTCACTCACCGTTTGACGTCAGCCCGGGCCCGAAGAATTAATCCGCATCATTCGTGACAGCCATCACATCCGCCTCGCCGCCGGCATGCTAATGTACCTAAGCTCCCGGAGAAATCCGGAACTTTGGCACGACATCGGAAAGAAAAACCGCCTTCACTTTTTTTATTTTTTTATTTTTTTGCGTTTTCCACAATTTTCTGAGAAGTAACGTAAGAGGTACTGGAACCAGCAACATAGAGCGAATCGGACTCAATCGGTGCTTTAAGCAGTACGGCAAAATGCCGCCTTTCTCGACTCCAGCCAAGACCTCATGAGAGCTGTGCCTACACCCTCCCCCTCGAAACCAGCGTGCGCTCCGCAGCGATACCCTGTAGACAGTGCCACCCAAAATCCGCATCGATCTGCTCCTTGTCGAACGCGGCCTCGTCCCCAGCCGCGAGCGCGCCCGCGCCCTCATCCTCGCCGGCCGCGTCCTCGCCAACGAGCAGAAAATCGAAAAGCCCGGCGCAACCGTCGCAACCGACTCGACGCTCCGCCTTCTCGGCGAAGACCTGCGCTACGTCAGCCGCGGTGGGCTCAAACTCGAGGGCGCGCTCGACCACTGGAGCATTCCCGTAGAAGGCCGCCATTGCGTCGATGTCGGCACATCCACCGGCGGCTTCACTGACTGCCTCCTTCAGCGCGGCGCTGCCTGCGTCACCTGCGTCGACACCGGCTTCGGCCAGATCGCCATGAAGCTCCGCAACGATTCCCGCGTCCATCTGCGCGAGCGCACCAACGCCCGTTTGCTTGAGCCCGGAGCCCTCGGTTCCCAGGCCTCGCTGCTCGTGATGGACGTCTCCTTCATTTCCGCCACGTTGCTGCTTGAGCCCGTATTCGCGGCGGCTCCGGAACTTCGCGAAGCCATCATCCTCGTCAAGCCGCAGTTCGAAGCCGGTCGCGAGCACATCGGCAAAGGCGGCATCGTGCGCGATCCCGCGGCGCACCGGCTCGCCGTCGACAAGGTCTCTGCCGCTGTGGCCTCGCTCGGCTGGCAAAAGGTCGGTGTGATTCCGTCACCAATCGCAGGGGCAGAAGGGAACCAGGAGTTCCTTCTATACGCGCACAAGCCGGATTTGTTGCCGTAGATCGCTGGTGCATGGTCGGGTTCGCTTCCGGCCTGCTCCGCTGCTTTACACTGGTTCCGCATGCCTCCCATCGCGATAGTCTCCAAGCCGCAGAAGGAAGAGCTCTTTCGGCTCCTGCCGGAACTCATTGCCTGGCTTCGCAATCGCGGCTACGAGCCGGTGCTCGATGAAGAGAGCGCGCGCTACACCTCGGATGCGCCTGCCGTGCCGCGAGCCGACCTGCCGCAGCACACTCCCGAACTGGTGATTGTCCTGGGCGGGGACGGCACGCTGCTGTCGGTCAGCCGGATCTTTGCCGCGACGGGCATACCGCTGCTCAGCGTGAATCTCGGCACACTCGGATTCCTGACCGAGGTGCGGCTGTCGGAGCTCTACGCCACGCTGGAAGGCTGGTGCAGCAACTGTCACATGATCGAAAAGCGCTCCATGCTGCGCGCCCGGCTCAAGCGCGAAGGCGCCTTCCATTCCGAGTACGACGCGCTCAACGATGTCGTGGTCACAAAGGGCGAGATCGCGCGCATGGGCGACTTCACCGTGGAGCTTGACGGCAAGACAGTGGCGCAGTTCCGGGCCGATGGCCTGATTGTCTCCACCCCGACCGGCTCCACCGCCTACAACCTTGCGGCCAATGGGCCCATTCTTACGCCCAACGTAGACGCGATGGTGGCCACGCCCATCTGCCCTCACCTGCTCACACTTCGTCCCATCGTCGTGCGCGGTGACTCCTCTTTGACCGTGCGCGTTGAGGGCATACCGAACCTGGCGCTGCTCACGGTGGACGGGCAGCGTGCGGTGGAGTTGTGCCTGGGAGACGAAATCTGCTGCCAGCGATCGCCCTACACCGTGAATCTGGTGCGCCTGAATGAGGGCGGCTTTTTTGAGGCGCTGCGGACCAAGCTGAGCTGGGGCGAACGATAGGTTCCAGTGGTTCGATCCCCGGAGAAGCCTCTCCCGATTTGCGCGGCCCGCTTGCGTTTGTGTGCAAACCGGAGATGCAAGGGCAGGGAACTGTCGCCGCGGCGCGACCGTTCGCGATTACGCGAAGCGACCGCTCGCGATTACTTTGTCAATTCGCTGAGGAGAACCTTCGCCTTTTGCGCCAGCGTTTTGGCGCCTTCCACATCGCCGGTATCCAGGGCCGCTCGAGCTTCCTTAATGAACTCGCGGATCTGCGCGCTGGTCTTTTGCTCCTGATCGTCGAGCTTGCGGCCAATTGTATTCAGCTTGTGCTCGGTGTCGCTCAGCGAGTCGCTCGTCTGCTGGCGCTGGTCGTTAGGGTCTCCGGTGGAAAGCTGACCCGCGGCACTCACCTCCGGCGGGGGATTGTTCTCCGCCTCCTGGGTGCCCTCGGACTGCTTCTTGTGATGTCGCGGCGCCGGCTTGGGCGCGGGCGGAGGCGGAGCCTGTGTCACCTTGGGCGGCGTTTGCTGAGGTATTGTGACTACCGGCGGAGGAAGATTGACCGGAGCATTGTCCGGCTTGGAAGGCGGGGCATCTTCGATGGGTGGCGCCAGAGGGGGCTGAACCTGGGCCTTCTCCTTATGGACACACCCGCAGGGTAGGATTGCCAGCAGGAGAGCGGCTTGTGCGATTCTTAACTTCATTCCCCGAGTCCCTGTTCATGCTCGATCGCCGGCTGCAGGCTCCGACGGTTCAGTTCCGCCGCGGAGACCGGGAGCCGAAATCTGAACTCTGTGCCGTGATCTACCTTTGATTCTACTTCCACGCTTCCATGGTGCAGTTGCAAGATTCGGTAGGTCATTGCCAGGCCGATCCCGCTGCCTTCACTTTTGGTGGTGAAGTACAGGTCGAAGATCTTTTCCTGGATCTCCTCCGGAATTCCCACACCTTCGTCCCGTATGCGCAGAATGGCGGCGTTCTGCTCAATATTCAGCAGTACATTCAGCCTTCCCCCCTCTGGCATGGCCTGCGCGCCGTTCTGTACAACGTTGATAATAGCCTGTTTGAGCAGATCCGCATCAACGTTTACCAGTACAGGGTGGGATGGCATCTCACTTCGCAACTCGACGTTCCGGAGCGACAATTCGTCCGTGGCGAGCGCCATTACATCTCCAATGATTGCGCGGAGATCCTGCTCGCGGGGTTGCAGTTCCACAGGACGCGAAAAATCCACCAGGGTCTGTACCACGCGGTCGAGCCGTCGAATCTCTGCCTCAATCACATCGAGATGCCGGTGCGCGCCTGGGCCTGCTCCATCCAGCTTGGTTTTTAGCAGTTCCAGATGCACCACGATGGCATTGATCGGGTTCTTTACCTCGTGAGCCACTCCAGATGTGAGCCGACCGATGGCGGACATTCTCCGGGACAACTCCAACTCCGATTCAATGGCCTGCATGGATTCCAGATCGCGGAGCGTAACCAGCGCGCCCAGTCCCTGGCGAGTCAGGTCGTCGTGAATGAAATCCAGCGAGACCTGGATGCGCCTGCCTGTTTCGGTTCGGACTTCCTCCTTGATCAGCGCCATGCCGGCCTCGAAAGAATCCCGCAGGATACGGCCGAGGAGCGTATTGCGGTTAAAGATGTCCGTCGCGTGGGTCCCAAGAATGCGATCCCTGTCCAGTTGCAGGAACCGCCGCGCCGCCTCTGACACGAGCACCACGCGGCCGTCGCGGGTAAACAGCAAAAGCCCGTCCTGCAGGTTGGCGAGTATGGAATCGATGTTTTCCCGCAGAGCCGAAAACACCTCTTCCACGATGCGGATACGCTGCCCGATCCGCTCGATCTGGTGCGACACGCGAAGGGCCGTATCCTGGCGAGGTTCGGGCCGCTCGGGACCAGCCTCTTCGCCCGCGGAACTCCAATAATCGAGTTGCAGGCTAATTTCCTCGAGCGGCTGCAAAGCCAGGTTGGAGAGCAACAACGCGACCAGCAAAGCCATTCCAAGGGCAAAACCCATGAGGGTCGAGGCTTCTTCCAGCCACGGACGGTAGACTTCCCGCAGAAACGTCGTCCGGACCCCGACGTGGACCGTCATGAACGGTTGCTCGTTCCGCTCCAACGGCACGGTGATGTCGAACACCCGAGGTTCTCCGTAAACTTCCCGCATCAGGCGCACCGGGTTGGCGTGCAGCAACTGCTCGTAGTCCGGGCGAATGGGGAGCTGCTTGTCCTGGTTGTCGGGATTTGTGCTCAGGATAGTCCGCAGCTCGTTATTCCCGATATTGATGTCGAAAACCGTCGCGGCATAGCGGTTGGCCGATTCGAGCACGGTTTTGACCACAGGGCTGTCCCGAATGGCGTCCGTAGCAAGGCCCTGAAGCTGCTCGGGATGGTTTGGGTCCACCTTCACATCGCGCAGTCCCGACTGGAGAGCGCTCTGCACGGCAAACCGCACCTCGTCCGCCACCATTCGGTTGCTGTCAAAGGATTGCTGCACGGCGGTATGCAGAAGCTGGCTGACATACACCATCGAAAGCAGCCCGGAGATCAACAAGACCAGTGCAGTGATGGCAATAACGAGTTTTGTTTTCAATCTCATACAAGAGGAAAGCTATAGCTTACTTGACGTCTCAGGCATTGGGACGCTGATCCGCCGGGCACCGGATCTGCTCACTCTGCCTTTCATGTTAGTGACAGATGCTTGTCAGGCATAGTGCTAAACGGGTGCGTCGGGTGATAAACGGTGATCGCGCTCGCTTTTCTGTGCCGTGAAGCTCGATGGCATCATCGCAAGCAACGACGACGACCTTGAATCTCAATGCGAAGCTGCGGTTCAGCCATTCAGAACCGCATGACCAGGCCTGTCTGGAACCCCCAGTTTTCATTCGTAGCGAAAATCTGCTTTGAGAGCCAGTTCAGATAAGGCGGCGTGCCCACGCCGGCGTGTGTCGTCCTGGATTCGCGATAGCGCACTGGTAAGTTCAGGACCACAAAGCGAGCAGCCGTGTGCCGACCCAGGTTCAGGTCTGAGCTGAGCGCAAGAGCTGTTGTGAAGTGGGTAATCCTGCCGATGGGGGGTGTTGGATTCTGCTTTGTAGGGCTGAACTCGTAAGCCTTGTCGTAGGACAGGAACCCAGGCCGTATCGACGCGCGCAGCGCAAAGCGCTCTGTACGGATGCCCGAACGGAACCCGAATGTGCCAATGGTGACGCTGCCGCCGGCGCGATCTGAGGGCAGCGGGCTCGCATCCGAGTGCATGCTCACGTCCGAATCGAAATCCACAAAGTGCGTGAGCCGCGATGAAAATCCGATTCCCGGTCCATACAGCATTTGCCGGCAACCCGCCTTGCAAGTTGGCGTGTTGACGGGAAGAGAAATGGCATCGAGATGAGGGAAGAGCTCGAATCTGGCGCCCGTCCCGGTCGAACTCTCGCCTTGAAAGTGCTCTTCGGGTTCGGTGGGCTTAGGCGAACCCACCCCCGCCCCCATATCGGGCCGATGGCGATAATCGCGGTACCACGGGTTCTTGCCGCGCGTGAAGTTGGCCATGGTGCGGGTGGGGTTCAGCGAGCCGCGTATGATCTTGGCGGGAATGGTACCCGGAAGGTGGTCTTCCACCCGGTCGCTGACTTCCTTGTCCAGAAAGTCCTCAAACACCGTCCATAGGGTTCCGATGATGGGCGTGGTAATAAAGTCAGTCCATCCGGTGTTGTTGGTGTACTTTGTTACTCCGGGCACATAAGTTTTACAGGGAGCAGGACAATGCAGTGCATAGGTGTATCCGCCTGCGCTCCCCAGAGCAGCCTCTCCCAGTGGCCCGATCTTCTGCTGAGTACTGTAGACCGTCGCCCAGAGCATGGCGTGCAAGCGGCTGTGCCAATACTCCCGCGATCCGCTCAGGCGAAGATATTTGTCATGCGGACTGTTCTGGATTTCAATGAATCCCGAGACCGCGCCCTGCATTGGATGGCCGATGTAGTCGACCAGGAAATCGTCGCCGTCGTTCCAGCGCCTCATGTTCCACTGCTTTAGCGACGCGATGTAGTTATGCCAGTATGGACCGTCGGCTATGAGATGCCGCATATATTGATCAGTTGATAAGCGATAGAGATCCTCGGCCCCGGTAAATGCAAGCGACTCCCACACCAGCTTTCCGTAAGGGTACCGTTCGTCGCCCGTCTGCCCTGGCTCGACGATGGAACCGATCGGGTTGCGCTCGTCGAGCGAGTCGGTTGCGCTACTGCTGAACTCTTCCGCGGCCGTATTGGGCAGCGCTGTGGCTTCTGCAGTCTCAGTTCCGGCGGTTGCGACGGGAGAGATCGCCAGTTCACGGTATTCGTTCGCTGACGTAATAGTGGAATGCGCAACCGCGGCGTCCGGCGCGTCAGGCAGCACCGGGTTTGTTTGAGCTGCCAAACCTGTGCACGGAAGACTCAACAATAATAGGCAGGCAAATCTCGTTATGGTCATAAGCATATCCGGGAAAAGCGGCGGTCCACGTCTCCCGTGGCCCGCGTTCAGGTGGGTCGGTCGCCCATCGGGGCGGCGTACAACCGGTGTTTGATGTAACCAAGGGACGGCCCTGAAAGAGGGCGACTCCGAGGACAGCCGAAACTCCGGCAATCCCGGCAAGAGAACACAGAACGCCGCGGCAGGTGCCGCGCCTTCTGGCGCAAATTAAAGGATCCGTGGAGAACTCTTATCGCCTGTGAAGCCTTGAGCTTAGACAGAGGCTAGCAAAGTCACAGGCAGGATGACAACAGCTTTCCGACACGGAAAGGGGATTTGGATGGAGACCAGGCGCCATTGCACCGAAAAGAAGGGCTAAGAGCTGAAGGGATCGATCGGGCTGATGGACTATGCGGCCGCTGGCATTCTGAGGCCTCGATCAGCCATGACTATCGAGACAATTGCTACCACCAGACCGCCCAATACATCAACGCCATAGTGCCAGCCGGTAGTGATGGTTGACACACAGATCAGCGCAGCAAGACTCCAAGTGAACCAGCGCGTACTTCGCACGCAATGAAGCGCGCGGGCTGAAGTAATCGCCATGACTGTGTGAAACGAGGGGAAAGACACAATGGCTATGCTCTTCATGTCCATCATCGGCAACTCCGAGCGCAGCCGCGCCAGGTACTCACCCACGGCGGCCTGATCCAAACTCGGCGAGAAGCCTTCGACGGTCCACGGTCCCACAGCCGGCCAGCGATAAAACAGCAGAGCGGTCATGATAACGGCAAAGATGATGGTGAGGATGAAGCGATAGGAGTATTCGGCACGCCCGAGCACCGCGGGCACGATCGCAGCGCCGATCACCATTACGCCCGTGGTTCCGTAGATGATGGCGAGGAGTAGATGCAAAACGCGAAATCGAGCGATCTGGCGCACTACAGCGACCGTATGGAAATGCGCCGCAGAATCGAGATTTGCTAACTGCCGATCGACCAGCCCAAATGGGCTGCGACCGGCAACATGGATCAGAACGCCCATGACGTAAAACGTGAGACACGAGACCAGCACAATTTGTGCCGCATCCACGATCTTGGGGAGAGGGCGCCAACGGACATAGAACACGCACGCGCCCATTAAGGAAAGCGCTGGCCAGGCATCGATCAATTGCTGCCCCATGCGGTGAAGGTGGAGACGGGAACCCATAAGAAATTCCCCTGGGACAAGGATGACCATCAGTACCGCGAATATTGCGTAAAAACGTGCCGCAACCGCGTTATGGGCAAGGGAACCGTGGGAACTCCTCACCCGCGGAGCTGATATTTGAAGCTGGCTCATCTAGTTTGCAGGGTAGCAGGCGGCAGGTTGGGAACAATCCCACAAATGGATTATCTGTGGACGGTGTGACTTTCGTGGAAGCAGACTGCGGATTACAAAGCGAGGCAAGGTTCCCTCTCGAGCGGGGGACACTGTCCGCATAAAGCAGCCAGCCAGGACTTCAAATACCCTGGAGCTGAAAGACAGGGCCGGAGCAGGTTCAGGTGCCAAAGTGCTGTGTACTGGGTGTCACTTTGGATCGCCTTTGTGTATACGCGTGTTCACAGATTTACGCGACAGAGAGCCGATCTGAGGCACTAAGTTGTTGAAGCAAAACGTGGAGATGCATTGGCATGCCGATTGCAATCTTTGGCTGTGCCCGGTGTACCGCCGGAGACCCAACACCAACGAGGAAAGACCATGAAGAACCTCATGTTGAACCTGTACATCCGTATGCAAAACCTGAAGAGCCGCTTAACCGAAGAGGAAGGTCAGGATTTGGTTGAGTACGCGCTCGTCGTAGCCCTGATCGCCCTGGCGGCAACTGCAGGGATGAAAACTCTCGCCGGCGACATCAGCGCTGCCTTCACTAGCATCGGCAACACTCTGAACACCTCGCTCTAAGAACCGCGCGGGCACTGGGCACCGCAGGGGAGCGGCGTACGCAACACCTTTTCTGGGTAGACACCGCTCCCCATAGACTCGCCGAAGTTTAACTCCTTGGCCATGTTGTTCCGCCGCATCGCATGGGATAGTGACGCAGCCCCGGCACGCGCACATGTGCAGTTGTGAAATCGTAGCCCTTGATCCGCCAATTCCAACCATCGTGACCTCCCCGCGAAGAGAACCTGGAAGTGAATCCGAGCAGGACCATGCCGCGCCGCAATGCCATTGTCTGGATGCTCGTCGCCGCGGCTATTTCGATGGCGTGGGGATACAGTATTCAAGCCAGAGATGCCGCCGGCCTGGCAGACTTCAGGGCGATTTACTTCGGCACGCGCGCGGTCCTCTCTCATCAGAATCCCTATCAACCGAGCCAGTTCCTGCAGGTCTATAAGGCAGAGGGCGGGAGCTTTCCTTCAGAACCCGGCCAGAAGCGGCTGTTCCTTCGCAGCGTCCCAATCTGCGTGAACTTGCCAACAACGCTGTTTCTTGTGGCACCTCTTGCTCTGCTGCCCTGGGGAGCGTCTCATGTGCTCTGGCTGATTTTTATTGGGGCAAGTTTCACGCTCGCGGCCTTTCTGGCGTGGAATCTTGCGAAAGAACACGCACCGCGCGTCTCCTTGTTGCTGATTTGCATTCTGCTGGCCAACTCTGAAGTCCTGTTTACACTTGGCAACACCGCTGGAATCGCGGTCAGCCTTTGCGTCGTAGCGGTGTGGTGCTTCTTCAGGGATCGCATGGTCTGGGCAGGAGTCATTTGCCTGGCCATCAGCCTTTCGCTCAAACCTCACGACTCTGGCCTGATCTGGCTCTATCTGCTTGTGGCGGGCGGGGCATTGCGCAAGCGGGTTCTCTATTCGTCAATCGTTGCGGTACTGCTCGCCGTCGCAGCGATCGTCTGGATTTCGCATGTCGCCCCAGACTGGGGCGGGGACCTGCGTGCAAACCTGGCCACCACCTCTGCCCATGGAGACATCAGCGACCCTGGACCCGACTCAATCAGCCGCGCGGGAAGTGCGGACATCATTGTGGATTTGCAAACGGTGGTCAGCGTCTTTCGCGATGAGCCGGGATTTTACAATCCCACGGTCTGGCTGATTTGCGGAGGCCTGCTGGCATTGTTGGTTGCGAAGACAATGCGGTCGCGGCCGACCCGCGAGAATGCCTGGTACGCTCTCGCCGCGGTGTCGCCGCTTACCATGCTCATTACTTACCATCGACCATACGACGCCAAACTGCTGCTGCTGGCAGTTCCGGCCTGCGCTCTGCTTTGGGCCGAGGGCCGGTGGATGGGCCGAATCGCGATGCTTTTGACTGGCTTGGCGATCATATTAACCTCCGATGTCCCGCTGGGAGTGCTGAGCTTTATCGCTGAAAGATTCAACCTCTCGGAAATGAACGCAGGCGCAAAGCTCCTATCGATATTCGTTGTGCGGCCGGCCCCGCTGATTCTTCTGGCCTTGTGCGTCTTCTACTTATGGGTTTGTCTGGCAAGGTCGGGCCAGTACGCCGCAACGCGGGAAGCTTCTCCGCAGGGACAGCCAGAGGTTGCTGGAGCCTAAGGCAAACGATTGGAAAGTATCCCGGGACGGTGAGCAGATGAGAATGACAGGTGAGCGGCGCGACGGCCTGATTTTGCTACTCATGGGCGCTCTTGCGTTTGTTATCCTCGGCATCGCCTGGCAGAGGATCTCGCGTATCGAGATGGGCGATTTCAAGGTCGTCTACTACGGCGCCCCGGTCCTGATTCAGAACGGCGACCCTTATAACGAACGCGACGCTCTGCGGGTCTACCACTCCGAAGAGAGGGAACTGCCCTTCGACTCGCAAGTGGACACGCAAGCCATCACTCGCTTTTTCTACCCGCCCACAGCACTCGCTTTCACGGTTCCGTTTGCTGCCCTGGGATTAGGAGCAGCGAAGATACTCTGGTTGATTCTCTCGGCGGGAAGTCTCATCCTCGCGGCGATCCTCACATGGAATCTGGCCGCCGGCTTTGCCCCAGTGCTTTCCGGCGCGTTGTTGGGATTCATGCTTGCGAACAGCATCTGGCTGTTCCTGGTCTGCAACTCCGCCGGCATTGTCATCAGCTTCTGCGCGATTGCTACGTGGTGTTTTCTTCGCGAGCGATACATCGGAGTCGGCATCCTGTGTCTCGCAATCAGCCTGGCTCTCAAGCCAAACGACGCGGCCCTGATATGGCTCTTTTTCCTGCTTGCGGGCGGCACCCTGCGAAAGCGCGCTCTTCAAACCGCGGCAGTAGTCGTGGTGTTGAGCTTGCCGGCCGTACTATGGGTGACGCATGTTGCCCCGCATTGGCCGCAGGAACTGAAAGCGAATATGGCGATCTTTACCGGCGTGGGTGGAATGGCCGATCCCGCCGTGACCGGCATGGCCGGCCGCAACATGGATTGCGTGGTCGAGCTACAGTCGGATGTCAGCATTTTCTTCGGCACACCGGGCACTTACAACCTCATCACTTATGCAATTTGGATTCCGCTTATCCTCGTATGGGCGTTCTTCAGTTTGCGCATGAAACCCGGCAGGGCCAAGTCATTGCTGGCGCTTGCCGCGATCGCGCCGCTCACAATGCTGCCCAGCTACCATCTGCAGCACGACGCAAAACTCATGATGCTCAGCATCCCGGCGTGCGCTATGCTCTGGGCCAGGCGCGGCTGGATCGGCTGGTCCGCAATGCTCATCACCGGCGCTGGAGTTGTGATCAATGGGGATATGTTTTCCGGCGCCCGGGTCCTGCTTACCCACGGGTTCATTGTTCCGGAGCCAAACTTCACAAGCCGCCTGACGACGGTTCTGCTTACCCGTCAAGCACCGCTCATTGTGTTTGCTATGGCAATTTTCTTCCTGATTGCGATGGCCATGTGCTACCTGGAAAGGTCGAGGACAAGCAGCGGCCGGTCAATCCCTGAGAGTACTTCACTTCCTGCTCAGTTTGAATCACATTGAGCGGAGGCGGGCCAGTTCCAGGATTTTATTGATCATTTCTGTATAAGAGTAGCCGGCCTTCTTGGCTGCCATGGTGAACTCCGCAGCGCTCGCGAGCCACGGGTTGGGGTTTGCTTCAATCACGTATACTTCGCCTTTTTTGTTCAGCCGCATGTCGATACGGCCGTAGTCACGGATTTTTAGCGCGCGATACGCTGCCAACGCGGTTTCCTGGAGCCTCTTTGTCGTTTCCTCGTCGAGATCTTCCACAGGCGCCGATTTGGTGACCTTGTAGGCTTCCGTTTCCTGATCGAACTTCACATCCTGGGTAGCGATCCGCGGGGTGCCTTTGGGCAACTTGGACAGATCCAGTTCAACCAGCGGGAGCGCCTCAAGGTTGTCATTGCCCAGAATAGCGGCATAAATTTCGCGGCCCTCAATGTATTCCTCAATGAGTGCGGGGCTGTCGAACTCCTCGTGGATGTAGTGAATGCGCTCCATCAGCTCTTTCACACTTTCAACGACCGACCCTGTGTCGATGCCAATGGAACCGTCTTCCGATACTGGCTTCACGATGAGAGGAAACTTTATATCGTGCGAGTGATCGGTGCGCCCTTTGTAGGACGTGGCGAAGTCAGGGTTTCTGATCTCATGAAAATCGAAGATCTTTTTTGCGACCGCCTTGTCCTGGGCGAGATAGTGAGCCTCTGGTCCGCTGCCGGTGTAGGGAAGATGCAGCAGTTCGAGGTAGGCCACGATGTTCTTGTCCATCGTGTCTTCGCCGGCATAGGACTCGGTGAGATTGAAGACGAGGTCGGCGCCGCACCGCGCTAACGCGAGCAGTGACTGGTTCTTGCCGTCGAGCAGATGATAAGAAGGTTCGTGCCCGAGCTTGGTCAGCGCCTGGAAAATCTCTTCGCGATCATAGAGCGGGTGTTTCTTCCTTCGACGCTTGCCGGCCTTTGTGCGCGGCGTCTTCACTGGCTCGGGCTCCGGTTCTGGGGGCCCTTCTTCCCACGCTTCATGCAAAATTGTGATTTTGAGGTTCGCCATTAAATTGTTCTGCCGCTGCCCATGCTATCAGGGAAGAATGAACTTGCCCCGTGTAATGTAGTTCATTGCGAGAGCGGTTGCATAAACGGTAATTTCAGTCAGGTATTCCCGTTCGCATTTTACGTCGGCCCGCAACCCAAGTTGATCCACTTTTGCTTCAATCGTCTCCACCAGTTTTTTTACCAGCGGACGCTGAACGCCGGTCCAATAGTTCACCTTGTCGACCAGTACCTTACGGTTTTCGCGAAGAAGCTCGATGGCTGGGCGAACATTTTTTCTGCGGCGCCTGGATACGTTGAAGATGTCGTGGAGATCGGTGTCGAGCGGAAGCTCTCCGGGGGTGAGCTGCTGATCGAGGGCACGCTGATAGAATTCGCCGACTGTTACCTCCATTTCGTCGACGGTAATGTCGGTATCACCATGTGCGATGACGGGATCGGACTGGCCAAGTTTCCGCCCGATTCGATCCATATAGAGCAGCTTCTTCATCGCGCCCCAGCCCTGGTAGCGCTTGCGCCAGTTGGAGCGAGGCGTGAGCCATACCGCGAATGTTTCCGCGAAGTCCTCGTCGGGATGCTTCTGCGCGTACCACCCCTCCATGTGCCGCACGAACTGGCGGGAGAAGGGAACCGGCTTGTAGTTTTCCAGGTACGGACGCCGAAAGGGTCCAAAGAGAGCACGCCACTCTTCGGTTTTGTACAAAGTGTAAGCGTAATTGAACGCGTGGCCCGCCTCGTGGCGCATGTACATCATGATCTGCCGCGCGTCTTCAATGTCGTTCATTTCTGACTCAAGGCGCTGCAGCTTCGGATTGGCGAGGTAGAACGGGATTCCGATGACCGGCTCCATGTTCGGACAACCCCACTCATCGGTGAGGTAACATCTGGGCCGAAAGCGGTTCAGTCCCTTGGCGTCCAACTCCTTGTAGAGTTGCTGGACAAACCGTTCGAGAGGAGAGCCTTCGAGCTTGAGGCCTAGCTGTTGAATCGGCTGGGACAGGATCTCCTGAATCTCCAGCGGCGCTTTTTCGAAGTTAGCCACAAATGCGAAGCTAGCACAGGAAGGCGAGGTTCGACGGAACCGTGGTCATCATGACTCGTGGCGATTCCACAGCGTACGTCTGATAACAGATATTTCCGTTCAGTAGCAGGAACCACCTGCAAAACTTCTAAACCGACCACTCAGGGCAGGGAACCGACGCTGCCCAACCAAAGCGAAATGCGAAAAAATCGTGCAGACACACGCGGACGCGAATCCACTTGTAGGAAATGGAGTGATATGCTGTGCTGTAGCAGGGGTCACTTTTCACTGCCTCTACAGTGGACTGGGCTTCGCCGGTGCATCTAACACCTGACCCCTCAAAGCTA
>Ga0134128_10005801_pt1 | contig 14951 bp, 18 predicted proteins | sample KB31754_FD_96462 | JGI IMG/M metagenome (GOLD analysis project Ga0134128, IMG submission 96462) | Terrestrial soil microbial communities with excess Nitrogen fertilizer from Kellogg Biological Station, Michigan, USA - KB3-175-4 | ecosystem: Environmental > Terrestrial > Soil > Unclassified ... | reverse complement strand
TTCTCCACCGCGGCGTCGACCTCGGTGGCGCGGGCCGTCTCCTGCGTCGTCAACGGCGCCACTTTGGGGCCGGCTAACTGCTACATCACCGACTACCCGCTCACCCGCGCCGCGACCGGCGAATTCACCTGGTCCGTGCCGCTGGTGCTCGCCGACGGCGCCGTACCCACCTGGTCCTAACAGACCCCTGATCCCCTGCCCATCCACCACGGAAGGAGCCTCCGTGCCGACCCTGCCCGACTACCACCTCACCTTCGAACAACCCGAACTCGAAGGCGTCGAAGTCACCATGGGTCGCCTCGCGATCCAGGAGCTGTTCGACCTCAACGACGTGCTCGCGATGCCGCGCGGCGACATGAAAGCACTGCGCGCCTACACCGAGGCCCTCGCCGCGTTCGTCGGCAAACACGTCATCGACTGGAACCTGACCGACCGCGACGGCAGCCCGTTGCCGACCGGGCAGATCACCGACACCACGCTGCTATGGGCGATCCGCGACGGCTGGCTGGCGGGCATCAACGGCAGCCGCGCCCCTTTGGCCCAACAGCCGCAGCGGCCGGCACAGGAGGCGGACATGGCGGACCTCATGGAAATGCCTGGCGAGCCCCCAGCCGAGAGCAGCGCCAGCGAACCCGAGCCCGGTTCCTCATCAGCACGCTGAGCAGGTTCCCCGGCTACACGCTGCGGACCCTGCTGGACGAAGACGCCGAACTGGTCACCCTGCTCAACCTCGAAGCCGACGAGCACGCCGAAACCGCGGCCCTCGCGGCCGCCGCAGCACAGATGAACGCCTTGCCCGAGTGACGTGAGCGGAAGGAGGTGAACCGCATGACAGTCGAGACGTTGCCGCTTGACGAGTTCAACGTGCAAAAATGCCGCGGGTGCAGCAGAACTCTTCCTTTATCCGAATTCTCGCCGCATCGGGAAATGCGCCTCGGAGTGTTGAAGACCTGCAAGCGCTGCATGTCAGAGAAAGCCATGCAATGGGCTGACAACAACCAAGAGCGCGTGTTGGATTCACATCTTCGCCGCCGTTTCGGGATCACGCTCGAGGATTACAACAGGCTTCTCGAAGCACAAGACGGCGTCTGCGCGATCTGCGGTAAGCCTCCGACCGTCTACTCAGCGCCCGGGGGTCGTCGACGGCAGGGGCGGCAGGTGCGGCCTCGTCTTGTTGTCGACCACGACCACGAGACCGGCAAGGTCCGCGGGCTGCTCTGCGTTCTGTGTAATCGAGGCATCGGGCTCCTGCAGGACAGTCCCGACATTATTCGACGCGCACTGACATACCTGGACGGTAAATAGTGGCATCGAATTATGTCGAAATCCTCGTCCGCTCCCGCGACCAGGGCGCGAAACCCGAGATGGACGAGCTGCGGGTCAAGCTCAACGACCTGGCCGGCAAGGTTGCCGAGGCCCGCGTCATGGTCGAGGACACCGCGGCCGCGGCGAAGCTCGACGACCTGCAGGCGAAACTGCTGCGGCTGGACCGCGCCACCGCCCGCCCGAACATCAACATGGAACAGGCGATCCGCGCCGAATCCCAGCTGCACAACCTCGACGCCGTGTTCACCAAGATCGGCGACGATGCACAGTCGGGCGGCCAGAAAGCCGACAAGGCCCTGGACGACGTCGGGAAGAAGGCCAAGCAGACCGGCCAGGACGCGGCCAACGGGCTCTCGCCTCTGCTGATGGGCGCGTTCGTCACTGCGGCATCGGTCGGCCCCGGGATCCTGCTGGCCGGTACCGCCGCGGCCGTGCTCGGCGCCGGAGCACTGGTCACCAAGGGCAACGCCCAGCTACAAGGCAGCTACCAGAACCTCGCACGCGACGCCTCCGACGCGATCGAGACGGCGACCGCGCCGCTGATCCCACAGTTGCAGGGCGCGATCAACGTCCTTGACCAGGGGATCGGCAAAACCGGCGCCGAACTGAAAGACGCCTTCGCCGCGGCCGCCCCGATGGCGCAGGACATGGCGCACGGGGTGCTCTCCCTCGCCGACAACGCGCTACCCGGGGTAGCGACCGGCCTGCGCGCGATCGCCCCCTACAGCCATGAGATCGCCGAGGATTTCGGCAAGCTCGGCACCGGCGTATCCGGGTTCTTCTCCGGGCTCTCCGGGGGCGCCGGCGGAGGCATGGCCGGGTTCTCGGCGCTGATCGACGTCGTCTCACACCTTTTGACGGACATCGGGCAGATCACCGGTTCCCTCGCGGGCGGCCTCGGGCCGGCGCTGCACGACATCTCCGACGTGGCGATCCCGGTAGCCGGCGCGTTGACCTCGTTCGTCAACGCCATCCCACCCGGTGTGATCCGCGCGGCGGCCGATGCGACGGTGGCGTTGTTCCTCGCGTTCAAGGGCGCGTCGCTCGCCGGACTGCTGAGCGAAGGCGCCACATTCCTCAGTTTCCTGCGCGGCGCGGCTTTGGCGGAGGATGCGGCCGCGACCGGCGCGAAAGCGTGGGGCATCGCGATGGACGCGATCCCGCTCGTCGCGGTCGGTGCCGCGATCGCCGGGCTGGCCGTGGCTGCCGACAAACTCGGGGGCAGCGGCGACCACACGTCGGTCAACATCGACAAGTTCACCAGTTCCCTGCTGGATGCCGCGAATGGTTCGGCGAGCGCGCAGGACGGCGTGGTGAAGATGGCGACCTCGTTCGCGCTGATGAACGGCACGATGGGCATGAGCCTGCAGGGGCTCAAGGACATCGACACGTCACTGGCTAACCTGTACCAGTCGAACCCGGCCGCGGCAGCCAAGGAGTTCGACGCGATCACCGCGTCGCTCAAGGGGCAGGGGCAGAGCGCGGACCAGATCGCGAAGGAGTTCCCGCAGTACACCCAGGCGCTCGCGGATGCGCAGTTGCAGGCGAAGGAAACCGCGGCGAGTACCCAGGTGGTTTCGGGCAGCGTCGACGTGCTCACCCAGCGGCTGACTGCCGCGAATCTGTCCACGCAGGACAGTGCCCGCCAGTCCGCTGCGGCGACTCTCGCGGCGCTGGGTTTCAGCGACGGCGAGGGCACTCTCGCGACGAGCCTTGATGCCACGTTGCAGGCGTTCAGCGAGAACAGCGGCGCCGCGTCCGCGCTCAAACAGGCGTATGACGCGCTGTTCGGGAAGTACGCCAACTACAGCGAAGCGCAGGCGCAGTTCACCCTCGACCTGGAGAACGTCGCCAAGCAGGTGGTCAGTGGCAGGGACGCGACGAACCTGTCCACGGATGCCGGGGCGAAGAACCTGCAGGTGTTCAAGCAGCTCGCCGACCAGAACGAGACGCGCGCTGAGGCGCTGCTGCGGGAGACCGGTAGCCAGGACAAGGCGAATACGTCGTTGCAGCAGGGTGCGCTCGCGTTGGACGCCGCGGCAAAAAAGGCCGGCTTCACCAAAGACCAGATCGACCAGCTCAACCTCTCGCTCTACGGCACCAAGAACCTCTCCGACCTGAAAATCACGGTCAGCGCGAACACCGCCCCTGCCGAGGACAAGGTACGCGGGCTGCTCAACAACATCGACAGCTCGCAGGCTTTCGTACAGGTCAACGCGGTCGGCGGGAACACCGGCGGCAAGGCGTACCTGCCCAACGCGCATGGCGGGATCATCGGCGGCATCGGCGCCGCGGCCACCGGCGGCGTACACGGCACCCTCACGAAGATCAACGAGCAGGGTGAGGAGATGGTGCGCCTGCCCTCCGGGTCCATGGTCATGTCCCACCCCGACACCATGCGCGAAATCGGGCGACGCCAGGACGCAAGCTCGCGCGCCGCGCCTTCCGTCACCGAGGTCAGCTTCTCCGGGGATCTCGACTCGGCATTCGCGACCGCGTTCATGGGCCTGATCCGCGAAGGGAAAATCCAGATCAAGCAGAAGGCGCTCGTGCCGTGACCTTCCCTCAGACGGTCCTGGACCTGCGCGCCGACGTGCAGCTCGCCGGCACGTGGACGACGATCACGCCGTACGTGTACCAGCGCGATCAGGTCACCATCACGCGCGGGCACCCGGACGAGACCTCCCGTGCGACCCCGCAGACCGCGAAGTTCACGATCAACAACCGGGATGGACGCTTCAGCCCGCGCAATCCCACCGGCCCGTACTACGGGCAGTTCGGGCGCAACACGGCGCTGCGGCTCTCCCTGCCGGAGAACTCGACCTACCTGCGGATGGAGGACGACACCACCAGCTACGTCTCCTGCCCGGACGCGACGAGGCTGCACATCACCGGCGACATCGAGATCCAGCTCGACATGCAGCTGAGCACCTACACGCGCTCGGTGCTCGCCTCCAAGGACGCCGGTGCGAGCAACAACGCCTGGACGGTCTGCCTCAACGACGACGGCACCCTGAGGTTCTTCTGGACGTCGACCGGAACCACCGGCACCGTTGCGAACTCCACGATGCCGCTCCCACTGGGCCGCATCGCGATCAAGGTCACGCTCGCGGTGGCGACCGGCACCGTGACCTTCTACACGGCCCCGAACATCTCCGGGACCTGGACGCAGCTGGGCTCCACGGTAGTGACCGGCGCGACCTCCATCTTCGCGTCGACCACATCCCTGATCATCGGGGCGAACTCCGTGCTCACGGACACCGGCGGCTTCAACCAGACGCCCCGCCAGGGCGCCAACGGGAAGGTCTTCGCCTTCAAACTGCTCAACGGCATCGGCGGCACCGTCGTGGCGTCCCCTACGTTCACCGCACAGGCCGCCGGCACCACCTCGTTCGCGGACGCGCAGACCAACACCTGGACCCTGACGGGCACGGCGGAGATCTCCGACCGCAAATACCGCTTCCACGGCGAGGGCGTGGCGTGGCCGCAGCGCTGGGATGTGACCGGCAACGACGTGTACGTGCCGATGCAGGCCGCCGGGATCCTGCGCCGCCTGCAGGCGCCCTCCGCCCCGCCGTTGTCCTCGCCGATGTACCGCGCCTACACGCGCATCACCGGCACCACCGCGCCGGTCGCGTACTGGCCGTGCGAGGACGGCTCGTCCGCCACGCAGATCGCCTCCGGCCTGACCGGCGGCAACCCGATCACATTCTCCGGCAGCCCGTCGCTGGCCACCGATAGCTCTTTCGCGTGCTCCAACCCACTGCCGCAGATCAACTCCAGCGTCTGGACCGGCGTCATCCCCGCCTACACCGCGCCGGCGTCGCCGGCGAACACGCTGCGGTTCCTGATGAAGGTGCCCTCCGCCTCGCCGCCTGCGGACGGCACGATCCTGGCGTCCCTGTTCACCTTCGGTACTTCGGCCCGCACCGACCTGATCTGGCACACCGGCGGAGCCCTGCAGCTGAAGGGCTACACCTCAGCCGGAGGCACACTGTTCGACACCGGCCCGGTCATCTTCGCCGCGGTCGACGAACTGCTGCGCGTCTCGGTCGAGCTGATCCCCAGCGGCGGCAACATCCAATACCAGCTGCTCACCTTGCAGCCCGGCGCTGGCACCGGGCTCGTGCAAGGCGGCACGGTGGCCGGCTCGATCGGCAACGCCACCGAGGTGATCATCGCGCCGAACGGCGGCGTCACCTCGGCGGTCATCGGGCACATCAGCGTGCAGGCCGCGCTGGACTCCCTGTTCAACCTCGGCGCCGCGCTCAACGCGTGGACCGGCGAATTCGCCGGCAACCGCTTCGCGCGACTGTGCAACGAAGAAGGGCTGCCCTACCGCGTATACGGCTACCCGGGCGACACGGTGACGATGGGCGCACAAACCACGCAGACGCTGCTCGCGCTACTACAGGAATGCGAAGACGCCGACCGGGGCCTGATCACCGAGACGCGTGCGGCACTCGCCCTGAGCTACCGCACCCGGGTCTCGATGTTCAACCAGGCGCCCGCAGTCGCGCTCGACTACACCGCCGCGCACCTGTCCCCGGACCTGCTGCCCACCGACGACGACCAGCTCACCGTCAACGACGTCACCGTCAGCCGCACCGGCGGGGGGTCCTCCGCGCGCGCGGTGCAAACCAGCGGCACCCTGGCCACCCAGCCACCCCCGGCCGGCGTCGGCCCCTACCCGACCGCGGTGAGCGTGAACCTGTCCTCGGACACGGCGCTGCCCGACGAAGCCGGCTGGATCCTGCACCTGGGTACCGTGGACGAGCCGCGCTACCCGACCATCCCGGTCAACCTCGCCCGCAGCGAACTGGCGGCCCTGTACTACGGGCTGCAGGACGCAGACCTGGGCGATCGGATCACGGTGGCACACACCCCCGTGTGGTTGCCGCCGGACGGCATCAGCGAGATCGTGCGCGGCCTGACCGAGGTGTGCTACGGCTACACCTTCACCATCGCGTGGGTGTGCGCCCCTGAGTCGCCGTACCGGGTCGCGGTCATGGACGACGCGGTCTTCGGGCGCGCCGACACCGACGGCTCGACGCTCGCCGCGGGCGTGACCTCGACGGCGACGAGCTTGTCGGTGGCCACCACGGACACCACCAAACCGCTGTGGACCACCTCAGCCGCAGAGTTCCCGTTCGACATCGTGATCGCTGGGGAACGCATCACGGTCACCAACATCACGGGCGCCGCGAGCCCGCAGACCTTCACCGTCACCCGCAGCGTCAACGGCGTGGTCAAGGCGCAGTCCTCCGGCGCGGACGTGCGCCTGTTCCAGCCCGCGATCCTGAGCATGTGAAAGAGGAGGGGAGATGCCGTTCACCGCAGGGCAGCGCATCCTGGCCAGCTACCTCAACGCGCAGGTCTCGATGCTGCAAAAGACGGTGCTCACCTCCACCACGGCGTCGGTGACCTTCAGCAGCATCCCCGTCTACACGCGACTGGTCGTCTTCTGGCGCGTGCGGCTATCAGCGTCGGGCCCGCAGAACATCCTGCTGCAGGTCGACGGCGACACAAACGCGGACTACCTGTGGAACTTCGTCGACGCGATCAACGGCACCGCGGGCGGCTCGCACGCAGGCCTGGGAACATCCTCGATCATCATCGGCACCGCCGACGGGAACACCGCGAACTACTTCGCCTCCGGTGACCTGTCGCTGGACGGGTGGGCGAACACCTCCGGCTACCTCACCGCGAGCGGCACCTGGGCGAACTTCTCGACGCTGACCACGGACGCGGTCGGCGCGGTCGGCGGCCTGTTCGTCGGGGTCGGTCCCCACTCCAGTTTCCTGCTCAAACCGGCGTCCGGGTCGTTCGTCGCCGGAAGCCAGTTCAGCCTCTACGGATACAACTAAGGGGGATGGCATGGATGGTGAGCGGCCGGCGCACCTCGTGCTGGACTGCGGCACGGGCACGGAGACCTACACGCCCCTGAGCGACCAGGAATGGGCCGAGCACCGCCAGGCGCTGGCCGCGGCGCAGGCCGAGGCGCAGGACCGGGCGGCCGAAGCCGAGGCGAAGGCCGCCGAGGACAAGCGGGTGCGTGCGCTCGTCGACGCGCACCCCGACCCGCTGGTCAAGCTGCTCGCACAACGCGCTGGCCTGGCGCCGTGAGCACCCTCTCGGCGTTCTTCGCGTGGCCCAGCGGCGGCGTGTGGTCCAACCTGCTCGCGGCCGCGATGTGGGCCGTGCCCGGTTTCACCACGCACCATCTGCTGATACGCCGGCACCAGACCAAGACCGTGAAAGCCCAGACCGAGGAACTCAAAGCCCACATCGACGCCACATGGGCAGCACCGCAGCAGGGGGAGACACAGTGACGATCTCCTACATCGACGTCTCCAACCACAACGGGACGATGCCGCTGCAGGCGGGCACTGTGGCATGCTTCGCCAAGTCTTCCGAGGGCACCGGCTACCGCGACGCGTACTACGGGCACTTCAAGGCCGAGGCGCAGCGAGTGGGCGCGCTGTTCGGCGCGTACCACTTCCTGACTGAGGGGAACGGCGCGGCGCAGGCCCGGTTCGCCTACTCAATCGTGGGCTCCAGCGTGCCCATGATGATCGACTTCGAGCCCGAGTACGACGCGAACGGCAACGCGATCTCGTTGCCGTCCCTGGCAGACGCGATCGCGTTCCGCGACACCTACCGCTCCCTCGGTGGCCTGGTCCGCGTCAACTACCTGCCGCGCTGGTACTGGGCCGGACATCTCGGCTCGCCCTCGCTCGCGCCGCTCTCGGACCTGGCGCTGGTGGCCAGCGACTACACCGCCTACTCGGACACCGGGCCCGGCTGGGAGCCGTACGGCGGCCTGACACCGGCGATCTGGCAGTACACCGACAAGCTGCCGTACTCCGGTCAGCTGGTCGACTTCAACGCCTACCGCGGAACCGTCCACGACTTCGCGGCGCTGCTCGGACTTTCAGGAGGAAGCATGACGCTCAGCACGGACCAGGAAAACCAGCTGCTCAACGACACGCACAACGTGTACGTGGCAACGTTCTACGGCGGGCCGTCCACGGGCACGCAGCCGACCGGCGCGCCGAACAACAGCCTGGTGAACAAGCTGGACTATCTCATCGCGCAGGGCGACGCGCTCACGGCAGCGGTGGCGAAGCTGGTCAGCCCGACGATCCCCGCAGGGGACCTGGCGAACGCGGTGAAGACGGCATTGACCGACCCCGCGGTCGCGAAGTTCCTGGCGCACGCGCTCGCCGTCGAGTTGCACAACGACACCCCGCCCAGCTGAGCCGCGAACTACCGATGATCGGTAGCACGGCGATCGCCTGATCCTGCAACAACACGAAAAGCGAGGGGTGAGGTGAGTGGGAACAGGCCCGTGCGGCAACGCGAGTTCGACCTGTGGCGCGCGAACTGGGAGCAGCAGATCAGGGATCTGCAGCAGTGGCGGCGCGACCACGAGCGCGACCACGACCAGGACGAGGACGACGAGGTAGCGGCCGAACGCGAAGGGCGGCGGGAGAGATGGCGGCAGTTCGCAGCGTGGATGGCGGTCGCCGCGGTGCTGGTCGCCGCGTGGTGGGGCAGCGCCGCCACCAGGTAGGCGCGTTTCCGCGCGGCTACAGCGCACCGCTGGCCACCCTTATCGCGGGCCTGCTCGCGCTGATCGCGTTCAACCTGGCCCGGCACCTCGCCGCGCCGGCCACCCCGCATGCAAGCGTGCACCCGAGCGTCACCCTCACCGTTACCCCGAGCGGCGCGCACGCCTCCCCGGCCGGCCAGGCTCCGGCCGGCCGGGGAGCCCAACCGGGCGCGGCCGTGCGCCCCGTGGCCGACGACGGCGGCGCGGGCCGCAGTGTGCCGTCCGGCGCGCCCACGCCCAGCCTCGTCCCGCCGCCGCCCGGCCCGTCGCCGAGCCCGGCGCCCTCTCCGTCGCCGAGCCCCGGCGTCACCGCCGCCATAGTGGTCCCGCTGCGCGGCGCGACGCCCGTCACCGTGCGCGCCGTTCTCGTCGCGCCTGCCGCGCCGCCGTTCCCTGACACACTGCTGGGCATCGGGCTCGACCTCGCGCTGCCGTGAGAACCCGCCCGCCCGTGTAACAGCTGGGTCACGGCCCTGACGAGCTATGTGCAAAGGCGTAGCGTGCGCTGAAACAGCACTCGCAGGGTGGGGGAAGCATGGGTCGAACCGGGGCAGTGGTCATCCTTGTCGTTATCGTGCTGGTACTCGGCATCTGGGCGGCGCGGGGCGACAAGGTCAAGAGCGCCGCGCAGCAACGACGCGAAGCAGAAGCGGCCGAACGCCGCCGACTCGGCATCACGGACGCCGACTACAACCTGAGCAAGCGTGCCCGCGGCTTCGGGCTGCTGCTCGACACGCTCGCCGACACTATTCGTACGGCAGGGCAGAGCGGAGGCAGGTTCACCGGGTCGCTCGCCAGCGTCGAGACTGAAGGACAGCTCACCAGCCGTATCACGGTCACGCGGCTCGCGACGCTCGGGGTGTTCGCCCTCGGCGCGCGCAAGAAGGTCGACAACCGTGAGCTGTACATCACGGTCGAGGGCGACGGTTTCCAGCTGGTGGCGAAGCTCCCGCCGACGTCCGGTGCGCTGGCGCGGCAGTTCGCGGCGGCGTACAACACCCGCTCCGGAGCGATGGCGGCTAAGCCGGCTGCTGGCGGCATCGATGGCGTGGCGGTCGAGCTGGAGCGGCTGGCCAAACTGCACGCCGACGGCGCGCTGGACCAGAGCGAATTCAACGCAGCGAAGGCACGGCTGCTCGGCACAACGCCGCAGCCCGAGCCGGAGGACCAGCGTCCCTGACGGTTGACGCGCTCGCACATGCGTTCGACTATCAACCGGTGGGCAGCGAACCGGACACAGCGCCGCGTCCTGCGCTGACCCGGATCGCGAAACGCGAAGCCGACAGCTTCAAACCGGAACGGATCCGTAAGGCGTCGACGCCGGCGGTCTACTGGGACGGCGAGTCGTGGACCCCGGCGTGGATCATCGCCTGGTGCAGGCACTACGGCGAGTGGTTCGTTCTGCTGCGCACCCGGCGCGATGTGTGGCGCGACCGGGAAGCCTGGTACGCATACCAGGCCGACGCGCTGCTGCCGGTGCGCCCGGATCCGCGCGACGTGCGCGAATGGCTCCCGCGCCGGCCGCTGGACTAGTTGTTGACCGAGCCCTCGTAGACGGGCCGGTAGTGAGGCGGCATCACGATGGACGCCGTCTCCAACGGCAGCCCGTCGTCGTAATAGGTGCGGTGCGTCACGATGATCGAGATCCCGGCGTGCAGACCGAGCAACTCGCCCTCCGCGATGGTCAGCGGCCGCGGCTCGAGTTCTTCCTCCCACCGGGTCGGCCGATGCCCGATCAGAGCCATCCGATCGGCGACGCCCTTGCCCGCATGCGGGCCGTCCTCTGGCAGCAGGATCGGCGTCCCGAGCGTGAGCGCCATCGGTTCCCACGAAGTCGCCAGGTAGGCGGGCTGCCCGTCGGCGAGGTAGACGTACTCGGTGCGCATTACCCGGTCGCCGGGTTCGATGCGCAGGCGCTCGGCGACCGCCGGCTTTGCAGTTACCTCTTGCGAGTGGGATTCCCAGGTCCCGACACGGCCCGCTGCTGCCATCGCGGCGCGCCAGGGAGAGCCCTTGCCGGAGCCGCCTTCGTACATGGAGCGCACCAGCCGCACGATGTCAGGGCGTTCGCGCACGGTAGAGCCGGAACCGGCCCGCGAAACGGTCAGTCCCTCGGTGAGCAGGATCTTCGTCGCCTCGTAGGCGGTGCGTTGCGAGACGTTATGTGTGCGCGCTAGCTCTGGGACGGAGGGTAGGCGGCTGCCTGGCGCAAGGGTGCCGTCGATGATCGCGCGGCGTAGTTCGTCGGCGATCCGCTGGTATGCGGGGACATCGGTGGCGATGGTGGCGCTCCATTGCGGAGTGAAGATCTGTCGTGGGATAGCTTGACGAGCTTTGTACAAAGGCGCAAGCTTTGTACAAAGCTTAGCGGCCCGTTCGGACGGCCGCCTTTCAGGGGACTGTCATGCCCAAAACGGTCACGCTTCCTGGCCTGCGCTCTATGGTGCCACTCGCCCGCCGCGCGGCGCACGCGCTGATCGTCGATGCGCTGCCCGAGGGAACACCCCGCGACGCCGACATCCAACTGGTGGTCTCCGAACTGGCCGGCAACGCGGTCCTGCACTCGGCGGCTGGCGACGGGGGAGCGTTCGATCTGGTCATCGACGCCACTGCGGGATGCGTGCGCGTCGAGGTCGCCGACCCGGGGCCGGCCGCTTCGTCAAGCAGGCGGGATGCGGACGGCCATGACGAATATCAGCGCGGCTTGGTGATCGTCGCGGAGTTCGCGGACAAGTGGGGCCAGGACAAGGCGGCCGACGGCCGCTCGGTGAGATGGGCGGAATTCCGATGGACGGCATGAGTCTGGCGCAGGCGCACGGCGAGCTGCGCGCGGCGCTCGAGCCGCTCGGCATCGAGGTCGGCCCGGAGATCCTGGCTCAGTGGAAGGACCTGGCGCAGCACGGTGGCCAGCCTCTACCGGCTGACGCGCTGCGCCGGCTGGCGGTCGTCGCTAAAGAGCTGGCGACTTCGTGCGGGTAAGGCGCCGGCTGGTTCTGCGCGGCGGCTATGCGCTGATCGTCGTGATCGTAACCTTTGTCCTGCCGATGACCGTCTCGACGCCCGGTGCGTACATCGCTGCTGTGGTCCCTTGTCTGGTCGCTGCGGTAGTACTCGGGTATCTGGATGGGCGCGGTCGCGGTTAGAGCCTGTCGCCGGGTGACCGAGTGCGGTGCGCGTCACGCGCACGCTCGTCCGCGGCTGAGGCCGCATAGCGCGAGAGCATCTGCCGAGACTTCCACCCCGTCAGACGCATCAGGTCCGTCTCGTTGCCGCCGTCCTTGAGCCACAGATGCGAGAACGTGTGTCGGAACTGATGCGGGGTCACCCGAGGGATTTTGGCCTCTTCGCAGCGGCGCTCGAGCAGCTGTGCGATCCCTGAGATGGTCAGCGGCCCGCGGTGCAGGGAACTGAGCCACAGCGCGGTTTGGCCAGGGCGCGCGTACTTGGCGCGCTCGCGGATGTACCAGGACAGGGCGACGCCAGTGCGGTTGCCGAACGGGACGGCCCGCGGGCGCCGGCCTTTGGCGATGATGCGCAGGACGTCCTGGTCGAAGTCGACGTCGTTGGCCTCGTCGTCGTTCTCGTCGTAGCGCAGCCGGGTCAGCTCGGTCAGGCGGATGCCGGTGTCGAGGAACACCATGATGATCGCGGTGTCGCGGCGCGAGGCGAAGTCCTTGCCCTTGCAGACGGCCAGCAGCCGGCGCAGCGCGTCGTCGCCGATGACCGGGACAGGCTGCTCGGGGACGATCGGCGGCGACATGCCGACCATGGGGGAGTCCTCGAGGATCGGTGTGCCGGCGGCCCATTTGAAGAACTGCTGGAGCGCGCGGTATCTGACGCTCGCGGTGGAGGCGCTGGCGCGTTTGGCCTCGACCGCGATGTACGCCTCGAGGTGCTGGCGCGTGATGCCCGCTATATCTGCGGGCGGCGCGAGTTCGACCGGTTCGCCCAGTTCGCCGTCGGCAGCCTGCTCGGGGAAGACGGAGAGGTAGGAGGCGGGTAGCGCGGCGAGGAACGTGGCGAGGTAGCGCACCGACTTGGTGTAGGTGTCGATGGTGTTTCCGGCCTTGTTCGCGGCGCGCAGAGTGCGCGTCCACAAGCGTAGGTCGGGTTCGAGGTTGATATTCACAGCCTGTCCCAGACAGCGAGTTGATCATGATAGGCATTTGGTTACTGCACCGGCATACTAAAGCCGATCGCTTCGCCTGTCAGGTGTTCGTGCAGGTAGTTGGCTGGAAGTGCCCCCAGCAGGACTCGAACCTGCGACCAAGTGCTTAGAAGGCATGTCGGGTGCAGCGGCATACTAACGTGCAGGTGAGCTGGTCTGCGGGACACCAACTTTGCTTCACTTACTTGGTGCCTCCCCGATCTTGATCCGGGGCTAAATGCACACGCGCACGAGCTTACCGAGGAACAGCTCTATCAGGCAGGTGGGTGTGGCCGTGCCGGTAGGCCGCGTCGGCGGCGCGGCGGTGCGCACCGGTGGCGACGGCCGCGGGGACGCGGACGGCCCTGTCGGAGGCTGCACGGGGGCTGGTGTGCCCGCGGTGGGTCGGCGCGTGCGCACCGGCAGAAGCGGGACTGATGGCAGTCTGCTGGGCGCCGTGCGGCCCGGCATGGTGCTCGGGCTGCCAGTGGGCACGGTCGTCGGTGTGCGCGCCGTCTGGGAGACGCCTGGGGGCCGTGGCGGCAGCTCTGCGTGTGGCTCGGATGGCTGCGGTCCGCGGGGAATGACTGCGATGGCGATAAACGATGCGGCTCCAGCCGCCGTTGCGGCGCCGGCGACTGCGCGCCAATGCCTACGCAGTAGGCCGGCTAACGCGGCCGCGGAAAGCAACGGGAGAAGTCCGCGTACGACGTAGAGGTGTCTGCGCTTTTTGGCCGGCTTCTCGGGTTGTGGTGGCTCGGCGAGCGCCTCGAGCGCGTGCTGCTGAACGTCGACCTGAGCACGTAGGTCACGCAGCCGTGCGAGGGTATAGCCGAGCGCCGCGGCCATGATGACGGCTGCTGTGCTGATGATAGTAGTGACGGCGATGTCACTCATCTGACTTAGCGTACTCGCTCTGTGTGCTTACGTGGTCACTCTGATGGATGAATCAGCATACGTGCGGATGTTCGTATGCGAATGCACGTGCACCGCCGGGATCTGGCTCGGCGTCAGGCATTGCGCGGGCGCTGGCTTTCTTTCATCCGGCGCTCTCGGTCGATGCGGTACGCGGTAGTGATCGCGTCCTTCGTGGACTGCGGTACGCGCCGCCACTTGCCCGGATCGATCCCCAACTCTTCCAGCATTACCGACAGATCGTCAGGGGGCGAGTGGTCCCTAATCGGGGTGGGCTCGCCTCCTTCGAGGATTGCCTTCACTGAGCCGGGCTGCCATCGCAGCGTGGTCTCGATGCGGACGTAGTTGAAGCGCTCTGGCTGTACCTCGTCTTTTTCCCAGTTGATCCAGGTCGTTCGGCTACCGCCGAATGCCTTGGCAGCTTTGTTCTGGCTCATCGCCAGTTGCTCGCGGCGGGCCATCATGTGCTCTCCGAGCGTGGGCATCCTCTGATCATTCCTGTTCAGTTCTGACCAATCCAGCGCTAGCAAACCCAGAGAGCGCAGATGGGCTACTTTGGTTGACCAGAGTTGTACAGGGCTGTACCGTTCAAGCATGAGCAGTGAACAGCCAGCTACAGCGGTCGACGAGTCACCGATGGTGATGATCGATAGGCGCAAACTGCGAAGACTGCGCCAGGAGAGCGGCATGAACCAGCTCGAACTGGCCGATCGCAGTGGGCTCAGCTTTGGCTATGTCGGCCACCTCGAACGTGGAACCAGACTGCGCGTCAGCCCCCGCGTTCTGGGTGCGCTCTGCGACGCCTTGGGTGTGCAAGACCGTACCGAGCTGATGGCGTCGTGACCGTCTTCGACTCGATGACTCCGGCTGAGCGGTCACTGCGGGCCCGTACCGCAGTGCACACCTCATGGGCGAACACCACCGACCGGCGCAAGCGCACCAGCAAGG
>Ga0134128_10005800_pt1 | contig 14952 bp, 12 predicted proteins | sample KB31754_FD_96462 | JGI IMG/M metagenome (GOLD analysis project Ga0134128, IMG submission 96462) | Terrestrial soil microbial communities with excess Nitrogen fertilizer from Kellogg Biological Station, Michigan, USA - KB3-175-4 | ecosystem: Environmental > Terrestrial > Soil > Unclassified ... | reverse complement strand
GCTGGCGAGTGGGTCAGTGCTGGCGAGTGGGTCAGTGGCTCGCGATCCGGGTTGCGGCGGGGTCATGTCCAGCCGGGCGCGGGTTGCCCGAGTCCAGTCGTCTCCGGAAGCGAGAACATTCGATTCAGCCATTGAATGGCGCCTCCGGCCGCGCCCTTCGTTAAATTGTCGAGGCTGCAGAGCACGGCGACTGTGCGGCCGTTCGCCGCCGCCGACAGATGCGCGTAATTGCTTGTGACGACATTTTTGATGCGCGGCGCCTCGGGAGCAACCCGCACGAACGGTGCGCGCGCGTAGTACTCACGTAGCGCGGCGAGCGCGCCCGCCGAGTCGAGCGAACGCGCGAGCGGTGCCTGAACGGTCACGTGGATGCCTCGGGCGAAAGGGCCGGAGGAGGGTACGAAGTTGAACTCCGCCTCGATGCCAGATGCGGCTTGCGCGCAGGCGACGATCTCGGGCACGTGGCGATGCGCGAGTGCGTTGTACGCGTATACATCGCCGTTCCGAAGCGGATGATGGGTTCCATCGACCGGCTTGCGGCCGGAGCCGGTGCTGCCCGTGATGCCCGAAACGAACAGCGTCGGCGCCGCAAGTCCTAGCGCGAGCAGCGGCACGCTCGCAAGGAGGATCGCGCTCGCGAAACAACCCGGATGCGCGACATGCGGCGTCGTGAGCTCGCGCAGATGCTCCGGCAGCGCGCAGGTGAACTCAGCCATGCGCCGAGGCGCGCCGTGATCGTGTTTGTAGACCGCCCGGTAGGCTTCCGCGGAGCGATAGCGAAAATCCGCCGAGATGTCGACCACGCGCGCAACCGCGCCACCGCGCTCCGCCGCCGAGAGCAGCCGATCGATGAGCGGTGCGGCGACGCCGTGCGGTGCGGCCGAGAGGACGGCAGAGCGCGGGAGCTCGGCGACCAGCGCTTCGATCTCCGGTTGCGATTTGAATCGTGTCTCGGGATACGCGCTCACGAGATGCGGAAAGGCCGTCGCCACCGGCTCGCCGGGCTTGCTATCCGAGAGAATGCCGGCGAGCTCGAGCCGAGGATGTGCGGCAATGAGGCGCAGCAGCTCGCCCGCGACGTAGCCGCTGCCGCCGAGAATCACAGTGGGAATGCGCCCGCTCATTGCGCTACCGCCGCTCATGCCGCCGCGCCCCTCACGCCGCCACGCCGCTCATGCTGCCGCGCACTTCGGCAGCAACCCGACCGACTCGATGATGTGATCGCCGAGCGCTGCGCCGTCGCTGAGTGCGTTGAAGGCGCGCACACCGAGTTGCTTCTCGATGATGTCGACGCCTACGCGGTTGTCGGTCGCGGGGCCGGTGACGACGCACGGCTCGACCTTGAACCGGTCGCGCAGCAGCGTGACTCCTCCCCAGGCGGCCACCGGATCATTGGCCGAGAGCACCATGCCGGTGATGCCCGCGCGGATGTCGGGGCATTCGAGAATTGCATCGACACCGTAGGTGCCGAGGATGCCGTCCCCGAGCTCGAAGACGATCACGTCCGGCTTCATCTCGGCGAGCTCGCTTAGCATGGTGCGCGTGAGCGCAGGGCCATTCGCCCCCGTCGTGGTGACGACGCCGAGATCGGTGAAGATCATCGACTGGCGCGCTCCGGCGTCCTCCATCGCGAGGATGTCTCGCCGCAGCGAGACGCCGGTCGCTTTGAAAGCATCGACGATGAGCCCGCGGTGGCGCATGCGGCTCACGATTGCGCAGGCGGCCGCTGTCTTGCCTGCCTCCATGCACGTGCCCGCGAGTGCGACGACCGGGATGCCGCGCGTCTCGAGGCGGGCATCCGCCGCAAGCGGTCGGAACCCGACGCGCGCAGGTACGCCGATGCGCTCCCCGAGATAGGGGAAGTGCAGCACGACACCGAGCACGCGGCAGTCGAACGGCTTGCCCTTCTCGGGATTGGCCGAATCGCAGACGCCGAGCACGCCTCCGATGTTGAGCATTTGAATCACGTCGCCGGCGCGGAGCGTCGCGGGTACGTGGCCGGAGTAGCCGAAAAGCGCCTTGCGGTGTCCGAGCGCGCCGACGACGATGTCGCCCTTGACGACCTTCGCCATGCGTCCGCTCGTGAGCTCGAGCGTGTTGTAGGTCGACTTGTTCGTGAGCACTTCGACGACGACGACGACGCCCTCCTCGGAGGGGATGTCCGGGGAGACGCGTACCTCGTGCGCGAGGCCACAGGCCTGGGTGACCGAGGCGATCTTGTCGACGACTATCGTTCTCACGTTGCGGCTCCATCGTCGCGGCAAGCTCCGGCCCGCCGATGGAAGACTCCCGGGAGAGCCGCGATCTTCGAGAATCCGAGCGCATCCGCCGCAGTCCACTCGCCTGCGGCCTCGCCGTACACGCCCTTCGAGGCGCTCATGAGAGAGTGTGGCGAATCGACTCCCTCGACGAAGGCGCTGCCCGGCCGCAACAGCACGCGCACATCGCCCGTCACGCGCTCCTGCGAGGAGAGAAGCAACGCCTCGATGTCCCGGCAGACCGGATCGAGCAGCTGGCCTTCGTGCACGAGGTCGCCGTAGGGCTGGGCGACGAGCTCCTTGACGCGCTGCTGCCGCCCCGTGAGCACGAGCTTCTCGAGCTCACGGTGCGCGGTGAGCAGCAGCTCGGCGGCCGGCGCCTCGAAAGCGACGCGCCCCTTCGTGCCGATGATCGTATCGCCGAGATGAATGCCGCGGCCGATGCCGAACGGCGCGGCAGTGGCCTCGAGCGCCTCAATGAGCGCGACGGGCTCGAGCGAGCGGCCATCGAGCCGGCAGGGACGTCCGTGCTCGAAGGAGATCGTGTGCCGCTCGGGCGCGCGCGGCTTCGCGAACGCCTCGCGCGTGAGCACCCAGGCCTCATCGGGGATGCTGCCGCTCGAGGTCAGCGTCTCCTTGCCGCCGATCGTGACGCCCCAGAGCCCCCGGTTGACGGAGTACGCCGCACCGAACGGCGGCACCGGCAGCCCACGCTTCTCGAGATACTCGAGCTCCTCCTGGCGCTTGAAAGCGCGGTCGCGCACGGGCGCGAGCACCTGCAGGTCCGGTGCGAGCGTGCGCAGCGCTACCTCGAAGCGCACCTGATCGTTGCCGGCCGCGGTGCACCCATGAGCGATGGTGTCGGTGCCGAGCCGGCGCGCCATATGCGCAAGCGTCTGCGCCTGCATCACCCGCTCGGCGCCTACACAGAGCGGGTACAGCTGCCCGCGGCGGACGTTCCCCATCACGAGGAAGCGCAGCACTTGCTCGAAGTAGTCGGCGCGCGCATCGACGAGATGATGCTCGACCGCCCCGAGCTCGAGCGCCCGCTCGCGCAGCGTGCGCGCCGCCGCGGCGTCGATACCGCCCGTGTTGACCGTCACGGTGATGACCGGACGGCCGTGGTGCTCGGCGACCCACGGCACCAGGAACGAGGTGTCGAGGCCGCCCGAGTAAGCGAGAACGATCGGCTTTGCGCCGTGCGATTGCGGGCTCATGGAAGCTCTCAAATGCGGAAGGCGTCGCGCAGGCGGGCGAGAAGCCTCGACTGGGCGCTCTCGCGCTCCGTGGCGATGAAGATCGTATCGTCGCCGGAGATCGTGCCGACCACCTCCGGCCACTCGGCCTTGTCGATCGCGACGGCGACGCTCTGCGCCGCGCCGATCGTCGTGCGCAGGACGGTCAGGCACGGTCCGGCGGTCCGTACCCCGCGGACGAACTGCGCGAGCGTGCCGAAGTCACCGTTCGCCCGGGTGATCTCATCGGGCGGCATGACATAGCGACCGCTTGCCTTGAGTACACCGAGCCCGCGCAGATCGCGGCTCACCGAGGACTGCGTCACATCGTATCCGTCGCGCTTGAGCAGGCGCACGAGCTCGCTCTGCCGCTGCACGATGCCGCGCCGGAGGATGCGCTCGATTGCCGTGCGGCGGTCGAGCTGCGGATGGCCATTCAGTGCGGGCGGGCGTGACTGCATGGAATTCGCTGGTGCATAAAATCCCATCAAGTATGCATATTGATGCACGGGCGGTCAATCTCGCATCGAGAGCCGGAGCTACGCCGCAGCGTCGTCCGCTCCGTGGTTGACCCGTCGCCCGCTCGATGTATAGGCTCCGAAGCGGAATAAGAAGAGGGGCCGGGGGGAGGGCATGAGAACGCCTCGAAGAACTCGTCGGTACGCGGGAGGCGTTCCTGAGGACGCACTTGCATCGCGGGTACTCGCACTCGTTTGCGCCGTGCTCCTCGCGAGTTGCGCGACGACGCGCACGGCCGTTCAGAACGCGCAGCGCGTGGCGGAGGGCGGCTCGATCGACCGAACCGCGATGCGCCACGCATTCGATTCGGACCGCAAGGTGATCGGCGGCGATCTGCAGCAGGTTCGCCAGAGGGTTCTGCGCGCCTTCGCTGAGCTCCGGTCGAATGTGCGCAAGCACTGGGGTGCGCGCGACACCAAAGTCGCGAGCCGCACGGTGTACGTCAAATACACACAGGGATACCGGACGCGCGTCGTCACCGACTTCGACCACGGTGTCGTCACGATCGAGACTCTCGAATCGGCCGAGAGTTTGCGCCGCGCGATCGTAGGGGCGCTCCTGACGCCCGATGATCCCTCGGCCCTCGACCTGTTCTCGGACGGTGACGTGAGGCTCGAGCCGGGGCGCGAGCCGTATCTCTACGGCCTCGTGCACGACAATCGCGGCCGCGCAATCCGCACGCGAGGCGCGGCCGAGCAGTACGCCTCCTATCTGGTCGCTCACAGGATGAGAACGCGTGCGGTGAAGGGCGAGGAGGGGAACGAGACGGCGCGCTTCGTGCGGCTGTACATGGTACGCAACTTCGAGGCGCGGAACGCGGAGCGCTATCGGCTTGCGGTGGACAAATACGCGGCGCGCTACAAGGTGAGCCCGACGCTGGTGCTCGCGATCATTCGCACCGAGAGCAACTTCAATCCATTCGCCGTGAGCACGGCCCCCGCGTACGGTCTGATGCAGCTCGTTCCGACGACGGGAGGCCGGGAAGCCTACCGGCGGGTCAGGGGCATCGATGAGGCCCCGAGCCCGCAATACCTCTTCGACCCCGATCACAACATCGAGCTCGGTGCCGCATATCTAGGCGAATTGAGCCGCAGCGATTTCGGCGCGATCGCGAATCCCGTCTCGCGTGATTATTGCGTGATCGCGGCCTACAACACCGGTCCAGGGAATGTCCTGCGCACTTTCGGGCGCGGGCGCGAGGATGCGTTGCAGGCGATCAACGGCATTGAGCCTGCAAGCTTGTTCGAGCGGCTGCGCACTCGACTGCCCTCCGATGAGACGCGTGTCTACGTCGTTCGCGTGACCGATTATCGCCGGGAGTTCGTCGGCGCTCCGACCGGACCCGCCGTGACCGTGAGCACCGGCGTGGGCGTCGTCCCATGAGAACCGAAGATGAGCGCGTCGGAACTGCGCCGCCTCCTCTGCAGCCGGCAGCGCCGCGCGTGGATGCGGTCGCAATCGGCGCGGCGGTCTGCATCGTGCTCGGTTGGTTCGTGCTGAGCACGCTCGAGACCGAGATGGGCGGCATTCGGCTCAGCTTTCACTTCTATGACATGTGGACCGTGCTCGCACATCCGTCCCGGCTGCTCACCGGCGTGGCGGACGGCGACCGCCTGAGGGGCGTGCTGTTCGGGGCGGTTTGCCTCGCGGTGCTCGCCGGTGCGGTTTTGCCGCAAGCCAGTGCTGGCGGCCGACTCCGCGTGCCCTATCTCGCACCGCTCATCCTGATGCTCGTGTGCGGTGCGCTACTCTACGAGAAGACATCGGGCGAGCTCATCGCGCAAACGGGCCCACCCGATGCGCTCGGCGCACATCTGATCGCGTTCGCGAATACGGTCGCCCACCGCCTCTCGGCGGCTGCGACCCGGCACATCTCCCTCGGACTCGGCGCCTATCTCGCGTTCGGTGCGAGCATCGTGCTCGCAGTGCGGGGCGTTCCGCGGCGGCACCGGCTCTGATGCGCGCGGACGCGCGCTATTTCTGGAACGAGTAGACGATGTCCGCCCCGCCGAGCTGCCCGAGCTCGGTGCTGAGTGCCCAGTGATCGCCGAGCGTGTAGCGCAGCTTCACGATGTTGAGCGATTGCAGCAGCGTGATGCCGTAGCTCACGTAGAGCCGGGGCGAGAGGTATTTGCCGAGCATCAGGGCGGTGTCGTTGTTGTACGTCGGCTCGATACCGACCGGCAGCCCGATCTGCGAGCCGAGCACCGCGGCCCCCTGGCCGATCAGCTGCGCGTTCTCGCTCCGCGAGCTGTTCTGAGCGGCGGATGCGCCGAGCTGCGGCCCCCCGAACAGGGTCCCACCGGCGAACACGAGCGAGATGATCTGCTGCTGCGCGAGCGGCGGCTCTGAGAAGAACGTCATCTGCGGCTGGCGCAGCGTGCCCCGTAAGTTGATGCCGGCGACTGTCGCGCCGACGTTCGGGTCGTGGAAGCGCTTGACTGCGCGGATATCGATGCCGGGATTGTCTATCGGGCTCGCGGTGAAGATGAGTCGCCCGCGATCGATGTCGAGCTGGCGCCCGTAGGCCGAGTACTCACCGCCTGCGATGCGCAGCTCGCCCGAGGCTCGCGTGATCGATTCCCCGCCGCTCGTGACGACGACGCTTCCCGTCAGCCGGCCCTTGAGGCCCTGGGTCTGGATCTGCACACGATCCCCGAGCTCGATGCGCAACCGGGTAGAGACCTGGAGCCTCCCGCCCGCCCCATCGCTCGGCTGGCCGACGATCACCTGGTCGGGCGAGACGCTCACGGCGTTCGTCCGATCGGCGGGCGCGAGGCGCGCGTCCGGAATCTTCACCGTTCCCGTGACTGCGAGCGCGTGTCCGTCGAGCACGAAGTCGAGATCGGGCGATGCGTCGATCTGTGCCTCCGGAATGTCGACGATGCGCAAATTCGCGCCGGCGAGACTGAACCGGCCGAGCTCGACACCCGCACGCCAGTCGAGGTGCCCGCGCGCGGATGCGGTTCCGGCGCCGATGTGGGCCGTACCGTCGAAGTCGAGGCCGGTGTCGCGCAGCCGCGCCGCGAGTGAGGCGTTGCGCAGCTCCAGATTGTACTGATAGAGATCGAGCTCGCCGTCTGCGATGGAGAGCGTGCCGTTGATGAGCGGTGTACCGAGCGTGCCGCTCAGCGCGAGCTTCGCGTCCGCGCTGCCGCCGATCCGATCGATGTTGCGCGTGTAGAGCGGCGTCCAGGCGCGAAGCGGTGTCCGTACGGTCAGGTCTCCCTCGAGCGGCATGCCGTGCCAATCGGCGGTCGTGCGGTGGACGACCCAGCTCCCCGCGAGCGAGCCCGCCGTGCCGCCGTGCATCTCGAGCTTTCCATCCACTCGATCGGGCGCCGCGGTCACGGTGAGCGAGCCCGAGCCGAGCGGCGCCGTCTCGGTCCGCCCCTCGCCGCTTCGACTCACCATCTCTGCATCGCTGAGCGTCACCCCGAGCCGGCCTCGAGCGGGGCCCCGATTGATGGCCTCGAGCTGCGCGGTCAGAGCGAGCCGGCCACGGTAGCGCACATCGCGCGTGAGGCCGTCGGTCAGCAGGTCGAGCGGCAGGCCGCTTGCGAGCGCGAAGATGCTCCACTCGTGCGTCGTCCAGTCCCCGTCGGCGCAGAAGCGGGCAGGCTTGCCGTTGAGACAGAATCGATCGAGGTGGAACGCCGCGGGTGCGAGGCTCAATCCCGCGGGCGCCTCGAGCGCGAGGCGCGTGTCGGCTCCGCTCACCGTGAGCTCCGTGACAGCGCCTCGCCACGACCCATCGATCAGTGTTCCGGTCGCGAGCACCTGAGCGCGATAGTCGGCGCCGGTCAGCGAGAGCGTGGCATGTTGGGCGCGGGCTGGCCCACCGAGTGCCACGTTGAGATTGCCCAGCTGGCGCGGCCCGAGCGCGAGGCGTTGCGCCTCCAGGTGCGCGACCGAGTTGCCGCGCTCGGGATCGAAGTCGATGCGCGCATCGAGCTTCGACACAGAGACGTAGCGATAGTGCAGCTTCGACCCGCGCGCCGAGACATTGATCGACGGCTTCGCGCGCGGTCCACGCAGCTTCCCTTGCGCGTCGAGCCGCCCGGTGATGCCGGGATCGATTAGCGCGAGGTCGTCGGCGGCAAGCCGGAAGTCGAGGTCCACGCGCTCGCCGACGGTCCCATCGAGCGATAGCGCGGTCCCGCCGAGCGCGGCCTGCACTCGCGTGAGCTGCCAGCGCCCGCCACGGCGCGCGATTCGGCCATCGGCACGCGCGCGCAGCCCGCGCAACTCGCCCGTGAGGCGCTGTACTGCGACCGAGAAGTCGGCGCTGCTTCCGAGGCGCGAGCCGTTTGCCTGGAAATCGAACGAGAGCTTCCCCGGCAAGTCATGGCGCAGGCTAACGGGACTTACCGCGGCGGCAGAGCCTTGCGCCGTCCAGGCTACCTGCGGTGACCATTCGATGGAGCCTTTGATTTGTGCTCGGCCTCCGAAGGCGCGAAGCGCAGCCCGCCTCGCTGTGAGGCCCCGCCCATCGAGCGTGCCTGCGAGATCGATTCCGAGCGGCTCGAGCTTCGGCACCGCGAGCTCGCCCGAGGCGGTGATCGCGAAGGGCCGTACGCCCTCGATCGTGTAGCGGCCGGTCGCGCTCGTCACCTCGCGACGAGCGCCCGAGAGCGGCCAGCGAAAATCGGTCCACTGCCCCGCGAGCTCGAGTCGCGGTCCATGCGGGACGATGCCGATTCGCCCCTGGGCACTCACCGCGGCGCCTGAGGGCTGCGCGAGGTCGAGCCGGCGTACGGTGATGACCCGATCGGAATAGCCGCCTTCGAAGCTCGTCGTGATCGGGCCTGCATCGAGGCCCGGCGCGGTGAGCGGTCCGCGCGCCGTGATCCCGGTGCCGTCGGCCATCAGGGCGAGTTTGCCGCTGATGGGCCCGAGCACGCCGCTTACGCCCCACGCGGTGAGGTCGACATCCCCAATCTGTGCCGTGCCGCGCCAATGCCAATGCCGCGTGAGATCGAGCGCGTGCCCCGTGAGATCGGCGCGCAGCGGTGCGCGGAAGTGCGCGGCGACCGTCATGTCGTCGAGATCGCCCGTGCCGTCCGCGTCGATCACCCACTGCGGCTCCCGGGCGGCACGGATCGTCGCGTGCGCCGTGGCCGTGATCCGCAGCGGGCTCCCCGCATGCAACAGGCCGTGCGCGCCGACTTCGAGAGCGCCCAGAGTCATCGCGGCGCGATCGATGCGTACCGTATTCGGCCGTACGAGCCCGGCTGCCGCGAGCCGCGTCGCATCGAACCGCTGACCGTCGGGAACGATGAGTGTGCCCGAGGCGAGGCGCACGTCGTCCGCGCGGACTTCGAGCCAGTGCGGCAGGAAATGCCAGTGCCACGGGCGCCCACGCCCGCTCTCGGGCTGCGTCGCCCGGCGTACCTCGATGAGGGTGCGCTCGATCGAGAGCCGGGGCACGTGCAGTGTTTGCAGAAGCAGGGCTTTGAGTGCGAGGCGGCCCGAGATCCCTTCGAACACCAGGTGAACGTGCGAGTCGTCCACCTCTACCCGAGCGACCGACATGCCGTGCGCGACGGTCCCGTGTACGCCCTCGATGTCGATGCGGGTGTGTCCGATGCGCCGCGGGATGAGGCGTATCACGAGATCGAGGCCGGTTTCCGTATACGCGGCATAGTAGAAGGCCGCGGGCGGCAGCGAGACTGCGAGCAGCGAAACGAGTCCGAGCGTGATGAGAAGCGCGCGCCGCATCAGAGCTTCGGTCCGAAGAAGATATCGAATCGCGGGCCCGCCCCCGGACGCGAGAGCGGCTGCGCGACGTCGACTCCGACGGTTATGACGGGCAGCCGCCAGCGAAAGCCGAGGCCGGCCGAATATTCGAGGAAGTGCTGGTAGAGCGGATTCGGGGAGCGGCCGAAGGTGTCGAAGGCGTTGCCGAAGTCGCTGAACACCGCGACGCCGAAACTGCGCCCGATGTCCCGTACGACCTCGACGCTGCCCGTGAGCACGTCGCGGCCGCCGACCTTGAGCCAGGTGAAGCAAGTCGGCGGCGGCGCGTTCCCGAGGCACTCGGGCGACTGCGAGGTGAGAACCGGGTCGCCGGTCGCAGGATCGAGCTTCTTCTGCACCGGCGAGAGATCATCGAAGAGGAACCCGCGGACGCTGCCCTCGCCGCCTGCGAAGAAACGGAACGTGCCGGGCAGCACGTTGAGCCGCGTGACGAGAGTCGCACCCGCCTCGCCGCGCAGCAGAAGGTGCCAGCCCTCGGAGATGTCGAAGGCGTGTTGCGCGCGTACTTGCAACTGCGCGAACTCCCCGCCGACACCGGTGATGTTGCCCCCGATGCGCAGCTGCGCGACGAGTCCCTGCTCGAAGAGCGCCTGGCCGAGATAGCCGCTCGGCACCGAGCCGATCGTCGCGCTCGAGACGACGAGCTCCTGCGTGCGCGTGCCGTTGCTGTCGGAGGTGATCGCGTGCGTCGGCATGACGGAGAACGCGTACTGCCAATCGCCGACGACACGCGTGAGGCTCGGGCCCACGGCGAAATCCTTGTCGATGAGGTCGCCGGGAATCCCGTAGTCGGCGGTCCCGATGATCGAGAAGCGGTCGACGGCCGGATCGTTGATCGGGAACGTGTAGGCCGCTTGCAGCACCTGCAGAAGCTTCGAGGCCTCGAGCTGTACGCCGAAGCGGCTGCCGCTCGTGCCGATGCGCGTGCGATCCCAGCTCAGAGTTCCGCGCGGGCCGGTGTCGGTGCCGTAGCCTGCACTGAAAGAGTAGCGATCCCTCGCGTTCGGCTGCGCGATGATGAGGATCGGCACCGTATGATCGATGCGGTCGGGCTCGCGCGGCTGTACCTCGACCGTCGAGAAGTACCGGCTGTCATCGAGCGCGAATTGTGTGCGCAGCAGCTGCGTCTGATCGTAAGGGTCGCCCTCCCGATAGCGCATGAAGCGCCGTGCGAGCGCTTCATCGATCACGTGCTGCTCGATCGTCGTCTCACCGAAGCGGTACCGAACGCCGCTCGCCATCACGAGAAACGCGCTCGCGGTCCCCTTGGCAGGGTCGACGCGCAGCTCACTGCGGGTCATGTGGGCATCGAGGTAGCCGGAGGTCGCGGCGACCCGCTGCAGATCGCTCTTCATCTCCTCGTACGCCGAGTGGCTCAGGCGCTCGCCGCGATGCAGCGTCGGACGATCGAGGATGCGACGAAACTGCGGGTCTTTGGCGCCGGGACCCGTCACCTCTACGTCCACCTGCTGCACGATCACGGGCGGCCCCGGGTCTATCTGAATGCGGACGTTCCACGCGCCCTTCGAGCGCGGCGTGACGCTGCTCATGATGGTCGGCCGATAGTAGCCGAAGGGCTGCAGCGCCTCGCGCACCTCGCGGTCGATCCGGTCGTGCAATCGATTCATCAATGCGGTGTCCACGTCGCGATCTTTGTAGCGCGTGAGGCTCAGATACGCGTTGACGTTGTCCGCAAGCTCGCCCTCGACACCGCGAATGTCAACGGCAATGCCTGCGAAGGCAGGCGCTCCTGCGGCGAGGGCGACCGCAACGAGCAGCGCGGCCCACCTCATGAGGCCGTCATCGCCCGGCACCTCGTTGCACCTCGTTGCACTCGACCCCCCGCGCGTCGTTTCACGGCCACGCGCCTGGGGGAAGCGCGATCTCGGTCTCGCCGCTTCGCATGCCGGACGGCTCGAAGCGACGTTCGCGCACGAGCAGCGCGCCGTCCCGGTCGATGAGAACCGCCGTCGAGCAGCGCGTGCCGTATTCCGGATGCAGCACGAATGGGGAGGACAGCACGCGCTCCCACTCGCGCGGCAGCCCGGTTGCCGGAAGCGTCTCGTCCGCCGATGCGAGCGAGCGATCCTCGAGCATGGCGAGCGGTGCATCGAGCAAGGTTGCGGAGGGCGGCACGTCCTCGGGGAGCGCGGCGAGCCAGGAATCGAAACTCTTGCGCACGCGGGCAAGCTTCGGCCAGGGAGTATCGAGCAGATGATTGCTCAAACCGTAGATTCCGGGCGGCAGCGCTCGCGCGAACGGTTGCGCTCGATTCGACGCATACCAAAGCTCGCGGTTGTCGGCGAGCAGCAGATTGAATCCGGAGTAGCGGCTCGCGTGCGGCTCGAGCGCGGCAAGAAACTCACCGGCACCACGGGGCTCGCCAAGGTACCGCGGGATGAGCTCTCCACGCGAGGGCGCATCGGGCGAGGGGCGTTGCAGATCCCGATAATTCGTCACGACGCCGAAACGGCGCGAGCGGTCGAGAGCCAGCCACGTGCCGCCGGCGCGCAAGTCTCGGCCTCCTATCAAATGCGGGGGCGTCGCCCAGCGTCCCAGAGGCGCCGCTGGACGGTCGTGGAACTCGTCACGATTCGCCGCGACGATCAGCGGGAAGCGCGCATGCGACCGCCAGGCGATGACCAGCAGGCACACGTCAGGCGCGCAGAGTAGCGAGGGGCGCCGTGGAGCGCTCGTCGAACCACGATGCGATCAGGCGGAAGGAGATGGCATGCGGAGGCGGCAGGACCGGTGTGCCCGAGGCGATCTCCTCACGCGTGAACCACCGCGCCTCCTCGAGCTCCCCGGTCACGCGCACCGCGGCGCCGGGCGCCGCTACGGCGCGAAATCCCAGCATCAGGGACGAGGGGAAAGGCCACGGCTGTGAAGAGTGATAGTCCACACGAATCACCTCGACGCCGGTCTCCTCGCGCACCTCGCGTGCCACGGCATCCTCGAGGCTCTCGCCCGGCTCGACAAACCCCGCGATGGTCGAATAACGGCCCGGCGGCCAGGTCGGTTGACGGCCGAGAAGTGCGCGCTCCCCATCGGAGACGAGCACGATGATCGCCGGGTCGATGCGCGGGAAGAACTCGTGGCCGCAGCCGCTCGCCGTGCAGCGGAGCAGGTGGCCGGCGCGCTCCGCGCGCGTGCGCGAGCCGCACAGTCCGCAAAAGCGGTGACGCAGACGCCAGATCGAGAGCGCGCGCGCGTACGCGAGCAGGCCCGCCTCATCGGGCGCGAGGCGCGCCGAAAGCGGACGCAGCTCCTCGAAGCGCGTGCCCGCAGGCGCCTCGACCGAGAGGTCGGCGGAGGCCTCGACGAGGATGCATCGCGTCCCGCGATACCAGCCGAGAAGCACGAGATCCGCATCGGAAGCGCCGGCGACGAGCGGATGCTCGCCGGTGAGCAGAGCGATGCGCGGCACGCCCTCATCGGCGTCGAGCTCGGTGAGCAGTTGCGCGGTGCCGCGGGAGACCAGGTACAGCGTGCGAGCGTCGCTGCGCGCCTCGTGCAGCCACATCTCCGCCTCGCGCGCCTCGGACCGCCGATCGATGTAGGGGCCTGAGAAGAAATTTGGAGGATCGCGCTCGAGGTCCATGGGGCATTGCTCGCGTGCAATACCCGTCATTCTATACTCGGAGCGCCACCCCCTCGCAGGCGACATCCGCGCAGTACGGGCAGCGGGCCTCGATGAGCGCCATGCGCTCGGCGACGAGCACCGCGCCGCATCCGGCGCAGCTCGCGAGCCGCAGCTCATCGCCGCGGCTGAGCGCCGTGAGCAGATACACGAGATGCTCGAAGCTGATACGCGCTGCCGGCATGAGCGCGCGATAGGCCTCGTACGCCTCGCAGAGCGCGATGCCCTGCGGCACACCCTGTGCGAGGCTGCCGATTGGTGCGGCGATCGGGAGTTTCGCCGCAAGAGGCGCACCGGCCCGCGCCGTGCGCCGGGGGAGAGCCCCGAGCAACACGCACAGGCTTGCGATGAGCGCGGCCTCCTGTTTGAGACGCGGGTTGCGCAGGAAGAACGCGGCGCGCCGCGGAGAGCGGCCGCGCGGCCGGGCGATGGTGCCGCCCGCGGCGCGATCGAAGTAGCTGCGATAGAGCTTGCGAATGCGATCGTCCGTGAGTCCGGTCCAGGCGCGGATCGTCTGCGTGCGCGCCTCGTGGCGGATGAATCGCAGCGCGAGATCGAGCCGCAGCCGATCGCGGCTGTAGCGGTCGTCGGAGATGCGCATATCGAGGTCCTCCCCTTGCGGCCGGCGCATTCGTCGGCGATTCGGCCAGGAATCACAGCGCGGTTTTGTGATAAAAATAGCAAAATCGCTCGGTGCGCGCACGCGCGCGCAGGCCCATAACACACGCGAATGGGGAGAATTGCCGATGTCCGAGGACGTGATGACCGCCGCTCGGGCGGAGAGCGCGAGGCCGCTGTGGACCTCGCAGTCGTGGCTGCACTCCGAAGCGCTCGATGCGCTTGCGGCGGTGAACGAGCAATGCCTGGAGCTGCTGTGCGAGCAGGCCGCGGTACGCCAGCCCGCGCGCCCGCGACCTGCGCTTCTCAAGGAGCTCGAGGCGCTCTGGTACGGTCTCGATGCCGGAGCACGGCGTCGTGCGGCGCGCTGTCCGTTCCTGCTCGTCGATACCGGATTCGCGCGGGCGGCTTCGCGACCGTGGCTCGCCGCGGGGACGATTCGCGACCAGGATTGGAGCGTGCCGCCTGCGCCCTTTTTTACGGTGCCACGCACTGTCGCCGTGACTCGCCTGGTGCTGGCGTACGCGTGGCATCTCGCACGCGGCGAGTCGGCTGCGGTCCGGCTGTTTCTCGGGATGTCCGCACAGCTCGCCGAGCGGCTCGCCGGACGCACGCTGCCGGAGGTCTTTCAGCTCGCGGAGGGAGAGCCGGGACTGCTCACGCCGCGCTGGTCGGACCGCGTGCCCGTGTGGCGCGATCTGCTCGCCGCGGCGCGAAGCGGGGAGCCGGGCGCACTCGAGCGCTGTCGCATCCGCGGTCTGCAGCTGCTCGCCGCCGATGCTCGCCAGAGCGACTGATGCGGCGTGCGGGCTCGCGAGCTCGGCCGGATGAGCAGCGTACGGCGCCGTTCGGGCAGGAGTCCGATATGTGAAGTGCTCCGCACTCTGCCGATCCGGCGGCAGGGGCGAGGGGAGTACCATCT
>Ga0134128_10005798_pt1 | contig 14957 bp, 9 predicted proteins | sample KB31754_FD_96462 | JGI IMG/M metagenome (GOLD analysis project Ga0134128, IMG submission 96462) | Terrestrial soil microbial communities with excess Nitrogen fertilizer from Kellogg Biological Station, Michigan, USA - KB3-175-4 | ecosystem: Environmental > Terrestrial > Soil > Unclassified ... | reverse complement strand
GCCGACAGGCTGCGGAAGGTCTTCTCCAGCGCCTGGGGGAGGGCGTCCGGATCGACGTCACCGGTGAAGGCGAAGATCAGGTTCTTGCCGCCGAAGTGGCGGCGGAAGTGGGCCGCGGTCTCGGAGGCGGTGGCGGCGTCGAGCGACGCCTTCAGCCCGTCGACGGGGTGGCCGTAGGGGTGGTCGCCGTAGACGTTGCGCATGAAGAACCGCCCGCAGAGGAGGCGGTCGTCGTTGCGGTACTCGTCGATCTGGGCCTCGACCTCCTGCCGCGTGCGTGCGAACTCCGCGGGCGAGAAAGCCGGGCGGATCAGGATGTCGGCCACGAGCGCCAGGTAGGCGTCCAGGTTGCGGGCCAGCACCTCCCCTTCGAAGCGGGTGACGTCTTGCTCGGTGCGGACCTCCAGCGTCCCGCCGAGGGCGTCGAGCGCCTCGTCCAGCTCGGCGCGCGTGCGCCCGCCCGCGCCGTGGCGCGCCCACTCGGCCGCCAGGTTGGTCAGCCCCTCGCGGTGGCGTGGATCGGCCGCCGACCCGGAGCGCGAGGCGACGATGACGTGGACCAGCGGCACGCTGTGATCGTCCTCGACGATGAGCAGCGAGCCCGCGGGCCCGGGCCGCCGGAGGACGGCGGGCGCGGCCCCCGGCGCGGCGGCCGGCGGCACGCCGACCATCAGCGCCGCCGAGACGAGCGCCCCCACGCCGCTCACGGCTCGGTCGCTCCGTGGTCGACGGGCGGCGCCTTGCCCGACGGGCGGGCGATCACCACCGAGCGCGCGCCGGTGCCGAGGTAGGTCGCGGCGGCCTTTTGCACGTCGGCGGGGGTCACCTGCGCGTACTCCGCACCGCGCGCGAGCAGCGCCCGGAAGTCGCCGGCCGCGATCTCGAACGCGCCCAGCGTCTCCGCGCGGCCGTGGCTCGACCCGAGCTGCTGCCAGAACTCGGCCTCCATCCGGGCCGCCGCCTTGCCGAGCTCGGCCGCGCTCACCGGGTGCGCCGCCAGATCGGCCGCCGTCTCGACCACCAGCCGCTCCGCCTCCTCGGCGGTGTGCCCCCGGGTCATCTGGATCCAGATCGCGTAGAGGCCGGGATCCCGCGTGGGTGCGATGTCGCCGTGGACCGACGAGGCCCACTGGCGGTCGACCACCAGCACGCGGTTGAGGCGCGACGACGGGCCGCCCGCCAGGAGCTCGTTCAAGACCTCGTAAGCCGCGCGGTCGGGCGCGCCCAGCGCGGGCGCCGGAAACCCGATCACCAGGCGGTCCGCGGGGACCGGGCGGGTGACCGTGGCCCGCACCTCGGCGGCGGGCGCGCGCTCCGGCTTGGCCTCGTCCTTGGGGAGGTGCTTCGAGGGGAGGAGCGCGCCGTATCCCTCGGCGATCGCCGCCAGCGCGGCCGCCTCGTCGATCTTCCCGGCCACGACCAGGACGGCGTTGTTGGGCGCGTAGTACTTCCGGTAGAAGGCGACCGCCCGCTCCTGGGTGATCGACTTGATGTCCTTCATCGAGCCGATGACCGGCCAGCGGTAGGGGTGCGTCTTGAAGGCCTGCTTGTACATCAGCTCGTCGAGCATCCCGTCGACGTTGTCCTCGACCGAGGCCAGGCGCTCCTCGGCCACCACGTCGCGCTCGTTCTCCACCTGGGCCTTGCGGAGATCGAGGTTGATCATGCGATCCGCCTCCAGCGTGATCGCCAGCGTCAGCTCCGCGGGCGGGATGTCGTCGACGTAGGCGGTGAAGTCGTAGTAGGTCATCGCGTTCGTGCTGCCGCCGACCGCGTCCATCTTGCTGTCGAAGGCGTTGGCCTCGGCGTTCTTCGTCTGCGTGAACATGAGGTGCTCGAACAGGTGCGCGAGGCCCGTCTCGCCGGCCGCCTCGTCCTCGTTGCGCGAGCCGACGCGGAACCAGGTCATGTAGCTGACCGAGGTGGCGCGCGGGTCGGGGAGCAGCACCACCTCGAGCCCGTTCGGCAGGCGCCACTTGCTGACGGTCAGCGTCCCCAGCGCCGCGCGCGCGATCTCCGTCGCCGGGGGGGCCGCGCCGGTCGTCCCGCCGCCGCGGCCGGTGACCGTCGGCGCGCCGCGGCGGGTGGCCGCGGCCGCGCAGCCGAGCAGCGCCAGCACCGAGAGCGCCGCCGTGTGTCCGCCGTTCATCATCGAGGGGGAGGTCTCAAAGCCGGAAGGTGAAGGTGAGCCCGAAGTCTTGCACGAAGCTGGTATATGTCCCGTTCGCCGTCGGTCGAGCCGTCCCATTGGCGCGCGACTGACAGGCCGGGTTGGCCAGATCGCCGTTCACGTAATTGTTGGCGCAGGTGGTGGCGTCCGTCGGATGGAAGATGGAATCGGTCACGGTCGTGCCGGGCATGATGGTAAGGCCGTAGCCGGCGCCGAGCCAGAACCTGCGGCCGAGGCGCAGCTCGGCCAGCACGACCGGCTCGATCTGGAGGCCGTCGACGGCGCCGGCGTTGAGGGCGTTCTCGTCGACGGCGCCGTTTTCGACGCGCAGCTCGGCGCCGACCCGCAGCCGCTCGCGGTACCAGTAGGCGACGCGTGCCCGCGTGTCGACCACGTCGTGAAACCCGCGGTAAAGAACGATCCGCTCGGGGAGCCCGTCGGCCTCCAGCGTGGGGCCGATGAGGCGGATGTCGATCTTGTCGTGCAGGTGCGTCCAGATCCAGCGCGCCATCACGTCGAGCTGCAACCCGGGACCGAAGTGCCAGGTGACGCCGCCGATGACCACATCGGGCAATCGATAGCTGATGTCGCCGAACACGCACCGCGCCGATTGCCCGCCGCCGCAAGTCGCGAGGCCACCGCCTTGGCGCGGCGGCAACGTCACCGTCGTCTGGTCGGCGGTCACCTCGACGTTGTTGACCTGGCTCGCGAGGGGGTGGCTCTGGTAGGAGAGGCCGAGCTCCAGGTTCTTGTGCCGGTAATAGATGCCGCCGCCCAGGGTCAGCGAGAACGAGGCGCTGCCGAGCCCCTGGCCGGAGTCGATGTTGTAGCGAGCGGCGGCGGCCGGGTTCTCGGCGTTGCAGGGGCCGGTGCCGCAGGTCACCGACGTCGGGCCGCCCGGCGCCGTGAGCGCGGTGTCCTCGGCGAAGCTCAGGCTGCCGGTCGAGAAGAGAAAACCCGACGAGAGCCCGACCCGGAAGTCGTTGCCGAACCGGATCGCCAGCGCGGGCACCAGCGCCAGGTTGCGCAGGTCCATGCTCAGCATCTGGTAGCGGGTCGGCTCGTTGCCGGTCGGCGAGGTGGGGAAGTGGATCTGCTCGAGGTACGGCATGTACGTGGCGAAGGCGAGGGTGAAGCGATCGCTGCCGTACCCGAGCGCCACGTAGGCGCCCGGGCCGGGCGGCCAGGTGAACGGCTGCCGGAAGTCGGTCGCCGTCGCCGAGCCGGTGGGGGTGGTGCCGGGGGTCATGCCGGTCATCTGGTTGATCGGCGCGCGCGAGACGGAGACCCTCGACCAGCGCGCCGTCCCGGCCACCATGAGCTGGAAGCCCCGCATGAGGCCCAGCGCCGCGGGGTTCCAGTAAATGGCGCCCAGATCGCCGGAAGTGGGCCCGCTGAACGACATACCGGCCACGAACGGATCATCGATCGGGGTCGCGGCGGCGGTCCCGGCGGCGAGAATCAGGGCCAGCGCCGCGGCTCCCGCCAGCGCCCGCGCGTCGAGGCGGCTCCGGCGCTCACCGAAAGACATGAGGAGACGCGACGTTATCCGAAGGTCCGGAGCGCGGCAATGCCGTCGGCAATGCCTTGACGGTCCGCAACGAGCGTAGTTACATCCGCTCTATGGCCCGTACGCCGTCGCGGCACGGTCTCGGATCTGGGCCGCGTCCCCTGCATCGCCTCAGTCGGTGGACCTGGCTGCTGGCGCTGGTGATCCCGGTGGCCTGCTCGCGGGTGACCTCCGAGAACATCGCGCTCTGGAAGACGACCGAGAAGGGGCCGGACAAGCTGCACGAGGCGCTGGCCGACCACACGGTGCCGCCCAAGCTGCGCGCCGAGGCGGCGGTGGCGCTGGTCGACATCGGGCGCTCGGGCGAGGTCGACACCGTCCTCGCCGCGGCGCCCGCCGACGATCGCGCCGAGATCGCCAAGTCCCTCGAGCCGGCGTACGAGGTGGCGATGAAGAGCAGCCAGGATCCGTCGCCGGACAAATCGCTCGCCTACCGCGACGCCCTCTTCTCGCTGCGGCAGGTGGCGCCGCCCGACGATCAGAAGCGGATCGACGCGGCGCTGCTTCCCGCGCTGGAGGCCGAGCTCGAGGCGGGCAAGGTGCGGCAGGGGGAGCACTCGCTGGACAAGATGCTGACCGCCATCGGCCCCGGCTCGGCCGACATGCTGGTCCGCGTCCTCGGCACGCCCGACGCGCCCTACGTCCAGGCGGCGGAGCTGCTGGGCAAGGTCGGCGAGGAGGGGGCGCGCGATCGCGGCGCCGCGGCGCTCGTTGCCCGGGCGCCCAAGATCAAGGCCCAGGCCAAGGACAAGGAGCACCCGGATCTCTTCCCCAAGGCGCTCGGCGCCCTGGGCGGACCGACGGCGGTGAAGTACCTCGAGACCGAGGTCACCGGCGGCCCAGGCAAGGAAGAAGAGGCGGTGCGCGCCACCCGCGCGCTCGGCGAGCGGCGCGACCCCACGGTGCTGCCGTTCGCGCTCAAGGTCGCCGCCGACGGCAAGGCCGACAAGGCGGTCCGCGACGAGATGTTCGGCGTCATCGGGACCATCGGCGGTCTGGAGGCCGAGAAGGGGCTCTTGTCGATCATCTCGTCCGACAAGGAAGAGATCGTCCGCTACCGCGCCTTCGAGGTCGAGCTGGACGCCCGCAAGGCAGAGGGGATCGTCCCGGCGCTGGAGGCGTTCCCCGCCAGCGCGAGCTACAAGAAGGTCGACGTGGACGATCTTCTGGTCAAGCTGATCGAGAAGATCGGCCCGCCCGCGCGTCCGGTGCTCGTGCAGGCGCTGGGCGCCCGGGCCCCCTTGACGCGGATGACCGCGGTGATGGCCCTGGCGCAGATCGGCAAGGCCCCCGACGCGGCCGCGCTGGAAAAACTGGCGTCCGACACCGCGCCCGTGAAAGGTTTCCCTGCGGGGGACACGGTCGGCAAGGAGGCCGCGCAGGCCGCGGAGATCGTGAAGAAGAGAACCTGATGGCGCTTCCCGGACGCAAGAGCCTTCGCCAATTTCAGTGTAACGACACGCTGTGGGTCACGTTCCGGCGCATGGCCGAGGACCAGGAGAAAGAGGTCGACGAGGTGATCTCGGAGGCGCTCGAGGCCTATGCGCAGCTCTCCGGGTACCAGACGGGGATCAACGCGCTCGAGGCGGAGGAGAGTCAGCCGGTGACGCCGCCCCCGCGGCAGCACCAGACGGCCTCGCGCCCGGTGGTGGCCCCGCCGCCGCCCCCGCCGCTCCCGGCCCCGCCCCGATCCCGGTTCGCGCGGGTCCCTCAGCCGGGCGGCGTCTCCATGTTCGAGAACGGCGCGACGCCGCCGCCCCATCCGCACGCCGGCGGGGCGCCGCTGGGCTTCGACGGGACGCCCGGGGTCCAGCCGCAGATCCCGGTTTATCTGGTGTTCGACAATCAAAAATACCGGATCGACAAGGACCAGTTCATCATTGGCCGGGGGACCAAGTCCTCTGATCTGCCGATCAAGGACGGCAACATCTCGCGTAAACATGCGGCGGTCATCCGACGGAATGGAACGTTCTTCATCAAGGACCTCGGATCGACCAACGGGATCGACTTCAAGGGAATGCGTATCGACAACAAGCGCATCGAAGAGGGGGACGTCTTCCACCTCTGCGACTACGAGCTCCGCTTCACCTTCAAACGCTGACTTGCTGGAGGCGCCGGTCGCCTCGCTTCCCGGCGCGGGGCCGGTGACCGCGGAGCGGCTGCGCGCGCGGGGCGTGGTCTCGGTGCGCGACCTCTTGCTGCGCTTGCCGCGCGGCTACGACGATCTGCGGCGGGCGACGTCGATCGGCGCGCTCCCCGGCGTCGCCGACGGAACGGTGGTCCTCGTGCGGGGGAGCGTCAAGCGCCTGCACGTCTTTCCGCGCCGGCTGCTCGACGTCTTCGTGGAGGACGACGGCGCCTCCCTCCGCGCCCGCTGGTTTCGCGTCCCGGGCGCCATGGCCAACTGCTTTCCCAAGGGCTCGGCGGTGGCGCTGGCCGGGGCGATCCGGACGGCGCCCGACGGGACGCGCGAGATGATCCAGCCGGCGGTGGTCACCGCCGCGCTGGCGGCGCGCGGCGACGGCGGGCTCGGCGTGCGCCCCCGCTACGGCGTGGTCCAGGGGGTCAAGGGTCGGGTGCTCGAGAAGATGCGCGGCGCGGCGCTGGCGCGGCTCCGCCCCGCCGCGCCGGGGGATCTCCTGCCCGGCTCCTCGCGCGCGCGGCTCGGCCTGCCGACGCTGGTCGAGGCGCTCGCGCGCCTACATGGGCCCGCCGACGAGGAGGCCCTGCACCCGGCGCTGCTGGCGCCGGCGCGGCGGCGGATCGCCATCGAAGGGGCGCTCGTCGCGCAGGCGGCGTTTCTCCTCCGCCGGGCGGCCGCGGGGCGAAGCGCGCTGGTCGTCTCCCCGGAGACCGCGGCGGTGGCGCGCGCGCGGTTGGTCGCGGCGCTCCCGTTCGCGCCGACCACCTCGCAGGCGCGCGCGCTCGACGCCGTCGCCGCCGATCTGGCGGGCGCGCGGCCGATGCGGCGCCTGCTCGTCGGCGACGTCGGCAGCGGGAAGACGGCGGTGGCGTTGGGCGCGGCGGCGCTGGTGGCCGCGGCCGGCGGCCAGACCTTGATGATGGTCCCCACCGAGGTCCTGGCCGAGCAGCAAGCGCGGGCGCTCGCGCCGGTCGCCGCGCGCACCGGGCTCCGGCTGGCGGCGCTGACCGGCGCCACCCCGGCGGCGGCGCGCGCCGAGATCCTCGCCGCCGCGGCCGCCGGGCGGACCGAGCTGCTGATCGGCACCCAGGCGCTCCTGGGCGCCGCGGCCGAGATGCGCTTCGCGCTGGCGATCGTCGACGAGCAGCACCGCTTCGGCGTCGTCCAGCGCGGCGCGCTGGCGCCGGCCGACGGCACGGGCCGGGCGCCGCACCTCCTCTCCATGTCGGCGACCCCGATCCCGCGCACGCTGGCGCTGGCGCTGCACGGAGATCTCGACGCCTCCTTCCTCACCGAGCGGCCCGGCGGGCGGTCCGCCGCACCGGCCGTCGTCTGCGCCGGTCCGGACGCGCGTGCGGCGGCCTACGCCCGGCTCAGCGAGGCGCTGGCGGGCGGCGCGCAGGCGTTCGTGGTCTGTCCGGTCCGGCAGGAGGCCCGGCGGGCGGGCGCGGTCACGGCGCTGGCCGCGCACGCGCGCCTCCGCCGGCAGCTGGCGCCGGCGCGGGTGGGTCTCCTGCACGGCGCGCTCGGCGCGGCCGACAAGGAGGCGGCGTTGCGCGCGTTCGCCGAGGGGCGGACCGACGTGCTGGTGGCCACCACCGTCGTCGAGCTGGGCATCGACGTGCCGAACGCCGCGGTGATGATCGTCGAGGAGGCCGACCGGCTGGGCCTGGCGCAGCTGCACCAGCTGCGCGGGCGGGTGGGGCGGGGCGCGCGGCCCGGGATCTGCTTCCTGCTCGCCCGCGCGGGGCTCTCCCCGGAAGCGCCGGCGATGCGCCGGCTGGCTCTCTGTGCGGCCATCGACGACGGCTTTCGGTTGGCGGAGGCCGATCTCGCTTTGCGCGGGTTCGGCGATCTCTGGGGGACGGCGCAGGCGGGGGAAGGAGAGGGCGACGCCGCCCTCGGCGCGGCCGGGCTGGCCGAGCTCGCCGAGCTGGGCGCGCTCGCGCGTGCGGAGGTGGAGGCGATCCTGGCGGTGGATCCGGCGCTCGCCGAGGCCGCGCACGCGGCGCTCGGTCGAGCGGCGCGGGCGCGGGCGGCGACGCTCTACGCGGGCGAGGCCGGATGAGCGCGTCCCGCGAGGTGGCGCCACGCCCGGGGAGGCCCGCGCTGGCCTGGATCGGCGCCGGCATCCTCGGCGGGGCGCTGGCCGGGGCGCTCGACGCTGTCCTGGCCGTCGCCGGCGGGATCGGTGGTCTGTCCGGCGCCAAGGCTGTCCGCCTGATCGGCGTGGCGGCTGGGCTCGTCGCGGCGGCCGGCGGGTTGCTCGGGCTTTTGGCTGCCGTCGGCGGCTCGATCGCGCGTCGCACCCGCGCGCCCGAGCGGACGGCGGCTCTCCTGGCCGCGCTGGTCGGCGCGCCGCTCATCGTCAGCGACGCCTTCGCGCTGTTCGCGGGGCATCGGGCCGCCTCGCTGCCGGGGCACGCCGCGATCTCGGCCGCGCTCGCGCTCGGCGGCCTGTTCGCCGTCGGTTGGTCGGCGCGCGCCTACGCGCGGCGGGCGGCGCGGGCGGCGTCGCCTGCGCGGCCGCGCCTGGCGCCGCTCGTGTTGCTCGCCGCCGGCGTCGCCTGTCAGCTCGCCAACCGCCTCGTCCTGCCGCGGCTCTACCCGTGGTTTCACCTCTCGCTGGCGGCGGCGACGGTGGCGGCGTTCGTGCTCGGGCTGAGGCTCGTCCTCCGCGGCGCGCGCACGGCACCGGCCGTGCTGCTGGTCGTGGCCGCGGCCGCTGCTTGCGGGGGGGCCGTCGTCGCCCTCCGCGGCAGCCAGGTCCTGCGATACGCGGCCGCCGAGCGGACGGCGCTCGCCGCGCTCGCGCTCGAGGCCTTGCCGAACGGCAACCAGCCGAGTCGGTTCGTGGCGGGCGGTCCGCGCGCCCCACTTCCGCCGCTGCCGCCGGGGCCGCGCCGCCCGCAGGCCGACGTCCTGCTCATCACCATCGATGCGCTCCGCTACGATCACGTGGGGGCCTACGGGTACCCGCGGCGCACGACGCCCAACATCGACAAGCTGGCCGCGGGCGGCGTGCGGTTCGCGCGCGTCTACTCGCAGGCGCCCCACACGTCGTTCTCGGTGTCGTCGATGCTGACTTCGAAGTACTTCCCGACCATGGCGCGCCTGGCGCCGGGAGAACGGCACGACACCGCCGCCTCGGTGCTGCGCAACTACGGCTGGAAGACGGCGGCGTTCTACCCGCCGGCCGTCTTCTACATCGACTCGGACAAGCTGAAGACCTTCGCCGAGACCAACTTCGACTTCGAGTACGTGAAGTTCGAGTTCATCGACGCCCAGCGCCGGGTCGACCAGCTGCTCGCCTACTACGACACGATCAAGCCCGGGCGGTCGTTCGTCTGGGTCCACTTCTTCGAGCCGCACGAGCCCTACGTGGCGCACCCGGGGTTCGAGTTCGGCCCCGCCGACGTCGACCGCTACGACAGCGAGATCGCCTACACCGACGCCGCCGTCGGGCGGCTCGTCGACGAGGTGCGGCGGCGCCGGCCCGGGACCGTCGTCATCCTGGCGGCCGACCACGGCGAGGAGTTCGACGAGCATGGCGGCCGCTACCACGGCTCCTCCTTGTACGAAGAGCAGCTGCGGATCCCGCTCATCGTGTCCATTCCCGGTGTCGCGCCGCACGTGGTGGGCGGGCAGGTCGAGCTGCTCGACCTGACGCCCACGGTGCTCAACCTGCTCGACATCTCGGTGCCGGTCCGCATGCGCGGCACCGACCTCGGCCCCTGGCTGGCCGATCCGCCCGCGCCCGAGGCGCGCCTTCCGCCCGCGTTCGCCGAGCTCGAGGACAAGCGGATGGTGTCGCTCGCCGGGGAGAAGCTGATCTGCGACATGCGCCTCGGGAGCTGCGCTTATTACGATCTCACCGCCGATCCGCACGAGCGCCGCAACCTGGCCGAGGAGCGCCCGGAGCGGGCGGCTTTCCTGCGGGGCCTCCTCGATCACTGGCTCGACGCTCACCTCGACTTCGAGCCGCCGACCGCGGTCGCGACCGGGAAAGCCGGCGCGGCGTCCAAGGCGCTCGAGCGCGGTCGCCTCGGCGATCTGGCCGCAGCGCCCGAGCTGGCCGCGCTCCTCAATTCGGGCGCGTCGCTCGGCGAGCGGCGCGAAGCGGCGTCGCTGCTGGTCGCGCTGCCGCCGCGGCCCGACACGGCCGCCGCGCTGGCCCGGGCGACGGGCGATCCGGACCTCGCGATCGCCTCGTACGCGGCGGTCGGATCGCTGCGCGTCGGCGACGGCGCGGCGCGGGCGCGGGTGGCGGCGCTGGCCACCGATCCGCAGACGCTGACCGACCTGCGCGTCCGGGCCGCCCTGGCGCTGGCGGGCGCGGGCGACGGGAGCGGCATCCCGGTGCTGGCCGAGGCGCTCGAGCGCCACGACGACGTGCTGCTCTGCCGGCTCATCATCGAGACGCTCGGCAAGCTGGGTGACCGCCGCGCGGTCCCGGTCCTGCTCAAACACCTCTCCGAGGTGCAGAACCGGCGCGAGATGGTGGCGGCGCTGGGGGCGCTCGGCGATCCGGCGGCCGTCGAGCCGCTGATCCAGAACCTGACCCACGACGCGTACGTCCCCGTCCGCGCCGCGGCGGCGCGCGCGCTGGCCGAGATCGAGACCAAGAACGCGGGCAGCGACGACCGCCGCGTGAGCGCCGCTCTCGACGAGGCGGCGCGGCGCGACACCGAGCCGATGGTGACCGCCGCTGCCCGCGAGGCGTCGGCCGCGCTGAAGGCGCGCCATCCATGACCGAGGCGCGGCGCGACCGCGCGCTCGCCGCGGCGCTGGCTTTTTTCTGCGGCGCCATGTTCTTCGAGCGCATCAGCGGCGCGACGGGGTTCGACCCCGACGGCTTCCACCAGATGGCGCTGTTCCGGCAATGGGTGCGGACGGGCGCGCTGCCGCTGCGCGACACCTTCGCCTTCACCCACACCATCGTCCCGGCGGTCCAGCACGAGTGGGGCGCGGGCGCGGTCCTCTACGCCGTCGCGATGACCCTCGGCGGCCCGGGGATCATGCTCCTGCGCTGGCTCGTCTCGGTCGCGGTCGCCGTGCTGGCGACGCGGGCGGCGTTGCGTCGCGCCCCTGCCGTGGTGGTGGCCTTCTGCGCGCCGTTCGCGATCGTCCTCGGCCAGGTGGGGTTCACCACCCTCCGGGCCGGCCTCTACACGATGCTCTTCCTGGTTGTGTTGCTGTGGGCCATCGACCGCGATCGCGACGACGGAGATGCCCGGCGGTTCCTGCTCGTCTACCTCCCGGTCACCACGCTCTGGATCAACCTGCACGGCGGCTGGATCGTCGGCGTGGCCGCCGTCGCGCCGCACGCGGGCGAGCAGGCGCTGCGGCGCCGTCCCCTGCGGCACCTCGGCGCCGCGCTGGCCGCGACCCCGCTCTTGATGGCGCTGACGCCCTACGGCCGCGCCTACTACGTCGGCTGGTGGCGCAGCATCACCTTCCCGCGCGGCGAGATCGCCGAGTGGCAGCCGCTCTATCGAAGCCCGTACCTCTTCGGCGTGCTGACGTTCGGCCTGGCGTCGCTGTTCGTCGTCTACGCCATCGCCCGCCGGGGGCCGCGGCGGCTCCCCGGGCTCGCCTTCCTGCTGGTCACCGGCTGGGCGGCGCTACGGCACGAGCGACACGTGGCGCTGTTCGCGCTGGCCTGGTTCTGCGCCGTTCCGGGCTACCTGGCCGTCACGCCCCTCGGTGAGCTGCTGGAGGCCGCCGTGGCGCGCCGGTCCGTCGCGCGGGTGCTGGCCGGCGTCTCGGTCGTCGTCGGCGTGGCGCTCGTCGTCGTGGCGCTCCCCCGCCACCCCTTCTCGCTCCGCGTCCCGGCCCAAGGGAGCGATCTCTCGGGTGGCGCGGTGGTCTATCCGGCCGGCGCCGTCGCCTACCTCGCCGACGAGGGCTTTCACGGCAAGCTGGTGACCTCCTTTCTCAATGGCGGGTTCGTGAGCTGGAAGCTCGCCCCGGCGGTGCGCATCAGCTTCGACGGACGCTACGAGGTCGCCTACGCCCCCGAGGTGCTGACCGAGGACCGCACCCTGCACCGGGCCCTGCCGGGCTGGCCGGAGGTCCTGGCCCGCTACGCGCCCGACGCCATGCTGGTCGCGCGCGACGAGCCGCTGGCGGCGGCGCTGCCCGACGGCTCGGGGCTGACCCGCGTCTACCGAGACGACGCGTACGAGGTCTGGGCCCGGCCGGCGCTGGCCTTGCCCGCCGTCGATCGAACGGGCGCCGTCATCCCGGCTACCTTTCCGTGACCTGCACGTTGCCGTGCAGCCAGTCGAGATAAGACCGGCTGCCGTCGTGGACCTTGAACGCCAGGATCTCGGGGACGTCGTAGGGGTGTAGCGCCAGGATCCTGTCGCGCAGCCGCTCGAACAGGGCAGGGTGGGTCTTCACGAAGCAGACCACCTCGTCCTCCTCGTGGATCTGCCCCTCGTACCGGTAGATGGACCGGGCGCCCGGCACGATGGTCACGCAGGCGGCCAGCTCCTCGTCGACCAGGGCGCGCGCGAGCGACTGGGCGTTCTCGGCGTCCGGCATCGTGACGTGAACCTCGAGCGCGTCGGCCACACTCGAGATTACCACGCCCGGCACCCGTCCGGGGCCTGCCCCACCTTGACGTCTTGACGTTCGAGGTCGGGGAGAGGAAATTGGCGCGCCTTGCTCATCGTTCAGAAATACGGCGGGACCTCGGTCGGCAGCATCGAGCGGATCCGCAACGTGGCGCGCCGCTGCCTGGCCACCCAGCGCCAGGGGCACGACGTGGTGGTCATCGTCTCGGCGATGTCGGGCGAGACGAACCGCTTGCTCGGCCTGGCCAAGCAGATCAGCGAAATCCCCAGCGAGCGCGAGCTGGACGTCATCGCCTCGACCGGGGAGCAGGTCAGCGTCGGCCTCTTGGCCCTGGCGATCCACGCCGAGGGGGGCAAGGCGATTTCGCTGCTCGGCCATCAAGTACGCGTCATCACCGACAGCGCGTTCGCCCGCGCGCGCATCCAGGAGATCGACGCCCGCGCCATCACCGAAGCGCTCAAGGACCAGAAGATCGCCGTGGTGGCGGGATTCCAGGGGGTCGATCGGGAGGGGAACATCACCACGCTGGGGCGCGGCGGTTCGGACACCTCGGGCGTGGCCGTGGCGGCGGCGCTGAAGGCCGACGTGTGCGAGATCTACACCGACGTCGACGGCGTTTACACCGCCGATCCGAACGTCGTCCCCACCGCGCGCAAGGTGAGCCGCATCAGCTACGAGGAGATGCTCGAGCTCGCCTCGCTGGGGGCCAAGGTTCTGCAGATCCGCTCGGTGGAGTTCGGGATGAAGTTCGGCGTCCCGATCCACGTTCGATCGAGCTTCAACGACAACGAAGGGACATGGGTCGTGCCTGAAGACAAAACGATGGAATCGGTGGTGGTCTCGGGCGTGACCGCCACCAAGGACGAAGCCAAGATCACCATGCACGGCATCTCCGACCAGGCCGGCATCCAGGCGATGGTGCTCCGCCCGCTGGCGGCCGCCGGGATCGTCGTCGACGTCATCGTCCAGGCGTACGTCGAGGGCGGGCGCACGAACTTCACCTTCACGCTGCCGGCGGTCGATCTGGTCCGCGCCAGGGACCTCCTCATCAAGCACTGCAGCCACCTCTGCGCAGGCGAGCAGATCAAGACGGAGAGCAACCTCTCCAAGGTCTCGGTGGTCGGCGTGGGGATGCGCTCCCACGCGGGCGTGGCGCTCAAGATGTTCGAGATCCTGGCCAAGGAGAACATCGCGGTGCAGCTCATCGCCACCTCCGAGATCAAGATCTCCTGCGTGATCGACGCGAAGTATGCGGAGCTGGCGGTGCGCGCGCTGCACGACGGCTTCGGCCTCGACAAGGCTTGAAAAACGCAAGCCCACGGGCTTGCGTTTCGCCCACTCGCTGGCCGCGAATTGCGACTGTCGAGCTTGTTAACAAGGTGCGCCGTCGTAAGTGGCTGTAGTTACGCAACTAGGTACGTCTCGAAACAGTTGCGAAATGCAAGGACGGCAGGATGTCCCCAGGCGCCCAGATGGCGTCGCGCAAACCAGGGAGGGACATCGTGATCAAACGGTTCATCGACGGAATGAAGACCGCGGAGCGGAGGCGCGTGTTCTACGCGCTGCTCGGCGGCAAGGCGCTGGGGCTCGCGCTCCTGTTTCTGATCATCGTGGGAGTTCCCCACTACTTCGGGCACCCGGCCCTGGCGGACGACGCCGCCGCGGCGGCGCCGCCGGCCTACGTCAACCCGATGAACAACATGTGGGTGCTGATCACCGCGTTCCTCGTGTTCTTCATGCAGGCGGGGTTCATGTTCCTCGAGGCCGGGTTCGCCCGGACGCGCGTGACGGTGAACGTCCTGCTCGAGGGGATCGTCGACACCTGCCTGTGCGGCCTTCTGTTCTGGGCCTTCGGCTTCGCGTTCATGTTCGGCGCGGGGAACGGCCTCATCGGCCACCAGTTCTTCTTCCTGCACGGCGCGCCGGAGACCTACGGGTCGACCGGGGTCTCGATCCTGTCGTTCTTCCTTTTCCAGTACGCCTTCGCCGACACCTGCTCGACCATCACCTCGGGCGCCATGATCGGCCGCACCGGGTTCGTGGGCGACCTCGTCTACTCGTTCTTCGTGTCGGGCTTCATCTACCCGATCTTCGGGCACTGGGCCTGGGGTCCGGACGGCTGGCTGAACACCATCCACCCGGCCGCCTTCCACGACTTCGCCGGCTCGACGGTGGTCCACACGATCGGCGGCATGGTGTCGCTGGCGGGCGCCATCGTCCTGGGGCCGCGGCTCGGCCGCAAGTTCAAGCGTGACGGCGGCGGGGCGATGCCCGGCCACGACATGACCATCGCGGCCGTCGGCGGCGTCATCCTCTGGTTCGGCTGGTACGGGTTCAACCCGGGCAGCACGCTGTCGGCCATGGACGCGGCCGGCATCGGGCGCGTCGCCGCCAACACCACGCTGGCCGCCTGCGCCGGCGGGCTCTCGGCCATGTTCTGGATGTACCCGAAGAACAAGGTCTGGGACTGCGGCATGACCATCAACGGCTTC
>Ga0134128_10005795_pt1 | contig 14960 bp, 16 predicted proteins | sample KB31754_FD_96462 | JGI IMG/M metagenome (GOLD analysis project Ga0134128, IMG submission 96462) | Terrestrial soil microbial communities with excess Nitrogen fertilizer from Kellogg Biological Station, Michigan, USA - KB3-175-4 | ecosystem: Environmental > Terrestrial > Soil > Unclassified ... | reverse complement strand
GGCCTGTCATTGGGGCCGCTTCTATTCGGACCCATCGTGCAGGGCTACGGCTACGCGGCCGGCTTCACCGCCTGCGCGATCGCCGCGATGGCGCTGGTCGTGTTGATGGCGGCGATGCAGTCCGAACCGCTGCGGCGACGTACCGCTCCAGCACCTCTTGGTGACTCGGAAACGCGACCGGCGGCAACTCGTCGGGTCTGAAGACCCGCAGCTCGAGCATCTCCGGTCCGGGCTCGATCTTCTCGCCGGCGGCCACCCGGCCCCGAAACGCGATCCCGATGATCGAGGCCGCGGTCGTCTTGGCGACGTGATAGAGCCCGAGCAGCTGTGTCAGCTCGACGCGGACGCCGATCTCCTCCCGGCATTCGCGCACCGCGGCGTCCTCGGGTTCCTCGTCGTGGTTGACAAAACCGCCCGGCAGGCACCACAAGCCGTAGCCGGGGTCGATGGCGCGCCGCCCGAGGACGATGCCACCGTCCAGCTCGACGATCACGGCCGCCGCGACCTTCGGGTCGCGCCACAGCACGAAATCGTCATTGGGGCAGGCCTCCACGTCGCGACCTTCGAGGAGACGTGTGACCAGCGGTGCGCCGCACTTGATGCAGAAATGACCCGCCACGTGGCGAGCTTAGCTAGACGGGCTCGACCTCGGCCTTGGAGGAGGTGTGGGCCTTCGGCGCCGGCGCGGTCATGTCCGCGATCTTCACCTGGTTTCGGCCACCCTGCTTGGCGGCGTACAGCGCCTGATCGGCCCGGTCCATCAGCTGGGTGAACAGCGCGGAGTCATCGGTCGCGGCGACACCGATGCTGATCGTCAGCTTGAGGCCGCCCGGAAAGGTCGCCGCGGCCACCTTGGCGCGAATGCGCTCGGCGAGGATCTTCGCGCCCGACTCGGTGGTCTCGTGGAGGATCAGCGCAAACTCCTCGCCTCCGTACCGCGCGCAGACATCGGACTCCCGGGCGCTTCCCGCGAGGATCTGAGCAAGCTCGTGGAGCACCGCGTCACCGTTGAGGTGGCCGTACGTGTCGTTGACCTGCTTGAAGTGGTCGAGGTCGATCATCAGGAAGGCGATCGCGTTCTTGTGACGGCGCGCGCGCTGCATTTCCTGCAAGAAGCGCTGCGCGAGGGCGCGCCTGTTCGGCAGCTTGGTCAGCTCGTCGGTGAGGGCGTTCTCCTCCTGGGCTTCGAACAGCTGGGCGTGCCGGATCGCCATCGCAGCCTGCGACGCGACTCCATCGAGGAGGTCGGCCTGATCCTCGCTGAGCTCACGCCAGGCGTTGAGGTACAGCTCCATGGCGCCCATCAGCTGGCCCGCGCGCTGGATCGGCACCACCAGTGCGTGCTGCGGATGGCCGCCCACCTCGAGTCCGGGAGATGAGTTCTCGTCGAGCTTGACGACCAGCGGTCGCATCGCGCCGATTGCCGAGCTCAGGGGTTCCTCGTCGACCTTGCGCAGGCCGCCGCGAGCGCGGTTGGTGAGGTTGTACGAAGCCTCGCGGTAGAGGTCGGCCTTGCCCGGACGCACCAGGTACATGGCGCCCGCGACCGCCCCCATGATCCGGCCGGCGCGGGTGAGGGCCACATTGAGTACCTCTTCCAGAGCGAGGGACGAGTTGACCGCGGAGGCGATCGCGAGCAGGAGGGCCGCCCGGTCCCTGGCGCCGCTGGCGTCGGCCAGCGCCGCCTCCAGCTCGCTGGCGGTACCCCGCCTGCGCATCAGGGACACGGTGAGCAAGACGATGCCGACGACGAGCAGGACTGAGACGAGGAGAAGAACGGCCGCTAGTTCCAAGGATCCTCCGGGGGAAAGAGGGGTGGGGTTGCCATAGGTTAACGCTCGAAACTTGGAGTTGGATCTGCTTGCATTCGGCCTTCACGAGCGGTCTCTCAGGGACTGAAAGGGGCCTGCGGGCTATACTCGGCCCGATCTGGATCCGCTCTCTTTCGACGACCTTCCCCTTGGCGGCGAGTGGACGACGCGCCGCCGCACCGTCTCCGAAGCCGAGATAAGCCTTTTCGCCGGCGTGGCCGGCGATCTCTCACCGCTGACGATCGAATCCGGTCGTGACGGCCCGAGGATGGCGCCGCCGGCCCTGGTGGCCGCGATCGCCGTCGGCCTCGGTACGGTCGACATGCCGGTGCCGGCGGTGGCCGAGTGGGAGTGGCTCAACTGGAGATTTCCGCGCGCGGTGCGCGCCGGCGACACGATCTACGCGCGCTGGACGCTCACGCAGAAGCGGCCGCCGCGCGACGGCGCCGCCTCCTCCATCGTCGTATGGCGCGTCGACGTGCACACGGCCGATGGAGCGCTGTGTGCCGAGGGCGAGGTCGGGGCCAAGATCAAGCGCGATCTCTCCGGCGGACGGCAACCCCGGGCGGAAGAAGCGGCTCCAGCCGCGGCCGGCGGCGCAAGGCGTGGCCGCCGCCGGCGCTCCCGGACCTCGGGTGCCGCCCCGACCCCGGAGACCCCGCCGATCGCCGCACCACCCGCCGCGACCGCCAAGCCGGAGCGGGCGTCGGGCCCTGCCCGGCGCAGGCGGCGCCGGCGGTCGTCGGGCTCTGCCGCACGCGAGGAGGAGCACGAGCCGCGCGCTGCGCACACCCCGGAGACAGCAGCCCCGCCGGCGCCGGCCGCCCCAGCCGAACCCGCGGCCTCTTCTTCGTCGCGAACGGCGAGCCGGCGCGGACTTGGCGGAGTTCTCCGCCGGCTGCGCGGCCCGCAGTCGTCGACCTAGGCGGGAACCTCCAGGGCTTCGAGGTACTCGATCACCCGGCGCGTCAGCTGGGTCGGTGTCGAGGCGCCGCTTGTGACACCGACTTTGCGCGCGCCCCTGAACCATTCGACATTGAGCTCGTCGAGGTTGTCGACGAGATACGCCGGTTTGTGTCCGAGCTTCTTCACCACCTCCACGAGACGCAGTGAGTTGGAGGATCTCGGGCTGCCGACCACGATCACCAGGTCAACGTCCTTTGCCGCCTCGACCGCCGCTTCCTGGCGCTCCTGCGTGGCGCGGCAGATCTCGTTGTAGACCTCCGCGTGCGGATACCGCTCCTTCACCTTGCCGATCAGGTCTTCGGTGTCCCAGACAGAAAGGGTGGTTTGACAGGTCACCGCGATCCGGTCGCCATGGATGTCAAGCGCCTCGATGTCGTCTGGATCCTGGACGAGGTGCACGCGACCGGGTGCCTCGCCCATCACACCCTCCGGCTCTGGATGTCCTTTGCGACCGATGTAGACCACGTCGTAGCCCTTCATCGCCAGATCGGCGACCAGCTCGTGCGTGCGGACAACATCGGAGCAGGTCGCGTCGACGGGCTTGAGCCCCAACTCGACCGCACGTTCTTTGACCTGTGGTGAGACGCCGTGGGCGGTGAAAATCACCGTGCCTTCCTTGATGTGCTCGAGCCCCGCCAGCCGGTTCGGCTGGTCGACGAGCGCGATGCCCTGGTCCTGCAGGTCGTCAGTCGCGTGCGTGTTGTGGACGAGCATGCCGAGCATGTGCACCGGGCCGTCGGTCTCCTCGCGGACGCGCTTGGCGATCCGGAAAGCGTCGACGACGCCGTGGCAGTAACCGCGGGGCGTGATCTTGACGACCTCCATGGCGTTTCCGAGTCTACGGGAGCGACCTTGCACATCAGTCGCGACTAACGACAGGTTTGGGGGCTCGAAACGCGGGATAGTCGCGACTATCGCGGGGTCAGTCGGTCACTCCCGCGAACAGATCGGCCTCGGGTAGCTCGGAGCCCGGCTTGCCACGCGCGAGCTGGTAGTACTCGGTCCCGAACGCGAGCTCGTAGATCTGGTCCTGCATGGTGGCGAACCAGGAATTGGGGTCGTTCTGGCTGACGTGCGCGCGGAAGGCGTCGCGCTTTCGCTGCACGTAGTCCTGGACATCGATCCGCGCCGTCACGAGCTCGTCCGGGGTGCCGGCGATGCGCATGCTGCCGCCCATCGCCTGCCTCGCCTCTTCGGGCATCTGCTGGATGAAGGCCTCCATCATCGAGCGCGGGATCGCCGTGTAGTAGAGCTTCTGCACGGCGTGTCCCTCGCGCTCGAGGAGATCGAGCGCCGCGTTGGTCACGAAGTGCGCCTTGATGTGATCGGGGTGACCGTAGACGCCGTCCTCGGCGTATGTGACGACGACGTCCGGGCGCTCCTCGCGCACGATGACAGCCAGCTTGCCGGCCGCCTCCTCAACTGGCGCCTGGTGGAACGATCGGGGGTCTTTGTTGTCGTCCGTGTCGACCATTCCCGAGTCGCGGTAGCCGAGATATTCCTGCCGGTCGACGCCGAGGATCTCGGTGGCGTTCTTGAGCTCATCCGTCCGGATCTCGCCCAGGCGTGGTCGGGACGACGCCTCGTCCATGTTGTAGATCTCGCCGACCTCTCCCCGCGTCGCCGTGACCAGGACCACGCGATGCCCGTGCGCCTTGGCCTTCATCATCACGCCGCCGGTCGAAATCGCCTCGTCGTCGGGATGAGCGTGGACCAGGAGCAGCGTTCCCATCTCTATCTCAGTAAAGCCTCCCGGAGCTGCGCGATTCCACCGTGCCCAGGACCGGGGATCGTCCGGTCGGCCGCCGCGATGACCTCAGGCGGCGAGGTGTCGACGGCCACGCCGAATCCAGCCCACGCGATCATCGAGGCGTCGTTGCGCCCGTCGCCGACGGCGGCGGCTTCCTCCTGGTCGATCCCGAGCCTGCCGCACAAGAAGCGCAGAGCCGAGGCTTTGTCGCTCTCGACGCTCGTGAACTCGAGGTAGTCCGGCGTCGAGGTCGCGACATTGAGCCGGCCCGCCCAGACGCGCCTGGCTTCTGGAAGCAGCGACTCGAGGAGCTCCGGGACGGCCACGATCACGAGCTTGGGTGTGGTCGGGCCCATCCCCTGGTCGAGGTCGGGCACGACGTGCACCTGCATACCCGCGTGACGCGCGTAGATCTGTGCCTCCTCGCGGTCTCGTTCGACTATCAGCTGGTCGTCTCGGTACGCCTGGATGTGCAGCTGCCGTTCCCGGGCGAGGCGGATGACTTCCATCGCCAGATCGTGCGCTATCCCGTGGTCCAGCAGCATCGAGCCGTCGAGCTCGCGTACCTGCGCGCCCTGGTAACAGACGAGGGGACCGTCGAGGCCGAGCTTCTTGACCCACGGAGCGGCGCCGGGGAACGGCCGGCCTGTGCAGACGATCACCGTGACGCCGGCGTCTCTGATGTCCTGGACCGCCTGGACGTCGCGCGCGTCCAGGCTCAGGTCAAGTCCCAGGATCGTGCCGTCGAGGTCGAGCGCGAGGAGCTTGTAGCGAAGCGCGAGGGCTATTTCTTGACCTCGGGGTTGACGAGGTTCGGTGGCCTGCCGCCGCGGACCGCCGTCGCCATGTTGCGCGCCGCCATCGCCGACATCTCCGAACGGGTCCGCACCGTTGCGCTCGCGATGTGTGGCGCCAGCACGACGTTGGGCATCTGCAGGAGGCCGGGGTGCACCGCCGGCTCCCGCTCGTAGACGTCGAGACCCACGCCGGCGAGCCTGCGTCCATTCAACGCCTCGACGAGCGCGGCCTCATCGATGACCGGCCCTCGCGAGGTGTTGACGAGGATGGCGTTCCGCTTCATGGCGTTGAACTGCGGTGTGCTGAGGAGGTGCTGGGTCTCCTGCGTAAGCGGCACATGCACCGAGATGAAGTCCGACTCCGCGATCAACCTGTTCAGGTCGACACGCGTGGCGCCAAGCTGCTCCTCGGCCTCCCGCGGCAGCGGCATCGGGTCGTAATAGAGGACGCGCATGTTGAAGCCCTTGGCGCGATGGGCCACCCCGCGGCCGATGCGGCCGATGCCGATGATCCCGAGCGTGGCGCCGAAAACGTCCTGGCCCAGCATCATGTCGATGGCCCAGCCCCGGAAGTGACCGCCGCGCGTGAAGTTGTCCGCCTCCACCACGCGCCGCGCGGTCGCCATCAGCAGCGTAAACGCGAAGTCCGACGTGGCGTCGTCGAGCACGCCTGGAGTGTTCGTCACCATCACCCTCCGTGCGGTCGCGGCGGGGATGTCGATGTTGTCGAATCCGACCGCGACGTTGCTGACGCATTTGAGCCCGGGCGTCGAGAGCACGGTGTCGCGGATGGGATCCATGAGCTGGCTGACGATTCCGACGCATCCCTCCGCGGCCTGGCGGATGCTCGCCTCGTCGAGCGGCCCACCCGCCGGGTAAGGAACGACCTCCGCTGCCTCGGCAAGGATCTGCGGCCCGGGGTCGAGAAAGGGATGCATGAGCAGGACTCGGGGTCTGCCGGTGGTGCTCATGGGTTGAGTCCAAGCTCCTGTGCGATGGGCTTCAGTGCGTCGCGCACGAACTCCACGTGCTCGTCGAAGGGTACGCCGAGCACCTCGGCGCCCGCGACCAGCTCCTCACGATGGACCCCACGCGCGAAGGCCTTGTCCTTCATCTTCTTGCGCACGGTTGACGCCTCGACCGCGGACAGCGATTTGTCCGGCTTGACCAGCGCGCACGCGATGATGAACCCGCACATCTCATCGACCGCGTAGAGCGCTTTGCGCGCGTTGGTGTCGCGAGGCACGTCGAGGTAGTCGGCGTGCGAGGCGATGTCATCGAGGATGTCCTGCGGCCAGCCTTTCTCGCGCAGCATCTGGATGCCGCGCATCGGGTGCAGGTCGAGGGTCGGTCCCGACTCGTAGTCCCAATCGTGGATCAGGCCGAGCACGCCCCAACGCTCCTCGTCCTCACCGAAGCGCCTCGCGTATGCGCGCATGGCCGCTTCGACGCTGCGCATGTGACGCCGCAGCTGGTCCGACTTCGTCGATGACTCGACGAGCTCCCACGCTTCCTCTCGGGTCGGGGTGCCGCTCAAAGGATCTCCTTCAAAGCTTCGAGCAGCGCCTGATGCTGCTCGACGGTGCCGATGGTGATGCGGATCCAGCCCGCGATCGGCTCTCGATCGTAATGGCGGACGAGGATCTTGCGCTCGCGCAGCGCGCCGACCACCTCCGCCGCGGGGCTTGGCGGGCGCGCGAAAACGAAGTTGGTCGCGGAGGGAACGACTTCGAATCGCATCGCCGTCAGGGCGGCGGTGAGCTGCGAGCGGTTGCGGACGACCTCGTCGACGAGCTTGCGATGGTGCTCCTCGTCTTCGATGGCGGCCACAGCGGCGGCGATGGCCAGCCTGTCGACGTTGTAGGAGTCCTTCACGGAGTCGAGCGCTTCGATCAGCTCGCGCGAGCCCAGCGCGAAGCCGATGCGCAGGCCCGCGAGGCCGTACGACTTCGAGAACGTCCGCAAAAGGAGCACGTTGTCATGGTCCTCGAGCAGGGAGAGACAGTTGCGGGGCGCGAAGTCGACGTAGGCCTCGTCGATGGCGACGACGCCCGAAGATGAGGCGACAGCCGCCTCGATCGCCTTCTGATCGAAAAGTGCGCCGGTCGGCGAGTTGGGGTTGACGATGAACTTGAGCGGAGCCGGGTCGGGGCCGAGGCTTGGCGGCAGCTCGTCGAAGAGCTCGGTCGGGTGGGTCGAGGTCACCGCCTCGTGGATCCTGGCGAGCGGATCCAGAAGCGGATAGGTCGGCGTCGCGTAGGCGACCCGGTCCCCTGCGCCCGCGAACGCGCGAAAGCAAAGCTCGATCAGCTCGTCGCCGCCGTTGCCGACCGCGACCTGGGCCGGGTCCAAACCGAACCGGCGCGCGATCGCCTGGCGGGCAGGGGCTGCGGTGGGGCTCGGATACAGCCTCAGCGCGTCGTTGGCGGCGGCCTTGATCGCCTCGATCACCTTTGGCGATGGAGGAAGCGGCGACTCGTTGGTGTTGAGCTTGACCCACCCCTCCCCGTCGGGCGGCTGCTCGCCCGGGGTGTAGGCCTGGAACCCCTGGAGCGCTCTCCTTACGACGCTCTTCGACATTCCAGCAGGAAGGTCTCGAGCGCCAAGCGCGGGCTGACGTTCTGCTCGAGGTAGCCCAGTGTGTCATAGGAGAGTTCGAGCAGGCGCGCCCACGTCCCCTGCTGGCGGCCGCGGCTGGCGAGCATCCGCCGTCGCAGCTCGATCTGCCAGCTCGCCATCGCGAACAGCGCCGGGTCCTCTTCGTCGCCCTCGCTGCGCCGCCAGCCCATCTGCTCGGAGTCGAGCTGAGCCGCGACATGGAGGGGGACGTCAGGGGGTGCGCCGAAGATCTCCTCGAGGCGCCGGGTCCAGTGGTGGTGCAGCTCGACGACGCTTTCATCGCTCGCACGCCGCATCGCCCATCCCGGTCTGCCGGCGGAAAGGTCGGCGAGGAGCCGGGCGCGATCCGCTTTGACTCCGCTCGCCTGCAGCAGCTTTTCGATCTCGGGCGCCGGCACGGGGTGGAAGAAGACGCGCTGGCAGCGCGAGACGACGGTCGGCAGCACCACAAACGGGTTGAGGCTTGGGGTGGTCAGCACGATCACCCGGTTCGGGTGCGGCTCCTCGAGTGTTTTGAGCAGCATGCCCTGATGCTCATCCCTGACCCTGCCGACGTTGGTGACGAGCGCGACGCGTCGGGTGCCGACCGCAGGCTTGAGATTCAGGAACTGCTGCAGCGAAAGCTCGTGGAACTCAGGCGGCTTGTCCGGGATGAGGCGGATCTCGTTGACATGCAGGAGCTTGATGCGGTCGTCCTCCCAGTAGTCCGGGTGACGGTGCAGCGCCGCCTCGGGGAGGAGCGCGGCGGCCAGCGCGCGGGCGGTCGTCGCCTTGCCCAGGCCCGTCTCGCCGACGAAGAGGTAGGCGTGGGCAAGACGGCCGGTCTGGATCTGCGCGCGAAGCTGGGCCAGCGCCTGCGCGTGCCCGACCACGGCCGCGAACGGATCGGCGGTCGGGATCGTCACTGCACCTGCTGGCTGGCGGCGCGGCGCGCTTTGATCTCACGTTCGCGCTCCAGGCGCTGGGCGCGACCCTGCAGCCAGACCTCGCGGATGCGCTGCAGCGCGGTGATGTTGGTGACGACCGCGAGTAGAAACACGATGCCGTACAGCACCCAGCCGCCAAACGCGGTGCCAAAAAGTAGGCCGACCACGGTGAGGACCACTCGCTCGGGCCGCTGGAACAGGCCGGTCTTGCAGACAAAGCCGAGGCTCTGGGCTCGCGCCCTCACGTAGCTCACCAGGAACGAGCCAGCCAGCGCGGAGAGCGTGGCCAGGATCAACCACTCCTGCAGGGGCGGATCGATGGTGACGAAATAGGCTGCGAGCCCGAGGTAGATGGCGCCCTCGGAGTAGCGGTCGAGCGTGGAGTCGAGAAAGGCGCCATAGGGGTAGGCGGCTCCGGTCGAGCGGGCCAGCGCCCCGTCGAGGATGTCACACGTGCCGGCGAAGATCAGGACGACCCCCGCCCATCGCAACTGCCCGGCGGCGGCGAGACCGGCCGCGGCAAACGTCAGCGCCAGGCCCACGACCGTGACCTGGTTCGGCGTGAGGGGCGTCCGCCCCAGGGCCGTCATCAGGGCTTCGGCGTGGCGGCGGACCCAGGCCTCAAACCGCGTGGTGAACACTGCTTACCTCCAGTACTCGTGCCGGCCGCGCAGCCAGCGCTGTGCGAGCCTCCTTGTAGACCTCGACGACCTCGGAGGCGACGAGCTTCCAGGAGTAGCGTCTCGCCTTCTCCACGGCGTAGTCCGCAAGCCGCGATCGAAGCTCGCCGTCGCGCGCGAGGATGACCAGTGATGCCGCCAGCTCACGCCAGTTCTTGGGCGGCACCGTGATGCTGTCGCGTCCGGGCTCGAGCACCGACATGTAGCCCGGCACCTCGGTCGCGACGATAGGCAAACCCGAAGCGAGGGCCTCGAGCAGGACGATGCCGAAGCTCTCGGCACCTGTCGCCGGGGCGCAGAACACGTCAGCGCTGGCGTAGTAGCGAGGCTTGACGGACTCAGGCACGTACCCCGCCATGACGACGTTGGTCAGCCGGTGGCGTGAGATGTACGACTCGACGCGGCCGCGAAGCGGCCCGTCGCCGACGATGATCAGCCTCGACTGCGGAACTCGCGAGCTCATCGCCCTGTATGCGCGCAGCAGATCGCCCAGCCCCTTTCGCTTCTCCAACCGGCCGACGAACAGGAGGTTCAGGTTGTCGTCGCGCAGGTGCCGGATCGGCGTGTGTCCCGGCCGGTAGACCTCGACGTCCACGCCGTTCGGGATGACCTTCATCTGAAAGTCGGGAAAGTAGCGGGCCACAAAGGCGCGCGCCGGCTCGCTCACCGCGATGCCGCGGTGCAGGTGCCCGAGGTATGGCTCCAGGAATGGACGTCCGTAGAAGTAGCCGACGTTGGAGCGCGCGAACGCGTGAAAGGTGCCGACGTTGGCGGTGTTTGACATCCGCAGCATCGTCAGGGGCAACGCCGGCAGCAGCGGCTCGTGGAAGTGGAGGACGTCGAAACCTTCGTCGGCCACGATGGCGGCCACCTCGTTCGCGAGATGGAAGCTCAGAGTGATGCGCGCCACCGAGTCGTTGACAGGGATGGCGATCGGCGTCCCGATCCGGTAGAAGCGAGCGGCGTCGAAGCCCACGTCCGTGCGGCTGGAGGGCGCGAAGATCCTGCTCTCGTGGCCGAGCTCCTGGAGCTCGACGGCTAGGTGGCGCACGTGATCGTTGACGCCACCGGGCGACGCGAAGTCATACGGGGAAACCAAACCGACCTTCACGGTGCCAACTCCTCCCCATTCATGGGGAGGTGGCCCGCAGGGCCGGAGGGCCAGCGCCCCATCCCCGCCCTTCGGGTGGTAATTCCCCGCAAGAGGGGAAGAGTTGCCCCCTGCCCACGTACATGTGATTTCAGGGCGACCCCTCCCAGATCCGGTGCGGGACGTGCCACTGGTCGGGATGGGCCCGAATGAAGCCCTCGATCTCCTGGATCAGCCGCTCGGTCGCGCGAACCTGGTCGGCCCGCTCGTTGCCCGTGGACTCGACGCGGATGAGGGGACGGCCCTCGGCCACGTAGGTGTCGTCCGGCAGCCTGTACACACAGACCGGAAGCAGCGGAGTCCCCAGACGCAACGCGATCGCGGCAGGACCGAGCGGAATCGGCGCCGGCCTGCCGAAGAACGGCATCACATGTCCGGTGCCGGTGATGTCGCGGTCGATCGCGGTGATCACCATCTCCTCCTCCCGCAGCGCCTGCAGAACTTTCCGCACGCCGCCGTGGTCGAGGGTCAGCACGCTGATGCCCAGCCTGGCCCGCGTGTCTCGGTACCACTCGAACAGGGCGCGCGGCTCCAGCTCCTCGGCGAAGAAGCTGACTGGGGCCAGGGTCGCCGACCAGATCGCGGCCACCACCTCGTACGAGCCCATGTGGCACGACACCACGAGTACGCCCTTGCCCAGCGCGCGGGCCTCTTCGAGGTGCTCCCTGCCGTGCACCTTCAGCCGCGGGCGCATCGCCTCGACCCGTGCCAGGGGAAGCTGCATCAGGTCCGCGTAGGCCTTGGCGTGGTTGCGGAAGTTGAGCCTGGAGATCCTGTGCAGCGCCTTCGGATCGGCCGCTAACTCCGGGCACGCCATCTTCAGGTTGTACTCGAGCCGCGGCCGTGCCAGCGGCGAGAACGACCACGCCAGGCGCGACGCAAACACCGCCAGCGCATAAGCCCAGGAGCGCGGAAGGTGTTCGACGATGGACTGCACCACCTTGAAGGCTCGCCATGTCCACTCGCCCATACCTCAGCGCGTGAACATGGGACGGAACGCGTACCACTGATCAGGACGCTCCTTGATGAATTCTTCGAAATAGGAGATCACCTGCTGCATCAGGTCCTCCCTCGTCTCTCCAGCCTCCACCGCCAGCCGCCGCTCGAGATGGATGTGGTAGCGCCCGGCTGACGTCCTGTACTGGTACGCCGGCATGATGGCCGCCCCCGTCTTGAGCGCAAACGCAGCAGGTCCGCCGGGGACGATCGCATTGCGGCCGAAGAACCGAACTGGAACTCCGGGTCCTTGCTCCAGGTCGCACAGCAGGGCGACGATCATGTTCGAAGCGAGGGATTCGTTGATCGCGCGGATCGCGGAGCGGCCGAGCCTGATCACGTTCAGCCCGAACCGCTGGCGGGTCTTGACGACGGCCTCGTCGAGCGATCCGGGGAACCGCTCGGCGACGGCTGCGATCCTGTATCCGATCGCCCCGGCGTACGAGCCGGCCATGTCCCAGGAGCCCATGTGCGGGACCGCCATGATCACACCGCGCCCCTGGCCAAGGCTGTCGTCGAGGTGCTCGCGTCCGTCGATCGTGATGCGCTGGACCAGTTCGGCGGGCGTGAGGCTGCCCATCAGCAAAAAATCCATGAGCATCCGGCCGTAGTTCTGGAAGGCTCGACGCGCGACCCTCCTCACCTCCGGATCCTTCGCCTCGCGGCCGAGGGCCGCGGAGTAGTTGTCCAGGGCGGCCTTGCGCTGGGCGCGGCTCAGCAGGAACCACGCCGAACCGCCCGGCACCGCGGCGGCATGCCGCAGGCCGGGCGGCGCGGCCCGGAGGACCCGCGCGCCGAGACCGTAGCTAGCGGCGAGCAGACGCGGCCGTCTTGGCTCGCGCGGGCCGGCGGACGCGCCCGTCACGCCCGTCGCGCCCATTGACTCCCGCCTTATCACCCTCGATGAACTCCTCCACCAACCGTTTTGCCTCGCTGTCGGTGTACTGCACCGGCGGCGACTTCATGAAGTAGGAGCTCGGAGCCTCGAGCGAACCGCCGATCCCCCGGTCGAGCGCCAGTTTGGCGCAACGCACGGCGTCGATGACGATGCCGGCCGAGTTGGGCGAGTCGACGACCTCGAGCTTCAGCTCGACGTTGAGGGGCACGTCGCCGAAAGAGCGACCTTCGAGGCGGATGTACGCCCACTTGCGGTCGTTGAGCCAGGGCACGTAATCCGACGGGCCGATGTGCACGTTGTCCTTGCCAATGTCGTAGTCGAGCTGCGAGGTGACCGAACGGGTCTTCGAGATCTTCTTCGACATGAGCCGCTCGCGCTCCAGCATGTTCAAGAAGTCGGTGTTGCCGCCGAAGTTGAGCTGGTATGTGCGCTCGAGCTTGACGCCGCGGTCGCGGAACAGGCGGGTGAGTACGCGGTGGAGGATCGTCGCCCCGACCTGCGACTTGATGTCGTCGCCGATGATGGGCAGGTTCTTGTCCAGGAATCGCTTCTGCCAGTACGGCTCACGGGCGATGAAGACGGGGATGCAGTTGACGAAGCCGACGCCCGCTGTGAGCGCCTGCTCGACGTACCACTTGGTCGCCTCTTCCGATCCGACCGGAAGGTAGCTGACGAGGACGTCGGCCTTGGTCTTCTTGAGGATGCCGACCACGTCCGCGGTCTGACCCGGAGCCTTCTCGACCACTTCGGAGAGGTATTTCCCGATGCCGTCGTGGGTCATTCCGCGCTGGACCTTGATTCCGGTCCGTGGCACGTCGCTGAACTTCACCGTGTTGTTGGGCTTGGCGAAGATCGCGTCCGCCAGGTCGAGGCCGACCTTGTTCTTGTCGATGTCGAAGGCGGCCACGAACTCGATGTCGCGGATGTGATAGCCGCCGAGGTCGACGTGCATCAAACCAGGGACCGACTCCTTGGGCGAGGCGTCGCGGTAGTAGTGCACACCCTGGACCAGAGAGGAGGCGCAGTTGCCAACCCCCACGATGGCCACCCTGACCTTGTGGTCTCGCCCATTGCGATGACCGTTCTTGACGCTCATGCCCCGACCTCCTCACGAACTTTCGATTTTCCGACCCTGGTCAATCCGAGCATCTCGTCCAGGCGCTGACGCACGCGCTGGATGTTCTCCACGTCGAGCGAGCAGTAGACGAGCCGGCCGTCGCGCCGGGTTCGGATCACGCCGCCGACGCGCAGCATCCTCAGGTGCCAGGAGATGCGCGGCTGGCTCATGTGGAGATGGGCGGCGAGATCGTTGACGTTCACCTCCCCGTTCTCGGCCAGGCGCTCGAGGATGCGCAGGCGGGTCGGGTTGGCAAAGGCCAGGAAGTGGTCCGGCAGCTCGTTTCGGGGGTTCTGGAGAAACATAAAGGTTGCTTTATCCAATATAACGCATAAAGAGTTGGTTATGCGTTACGGGGCCCGAGTGGGGCTGAGGAGTGCCGGCTAGATGTCGATGTTGACGATGCCGACTGTCGACAGCTTGTGGGAGGGTGCGACGTTGCGGCCGTTGTCGACCAGCTGGATGTAGACGTCGCCGAAGAAGCTGTTTCCGAAGCCGCCGTTGCCGTCAGGGCACTGGTTGTTGCAGCTGATCGACACCGTCACGGTGCCGGCGTCTGCGGTTGCCGACCAGCCCGGCGGCGGGGTGTTCCTGCAGTTGGTGCCTGGAGAATCGCAGACCTGCACGAACTGGACGGCCACGTTGTCGTCCGGCGAGCCAAACGTGTACTGGATCGTGTTGTCACTGCAGTCGCCGGGCGTGTTCGTAGACGGGCAGCTGATGCACTGAGTGGTTCCGTCGCTCGGGCACTGCAGGTTGATCGGGCCGAAGAGCTGCCAGTTGCCGGTCACGTTCCGGGTCGCGCCGAAGACATCGCTGACCTGGACTGTGAGGTTGAACGTGATCTTGACCGGCACCGGAGGTCCGACGACGTCGACCGGGAACGGAGCCAGCAAGGGCAGCGGGAAAGCGCCCGCCAGCGTCAACCCGCTCCATGTCATCCCCGACGGCACCGCGCCGCCGACGACCTTGTACTTGTAAGGGGCCAGCCCGCCGCTCACGCCGCCGAAGCGTCCGCAAGTCGTGCAGTCCATGCCAACCCAGCAAAGGCTCGCGCACGGCTGACTCACGGCCAGCGCCGAGAAGACGCCGATCGTCGTCGTCCCGGTGTCCGTCGCGCCGGCGGAGTCGGTGACCTTGACCTGGAACGGGAACTTGCCGGAGGTGGTGTTCTTGCCTGTGATCACGCCGTCCGGCGAGAGGCTGAGCCCGGGAGGGAACTTCCCACCGGCGACCGCCCACTTGTATGG